>Ga0207706_10000573_pt1 | contig 39137 bp, 30 predicted proteins | sample KBSC53metaG_FD_184318 | JGI IMG/M metagenome (GOLD analysis project Ga0207706, IMG submission 184318) | Corn rhizosphere microbial communities from Kellogg Biological Station, Michigan, USA - KBS C5-3 metaG (SPAdes) (version 2) | ecosystem: Host-associated > Plants > Roots > Rhizosphere > Soil ... | reverse complement strand
GGTGGCGACCCCCTGTTCATCGCGCGCGGTGAGGGGGCGTGGCTGGAAGACGTGGATGGCTCTCTTTACGTGGACTACATGCTCTCGTGGGGTCCGCTGATCCTGGGGCATGCTCATCCCGCGATCACCGCGGCTCTGACTGCGGCCGTGTCGCGGGGAACCAGCTATGGCGCCCCGACTCCCCTCGAAGTCGAGCTGGCCAAGAAGGTCCAGCGCTTCTACCCCTCGATCGAGATGCTTCGCTTCGTCAACTCCGGGACCGAAGCGACGATGAGCGCGCTCCGAGTGGCGCGGGCCTTCACGCGGCGTGCGAAAATCGTGAAGTTCACCGGCTGCTACCACGGCCACGCCGACCTGCTGCTGGTCCAGGCTGGATCCGGTGTCGCCACACTCGGCCTGCCCGATTCGCCGGGAGTCCCGCCCGGGGCCGTGAGTGACACGCTGGTAGCGCCCTTCAACGACCTGGCCGCAGTCACCGAGATCTTCCGACAGCTCCCCGATCAGATCGCCGCCATCATCGTGGAGCCGGTGGCCGGCAACATGGGTGTCGTACCGCCCGTCACCGGTTTTCTCGCCGGACTGCGAGAAATTACCCGCGCCCATGGTGCGCTCCTGGTATTCGATGAAGTGATGTGCGGGTTCCGCGTGCACCCAGGAGGAGCGCAGGGGCTGTACGCTGTGGTCCCCGACCTGACGACGCTGGGAAAAGTCATCGGTGGGGGATTGCCTGTCGGGGCCTATGGCGGCCGCCGTGAAATCATGGAACTCGTGGCGCCGGCGGGACCGGTTTACCAGGCGGGGACCCTGTCTGGAAATCCGCTCGCAATGTCTGCGGGGATCGCCACTCTGACCGAACTGGAGCGTCCAGGCGTCTGGGATCGGATTGCTACGGCGACCGAAGCTCTGGCTCACCGAATCGAAAGTCTGGCATCGAAGCGAGGAATTCCAGCGCTGGTGCAACGGGTGGGGACCATGCTTACGCTCTTCTTCACCGACCAGCCGGTCCACGATTGGGAGTCGGCCCGCCGCTGCGACACTGCCCGCTTCGGCCGAGTGTTCCGCCGGCTACTCGATCGCGGCGTCTACTGGGTGCCGTCCCAGTTCGAATCCGCCTTCCTGTCTACCGCACATGGCCAGATGGAACTCGGGCACACCGGCGAAGCATTCGAGGCGGCTCTCGACGAGGAGGCCCGGGAAGCCCGATGACTATTCACGGCGCGGCCTCGACCGAAGCATCTCTCTACGATGACGTGGCCCGGACTTACGATGCGGTGCTGGTCGTCTCATTCGGAGGACCCGAATGCCCGGACGATGTTCTCCCCTTTCTCGAGAATGTGACTCGAGGTAGAGCGGTGCCGAGGGAGCGCCTGCTGGCAGTGGCGGAACACTACCAGCACTTCTGCGGCGTGAGTCCGATCAACGAGCAAAATCGCGCCTTGGTGGCTGCTCTTCAGCGCGAGCTGGCAAGCCACCCTCCAGGATTGCCGGTCTATCTGGGAAATCGCAACTGGCATCCCTATCTGACGGACACGATTCGGCAGATGCGAGACGATGGAGTGCGGCGGGCCCTGGCACTCGTGACCTCGGCCTTCGGTTGCTACTCCGGGTGCCGGCAGTATCGCGAAGACGTCACCCGGGCGCTCGAGGCCGTCGGTCCCGGAGCACCCGAGGTGGACAAGCTGAGGCTCTTCTTCAATCACCCGGGATTCGTCGAAGCAAACGCCGTCAATCTCAAGGACGCGCTGGATCAATTTCCGGCCGACCGCCGCGCCTTGGTGCGGGTGATCTTCACCGCGCACAGCATTCCGATGGCCATGGCCCACGGCAGCGGTTACGAACCCCAGCTGCTCGAGGCCAGCCGTCTCGTCGCGGAGGCAGCCGGCACTCTTTCCTGGGATCTCGTTTATCAAAGCCGCAGTGGGCCACCTCACGTTCCGTGGCTTGAGCCGGATATTTGCGCACATCTGGAGTCGCTCGCCGGCCAAGGCGTACGGGATGTGGTGATCCATCCGATCGGATTCCTGTCGGACCACATGGAAGTCCGGTACGACCTGGACACGGAGAGCCGGGAGAAGGCCGAGCAGCTGGGGCTTACGCTGGTCCGGGCAAGGACGGTGGGAACGGCGCCGGTATTCGTCGCGATGCTCCGCGAGCTGATCCAGGAGCGAATGATGGAGCGGCCTGAACGTCGTGCACTGGGCACCCTCGGCCCCAGCCACGACATCTGTCCCCTCGACTGTTGCCTGGCCGGGCACCCGTCGTCGACAAGGAATTCTGTCATTGCGAGGGACCCCGAGCGGAGCGAGGGGGACCGAAGCAATCTCACCCGCTAACCCTACCAAGGCGCCTGACCAACGGTGACTCGCTAGGGACATCGGGAGAGATTGCTTCGGTCGCTGCGCGCCCTCGCAATGACAAACCTGTCCGCCTTGTCCGCCGGTCCGCCTGTTCTCCCCTGTTCCCGTCTCCCGTCTCCCGCCTCCCGCTCCTTGCGGTGATCCCCCCGCACCCGTAACCTCGAACTGTCACACAACAGACAAGGATTCGTGCCCATTTCTGCCAGGCGTCCCATCAAGGTGATCTTCCACCCTTCGGATTTTACCGAAGGCAGCGAAGTCGCCTTTGCTCACGCACTCAAAATCGCGCTCATCGCGAGGGCGGAGCTCGATATCCTCCATGTTTCGGAGAAGGACAAGGAAGGGTGGAGCGAGTTCCCCGGAGTGCGCCAGATGCTGGAGCGCTGGCGGGTGCTCCCACCCAACAGTCCCAAGAACGCCGTCGCCGCGGTCGGGCTCGGGGTGCGGAAGGTCGTGATGAAGGGGAAGGATCCGATTCATGCGGCCCAGCACTTTCTCGAGGAGAATCCAACGGATTTCGTGGTGCTCGCCGCGCATACCCAGAATGGGCGCATGCGCTGGGGCCGCGGGAAAGTGATGTCGCAACCGATCGCCAGCGCCTCGGACGCCGCAGCGCTGTTCGTTCCCTATGGGTCCGAAGGATTCGTCTCTCGCGCCGACGGGAACCCGTCGCTGAAGAACGTGCTGATTCCGGTCGACTCGTCGCCGAGCCCGGGCGCGGCGATCGAGGCGGCGCAGCGACTCACCTGGGCCCTCCAGTGTCCGGAGGTCACATTCACGCTGCTCCACGTCGGCAAGACCGGAGAAATGCCCTCCGTCAAAACCGAGGAGCAGGAGGGCTGGACCTGGCGGAAGCTGACCAAGGACGGCGAGGTCGTGGATACGATCCTCTCCACGGCCAAAGAGATCAGTGCCGACCTCATCGTGATGACGACGGCCGGGCGGGACGGGTTCCTCGACGGTCTACGCGGTTCGACTACGGAGCGGGTGCTGCGTGGCGGGATGGTGCCGGTGCTCGCAATCCCTGCGGCGATGGCGGTCCGGGGAGGATCGGTGGTGATGTAGGTGTCAGTGACAAGGTGTCAGGTGCAGGGCGTTCTGTCATTGCGAGGGCGCGCGTCACGCGCCCGAAGCAATCTCTCCCGGTGTCCCTACCACGAACCCGCTTTGAGCAGGCGCCGTTGCACGGCTAGCGGGTGAGATTGCTTCGGTCGCTGCGCGCCCTCGCAATGACAAACCCGTCCGCCTCGTCCGCCGGTTCCCCGGTTCCCCGGTTCCCTCGCGCTTTTCTCCAACTCCGGCCATTGCTCCTGCAACGCAAAGTTGTAGCTTGGATCTACCGATGGCCGTGTCAACCGAAGTCTAGACCGATTCCTCTGATCGAGAGAATCTATGGCTACGACAAAGAAGAAGAAGAAAAAGAAAAAGAAGTAGGCTGACCCAGAAGAAAGCGCCCGGCCCGATTCAGGCCGGGCGCTTCTTTTTCCTCCCATTCCTCGCCAGCGCCCGCAGGCAGACCGCAAGCAGCCCCGCACTCACTTCTTTCATGACTTTCCGCATCTCGGGATAGGGAGGATGGAACGGGGTCGAGGCGTGGCTCCGGCCCCACTCGATGGTGTAGGCGATGAGCTTCCCCTTCCGGGAATCCACGAAGTGCCGACTGTAGGCGTAATCGTCTGAGGCACCGGCCGTCGGGTAGAGGCCCACCGACTGTTTCACCTGGTACTTCCTCCCCCGGACCAGCTTGATGGCCGCCGCCATGTGCCGGCCCATGCGGATGGCTTCTTCCTCGTCTCTGGCCGGGATGTATTCACGATACCCCTCGTCGTGGATCTTGCCTCGCTTCCCGTCGTAGGCCTTGTTCTGGAAACACATGTCCGGATCACGGCACTGGTTGTCGTCGCTCCCCCAGCTGTGCAGGATCGTCTCGCCGTAGCTGTGCAGGTCCACGTAGTAGCGAATGTTGGGGAATCGATCCAGCAGCCACATCACGTTGCGGGTCTCGGGCTCCGAGGCGGCATGGGGACCGACGTAGGTCTCGTAGTCCCCTGGTTTGTGGGAGCTCTCGACCGTTTTCGGGGCAAAGTGCCGGTCGAAGCGCCAGAGGATCGGGAAATTCCGGTTGAGATCGACCCCGATCGACCGGTAGTCCTTTCCCCTGGGCGCAGGCCGCCGGTTCTTTCGCCAGAACGGGTGCCCATCCATGCTGAACCGCCGGCCGTCGGGATTCACCTGGGGGAGAAGCACGATGTCCATCGTCTCCACCAACCGGCGGACTCGAGCTGGGGAGACGACGTGCTTGCCCAGCCGAAAACCCTGCTTGTCCCGGTAGGCGCGGAGGAGCCGCACCGCGAAATAAACCAGGATATCGGGCCCGCCCCACTCCCGCCCGTGTACCGCGCCCAGGAAACAGACCGCCGGCCTCTTCTTCCCGTCGCCCTTCCCTATCCGGAGCGCATGAACTTGACGTTTTTCCCAGGTCAGGTTGGGTAACGGGATCCGCTCGCAGTACCCGGCGTGATTCTGCTCGCCGATCTCGAGCGCTCGCTCGACTTCATCCGCCGTGAGATAGCCGCCGCTCCAGATGACGTCGCCGTAGCGCCCCTTCTTGAGGCGCCGCTTCGCCGCGGCCTGCTCCTCTGCCACCCGCTCTCGGTCGTGCGGCCCCACATTCTCGAGCGGAGTAACACCGTAGCCCTGCTTCCTCAGCCATTCGACCTTTTCCGAGCGGACATACGCATCAACGGTGATGCCACTCTTGGTTTCCTTATAGCCGACGACGACGATCCGGAGCTTGGGACCCAGGGCGGTCAGGTGGCTGCGATTGCGTCCGGTGATGGCGACGTGGAGGATGGACATCTTGGCCTACCCAGCCGGAAAGCGGGAACAGGGAAAAGGGAACGGGAAGAGTGCGGGACAATTCACGACGAGTCAATCTTCAATCTCAATGTTCCTGGCCGCCTGGTCGCTTCACTCTCTCCCAACGGCTACCTTCCCCAAAGTCCCGTTCCCTATTCCCGGTTCCCTGTTCCCGCTGTTATTTGAACCGACCATGCTGACGACACGCAAACTCGGCACCCAAGGCCTCACCGTCTCGGCCATCGGCCTGGGATGCATGGGGATGAGCTACGCATACGGCACACCCGAAGAGCGCGACGAAGGTGAGTCTATCGCCACGCTCCACCGGTCTCTCGAACTCGGCTGCACCTTCCTCGACACGGCGGAGGCATATGGACCCTACGCCAACGAGGAGCTGATCGCACGCGCCCTCAAGAGCGTCAAAGGCGGGCGTGACCGTTGCGTCATTGCCACCAAGTTCGGTTTCAAGTTCGACGAAAAAGGCGGCATCGCCGGCATGGACAGTCGCCCTGAACACATTCGCGAGGTCGTCGAGGCCTCGCTACGGCGACTCCAGACCGATCGCATTGATCTGCTCTATCAGCACCGGGTAGACCCCACAGTTCCAATCGAAGACGTCGTCGGCGCGATGGCCGACCTGGTTCGCCAGGGGAAAGTCCGTTTCCTGGGGCTCTCAGAAGCCGGCGAGAAAACCATCCGCCGCGCTCACGCCGTGCACCCGATCTCCGCGTTGCAGAGTGAGTATTCGCTCTGGGAGCGCAACCTCGAGGCTAGTCTCATCCCGCTCTTGCGCGAGCTTGGCATCGGGCTGGTGGCATTCGCGCCGCTCGGACGCGGTTTCCTCACCGGCACCGTGAAGCGTGCCGAGGAATACCCGGAGGGTGACTATCGCCGCGGAGACCCGCGTTATCAGGGGGAGAACTTCGACGCCAACGTGCGGGCCGCGGGATCCGTGAGGGATCTGGCCGCGCGAAAGGGGGCGACAGCGGCCCAGATCGCGCTCGCCTGGTTGCTGGAGAGGGGTCCTGACATCGTGCCGATCCCAGGCACCAAGCGGCGGAAATACCTGGAGGAGAATATTGGTGCGGCAGAGGTGTCGCTCAGCACCGGTGAGATGGCCGAGCTGGACGCAGCACTCCGGCCGGAGAAAGTCTCAGGCCCGCGCTACACCGCCGAGCGGATGAAGCAGGTGGATCGGTGAGGCGCGCCACGGTCGGGGCACGAATGACCTTTCCTGAACGAAAAATGCGCTTCTAGGATGGAGGCCCGCTGACTCGTTCAGGAGATGCGCGATGGGCAGTATGAAACGTCTGATGCCGGGAGCAGTGCTGATGGCCCTGTTCCTCGGTTGCGGGGAATCATCGACCAGTCCGGGGAACAGCCCGCCCGCAGTCCTGCTCCGGGACATCGTCATCCCCCACCTCCCTTCCCCCTACTATCACTTCGAGTACGACGCGACCGGGCGGGTGACCGCAGCCTCATTCGCCTCGGGATTCACGATGTACCAGGTGATTTACCAGGCCGACCGGATCAGCGAACTCCGGAACAATACCCTCGGCAACCAGGACCGGCTGGAGTACGCCTACGACGGAGCGGGCCGGGTCACTCGGATCGACTATGTCCGTCCGAATAATTCGGTCTTCACCCGGCTGTCACTGGCCTATGTAGGAGAGAAGCTCACCAGTCTCGAGCGGCAGCGGCTCGTTTCCGGCACCTTCGTGGTGGACAAGACGATGGCGTTCTCCTACTACCCCGACGGCAACCTGAAGGAGCTCACCGAGCATCGCCCGGCGATCGCGGGGTTGCAGCCAGAAGCGACCACGCTGGACCGGTTCGAACAGTACGACGGCAAGATCAACGTCGACGCCTTCAGCCTGCTCCATGACGAGTTCTTCGATCACCTCGTCCTGTTACCGGGAGTGCAACTGCAGAAGGGGAACCCCGCGCGGGTCACCCACACGGGAGACGGCACCAACTACCGGGTCGACAACGTCTACCGCTACGACGGCCTGGACCGTCCTCTCACTACTACGGGAGACTTCGTGTACCTGACCGGCCCAGATGCGGGAAAGCACATTCAGACCGGTTCAGTATTTACGTACTACTGAGTCCTGCAACCAATGGAAGCGCCGTCCCAGCATATGCCGAGACGGCGCAGTTCCTGAAATCCCGTTCACCGTTCACCGTTTCCCCCTACCTCCTCATCCTCCCCCGCAACTCCTCAAACCAGTTCTGGCTCACCACCAGGAGCCCCGACTCGCCCGCCGCCGTCTCGCGCATCATCAGGAACCGCTTGTCGTCCGGCGCCACGGCGTAGAGCGGGACCGGTCCCGCCGCCGTGAAGGGACTCAGCGAGAAAAGCGACTTCTGGGCTCCCACGGAGAAAGTCGGCGAAGTGATCACCGTCGCCGCGACCAACTCGTTCTTGTTGTTGCGATAGAAGAGCTCCTTCCCGCTCCGTGACCAGAGGGGATAAGAGCCGCCCGCGGTGGAAATCTGCCAGCGTGCCGTCGAGACATCGGGGAACGGGCGCACGTAGATCTCGAATGTCCCCGACTCGTCCGAGGCGTACGCCAGCCACTTGCCATCGGGTGAGAGCGCGGGAGTCGTCTCGCGCGCAGGAGTACCTACCAGGGTGACCAATGACGTATCCCCAACCTTCGCGGCCAGGATGTCGCCGTTGCCCAGGTCGGTGACGACGCGGCGCAGGATAAGCCACCGGCCGTCGTTCGACTCGAGGAGATGTCCGAACCCGATCGTCTTTGGAAGCAGGTGGGTAGCCGGACCGACGCCGTCGGCCCTTCTCACCGTCGCCACACCGGCGCCGTCGCCTCGATCAGCGAGGAAGAGGACCTGGGATCCATCAGGAGACCAGGAGGGTCGGAAGTAATTCGTGTCCCCGAAGGTGATCCGTGAAAACGGTCCCGCCGGGAGTTGTTTGACCCAGATGTCCGACTTCGCATTCCGTTGCAACTCTACCGCGATCGCCTTTCCGTTGGGGGCGAGCGCGATCGAGGTGGTAGTGCCATCCTGTTTCCACGCCGGGTCCACCGGACTGGCGAGCCCATCCCGCGTAACCCAGACCACCTCGCGGCTCGACGATTGCGAAGCGGTCTCGTAGATGAGCGTGCCGGTAGGCGAGAGGGCGAACCCGGCGGCGAAGGGATTGGCCTGTAGCCCTTCGTAGAGCGACACCGGGGGGCCGGTGAGCGCCAGCTTGGCCGGGTCGAACGGCACTGCGAGGAGCTTGCCATCCGAGGTCACGACGATAAGGTGACCAGTCGGAGAATACCGGGCATACACCCCGCGAAGCAGGACGTGGGCCTCGCCCTTGGGAAGTGGCTGGGCCACGATCTCGAAGTCGGCCGGTGATTGCCCGTCGTGGCGAACACGAAACACGACTCCCTTGCCGCCCGGAAGAGCCATCGGCCATTCGGTCCCGATCACATGCTCGCCGAACTTGTAGACCGGCTCCGTCGGGCCGCCGGTTGCGCGAATCCGGTTGATTCCCGAGTCAGCTTCGAAGTAGACGTAGCCGTCGTCTCCCCAGTCCACTGCCGTCGTATTGGCACTGTCGGTAAGCGTGAGCGGCGACCCGCCCTCCAATGAAAGAATTCGCACTGTTCGTCCCCCGATCGGGAAGGCCAGCTGGCGGCCGTCGGGAGAGAAAACGGGACTGACCGCTCCGTCGGTACCGGGGATCGGCGTCGGAGCGACCTGGTCAGCTTCCTTTATCCAGAGTCGCGTGTTGCCTTCGCCCCGTCCCACATAAACAATCCGGCGCCCGTCCGGGGAGACGGCGATGTGACCTCCCAGCGCCGCGACCGCAAGGCCCTCGTTGTCCCGCAGGAAGATCGGGTAACGATTCATGAACTGATGCGACGACTGGGGCCGCATCCAGCCCAGGATCGCGACCGCGGCAAGCCCGAGAAGCGCCCCACCGACGATAAATGCGCGCCGCTTGTCTGGCGCCTTGGCCGCCGCCCGCCTGATGGTTGTGATCGGCGCGGTTGTTCCCGACTCGCTAAGCGCCCGCACAAACGCCTCGGCTGTAGCGAAGCGGTCGGCCGGCAGCTTGGCGAGCGCCTTGTGCACCGCAGCTTCGACGTTGGCGGGCACCGATGGCCGGCGGTCACTCACCGGTTCCGCCTCCTTGGTGACCACCGCGGCGATAACCGCTTGAATCGTGGGTCCGGTGTGAGGCGGCTCGCCCACCAGCATCTCATAAAGCAGGCAGCCGAGACTGTAGACGTCGGCCCGGGCATCGAGCACCCTTTCACCCGTCGCCTGTTCGGGGCTCATGTAGCCCGGCGTGCCAAGCGAGAGGCCAGTCTCCGTCATCCGGTTGCCGCCCGCGGTGCTCACGGCGAGCGCGATGCCGAAATCGGCGACCAGCGCGGCCCCGTCGTGCAGCATGATGTTCTCGGGCTTGATGTCGCGATGGATCACGCCATGGCGGTGCGCGTAGTCGAGCGCCGACCCGATCTCCTTGCCCAGCCGGACGACGTCTTCTATCGGAAGCTGTCGCTCCCGGTTAAGCCGGTCGCGAAGGCTCTCACCCTCGCTCAGCGGCATCACGTAGTAAAGGAAGCCGCCGGCCTGGCCCGAATCGAACAGCGGCAGGATATGTGGATGCTGTAGCGCCGCCGTGGTCTTGATCTCGGCGAGGAATCGCTCGCCACCGATCACCGCGGCGAGTTCGGGTCGCAAGACTTTGAGCGCGACGTTGCGATCGTGGCGGAGATCCCGCGCGAGGTAGACCGTGGCCATGCCACCGGCGCCGAGCTTGCGCTCGATGCGATAGTGATCGGCGAGGGCGGCGACAAGACGAGGATCGGCGTCGAGCATTCGGCTCCGAGGCTGGCTAGGTAATACCCAGGGGTGATTGGGAGGGCAGTGGAAGCTAAGGCAGGAGCCGGGCACAGGGAACGGGCAACGGTTTGACATGCCCGGAAAGCCAAAGCCCGGCACGACCTAAGTCGTTGCCGGGCTTTCTGACAGGAACAGTGAGGTCTAGGAACCCTGCCGCGCCTGCGCGGTCGTTGCGGTGACCTGCACGCCGACTGAGCCGGCGGTCTCCGCCGCCAGGTCCGCATGCTGTTGCACCGTAGGCAGCAGCTTCGAGGCCAGTTCCTTGAGCGACGTCACCCGTCCACCCTCGGACTCCTGCTGGAACAGCCGCGCCGCTTCTTTATGCTCACTCACCATCTCCGCCATGTACTTCTTGTCGAAGGAGGAGCGACCCGTGCTCACGAACCAGTCGAGTGTCTTCTGGTGCTGTCGCAGAATGACGGGCGCTGGGTAGGCCGCCCCTTTCGCTCCCGCCGCGAGTTCCCCGTTCAGCTTCGAATACTCGGCCACCATCCGTGCGCCGAACTCCTTCACCGCGGGGCTGGACCCCTTCTGCTGCGCCAACTTCCCGAGCTCCACCTGCAAGAGACCCAGGCTGCCGGTCGTCGCGATGAAACTGCTGTCCGCCCCGAGGGACGCATCCGGCGCGGCCATCTGGGCGGCGCTCACGGTGGCGTTCAGTAACAGACCGGTAACTATCGCGGAAGTCAGAAATTTTCCCACCATACTCTGATCCTTTCACCTTGTGACGCTATCGCGTTGTGCGTGGTCTACCGTTAGACGGCGGGTTGCCGCAAAGGGTTTCATCTGCTGGTTGCGTAAGAAGGCCGGGAAAGTGGACAAGCTGGTGTAGGGATCCGGCTGTCAGGTGCTGTCAGGTATGAACTGGCACGGCTGTAGGTCCAGTCTGACAAGGGCAGCCGCAAAGCTTCGGCGCCCGCCGAAGTGTGGCGATGCTAGTTTATGGTATGACAGCGGTCCGCGGTCTTTCGTTGCACCCCTGGCGGGGCGAGGCAGACCTCGATGGCGATATTGCCGCGGTCGCCTCGCTGATGGCGGATGCCACGCGCGCCACGATACTCCTCTCGCTTCTCGACGGCCGCATCCGCCCCGCGGGTGAACTCGCCCATCTGGCCCGGGTGACCCCAGCCACGGCCAGCGAGCACCTGGCCAAGCTCGTCGCGGGGGGGCTGGTGACGGTGGAGCGGCGTGGGAGATTCCGCTATTACCGGCTGGCGAACTCCAGGCTGGCGGAGGCGTTGGAGACCCTCGCGGCACTCGCGCCGCACCGACCAACGGACAGCGTCGGGCATCGACAACAGGCGGCTCCGATTCAGAGAGCCCGACTCTGTTACGACCATCTCGCAGGAACGCTGGGAGTGCAGATCACCGACGCGCTGATCGCCGAGGGGACGCTCGTGCAGGAGGAGCGGGCCTTCGTTCTCTCCGACAAGGGTCGGGCGGCCTTCGCCGACTTGGGAATCGACGTGGGCCCGTTAGGTCGGCGCGGGAGCCGTCTCGGTCGCGCCTGTCTCGACTGGAGTGAGCGTCGCTACCATTTGGCGGGACCACTGGGCGTCGCTCTCACATCGAGGCTGTTGGAGCTGAGCTGGATCGAACGGACGCCCACCCCTCGAGTCCTCAGTCTCACAAACGCCGGTCGGCGCGCGATCAAGGCCCGATTCGGTGTCACTTTGTTCTAGCCCATCACAACTCCGTAATGAACTCCCTTGGTCTCTACCTGACCTCGGTCCTCATCTGGGGGTCAACCTGGTGGGTCATCACCTTCCAGTTCGGCCCGGTGCCGCCGGCGATCTCGGTGTGTTACCGGTTCGCCCTGGCAAGTCTGGTCCTCTTCGCCTGGTGCCGGGCTCGAGGGCTGAGGCTGGCCTTCTCGACCAACGAGCATCTCTGGATGGCGCTCCAGGGCATCCTGCTCTTCGGGGTGAATTACGTCTGCGTATACCTGGCCGAAGTACAGATCACCTCGGCCCTCGTGGCGGTGGTGTTCTCGCTGGTGGTGTTCCTCAACATTGCGGGAACCCGGGTCTTCTTCGGCACACCGTTCAGGGCGTCCACCGTCGTGGGAGCGGTGCTCGGCGTAAGCGGAGTGGTACTGGTGTTTCTCCCCGAGCTGCGGGAAGGCACCGCAAAGGGCAACGCGACACTCGGTCTGATCTACGGCCTGGCCGGCGCGGTGACCGCCTCGATGGGAAACCTCGTCGCATCGCGCAACCACCGTCGAGGTCTTCCGGTTGTACAGATGAACACCTTCGGCATGTTCTACGGTGCGGTGTTCGTGGCTCTCTACGCCGTGCTTGGCGGGCAGACCTTCCGAATCGACTGGTCCGAGCGCTACCTGCTGTCCCTGGCCTATCTCACCCTGCTCGGCTCGGTCGTGGCGTTCAGCGCTTTTCTCACTTTGCTTGGCCGGATTGGAGCGGATCGCGCAGGATATGTGACCGTTGGGGTCCCGGTCGTGGCGCTCCTCATCTCGGGATTATTCGAGGGGCTGCACTGGAACCCTCTCCTGGTGCTGGGCGTGTTGCTTTGCCTGGCGGGGAATGTGTCGGTGATGTGGAAGAGGCGTTAAAACCGCCCCCTCAGATCGGAGTCCACGGATGTGCGGCATCGTTGCCATGTTTTCGCGGCGGGGACCCGTCTCCCGCCCCGCGCTCGAACGGGCCACTCAGGCCCTCCATCACCGTGGGCCGGACGGGCAGCGCTGCTGGATCTCACCGGAAGGCAACGTGGGCCTGGGTCACGCGCGGCTCAGCATCATTGACCTCGTGGGCGGGCAGCAGCCGATCGCCAGCGAGGACAGCCACATCCACCTGGTCGTCAACGGAGAGTTCTACGGGTTCGAAGCAATCCAGCGTCGGCTCGAGGACCACGGGCACCGGCTCCGCACCCGGAGCGACAGCGAGATCGCGCTGCATCTCTACGAGGACGTGGGGACGCAATGCCTCCACGAGCTCCGCGGGGAGTTCGCGCTGGTGCTCTGGGATTCGGTGCACCAGACGCTTTTCGCCGCCCGCGACCGGTTCGGGATCAAGCCCCTGTTCTTCGCCGAGCACGAGGGCACCCTCTTTCTCGGCTCGGAAGCGAAAGCGCTCTTTGCCGCCGGGGTACCGGCGCGCTGGGATGCGGAATCGGTATTCCGCGGTATCGACGTGAGCGGCAGTCCCCAACGGACGCTGTTCGATGGAATCCGCCAGGTGCCGCCCGGCCACTACCTCCTCGCCACCGAGGGACACGTGCATCTGGGCTGCTACTGGGACTTCAACTATCCCGACGCCGAGCACGCCCGGGCCCGTCTGAGCGAGGCGGAGTACGTCGAGCAGTTCCGCGCGGCATTGGACGAGGCGGTACGGCTCCGGCTTCGAGCGGATGTGCCGGTAGGCTGTTACCTGAGCGGCGGGCTCGACAGCTGCGCGGTGCTGGGCCTCGCGTCCCGGCATCACCCCGAGCCGATTCATGCCTTCACCCTGACCTTCGATCGGGCGGAATACGACGAGGGTGCGATCGCGAAGGAGATGGCGGTGCACTGCGGAGCGCGGTTCTATCCCATTCCCATCCGCCAGGATGACCTCGCCGATCACTTCGCGGACGCCACCGCGCAGACTGAGACCTTCTGCCTCAACGCCCATGGAGTGGCTAAATACCTGCTGAGCCGGGCGGTGCGGGATGCCGGGTACAAGGTGGTTCTCACCGGCGAAGGCTCCGACGAGATCCTGGGTGGCTATGCCCACTTCCGCCGCGACCTGCTGCTCTACAACACCGAGGGTCAGGATCCTGCGGCTATCCCCGGTCTTCTGGCGGAGCTGGAGGCCGCCAACCCGGTCTCGCGCGGCCTCCTGCTCGCGGACGGGGCCAGTGCGCCGATGGACAGCGTCCGCCGGATCCTCGGCACGGTGCCTTCGTGGTTCGAGGTCTTCTCGGCGCGGGGGCTCAAGATGCACGAGTTCATCTCCCCCGCGCTGCGCCAGAAGTACGCCAGCCAGGAACCGTATCACCATCTGCTCAACAGCATCGATGTCCGGGGCCAGCTCGCCGGGCGCGATGCGGTGAACCAGGCGCTCTATCTCTGGTCCAAGACCGTGTTGCCGGGCTACATCCTCTGCGTGCTGGGCGACCGGATGGAGATGGCGCATTCTATCGAAGGGCGGGTACCCTTCCTCGACCACCACCTCGTCGAAGTGCTGACCAGGCTCCCGGTCTCGCTCAAGATCCGCGGCATGACGGAGAAGTACGTCCTCCGGGAGGCCGCAAAGCCGGTGCTTACGGCTACGGTGTACCAGCGGCAGAAGCATCCCTTCCTGAGCCCCCCGGCCACCCTGTATCCCGGCGAGCGGCTGCACACCCTACTCCAGGACACGCTGCGCGGGCCAACGCTCGGGACCCTCCCCTTCTTCGACCGCGACGCGGTGATCGGGTTATTGGACCGGTTGCCGGGAATGGATGAGGGATCGCGGGTGGCCTACGATCAGGTCCTGATGGTGATTCTCAGCGCGTGTGTGCTGCAGGACCGGTATCGGCTCGCGGCGTAAGTATCCGGAGCAGTGTGCTCCGGTCTCGTGGCGAGGTGCCCAGAAAGCAACGAGGCCGCCTCGAGAGCGGCCTCGCCAGTTGCCCCTCCTGGGCTCGAACCCAGGACCATCCTGGTCCAGGGACCGCCATACCCCCGACTTCCGGCACTTACTCTTCGCGCGAGCTGTGCGACGGCCTCACGGCCGCCGCCTCGCGCGCCATACCGTGCCTATTACTGGAGGTCAACTACGACGATCTCGGGGGTACCATGCCCCCCCATTCCCATGAACTTCTCGACATCCGCGACGTCCGGCTTCGGCGAGATCGCGAGGAGCGCGGATTCGTTGGGGTGGAGCATGCTGACGACTTTCTTCAGATCCCCCTCCGACAAGCGGCTGGCGGGCCCACTCGCCGGCTTGTACTTGCTGGCGTTTTCGCCAGCATTCGCCGGCAGCGCGCCCAGCCTCACGACCGCGGTGTCGATGATCACGCTGGCCTGCATTGCCCTGTCGGAGCCGCCGGCCTTATTGTGCCTCTGCGTGACCTCCACCTTGCCAGTCGAGTCTTTGACGATGACCGCCCAGGCCTCGACCTTGTCGTAGTTCTTCTTGTTCATCTGCGCTACGCTGTAAGCGGCTCCGCCTATGTCTTTCCAGACGGCGTAGACCATCTTGAGCGGGTCTTTGTCCTGTGCCAGCAACGGGTTGGCGAATAGAACAAACAGGGCAAGTGGCCAAGTGCCACGGGTGTAAGTACCCATAGGGTTCTCCAGTGAACGGGTAGGCATGAAACCAGACTAGGTAGGAATGCAATCCGGCTCCAACGACTACGGTAGGGAGCCGGAATTGGGCCGACCATTGGATCTTGGTGCAGGTGCCTGCCCGCCACGGGAGAAATGGTCGCAGAAACCGCTAGAGCGGGCGCATAAGCGAAAAGGCCCGATCCACCGAAATGGTATCGGGCCTTCGAGTTGCCCCTCCTGGGCTCGAACCAGGACTCTCCTGATCCAGAGGGGCCGCTGTAACGGCCCGAATTCCGACAACTTGCCACAATTTACGCGAGTTCGTGTCACCCGCTGCTGGAATTCAAGGCTTCCATGCCGGAATTTGCCGCACTTTACTCACTCAAATGTCGGAGTTTGCTGGGACTCAACAAGTCACACTGGACGAAAGCCTCCTAAGCAGGCGGCGCCGCCACGAAGCACCTCCAGGTACAAGCGACCCACCGATCGAACTGCGATTTTCTCATGAGGGGCATGAACGTCGGATCAATCCGGAGCCAGTCGGCCGACGTTAGAACAACAGGTGGTGGAGGTCGATCCGGCGAAGGGGTTAGAAACACGAAGGCCCGACATCAACAAAGTGATGCCGGGCCTTCGGATTGCTCTAGGCGCTCCTGTCCTGAGCGCGGTTACCCCACTCCTGCGACTCCGCCATCGCGTGGATCCTACTGCCAGAAGATGGGCGCAATGTCGGGTGCGCGATCCAAAGTCTGCACGCTACCGCTTCCGAAGTGGGGCCAATTGTTGGTCCGGGCCACCAACGCGAAACTAGTCGGGTTCCCCAGGCGACTCGCACTGACGTCGGCAGTGATGGTCGCTCCATCTATCTCGAAGGGAATAGACGTGCTGACCGCCTGGCCACCCGACAGAAGAGGTCGGCGGTCGATAAGGATGCCGGCGAAGGTGCTACCGTTCCAAGTCACCATGACTATGAACTCCGGGGGTGCCGCACCGCCGGGGGCAAAGGGGAATCCAGACGGCAGTTCCGGCGCGGTGTTGATGTTCCAGGACCACTCCTGCACGGTGATCCCACCTGGAAGGACCGGCGAACCCGGAACGCTGGTCCCCACATCCATCGAGAAGGTGAATGTCGCCTGATCAAAATCGATCGTCGCACCGATGATGTCCTGGTACGGCTCACCAGTCAGCCCATTACCGTGGGACGCCGCTGCATCTCCTGCGGGGTCCGTGGCGCTGACCAGGGCTGACGTCGGCACGGCTGCGCGGACCTCGGGCGAGAGCACCTGCGCTTCTCGTTCACACCCTACAAGAATCGAGGCCAGGGCGCCTAGGGACAGGCATATTCCGCTCCTGCGCTGCATGAAGACACCTGTGGGAGATCGCATTGTGGGCTCCTCGGGTAGGTGGCCTTGCCGTCGGGTGGCGTGATTGCCGCCGTCCGGATGGGCCGGTAGGTTCCAGCCTATCCCAGGGGTCTTTGCTCCGAGTGATCCGAGGCTTATCTGGCCCTCTCCCGACGTGCCGTGATCCGGATCGGTCTATTCGGCACCATTGACGTCCGCGACGCGGAAGGAAGAGCGCTTCAGGGGATCCTCGCCCAGCCGAAGCGCTTGGCACTCCTCGCCTATCTTGCCGCCGCCTCCCCAACCGGCTCCCATCGACGGGATACGCTACTCGGCCTCTTCTGGCCGGAGCTTGACCAAAGCCATGCGCGGAATGCCCTGAGTCAGGCGGTGCACTTCCTTCGCCGCTCTCTTGGCGAAGACGTCCTAATCGCGCGAAGCGGGGACGAGCTGGCGCTGGACGGCACACGGGTGTGGGTAGACGTGCGGGCCTTCGACGCTGCCCTCTCCGACGACCGCCCAGGCGACGCACTCGAGTTGTACCGAGGCGAGCTTCTTCCGTCCTTCTTCTTGAGCGGGTGCGCCGGTTTCGAAGAATGGCTCGAAAGCGAACGCGAGCGCCTGCGGGGCCGGGCCGCCGAGGCTGCTCGCTGTCTGGCGGAACATCACGAGGGTGGGGGCCGGCTCACTCTGGCCGCTGGTTGCGCCCGCCTGGCCATCGAGCTCGGTAGCGGGGACGAGCGCCACCTGCGCCGGATGCTAGAGCTGCTCACCAGGGTTGGGGATCGGGCTGGCGCCGTTCGTGTTTTCGAACGGTGGACGCTGACACTTGCGGACCTTGGCCTGGAGCCTGAAGCGGAAACGCTCGCGTTAATGCGGCGGGTGCGCGCCGACCGCACGCAGCGCTCGGGGATGACGCCGAGGCCTACCGTGCCCGAAGGTCCGGCTCCCCCGACATCCGTCGGTGACGCAATTAGCCGCCTGCGCGTGGCGCTCGCAGACACGTATCGCCTAGAACAGGAACTCGGCGCCGGCGCCATGGCGGTGGTGGTGCGAGCTCGGGACCTGCGGCACCTGCGTCCAGTGGCGATCAAGATCCTTCGACCCGAGCTCGCGGCCGTCATGGGTGCCGCGCGCTTCCTGCGTGAGATCGAGATCGCCGCCGGGCTGGTACATCCGCACATTCTCCCTTTGCACGACTCGGGCGAGGCGGCGGGCGTGCTGTATTACGTGATGCCCTACATCGAAGGCGAATCGCTGCGCGACCGTCTCGCCCGGGAGCATCGGCTGCCGGTGACCCATGCGGTGCGCGTAGCACGCGAGGTTGCCGCCGCGCTCGGATACGCCCACAAGCGCGGCTTCGTCCATCGCGACATCAAGCCGGAGAACATCTTGCTCGCCGGATACCCGCCGCGAGAATCGGAGGCGTCGGGCGGGTGGAACGCGCTGATCGCCGACTTCGGTATCGCCCGCGCTCTTGGCTCCACTGGTGAGCAGGTTGTCACAACCGGACTGAGCGGAACCCCCGCGTACATGAGCCCGGAACAGGCCCTAGGCAATGGACCTGTCGATGAGCGCACCGATGTCTATGCAGTGGGCTGCGTATTGTATGAAATGCTCTCTGGCGAGCCGCCACATGCCGGGAGCAGCGTGGAGGAGGTCGTCGCGCGACGCCTGCGCGAGCCTCGGCGGGGCTTAACGGATCTGAGAGCGGAAGTCTCGCCCGCCCTCGAGGCTGCGGTTACCACTGCGCTCGCGCCGGATCCCGCCGAGCGGTTCGCGAACGCCGCTGAGCTTGAGCAGGTCCTCGCCGGCCTGGAGGCATCGGCGAGATCTTCGAGCCGCTGGCAACGCCGATGGTGGCCGATTGTTGTGGCCGCCGCAATGGCAGTGGCTGGAGGAACCTGGCTCGCTACGACCGGCACGGGGCACGTGGGTCCGTCGGGATCGGTGGCCAAGGTCGCGGTGCTGCCGATCCAGACCTCAGGCGATTCTAGCGAGACCTACCTCGCGGAAGGACTCTCGGCCGAGTTGACGGGCGGACTGGTACGGATCGACGGGCTCGCCGTCCCTCCGCGAGCCGTGGTGTGGGCCGAGGTCACTGAGGGTGGCAATCCGCTCGACCTTGGTCGCCGGCTCGAAGTGGATTGGGTTATTGACGGGACACTCCGCCGCGTGGGTTCGCGCACTCGCCTAGTGATCGAGCTCATTCGTGTGGACCGGGGAGTCGCGCTCTGGTCGCAGGAATTTGAGAGTCCGGCTGCAGATCTCGCCGCATTGCGACAGAGGGTTACGACTGAAGTCGCACGCGTGATCGACGTGCCGCTTCGTGATGAAGTGCGCGCCGGACTGGGACGGCGGGAGACGGTAGACCTCGCGACGCGGGAGTTGTCCCTGCGTGGGTCCTCCGCCCTTCTCGCGATAACCACTGAAGGCGCCATCCGTGCAGCCGATCTCTTTGGGCAAGCGATCGCGCGGGATTCCACGTTCGCCGAAGCCTGGGTTGGCCTCGCCGCGGCATACCAACAGCTTTCACAGCTCGGCGGCGCCGCCCCGGTGGAAAGATTGGTGCTATGGCGGCGGGCAATCGATCGAGCCATCGCGCTGGACAGCACGAACGGTGATGGCTACGCCCAGCGGGCTCAGATCCACGCGGTGTACGAGTGGGACTTCCCTGCAGCGGACGAGGACTTTCGCCGCGCGGTCGCGTTGAGCCCCGGGTCCGCGGAGGCCTTCCTGACCTATGCCCAGTTCCTGAACATCATCGGCTTGGACGACTCCGCGCTCACTGTGATGCAGCGTTCCCTGATGCTGACCCCGAACGTCTCATTCCGTGTGGCCAACCTGGCCCCGCGGCTCCGGATGGTTGGTCGACGGGCTGAAGCAGCCGTCGAGGCTCGGCGTGCGCTCGCGCTGGACTCGACCCTCTGGGTCGCGCATCTGATGCTCGCCCAGCTTGCGGATGATGCAGGGAATCTGCCTGAGGCAGCTACGGAAGCCGAGCAGGCATTTCGCCTCGCCGGCGATCTGCCATTCGTACTCGGCACCCTCGCGAGGTATTACGGACTCTCCGGTCGCGCCGAGGAGGCGAGGTATATCCGTTCACGACTGGCCGCGCTGGAGGCCTCTCAACACGTAGAGCGCGTGTTTCAGGCGGAGGCCCTGATCGGGGTAGGTGACCTGCAGGGCGCAACGGTTGCACTTGAAGCATCGGCGCGCGACCGCGAGCCAGACCTACTTTGGAAACTCGCTTACGGGCACTTCACCCGGCTTCGAACGGAACCGCGATACGAGGCTTTACTCAGACGCGTAGGGGTGACCGACCATCGCGGCGGACGGTGAGCCCGGGCGATCTGACATTTCCAGTGGTAGCAGGCACAGTAGCAGCGGCCGCAGAAGCGAAAAGGCCCGATCCACCGAAATGGTATCGGACCTTCAAGTTGCCCCTCCTGGGCTCGAACCAGGACTCTCCTGATCCAGAGTCAGGCGTGTTGCCAGTTACACCAAGGGGCAGGGGCGGTAAAAGTAAATCCGGGATTGGGGGGTGGGAAGTGGGCCCGGGGGTGAGGTGAGAATAATCCAGCCCTTCGATCGTATCCCTTTTGCACCCATCACCGCTAGCTCGCATCAGGGAGGAAGGGCCCATGTTGCTACGCATCAATGACGAAGCTCCGAATTTCACCGCCGACACTACCCAGGGGACGATCAAATTCCACGAATGGATCGGGAACGGCTGGGCAATCCTGTTTTCCCATCCCAAGGACTTCACGCCGGTATGCACCACCGAGCTGGGATATCTGGCGAGCCTCAAGCCTGAATTCGACAGGCGCAATTGCAAGGTGATCGGGATCAGTGTGGACCCGGTCGGCAGCCACCAGAAATGGCTCGCCGATATCGAAGAGACCCAGGGCCACGCGGTGAATTACCCGTTGATCGGCGACCCGGAGCTCCAGACAGCCAAGCTCTACGACATGCTCCCGGCCGATGCCGGCGACACCTCCGAAGGCCGTACCGCGGCGACCAACGCCACGGTGCGGACCGTCTTCGTGATCGGCCCTGACAAGAAGATCAAGCTGATGTTGAGCTATCCGATGTCCACCGGCCGCAACTTTGACGAGGTCCTGCGGGTGCTCGACTCGATGCAGCTCACCGCCCAGCACAAGGTCGCGACCCCGGTGAACTGGAAGCGGGGAGACGACGTGATCATCCTGCCCGCGGTGTCCGACGAGGAGGCCAGGCAGAAGTATCCCGCCGGCTGGAAGGCACCCAGGCCATACCTGCGGATGGTGAAGCAGCCGCAGTAGCGTGAGAAATAAGCGGGGGACCTACTCACCCGACTGGATGAGTCGATCCCCCTCGCTACGCTCGCGAAACCCTCTCGCTGCGCTTCGCTCACTTTGAGAATTTTTTAAGGGGCGTCAGCGGCGGCTGCGCTCGAGAAATTCCAGTCGAGACGCAGCCGACGCCGAAAGCCAGTACTGCTATGAGAGTGCGTTCCGTCTACGGCGGTTACTCACCGTGCGCGGAGTACACTCCGGATACGAGGTTCCCTTGATTACCAGGGTCCCTCGGCCGTCCTGATGCCGGAGGTTGTCGAATCACTTCACCACTTTGCACTCCGGATACTTCTTCCCCTTGAGCTCAAGGGTCCCCTTATCACCTTTGTTCCAGAAGCTCGTGGTCGAATCCGTCACTGCCACGTATTTGGCACCCGAAGCCGTCGTCACGGGGCGGAGATCGAGACTGCCCAGGCTGGTGGTCAGAACCGCGCGGTCTCCGACGTGGCCGAAAGAGATGTTCTCGGTGCCGCAGACAAACCTGATGTCAGCGGCGGTGGCCGGTGCTGCGGCTGTATCCGGCGGAGGAGACATGCCTGCACTCATCGCACCTTCGGCTTTATCGGCCGGATGACGATTGCGTCCCAGTGCCCAGACGACCAACACGACCGCCAGAGCGGCCAGCGCGGGGACCAGCCAGCGCTTGCTGTTGGCTGCCGGTACTTGCGGGGCCGAAATACCGATGTCCTTGATCCCGAGTATCGAGCCCAGGCCCGCCGGAAGCGCTCGCATGATCGAGTCCTTCTCACCGAGCAGCAGGTTGCCGAGGCCTGCCGGGTTGAGTCCGCCCGTTCGCACGCGGTTTCCCAGGAGGCCAAGCACCAGCGGGGCCGCCATGCTCAGGAGCGTGGAGCCCGAGCCGGAACGGAACCCGGCGAAGCGAGAGATCCAATCGCCAATCGAGGACATCTGACCCCCGAACACACCGGAGAGCAGCTTGCTGGATGCCGCGCCAAGCGGGGATTGTGGTGTTGCGGTCACGGCGAGCCGCGGGTCCCGGATCACGCTGCCGTCATTCGCGGGGCTCGAAATCAGGTCAAACAGGGGACGCATCGCCTGGGAATCTCCCGCCTTGCCAACGAGACCGGCGAGGATGGCCGGGAAGGCTGCCCCTAGGCCTGTTGCAACAGCCCCTTCACTTTCGCCGAGATTGCGGGCCGCGCCGGAGAGGAACTCCGGCGTCACCATGCTCTTCAGGCCATCGAGGAAACTCGTAGCCATGATTCACCTCCGAAATACAAAAGTCTCACCTCGCGTATGCGGTCCCTCGCGGGGAGTGCGGCACTAAGTTGGCGAGTAGTCGGGAATTGCAGCGCCGGATCGGCGGCAGTGCGGAACTGTTGCACCAGCATGGTGGATCGACCCGCGGCCTACTTGGCTCACCGACGCGGCAATGGCCTAGCAAATGGCCTGAAAGGGTTTACGCCGCCCCGGCACACAACCCCACCTTCTCTACCCTATTGATTGGTTCAAGGGCTGTCTATCAGACCTTGGGGCAGGACTGTGGGAGACGGAAGACGGGAAGCCGCTGTTCTTTCAAATTCTCCCGGCCGCTACCGCCCCCGCGATGTCGGTCGCGGAAATGACGCCGACCGGACGATCTCCTTCCGTCACGAAGAGCCGGTGCACATCGGCATAGAGCATGTGCTCCGCCGCCTCTCTCACATCGGCTTCCGGTCCAATCGTGAGCACCCGTGGCGTCATGATCTCCCGCACTTCGGTGTCTTCCGCAAGCTCCCGGAGGGCGTCCTTGTGGGCTGCCTCCGCCTCTGCGACGAGAAGATCGGTGCTTGAAATCACCCCGACCATGCGTCCCTTGGCGTCCACTACTGGAAGGGCTGAGATGTGATAGTCCGCCAGGGTGACCAACGCTTCTTCGACGGTAGCATCGGGGAGAATGGTCCGCACCGGCTTCCGCATTAGATCGGCGACTTTCATGGAATCCTCGCTCTGGAGTGGCAAGGATCAATGTGGGGAAGACCGGCGGAGGATACGGTGAAGCCGAGGTGAAGAGGGGTTTAGACGTGGGGAAGTGCGAAGCAGCGGCACGCCGAGGGAACAGCCAACCGACTACGCGGCCGTTTCCTTTCTCGGGACTCCCCGTTCCCCGTTCCCTGTTCCCTGTTCCCGCTCTTCGTTTTCTCCAGTCTCCCTTCTCCCGTCTCCCGTCTCCCTTCTCCCGACTACCCCTCCGTGCATGCTCGCCAGCAGCCCTTCGTACACCACCTGGCAGATTCCCGTCCCCACCATCTCACCCATGATATCCAGCACCTCTTCCTCGGGCATCGCGGGGCGATAGGGACGCTCCGCCGACAGCGCCTCGCAGATATCGGCCACGGCGAGAATACGGCTGAGCTGGCAGAGGTCGCCGGCCTCGAGTCCGACGTGATATCCCCTGCCATCCAGCCGCTCATGGTGCGCCGCCGCAATCCCGGCGAAGGCACGGAAAGGCGTCACCCGCTGCAGAATCTCCGCGGTGTAGCGGGTATGCTTCCGCATCTCATCCATCTCCATCGGGCTCAGCTTACCCGGCTTGTCCAGGATCAGGTTCGAGACGCCGAGTTTGCCGATGTCGTGCAGCAGGCCGGCGCGACGCAGCGTGGTCTGATCGTCCTTGCTCAGTCCCATCGCGCGCGCGATACCGACTGCGATGTTCGCAACGCCTTCGGAATGCCGGGCGGTATACGGCGACTTCGCGTCCACCACTCGCGCGAACGCCTCGGCGACACCGTCGAGTCGCTCCTCATCCGCGAGGATCACCCGGTCAGCGGGTTCGAGATCTCCCACCTGATCGATCGCATCCACTGAACCGAGAGTAGACCAGAATCGGCTGTCGTCCCGGAACGACTGCAGTGCCATGACCAGCTCGGGATCGAACCAACGAGCCCGACGACGACGCGCGACCTCGTAGGCCTCTTCCGGACCGAACGCGTGAGCGAACACCTCAACCGTCTGCGCCAAGCCGGCGATTCGACCGAGGAGGGAGATATCGTTGCCCTTCAATCCGAGGGGCATGCCGCTTCCGTCCCAGTGCTCGTCGAGAGCCCGAATCGCGTGCTGCGTCGCAGGCTCGAGTCCCAGCATCCGCGCAATGTCGGCGCCGCGTTCACAACGGGTCGCTGTCATCTCGCGCCCGGAGCCCTTTTCCCGAGTGCCCAGTTGCAGGACCTGCCACGCGCGCGCGAGTGGATTGCGGTGCGGTGCCACGTGGCTCAGCGCGTAGCCGGCCGATGCCAGACCACTGGTCCAGTCGGTGAGTTTGTGGGCCCGCTTGAGGGTGAGATCATCAGCGCTGAACAGACTGCAGAGTCGAGCGGCGTTAGAGGAGCAGCCCAGATCCTTGAGCAAGAGCGCATAGAACAATGCCGAGCGTTCCTGATCGGTCAGTCGGACTACTTCGGCCAGACGCATCCCGATGAGGCAGGTCCGGATCGCATGGCCTTGCGGCTGTCCTTCGGTGATGTCGAGGGCGTAGCTCAGGGCGGAAACGACTTCCGATAACCGAACCGCGCTGTCTGGAAACTGGGCGGACTGAGCGGACGAGGCGCTCGGGGCGGACGGGTTCGAGTGGACCTGAGGCCCTGAATAGGTCGAAAGCGAGACTCCCCCAGCCTTCCGCTCCGGCAAAACGCGGCGGCTGGCTCCTGGTACGGCTGGTAAGTCATTGATATTGAACGTCATGCCCTACTGAAGGGCAAGCGGTGTGCCGATCGGCCGATCTAGCGGGTTCTTGAGCCGACCCGTACAATGGAAAAAGGGACTTTGGATGCCGTAATTTTGATGACCCGAGGGTGCTCCGCCTTGTTTCGCCCGCGCTCTTTCCGGCCGTTCCTCCTTCTTCTTGTGCTCGCCGTGACCCTCCGCTGCGGCGGCGATATCACGGTCCCCGCCGAAGGCCTGCCGAGTCACATCGAAATCATCAGCGGCGATGGGCAGACCGGTGTGGCTGGCGGCCTGCTGTCCGACTCCCTCGGCGTTCGGATAACCGATTCGAAGGATCGTCCCGTCGCAGATCAGCCGGTCGAATTCGCTCCCGTAGGCGCGGGTGCCGCCCAGGACCTCATTCCCGACACGGCCATGACTGGCTCGGATGGGCGCGCCTGGAGTCGCTGGGTGCTCGGCACTCGGGCCGGGACGGTACAGGTCAAGGCACGCGCGCTGGGGCGATCACCCGTTGCCGTCACATTCAGCGCCACGGTTCAACCAGGTCCGCCACACGCCCTCTCCCTGATAGGCGGCGCGGGACAAAGCGGTGTGGTCGGCGCCACGCTGGACGATTCACTTCTGGTTCAAGTAGTCGATCAGTACAACAACCCAGTAAAGAGTCAGGACGTTTCGTGGACCGCGGAAGACGGCGGCACCGTGAGCGACGCCACGACGTCGACTGACGCAGCCGGCAGAGCCGGGATTCGCTGGCAGCTGGGAGATCAGGCGGGAGTGCAGACCAGCCACGCAATGATTGCGACAGTTCCCAGCTCAGCGCTCGACTTCACCGCGACCGCACTTCCCGGTGATGCGGCCGAGGTCGAAAAGGTTTTCGGGGATAACCAGAGCGCTCCGGTGGGCGATGATCTCACCGACTCCCTGGTGATCCGAGTGGTGGACGCCTTCGGAAACGGAGTGCCGGGGCGGAGCCTGAGCTGGGTACTGGTAGGTAGTGGCAGTGTGAACCCCGGCTCAAGCATTACCGACGACAACGGCGAAGCGTTTACCCGCTGGAGTCTCGGCCTCAACGCCGGACAGCAGACCCTTCGCGCGGCGGTCCCCGGCTTCGCGCCGGTTTCGTTTGTTGCGCATGCCCAGTCTCTTCAGCCAGCCACGATCGCGGCCTCGAGCAGTACCCAACTCAACGGGACTGCCGGCCAGCCGGTAACGCCGGCCCCTTCGGTCGAGGTGCAGGATGGAAACGGGAACCCGGTAGGCGGCGTTACCGTCACCTTCACGGTAGTCTCGGGTGGCGGTGAGGTCGCGAGCGGTAGCAACCGTGGCAAGAGTGTCACCATCAGCACCGATGCTGCAGGGCTCGCCGAAGTTGCCTCGTGGACTCTTGGTCCGGTCGCAGGAGCCGGGACGGTTGAAGCCCGGGCGTCCGGCCTCTCGGGGCCACTCACCGGGAGCCCCGTCAGCTTCACTGCCGTCGGCTCCCCCGGTAACCCCAACCAGTTGGCATTCCTTCAGCAACCCGGGACTGCGGTGGCCGGTCAAGCCATCAGCCCCCCGATCACGGTCGCGGTCCAGGATGCCAATGGCAACACCGTACTGACTTCCTCAACCAACGTCCGACTCGCCCTCGGCAACAATCCGGCAGGTGGCACCCTGAGTGGGCCCACTGCGGTGGACGCGATTGACGGTGTCGCCACGTTCAGCGGCTTGAGCATTGACCGCGTGGGTACCCCATACACGCTGGTGGCCACCGCCTCGGGCGGGCTCCACTCGGCCACCAGCAGCGGATTTGGCATTGTACCGGCTACCGCTGCCGAACTCGCGATCGTCACCCAGCCGCAGGCCGGAGCCGCGAGCGGGGTTCCTCTGAACCCCCAACCGGTGGTCCGATTGGAGGACGGGCTGGGTAATCCAGTCAGTCGGTCGAACGTGACGATAACGGTCTCGATTACTTCAGGCGGGGGCAGTCTGAGCGGCAACACGACGGCCACCACCAATGCCAGCGGCGTCGCAGCGTTCACGAACCTGGCGATTTCTGGTTTGGTCGGCCAACGAATTCTCCTGTTCAGCGCTACCGGTCTGCAGGATGTCGCCTCCGCACCAGTCGATCTGACACCGGGGCCAGCCGCTGTCATGGCACTCCACGACGGGAATGGGCAATCGGCTCCGGTGGGTACCACTCTCGCGATCTCGCCTTCGGTAGCGGTCACCGATGCGAGCGGCAATCCGGTGGCCAGGTTCACGGTCGTGTACGCCGTCGCGACCGGCGGAGGGAGCGTAACCGGTGCCAACGCTGTCACTGGCCCGAGCGGCTTCGCGACTGTCGGCAGCTGGAGGCTGGGCCCCGGCAAGGGGACCAATACCCTGACCGCCACGGCGCCGGGCCTGTCAGGCTCGCCGGTGATCTTCTCGGCAACCGGCCGCTTCGCTTATCAGACGATTGCGGCAGGGTCGGAATTCAGCTGCGGCCTGAGCGTCGCCGGGATTGCGTATTGCTGGGGCCGCAACGACCGGGGTCAGGTCGGGAATGGCAACGTTACGGACCAGATGTCGCCGGTGCCGGTGGCGGGAGCATCTCAATTCGTGGCCATCGGTCTGGGCGATAGCCACGCCTGCGGAATCGCCACGAGCGGGGACGCGTTCTGTTGGGGTGACAACTCCGATGGCCAACTGGGAGATGGGACCAGGTCGGATCGGCACACGCCCAACCCGGTCGATGGCAATCTCAAGTTCAGCAGCATTGACGGTGGTGAGTCACACAGCTGCGGTGTGACGACCAATGGCACCGCCTACTGCTGGGGCCGTAACGACCGGGGCCAGTTGGGCGATGGAACCCACTTCGACCGGTTCTCCCCGGTACCGGTAGCAGGCGGGATTCACTTCGCCAGCCTCACACTCGGTTCCCGGCACACGTGTGGCCTTTCTACTGGTGGCACGATCTACTGCTGGGGGGATAACGGAGACGGACAACTGGGAGACGGAACGACGACCGATCACCCAAACCCAACTCCCGTGGCCGGAGGCGGAACCTGGAACACCCTCACTGTGGGCGGGGACTTCAGCTGCGCTATCCGCTTTGGCGGCAGCGCCTCTTGCTGGGGCCGGAACGACCAGGGACAGCTCGGAGACGGCAGCAGCCGGGACCAATCCTCACCGACTCCAGTCGATGGTGGCCTGAGCTTCACCCAGATCGAGGCGGGAGACCGGCATGCCTGCGGAATTGTGACGGCAGGAACCGCGTATTGCTGGGGACAGAACAACGACGGCGAGCTGGGCGACGGTTCGACCAGAGACCAGGAATCCCCTGTCTCAGTGCAGGGAAGCCGAACCTTCGCGGCCGTGAACGGCGGAGGACGCCACACCCTCGCCCTTGATCCCTCCGGTGTGGCCTATGGCTGGGGCCGGGACGCGAACGGACAACTAGGCACCGGGACCGGCGGAAACAAACTCACCCCGGTGCTGGTGATAGAGCCGTAGGAGGGAGACGGAAGACGGGAGATGGGAGACGGGAAAAACAGAAGACGGGCGATGGGCTAGTACCCGTCTCCCGTCTTCTGTCTCCCGCGATGGAGCTGAGGGGGATCGAACCCCTGACCTCTGCATTGCGAACGCAGCGCTCTCCCAGCTGAGCTACAGCCCCTTGGCCGGGAGAACCTAGTGAGTGCGACCCGAAGGGTCAACGGAAACGGCGAGAAGGGGTCAGCCTGCCCCGAGCACTGCGAGGGGAATGAAGCGACGAGGGATCTACTCTCCTTGCCTTCAATCTTGGCACAGGACAGTAGATCGCTCGCTTCGCTTGGATGACTGCCGGACGTCCTCACATCCAAACATCCTGACATCCCCTCACCTACCGAATCGTGCAGTTCGCTCCCTGCGTCGCCACCACCTGACCGCTCGCATTCAGAATTCTGGCCACCACGTCGGGGCCCGTGCGTGCCGTGATGAAGTTGGCCGCGATCCGCGTGGCCCCGGCCCGGATGTCATTCAGGTTGCTGTCGAAGTCGAACTCGTCCTGACCGGCTACTGCCCTCTTCGGCGCGGAAGTCACGGTCCCACCCGAGGCGGTGACTCGAGCTCTGAAGTTTCCTGCGGCGGGGACCAAGCCAAAACCGTCCACCGAAATCCGCGACCGGTTGGGACGCCGCTCACAGCTGAGGCGGATCGACGCGACCGCAACGGAAATGTCCGCCGGCGGCGGGGACTTGAGGGTGGGATCAGCGGGCCCCGAGGGATTCGAGGAGTTGTCGGCGCAGGCACCGAGCCCGGCCAGGATCGCGGCGAGCGCCACTCGGGTGAGCGCAATAGGGATGTTTCGCATGGTGCACCTTCGAATTGGAGGGTGTGAACTGATTTCAGAAATTGACTCGACGCGTTCCACCGAGTCAGCGCGGCGGGGGGGCAATCGACACGCCAACTTGTCAAATGTCCTCTAAGACATTCGGATGAACCGGATTAGCGAGAAAGCGCTCCTCAGTGCCACGTGCATCGCCATAGGTCAGCGAGTGCCGTTTCGATGCAATCGCTTCGTGGCGATCAGGTCGGACGGGGCGAACAGGACGGCCGGCTTGCGCGTTTTTGCGAATACGTGTATATACACCTTATGTTGATTTGGCCCGCTCTGCCCGCCCCGTCCGTCCCGACCGCCCTGTCGGTCTGACTCTCATGCCCACCCAATTCGCCCCCTCCACCACCTGCGTCTGCTTCCACCTGCGCCGAGCCGCGCGGGCCGTGACGCAGACTTATGAGCGAGCGCTCGCTCCTTCGGGGCTGCTGCCCGGACAGTTCTCAGTCCTGACCGTGCTCCACCGCTTCGGCCCTCAGCCGCTCTCGGTGCTGGCGGACCTCATGGGAATGGATCGGACGACGCTCACCCGGAATCTCCGGCCCATGGAGCGGGATGGTCTGGTCCGGGTCAAAGCAGGAGACAAGCAGGACCAGCGGATCCGCCGAGTGGCGCTCACCGGCTCAGGAGAGCGTAAGTGGCAGGAGGCGGAACCGCTTTGGGCCCAGGTACACCACGCCATGGTTGAAGGGCTCGGACCCGAAGGTTGGCCTGCGCTGAGGGATCAGCTCAGCAGTGCCATTGCCGCGGCGGGGCAATCCGCCGGAACATTCTGATCGTAACGTGCTGTTTCAGGAGGGTGTCATGTCATCCGCAACACCGTGGTATACGGCGCCGATCGTCCTCGGCGGTGGTCTGTTGCTCTTTTACTTGTTGAGCCGCATTGTCGCCAAGGCGGCTGGCGTTGCCGGACTCGACGCAGCAACCCGACAGCGGGTGACTCGCCTCACGACGATCGTCCTCGCGGCCTGGCTCGTCTTGTCACTCGCCCTTTCCTTGGGGCCGGTGTCACCGGAAGCAGCGGCTCGTCCCGTTCCGATTTCCTTCCCGCTGTTCATAGGTGGTAGCCTGCTCCTGGGTCTCGGTGCTTTGAGGATCCCGGCCTGGCGCCGCACGGTAGACGCGATCCCGCTCTCGACACTGGTTGGCGTCCAGTTCTTCCGGCTGATCGGCCTCCTGTTCCTGATTCTCTATTCCGTGGGGACGTTGCCTGGATACTTCGCTCTCCCGGCCGGTTGGGGTGACGTCGCCGTTGGCACTGCGGCCCTGTTGGTGGGCTACGCGCTGCTGCGTGACGCGCCCGGTGCCCGCGGTCTCTCGATAGCATTCAACGTCGCCGGCCTGTCGGATCTCATCGTCGCGGTGGGCACGGGAACCGGCTATCTGGTACCGCTCCTTTTTGGCGGTCCACTGCCCGGTCCCACAACACCGATGACCGTCTTTCCGCTGTACCTCATCCCCACCTTCGCGGTGCCGATCGCGGTGATTCTCCATGTGTATGCCCTGCGTGCCGTGCTGCAGGAGAGCGGTAGTAAGGAGAAGGGAGAAGCGAGAAGCGTGGAGAGGCTGGCGGCGTAGCAGATATGGGTGAGTGAATGGTGAAAGGGCTGCCGGAATACATCTTCGGCAGCCCTTTCGTCTTTTTGTTCCGAGCCCCACTATTCTCTTGCAGTTCCCGTTCACCGTTTCCTCGTTCAACAGTTCACGGCAGGTTTGGTCCTATGCGTTTCGGCGGCCCTGATCAACGTAGTGGTAACATCGAGGATCGGCGCGGGTTCCGCGGCGGTGGTCCAGGCATGCGCCTCGGACTCGGCGGAGTCGTGATCCTCGTGATTCTTAGCCTCATCTTCAAGCGTGACTTCCTGAGCCTGGCGGCCGGTGGCGGGGGCGCCGCACCCGGCGCCGACCAGGAAGCACCGGTCACCGACGCGGCCGAAGAACCCATGGTGATTTTCGTGGGAAAGGTGCTGGATGACGCGCAGGCCCAGTGGGCGAAGATCCTTCCCCAACTGGGTACCGAATATCATGACGCCAAGCTGGTCTTGTTCCGCGACGCCGTACAGTCAGCCTGCGGCTACGCGGAAACCGCTTCCGGTCCCTTTTACTGTCCGGGAGACGAGAAGGTGTTCATCGACCTGGGCTTCTACCAGGAGCTCAAGGATCGCTTCGGCGCCCCAGGCGACGCAGCACAGGCCTACGTGCTGGCCCATGAGATCGGTCACCACGTTCAGAAGCTGCTCGGCACGGAAGAGAAGGTGCGCCAGATGCAGCAGCAGCGCCCCGATCTGCAGAACGACCTGTCGGTCCGCATGGAGCTGCAGGCCGATTGTTATGCCGGCGTCTGGGCCGGCACTGCGCAGCAGCGCGGCATAATGGAGGCAGGAGACTTCGAGGAGGCCCTGGGTGCCGCAGCCAGCGTCGGCGATGACCGGCTACAGCGGATGTCGACCGGACGCGTGAACCCGGAATCCTTCACCCACGGCTCCTCAGCCCAGCGGCAGCAGTGGTTCGAACGGGGATTCAAGAACAGCGATCCGCGGGCGTGTGATACCTTCGGGAAGCAGTAGTCGGAAGACGGGAGACGGGAGACGGGAGACGGGAGACGGGAACCGAGAGTAGCTAAGGCCACCTCATCCCGAGCGCAGCGAGGGACCTAGCATCCGAACCTTGACGCCAGTCTCCCGTCTCCCGTCTACCTCCCAAGGAACTCGCCTACCGGTCGTAGTCTCTCAATGTGATCACAGAAAATCTTGAGCGTCGCGAGGAGTGGCACGGCCAGGAAAGCGCCGGCAACGCCCCACACCATCGTCCAGAACAACAGTCCAACGAAGATCGCGACAGGGTTCAGGGTGAGGCGGCGTCCCAGGATGATGGGTGAGATGACATTGGCCTGGAGGAGGTCAATCGCGATGTAGACTCCTGGTACCAGCAGGGCTCGACCCACGTCGTCGAAGGTGACGAGCCCGGCGACGATGAGCATGGCCGTCATCGTGGCAGCGCCCAGATACGGGACGAACTCGAGCAGGCAGGCACCGACTCCCCAGAGCAGCGGGTTCGGCATTCCCACCACCGCCATCGCCACGGCGACCGCCGCGCCGAGGCAGACGTTCACCAGGGTCACGGTGCCGAGGTAGACCGACACCGAGGATTCGGCCTCGCGCACGATGCGGACGGCCTTCTTCTTGTCGGTGAATTCGGGGACCACGTGCACCAGCTTCTGCAGGAACAGATCGCCCGCCGCCAGCAGGAAGTAGAGCAGCACCATCACCTCGAAGAAGCCGATGGCGAACTCCTGCGTGGTGCCGAAGACTCGCTGTGACAGGCTGGGACCGCGAACGACAACCTGCTGCGGTTGGGTTCCCCCCGCGGCGGCCTTGGTCGCATTCTCCACCTGCTCCGCCGCCTTGCCGACGTCCTGCACGGGCTTGGTAACCTTGCGAAGTTTGGTCCGCGCGTCGGTCAGGCTCTGCGGCGCTTTAGTGATCCACTGCTGCACCGGGTCGGAGAGGTGCCATATCGCGAGCGAAATCCCCCCGAAGAGGATGACCATCACGATCAGGGCACTGATGGACTCGGGAATGTGCAGTCGCGTGAGGAAGCGAATGACCGGGCTCAACAGGAAGTCGAGCATCACCGCCAGGACAACTGGCAGGAAAAACGCTTTGGCGACGTGGAGGGTGTACACCAGCGCCAGTCCCGCCAGCACCACCAGCGCCAGGGTGCGGACATCCGGCAGCGGGACGATTGGCGGTTCGGCTTCGGTGGATTCGGTTTCGGGAGTGGCGGCCATGGGGTGGTAAGCTACTCGTGCATAGCCGGGCAGGCGAACGAAGGGCAGGAAACGGGGGAAGTCAGAGTGGGGAACTACACCGAGTGGTGGAAGGCCACCTCATCCCGAGGAGCAAAGCGACGAGGGATCCAGCTCCCCTTCTCCTGGCTTCAAGGTATGGACGCTAGGTCCCTCGCTTCGCTCGGGATGAGGTTCCCATATCTCCACTGGTTCCCTGTTGCCCGTTCCCGTTCCCCGTTCCCGTTCCCCGTTCCCCCTTCCCCTCTTACCTTGCGCAGGTGCTTTCCCTGACTTTTCTGGGCACCGGCGCCGCCTGCCCCACCATCGAGCGCAACGTCGCCTCCATCGCGGTCCAACGCGAGGGCGAGACGATGCTGTTCGACTGCGGCGAAGGGACCCAGCGCCAGATGATGCGCTACGGAGTGAGCTTTGCCTTCCGGGACATCTTCTTCACTCATTGGCACTCCGATCATCTCCTGGGAGTGATCGGGCTGCTGCGCACCATGGGCCTGCTCAACATCTTCGGCGGCCAGGAACGGCGTGATCCCCTGGTGTTATACGGGCCCAAAGGGGCGGAGCGCATCCTCCGCCATGCCCTGGAGGTGGGGATCGAACGGGTCAAGTTTCCCGTCGAAATCAGGGAGCTGAAGGTCGGCGACGTCATCAAGCGGGACCAGTACGACATCACAACCTTCGCGACCGACCATCGGGCCGACACCGTGGGCTATGCGCTGGTCGAGCGTCAGCGCCTGGGACGCTTCCACCCTGAGCGCGCTCGAGAGCTCGGCGTGCCCGAGGGTCCCCTGTGGGGACGGCTGCACAAGGGAGAGACCGTCACCACCCCCGAGGGAAAGACCGTCAGTCCGAGCGACCTCGTGGGACCGCCGCGTCCGGGCCGCACCGTGGTGATTTCGGGCGACACTCGACCCACCGACGGATTGCGTCGTGCTGCGAAGGCGGCAGATCTCCTGGTACACGAGGCGACCTTCAGCCAGGAGGATCTGGAGCGCGCCAAGGAAACTGGCCACTCTACGGCGGAAGAGGCGGCCGCCATTGCGCGCGACGCCGGTGTCCGGCGCCTGGTCCTGACGCACATCAGTCCCCGCTACTCGCGAGAGGCTCCGGAGTTGCTGGCCGAGGCGCGGATGATCTTTGAGGCAACCGTCGTGGCCCGAGATGGAATGGTGGTGGAGGTGCCTTTCGCCGATGGGCCTGAATAAAGAGATCAGCGCCTCCCGTGCCCCTTCTCTTCTTCGTCCTCGCCGTCCTCGTCTGGTCGGGCATTCACCCCCACGATCACTTCACCTGGTTCCTCGAAGTCGCACCGATCCTGATCGGGTTGCCTGTCCTCCTGCTCACCAGGAAGCGCTTCCCGCTCACTCCCCTGGCCTATACGCTGCTCGCGATTCACGCCTGCATTCTGGCGGTCGGAGGGCACTACACCTACGCCGAGGTACCTGCGGGTTACTGGATGCGGGATCTGATGGGTGGGACGCGAAACAATTACGATCGGCTGGGACATCTGGCGCAGGGCTTCATTCCCGCGATTGTCGCCCGGGAGATCCTGCTGCGCACTTCGCCACTGCGGCGGGGCAAGTGGCTCACCTTCCTGGTGATCTGCTTCTGCATGGCGCTGTCGAGCTTTTACGAGCTGGTCGAGTGGTGGACCGCGGCCGCCACCGGCACCGCTGCCGACGCCTTCCTCGGCACCCAGGGCGATCCCTGGGATACCCAGTGGGACATGATGCTGGCGATGATCGGGGCGTGTTTGTCGCTGCTGTTGCTGTCGAGGGTGCATGACCGCCAGATGGCGGGGCTGCAAGGCAGGAAGGCGGCGGGGCGGTAGGGCGGCCCGACACCTTCTCCTTTCTCCCGTCTCCCGTCTCCCGTCTCCCGCATTAAAACATCTTCACCTGCACCGTCACCTTCCCCGGATGCTTGTTCAGCTCGTCAATCAGGTTCTTGAGACTCTGACTCACCGCGCGCATGTCGTAATAGAGCCCTGAATCGGTGGCGAATTTACCCAGGGTTCCCTGTCCGGCGTTGATGCCTGCGAGCAGCGTGTCGAGCCGGCTGCCGGCGTTCTTGAGTTGAATCGACATCGCCGAGAGGTTGCGGGTCAGGGTGTCCGCGTTGCTGATGGCGGACTGGAGCGGCAAGGTCTGAACGGTGGTGTCGAGGCGGGCCGAGAGCGCCTGCAGTGAGCGCATGGTCTTTTCCGCCTCGTCTCCACTCGTCTTGAGCCGGCTCTCCATCGCATTGAGCGCCCGTTGCATGGCGACGAGCGTCGTGTGCAGGTCGTCCGCGGTGCGCTGGTTGGCAATGGCCTGGAGGCCGATCATCACCGAATCGGCCCGGTCTCCCAGACCCGCGAATTTGCCGGTGATCCCCTCGTCCATCGCGCCCTGAAGCACCTGGTCCTCCGCGAGGGCCGGAGCACCATCGCTGCCCGGATTGAACAGCACCCGGGAATCGGCGCTGAAGAATCCGGCCGAAATCTTGGCCGAGGCATCCACTTTGGGCACCACCGTGGGCGGCACGCTGAAGGAGACCAGGACCCGGCTGTTGGGCTCCAGCTCGATCCGTTTCACCCTGCCCTGGGACACGCCTGAGACCGTCACGTCGCCACCGACCTTGAGCGACCCGACGTCGGCGAACTCGACCCGGACCAGGCGTTCCCGACCGATCTTGGTGCCCTTGAGCCACATGGTGCCGGCAATGAAGAGCGCGATGCCGGCCAGAACCAGGGTGCCGACGGAAATTTCCTGCTTGTAGTTCAGATCCATTGGCGGCTCAGGCGGCGAAGGTGACGTTCCCGAAGTCCCGCTCCAGGAACTCGCGAACTTCGGGCACGGTCGAGGCCATGAATTCCTTGGGGGTGCCGATCTGCACGATCTTTCCACCGGTGAGGAGGGCTATCCGGTCCGCAGTCCGGAAGGCTCCCTTCACGTCGTGGGTGACCATGATGCTGGTGACGCCGAGCCCGTCGGCGAGGCTCTTCACCAGGTCATCGATGATGTCGGAATTGACCGGGTCGAGACCCGAAGTCGGTTCGTCATAGAGCAGGTATTTCGGAGTGCCCGCAATGGCGCGCGAGATTCCCACTCGCTTCCGCATTCCTCCGGATAGTTGCGCAGGATACTTGGCGGCGGTTTCGGGCGAGAGATTCACCATCTTGAGGCAACGCGCGACCCGCTCGTGGCAATAGTCATCGTCCAGATACTTCGCCTCGTCGGTGATCCCCAGCCGGATATTCTCGTAGACCGACTGCGAATCGAACAGGGCGCCGTTCTGGAACACGTAGCCGATCGTCTCCCGCAAATCCCGGAGGTCATGACGGTTGAGCTTGCGAACCTCCTTCCCGTCCACGATGACCTGTCCCCTGTCGGGCCGGATCAACCCCACGATGTGCTTGAGGAGGACGCTCTTGCCCGTTCCAGAGGGTCCCAGCAGGGCAAGAGTCTCCCCCTCGTTCACCGTCAGGTTCACCCCGTCCAGGATCACCTGCGTCCCGAACCGCTTGTATACGTCGCGAAGTTCGATCATTGGTTGAGCAGCAGCTTGGCCAGCAGGGTGTCGAGCAGCAGAATCATGACGCAGCTCGAGACCACGGCCCCGGTGGTGGATTTCCCCACACCCTCCGCACCCTGCTGGGTGTTAAATCCCATGTAGCAGGAGATGATGGTGATACAATTGGCGAACGCGAACGCCTTGATGATCGAGTAGTACGCGTCGAACGGACGCCAGAAGACCCGGGCACCATAGGTGAAGTCGGCATCGGTCACCGGCAGGACGGCTTGCACCGAGACCCAGCCCGCGTAAACACCGACCACGTTGGCGAACACCACGAGCACCGGAATCATGATCGCCCCGGCCAGCACACGGGGGATGACCAGGTGAGAGGCGGGTGAGCGCCCCAGGGTCTCCAGCGCGTCGATCTGCTCGGTCACCCGCATCGTGCCAAGCTCGGCCGCGTAGCGGGCGCCGATTCGGCCGGCCAGCACCAGCGCCGTCAGCACCGGGCCCAACTCGAGCACGATGGACTCGACGATGAGCGTGCCGACGACGTAGTAGGGGATGTTGCCGCTGAACTGATAGCCGGTCTGCAGAGCCGTCACGGCGCCGGCGAAGCCGGAGACCAGCACCACGATCGGAAAGCTCCCGACGCCGATATTCCACATTTCGGTGAAGGTGCGGGGCAGCCAGATTCGCCATTCCCCGATGGTCCGGGCCATCTCCCCAACCATCAGGCTCAGCCGGCCGACGTGAGCCAGGCCGTTCAGGACGAACTTGCCGACGGGGCGCCGTAGATCCAGCGTGCTGGACGGTGCGGTCATGGGCTATAAGCTACAGCGTACCGGCGGATAGCACACCGTACCCTCCTGCCTTATGGTTTTGGCTGCGACCATGCCCACACCCGAATACCAGACCTTCCGTCACCGCCTCACCCGCTGGTACCGGCGTACGGGTCGCGACCTCCCCTGGCGTAACACGCGCGATCCCTACGAGGTGCTGGTCTCCGAGTTCATGCTCCAGCAGACGCAGGTGTCGCGGGTCGAGCTCTACTACGGAAAGTTCCTCCGGCGCTATCCCACGATTCAGGCCCTCGCGCGCGCTCATCCGGCCAAGGTGCGGGAGAGCTGGGAAGGACTGGGGTACTACCGGCGTGCCGTGAACCTGCACCGCCTGGCTCAGGTCGTCGTGGCGGATCACGGCGGCAGGGTCCCGGACGACCTGGAATCGCTCAAACGACTGCCCGGCGTCGGGCAATACACCGCCGGTGCGGTCGCCTGCTTCGCCTTCGAGCATGCAACGCCTACCGTGGATACCAACGTGGCGCGGGTGATTCGCCGAGCCTTCCATCCGCGGGCCTCCGGGTCCAGGGGCTTTCGGAAGATTTGGAACACGGCCCAGGCATTGGTGCCCAAACGAGGCAACCCAGCCTGGACCTTCAACCAGGCGATCATGGAATTGGGAGCGCGGGTCTGTACGGCTCGCGTCGCGCGCTGCGGGATGTGTCCGGTCAGGGCGGTCTGTGCGTCAGGAAGGAGGTGGCAGCCGGCCACATCATCCCTGGACTAGCCCATGATTCCCTGTCGAAGCCAACTCGCCGTGGCCCTCATGGCACTCGTCGCCTGCGAGGGGACCAGCAATACCGACGATGGTTTCACCGGTCTCGACCCGATCAATACCACCGTCGCCGCCGGAGATGCCCACAACTGCGTAATCGATGGATCCGGCCTCGCCGTCTGCTGGGGTCGAGGATCCGAAGGCCAGCTGGGTGGAGATTCAACACCAGCCAAGGCCGGTCCGGCGCTCGTCAGCGGACAAAACATCTTCACCGCACTCGTCGCCGGGAAGTACCACACTTGCGGCCTCACCATTCAGGGTGCCGTCCTCTGCTGGGGACTGGACCAGAACGGTCAACTCGGCGGAGGGAGCGCGGCAACGGGAGACTGCGGAGGCTCTCCCTGCGCGACCATACCGACTCCCGTAGCCGGCAACATCGTCTTCACTACCCTCGCAGCCAGCGGCCAGGAGACCTGCGGCCTCACCGCCGATGGGTCGGCATGGTGCTGGGGACTCAGCGACTTCGGCCAGTTGGGAAGCCCGGCGCCGGAGAATTGTCCCGATGGTCCCTGCAGTCGAGCGCCGGTCGCCGTCTCCGGGGGCCATCATTTCGCGCGAATCAGCGTCAGCGGCAGCGGCCACGCCTGCGGCCTCACCGACGACGGCCAGGTTTGGTGTTGGGGCCTGAACCATCAGGGCCAGCTCGGCGCCGATAGTGTGATCGAGTACGTGGAGGAGCCGCTTCCGGTCGCCGGCGGCCTTCGCTTTCGGCAGGTGAGTGCCGGCGGACTTCATACCTGCGGGCTCACCGGAGACGGGACTCCCTGGTGCTGGGGGATCGACGTTCTGCCGCTGCTCAACTCCGGCGACCTCAAGTATTACGTCCCCAACCCGGTGAACACCTCGCTCAAGTTCGAGACGATCGAATCAGCCCGGGTCACCGAGTGTGCCCTCACCGCGGCGGGAGACCCCTACTGCTGGGGGGTCAACGGAGCTGGGGAGGTAGGAACCACGCCGATCGGCAGCACCTTCCGCTTCGACACGCCGGTCGCCGTAGGCGGCGGAGTCGAGTTCTCCCGGATCTGGGGCGAAACGGCGACCTACTGCGGCAATTCGACGAGCGGCGGAGTCTACTGCTGGGGGCAGGGGACGCGCGGCGAGTTGGGGGTGGGGGCGACGAACAGTATTGTGCCGGTGAGAGTGCCGGGTACCTAATACTCAGTACCTAGTACCTAGTACCTAGTACCTAGTAC
>Ga0207706_10000572_pt1 | contig 39166 bp, 30 predicted proteins | sample KBSC53metaG_FD_184318 | JGI IMG/M metagenome (GOLD analysis project Ga0207706, IMG submission 184318) | Corn rhizosphere microbial communities from Kellogg Biological Station, Michigan, USA - KBS C5-3 metaG (SPAdes) (version 2) | ecosystem: Host-associated > Plants > Roots > Rhizosphere > Soil ... | reverse complement strand
AGTTCAAGCGATTCAGCGAATACACCGGTGCGCCGGTGCGCGGCCGAACGAACTGATCCCAGACGCTGTACGTCGTCAGCGGAACGTTGACGGCGGCTGTCTGCTGCCAGTCGTCAGGCACGTCGCCGAGGTAGACCTTTGTCGGCGTCGGGTTAGTCGGCGCCGACCCGTCCCACTTCGCGGGCGCAAGGCTGGCGATTTGATAGCGCGCCGGATCTCTCGACGGATACGGGTACTCGGTCGAATCGAAGTTCTTCGCCGCGGTGAAGAAGCCACGGTTGCTGTAATCGGCCAATCCGTTGCCGGGCAGCGACGGGCTGCCGGGCGCCGTGCTCCAATAGTCGCTGTAATTCGCAAACGCCGGAATGGGATAACTGGTCACCGGAAGCGGGGCGATCGGTATCGCGACTTCGACGTTGAAAGGCCCCTTCGAGTTGAACATGTTCTGCTGCAGCGCGCGCGCGTTGATGTACTTCTCGTAAATACTGGTATGGCCCGCGAAGCAGGTTGTGCCGACAGGACACGGCTTGCCGGAGTGCGGCTCGTTACGTGTGTGCTGTGGTTGCGCCATGTCCTGGTTCAGGTGCAGGACGTTGCCCAGCGCGCGAAATGTCGTCGCCCAGTACGCTTGCCGCCATTGCTGCCGCGTGGCGATGTCGCGGCCTGCGGCGATCTCGGGATAGCCGGTGCCGTTGTAGGTCAGCAGCGTTAGCGCGCGGAACATCGCTTCGCGCGCGTCGAAGACGGTGAAATGATTCTTGCGCTGCGGCTCGGGGCGATTCGGATCGGCGAAGCTGTCGAAACTGCCGACCGCCCAATCGGGGTTCTTGTGCACGTCGCCGTCGAGCAGCGTCAGGCCGGGCGTTTCCAGCCGGCGATCGAATATCGGATCGTAGAAGTGATTCAAGGGACGAAGCAGGCCCGGACTTACGTCCTGCGGCGTCGGCGGGTCTTCGCTGGGATTGTCGTCCTCGCGGATCGCGCCGTACATCAGCCACGTTTCAGGTGTGATAGGGATACGGGCGAATGACAAACTGTCGAGCATGTCCTTTTCGTATTGTTGAGCGCTATGCATGAATGCTGCCAAGTCGAGAATTTGCTCAACGAACACAAAATAGTTTTCAGTCCTACCCGTCGGATTCAGTCCATTGAGTCCGAGCTGAGCCGCGAGGGTGTTGGGGCCACCTTGAATGCCGAATTCTGATTCGGCGAAGGCACGCTTCGTTAACCCTGCATGAGTAGCCTGTTCGTAGGCGACCGCATTTGTTGCGGTCATGAAAACGAACGCAAATATGAGCAGCGCGCGAAGGATCATCGTAAGTTTTTTTCGATGAATTCATCTACTTGTGAGTCGTTGCCAGACCCTGTCGGATCCAGTGCCAGTGCCGCTTTAGCCGCAATAAGGGCAATTATCGAGATAGTCGAACGCTGCTGTTCCGACCCCGCGATTTCGCGCGCCTCGGCGTGAACGTCCTTGAGCATCGGGTACAAACTCTGCTGGCTACTACCTCCGTATCGACAATCGCGACTAACGACGCCCCGGAACAGCGCGTCGATTCGCTCGCCCGCCGAACCGGAGAACTTTTTCAGGGCATAACGCTCTCCCAGATGATTCGTAGGGCGTTCGTCGCCGGAGCCATCGCGCACGGCAAGTTGTTGCGGCGCGTAGTTGCGCGCATAGACGAGCGCGATGGGGTCTACGGGCTCGACGCCATAGGTGCTCCATTCGCGCCAGGGTTCGATCTGGAATCGCCCCTCCAAATCGGTCGTGGTCGCCGCGGCGTGGTAGCAGACCGTTCGCGAGTTGTGGGCGGTGAATCCGCGTGGCGTGATGTCCGATTCCCATAGGAAAGCCACGTGCACCCCCGCGATGGGCAAGCCGGTGTCGGCATCGACGACCTGACCGGCAATGCGCTTGCCGTACAGCACGTGAGGGATGGTCCCGTAGCTCGCAGCGGCAACCAGGACTACCGCGGCGCACGCCAGCCATACCTTGATCGATCGCATGTTCACATCCCGTCGAAGCGCCAGATTCCGTCTTCTGAGCGCAGCATGTACAGCATGAACTGTTCGGATCCCGCCTGCGTCGTCCGGACGACGCTGAGTTCGGCGAGATCCATTCCGAAATTGAACTCCTTGAGCTCGCCGATCTCTGCGATGATCGAAGGCAGCGCAGTTTGTAACTGGGACAGGACACCAGCGTACCTGTCGCGGGCCGTGGCGGTGAAGGCGGTGAGGGCACCCGTAACATTGCCGACTCTCAACCGACCAAGCATGCCGTCGTAGACGTTCATCAGTTTCGCCTGCAGGGCTGCGGGCGAGAGCACAACGATCGACTTGCGTGTCGAATAGATAACCTGGTCTCGATCGTCGTATGCGGTGATGACGGCAATCCATGTTCCCGTCGGATAGGTCGCGGAGACGTTCAGTATTCCTTCGATGAACTGTGCGGGTGTTGCCGTCACGTTGGCGATGCCGTCGTCGTCGAGGTCGAATGTGATCCGATTGAACGCAACGTCATCCGGATTCTCGACGGTGAATCGGACGACCAGTGAACTGAGACCCTCTGTCGGAGCGGCGTGCGTAACCAGCGCTCCGCGGCCGGTGCTGTTGACGAGAATCGCATGTGACGTCGTCTGCCCATCCTGCGTAGTGACGACGGCCGTCACCGTGTTCGTGCCAGGTTCGAGCGGAATGTCATTGGCCTGGAACTGGCCGAAGTCGTCGATGTGCGCGACCACGCCATTGATCGTCATCGCCGAATTCAGCGGTGCCGAGACGACACCGCGAACCAGCACGTGGTCGTCTCTCACGGTCGCACCGTCCAGGCCAGCGCTTATCGCCACGGCGAGCGGCCCTTCGATGGTGGCGCTCATCGGCGCGGTCGTGGTGGCTGCTCCCTGGTCATCGACGGCCGTGGCCGTGACCGAATAGCTCCCAGTGCCGATGCCGTTCCAGGCGTAGCTGTAGGGAGCCGCCGTCGCAACGCCCACGATCGCCCCATTGGCCCGAAACTCCACTCGGGCGATCGTGCCGTCGCTGTCCGATGCGTCGGCATTGAGCACGATGGATGCCGGGGCGAAGTAATGCTCGCCGCCGAATGGACGCAGCGTGATCGCCGGCGGTGAATTGGTGGTGACGACGATCGGCACCGGTGCCGAAGTCGAGGTCGCACCGCGGTTGTCGGTCGCTTGGGCCGTCAGCACGTAGCTTCCCGCCGCAACGTTGCTCCATATCGACGTGTAGGGCGCAGCATTTGCCGACCCGACCTTTGCGCCGCCGGCGAAGTAGTCGATCTTGGCGATGGACCCGTCGCTGTCGGTCGCCGACGCGCTCAACACGATGGTGGCCGGTGCCTTGTAGACGCTATTGGCAACGGGGGCGATGATGCTCACGGACGGCGCAACATTGGCGTCAATCGAAACGTGCACCGCGGTCGATGTCGTTTTGGCCGCGCGGTCGTCAGTGGCGACGGCAACGATCGCGTACGAGCCCGCGCTCGCGTCTGGCCAAGTCGCGGGGAAGGGTGGGCTCGTCGATCGACCGACCAGGGTGCCGCCGCTGTCGTTGAGCCTGTATTCGACGGCCGAGACGAACCCGTCGGCATCACTGGCGACCGCGGTCAGGTTCACCGGGGATCCACTTGCGAACCGCGATCCTTCGATCGGCGAGGTGATCGTTACGATCGGCGCCTGGTTTGCCGGGCCGACCGTGATCGCCGCAGCCCGCGATTGCGCTTCGAGACCACGATCGTCCGTTGCGCGCGCGGTGATCATATGTGAGCCGGCGGTAGGTTGCGACAGTGTGACGGTCCAGGGTTCGGTGAATGCCGTGCCGACCGATGTGCCGTTGTCGAAGAACTCGACGCTGGCGATCGATCCGTGCGTGCTGATCGCGTCGGCGTTCAGCACGAGCGCGGCACCGGCGTCGACGACGGAGCAGGCGAGTGGTCCCTTGACGACGACGAGCGGTGCCTCCCCGATGGTGATACCTACGGATGCCGAGACTGTCGCTGCGCCTTTGTCGTCGATTGCGCGCGCTGCGATTGCATGGTCACCCGCGAGCGCACCGGTCCAGGAGATGGCAAACGGCGCTGCGGTTGCGGCTCCGACTACAGCGGTTCCGTCGAGGAATTCGACGCGAACGACGCTGCCGTCGCCATCGCTTGCCGCGGCCGCGACCGCAATCGTCGACCCCTCGCCGTAGAACGCCCCCGCGATCGGCTGGGTCATCGTGACGGCAGGTGGCTTGTTGGCGAGCACCGTGATCGTGACCGGCGCCGACGTTGCGGTCCCGTTGCGGTTGTCGTACGCCTTCGCCGACAGTGTGTAATTGCCTGCCGACACGTTGGGCCAAGTCAGCTGATAAGGCGACGACGAGACGGTGCCGATGAGCGTAGAACCGTTGCGATAGAACTCGACCTTGGCAATCACGCCGTCCGGGTCGTTCGCCGTGGCGGCCAACGCGACGTTTGTCCCTGCGGTGTACGTCGTGCCGCTTGCCGGGGAGGCCAGGACGACACTGGGAGATTTGTTGGCGGCCTTGGGTATCGGGATTGGCGTCAGCGTCCCTTCGGACGCCGGCGTGTCCGCGACCGGGTCGGGATTCGAGGCATCACGGTCGAGCACGGTGATCGTCGCGTTCAACTGCGCATGGTGGCCGAACCGATCGGACGCTCGCGCCGTCACCCGGTGGGAACCTGCTGCGAGCGGACCAGTGGGCGCGATGACGATTCGTTCGTTTGCCGCATCGATGCTTCGGCGCGACGTGGCGATACCGTCCAGTTGCGTATCGAGCGTGATGCTCTCGACATAGGCCGGTGGTGCACAACGCGTTGCATTGCATTGCGCCCCAAGCCGCAGCGTCAGGTCCGGCACCCTGTCGCTCGTGGCGCTGCCGGCCGGTGGTCGAACCATTTCCACGGTGGGAACGATGGCAAAAGGTGCTGCAGTGACGATAGCGGCGGCATCGAAACGCCCGTCGTCGATGCGGCCATCGCGACCGATTCGCAACGCTCGAGTCGCTGTCCTGACGACGACACCTTCGTGCGTATCGTCGTAGTCGAGCCTGATCGGACCGGTGCGCACGTCATGTGGCATCTCGACCGACAGTCGTCGTGCGCCGTCGTGGTCGACGACGATCACCTCGTCCGTCGTCAAGATCCACAGGTCACCCGATCGCTGATCGAGCGCGATCGCCCGCGGTTCGTCGATGATGACGGGACCGTCATCGGCGTGCGCCGCGGGACCAACCGGGACGCGCCATACTCCCCGCGGGTTGGCGAACCAAAATTGGTCGCGCAGCGAATCGACGGCCAATCCCGCCATCGGATCATCGTCCTTCGCGAGCGTCGCATACGTTTCGAGCACCGTGGCGGACGTCGAAAGATGAATCACCGTCCCCTCGCTGAGTAGCCACGGCGTCTGGTCGAGCCCGATGGCCAATGCGCCGACGTCGCCCGTCAGCGATGTCCCGCCGAGCAGCGCTCCACTCGTTGCGAAATGCAGCAGCAGTCGGGCGTCGGTCGCCAACCAGATGCTGTGGTCGTACGGATCGACGGCGAAACCCTGCTCAGTGCCGTATCCTCGTTCGCTCAAGTTGATGTTCGGGTAGATCTGCCCGAACCCGTCGGCGAACATGAGCAGTTGGTCGTGGAGCGACCAGGTGCCGCCGTTCGCTGTCTCCGCGATCCTGACCGGGCGGGCCGCGCCGTCGATGGCCGCAGCACGCAGCGCCGCGGAGTATGGGGCGTCGGTTGCGCCAGCCTGCGCGGAGCCGATCGATGGCGAACACGCCGCGACCGCCGCGCACAGCCAGGCGAACGCGAAATGAACCACTCGGAACCGACTACGATTGGGTGTCATTGCGTCAATTGCAGGCAAGCGGTGGCTCGACGACCTGATGAACGATAGGCGTGTCGACAATCCCCGCGGCGATTCGCGACGACGCAGCCAGCGCGTGTATTCCGGCGGGCAACGTTGTCGTGAGCGTTGCGCTGGTTCCGACGAATGGAGCGCTGCCGAGCGACACGCCGTTGGCGAGGAACACGACATCGGCCGCAACGGATTGACCGGCGAGCGTCGCCCTCAGCGTCAACGGCACCTGCGCATCGACGCGTGCAGCCGACGTGGACAATGTCATCGACGGCACACCGGCGAACTTGACGACCACCGCGCCCTGATTGTTGCTGTTGGTTTTCTGAAACGCGCCGGCTGTGGGCTTGAAGTCGCTGAACCAATCGGCGTCGCCGGTGACGAATGCAGCGCCGGCCGAGTCGATGGCGATACCGGTCGCGGCACCGGGGGGAAAACGAGTCCACTTGTTGTCGGCCTCGTTGAAGCCCGTCCGTACGAACGTCGACCACAGCAGCGATGCCCCCGACACGGCGATCTTCGCGACGAACGCCGAGTCGTCGGTATCCTCCTGCTTGCGTGCGGACGTCGAGTCGACGAGCGGAAACGTGTACGAGCGCGCGATTCCGGTGACGTACGCATGCCCGCTTGCGTCGACGGCGATTCCATAGGCGGCGTCGGCGCGGTACTGCGGCAATGATCCGAGGGCGACCTGGCACAGCGTCTGGCAGACTTCGCCGCCGAGAAATGACGAGTACACGAGCGCATTGCCGCTTGCCGAAAGCTTGGCGACGAACGCGCTGCCGGTGCTCGAGTTGATCAGGCGCGCGCCGGCCTTGACGGACTGAAATGCCGCCTTGACCGGAAAGTCCGCCGAATACGTTTCACCCGCGACGTAGGCGTTGCCGGCGCCATCGACGGCGATGGCGTTGATCGCGTCGTCGAGCCTTCCACCGAGGCGGGTGGCGTAGGCCAGTCGCGCACCCGATGGCTCGAGCTTCGCCACGAAGGCATCCCTCTGGCCGCGCGGGTCGCGCTGGAGCGGATTCACCGTCGGGAAATCGTCCGATGCCGTCCACCCGCCGACGAACGCAGCGCCTGCAGCGTCGACCGCAATCGACGTCGCCTCGTCGGTTCCCGAGCCGCCCAGGAACGTGGCATAGAGCGGCGCACTCCCGGCTGCGTTCAGCTTCAGCACGAAGCCTGTCGCCTGCGCATTGCCGGGCCGCGCCTGGAACGCGGATGCCGTCGTGGCCAGGAGCGGCGTTGCGCTGCCGGCGACGTACGCGTTCCCGTCGCGATCGATGGCAATCGCGTTGCTCGTCACGCCGCCAACGTAAGTCGAGTACGCGAGCGCGTTGCCGGCCGGCGTCAGCTTGGCGACGAACGCGCCGCCGCCTGCCAGCGGCTTCTGCCAGGCGGTGGGGCTGACCGGAAAGTTGTTGCTCGCGGTCGAACCGGTTACGTAGGCGCTGCCGTTCGCATCGACGGCAATGCCGACTGCACGGTCGATGCTGCCGGCACCACCGATGTAAGTCGACCACACCAGTCCCGTACCGGCAGCATTGAGCTTCGTCACGAACACGTCCACGTCGCCGCTCTTGCCCAGCGACCGGTCGTACGCCGACACGGTAGGAAAGTCGCTCGAAAGCGTATAGCCGGCGACGTACGCATTGCCCGCGCCGTCGACGGCGATTGCCATGCCTTGTTCGAAACCGTTGCCGCCGAGATACGTGGCATAGGACACGACGGGATCGATCACCAGCATTCGAGTCGGGTCGTATGCGCCGACCCGAAATCGGACGTCGCCGTTGGCGTCGATCGCGAAGGAGCTGTCGACCGGTGTCCTCGTATCGCCGTCAAGTTGATAGGCGATCGGCCGATGCAGACGCACGGTGCCCGCACCGACCAGCAAAGCGCCGTCGTCGTCGAGTTGCGGCCTGGGTCCCGCTGTGCGCAGCGCGAACGAGCCAGGATCCGCGCCCGGCGCGACGATGACGTCGTATTCGAGGCGCCCGCTCGTGCCGTAGAACGCGACGTCGATCCCTGCGTACAAGTCCGCCACACGAACGCGGGCGAAAGTCGGCTGGTCAGTTTCGCCGCGCACACCGACGTCCCGGCCGATGTGGTGAACGGGTGCTGGCTGCGGATCGAGTGCTTCGATCCGTGCGTGCGCGCTCGCATCGACGAAGGTAAATGTTCGTTGCGCGATCGACGCCTCGTCCGCTGCCGTGCGCCGTGCAAGCACAAAGCCCGATCGGTCGATCGCGATGCCTTGGCTCCCCGTGCGACCGATCCACTGTTCGCCGCCATCCGCGGCGTCGGTCCCACGCGAGAAGATGAGCGGCAACCGACCATACGCGCGCTCTGCCACGGTGCGTGCAGCAGTCGGCGGCGCATCGCCCGCGATGACGTACGATGGCAGTTCCTGGCCCGCTGCAAGGGTCGCGGCGAATGCCAGCGCGGCAATGACGAGATGCGTTCGCATGATGACTAGCGTTTCCGTTGCCGAATGAACGCCAGCCTAACGAGCGAATGCGTGCGAATCGCCTGTCAGAAATCGGAGGTCATCCGTCGGAGCGATTGCCCCGCATGAGCATGGGTGGTATCGCGCGATGAACCGGCCGTCGATCGCGCCGCGCTCGCCTGTCGCACTGTTCGCGACGTCGTCGCTGATCTGGGGCTCGACGTGGCTCGCGATCAAGTTTCAGCTCGGCACCGTCTCGCCCGATGTCTCGGTCGCGTATCGATTCGCGCTCGCCGCACTGCTGCTCGGCGGCTGGTGTGCGCTGACGCGACGGTCGCTGCGCTTCGATGCGCGCACGCACGCCTTCCTCGCATTGCAAGGCTCGCTGCTGTTCGGCTTCAACTACGTCGGCGTCTACTGGGCGGAACGCTACGCAACGTCGGGATTGGTCGCTGTGCTCTTTTCGACGATCGTCTTCATGAATCCGATCGGCGCCCGCTGGCTGTACGGCACGCCGCTCGCATCGCGAACGCTCGTCGCCGCAGTGCTCGGCATCCTCGGCGTCACGCTGCTGTTCGTCCCGGAGTTGACGCAGGCCAGGCGCGGCGGCGATGCTGCGCTCGGCATCGTGCTCGGTCTCGGCTCGACGGTGATCGCGACCGGCGGCAATCTCGCCGCGATGCGCAATCAGCGCGACGGCATTCCGGTGCTGACGGGAACCGCGTGGGGAATGGCGTACGGGGCGCTGGTCGCGGCCATCGTCGCGGTTGCGACCGGCGTGACGTGGTCGTTCGACACCAGTGCCGACTACCTGCTGTCCCTTGCTTACCTCGCGGTGTTCGGCAGCATCGTCGCCTTCGTCGCTTACCTGACGCTGCTGCAGCGCGTCGGCCCCGGGACTGCGTCGTACGTCGGCGTGACTACGCCCGTCGTGGCGATGATCCTGTCGACGGCATTCGAAGGCTACCGGTGGACGGCGCTTGGCGCGTTCGGTGTCGCGCTCGCCATCGCAGGCAACTGGCTCGCGCTCAGACCAAAGGCAATCCGGCGCTAGCCGCGGCTGGCGGCACCGCGCAGCCTAGGGCCCGTTAACTGGCCCTAGTCCTCGCCGTCTTTCCTGATCACGTCGACGTTGTCGATGAGCCGCGTCGCGCCGAGCGTTGCCGCGCCGAGCACGATCAGCAGGTTCGGATGGTCGAAGCCTTCCGGATGTGGAATCCGCAAGCCGATGCCGTTGCGCACGGCGATGTAGTCGACCTTCCATCCGTGACGCGCGAGATCCGCGCGACCGGCAGCCTCCAGGTTCGCGTAGTCGGTCCGGCCGCCGGCAATCGCGTCGGCGATTTCGCGCAGCGTGCGGTACAGCCGCGGCGCTTCCGTCCGCTCGATCGGAGACAGGTAGTTGTTGCGCGACGACAGCGCGAGTCCGTCGTCGCTGCGAACCGTTTCGCCCGGCACGATCTGAATAGGCAGGTTGAACTGCTGCACCATGCCGCGCACGAGCTTAAGTTGCTGGCGGTCCTTCTTGCCGAACACGGCGTAGTCAGGTTGCACGAGATTGAAGAGCTTCAGCACCACCGTGCATACGCCGTTGAAAAAGCCCGGACGGAACGCGCCGTCGAGCTCGTCGCCCACCGCCGGCGGCTGCACGCGGTAGACCTGCGGCGTCGGATACATGTCGTGCTCGTGCGGCGCGAACAGTACGTCGACCCCTTCGCTCTCGAGCTTCGCACAGTCGGATTCGAATGTTCGCGGGTACCGATCGAAGTCCTCGTTCGGACCGAACTGCAGCCGGTTGACGAAGATGCTCGCGACGACACAGTCGGCGTGACGCTTGCCGATCCTCATCAGCGACAGATGACCTTCGTGCAGGTTGCCCATCGTCGGGACGAACGCCACCTGGTTGGCGCGCTCGAGTCGTTCGCGCAGCGTCTCGGCCGTTTGGATCAGGTCCATCGGACACCTCCTAAGCGTTCACCGTCGCGCGGTCACGCGGGACCGAGGTTGAAGAACTCGCGCTGTCCGCGCATGCCGGCGATTCGACCTAGCAGAAGCTCGACGTGCGCGGCATCGTCGACGAAGTTGAGGCGCTCGCTGTTGACGATCAGCAGGGGCGCCTCCGAGTACTGATAGAAAAAGCGCGTGTACGCATCGGCGAGCCGGGCCAGATATTCGGCGGGAATCGACTGCTCGAAATCGATGCCGCGACGATGCACGCGCTCGATCAGCGTATCCACCGGCGCTTGCAGGTAAACGACGAGATCGGGTGTCGGCGTTTGTGGCTTCAGGTGCACGAACACCTTGTCGTACAGCGCGTACTCCTCGTCGGACAGGTTGATGCGGGCGAACAGCGGATCCTTGTCGAGCAGGAAGTCGGCGACCGTGGGCCGGCGAAAGAGGTCGAGCTGCGCCAAGCCGCGCAACTGGTCGACGCGCTGGAACAGGAATGTCAGCTGCGTGGGCAGCGCGAAGCGGCCCATGTCGTCGTAGAAGCGCGCGAGAAACGGGTTGTCGTCGGGTTGCTCGAACAGCTCGTCCGCATGCAGGCGGTGGGCGAGCTCGCGTGCGAGGCTCGTCTTGCCGGCGCCGATCGGACCTTCGATGACGATGTAGCGGCAGGCGGCGAGGTCCATTTCGTCGTCGGTTGAATACGGGTGGTCAGGATCGGGGCCGCAGCGTTCGCGTGCGCCGGATGCGCTGGCCGCGGACGTGGGCGAGGTACGGTCGGGCAAGGCCGCGCCCGGGTATTCTGGCCGCAGGTGCTACGTCGATCAATGGCCGCAGCACGAATGCGCGCTCGTGCAGCCGCGGATGCGGAACGATCAGCCGCGGCGAATCGATCCTAAGCGCGCCGTATAGTAGCAAATCGAGGTCGAGCGTTCGCGGCGCATTCCGCAGGGTGCGCGCGTCGCGTCGCCGTTGCTGCCTGCGCTCGAGCGCATGCAGGCGCTCGAGCAGCGCGTGTGGCGCGAGCGACGTGCTGAGCAGCGCCACGGCATTCACGTAATCGGATTGCGGCGGACCCCCGATCGGCGCTGTCACGTAATTCGGAGACACGGCGAGCAGGCGCACGCCCCGCGTCGTCGCGAGCCGCGCGAGCGCCTTCGCAAGCTGACGGCGCGGGTGCGCGAGGTTGCTGCCCAGGCCGACGTAGGCACGCGCCGGCATCGACGTTATTCGTCGGCGGCGGGCGCGGGCATATCGCCGTCGTCGGTGCGACGCTTGCGGCTGCGCGAGCGCCGGCGCTTCTTCGGCGCTTCGTCGGGTTTCAACATGGCTTCGCGGGCGTCGTCCGATGCTTCCTGGAAGTTAGTCCACCAGTCGACGAGGGCCTGCGGCACCTCGCCGCTCTCGCCCCGCAGCACGAGGAAATCGTACGCGGCGCGAAACCGCGGATGCTCGGTGAGACGCACCGGACGCGTGCCCGACCGCTGCTCAAAGCGCGGCTGCAGCGACCAGATCTCCTTGATCGTCGCCTCGAAGCGGCGCGGGATCGCGATGCGCTCGGCCTGCGCGTGTAGCACCTTGTCCATCGCCTCGAACAGCGCTGGCTGCGGCCGCTCGCCCCGCTCCTTGGCCGCGTTCCACGTCACCAGCACCTCGTGCCACAGCAGCGTCGCGAACAGGAAAGCCGGGGACACACCTTTGTCGGCGCGCACGCGCGCATCGGTACCGGCCAGTGCGGCGTCGATGAACTTGTGCCCGAGCGGCTGCTCCAGGATCACGTCGAGCAGCGGCAGGAGTCCATGCGACAGCCCGTTTGCGCGAAGACTGCGCAGCGTCTCGACGGCATGACCGGACAAAAGCAGCTTCTGCATCTCGTCGAACAGGCGTGCCGGGGGCACGTTGGCCATCAGGGGCGCGAGTCTGACGATAGGCTCCTGCGACTTCGGATCGATCGCGAGGCCGAGCTTCGCGGCAAGACGCACGGCGCGCAACATCCGCACCGGATCCTCGCGGTAGCGCGTGACCGGAGGTCCGATCAGCTTGAGACGTCGCGCACGGATGTCGACGACGCCGCCGACATAGTCCCAGATCGATTCGGTCGCGGGATCGAAATAGAGGGCGTTGGCCGTGAAATCACGCCGCACGGCGTCCTCGGCCTGCGAGCCGTAGACGTTGTCCGACAGCAGGCGGCCGTGCTCGTCGGTCGTGTCGTTGCCGGTCTGTGCGGCGCGGAACGTTGAAACCTCGATGACATCGTTGCCGACGTGGACATGGACCAGGCGAAAGCGGCGGCCGATGATGAACGCCCGGCGGAACAGCGGCTTGACCTGCTCGGGCGTCGCATCGGTCGCGATGTCGAAATCCTTGGGCTCGATCCCGAGCAACAGGTCACGAACGGCGCCGCCGACGATGAACGCCTTGAAACCCTCGTCCTGCAGCCGTCGGGTGACCGAGCGCGCCGCGGCGGACAGCTGGTCGCGTCGCACCGGATGCTTGTCGGGCGCGTAGACGCGGGGAGCGTTCGCCCGCCGGCCGGTCAACAGGCGGGCGAGCAGGCGGCGAATCATCTAGAACCGGTTCACGCTATGGCTACGAATGCGTTGGAGCGCGAAACGCCCTTGCGAGGCGGAGGACTATTTTCGCAGCAAGCCCAAAGGGGGCGGTCGTCGTGGGGCCGCTCGTCCGGGCGCGACGATTGGCGGGGCAGGCAAGTCGGCGCGGATTCTAGCATCGGCGTGCCGAAACCGATGGTTTGCGCGTCGAAACGACGTCCGGCGCCTTCGCGCATAATTGAGGGCTTGCGGCGCGCAGCCCGCGCTTCGCCGGGAACCGCGTCGGCAACCTGCCAGGAGACTCCATGTACCAACACGTAACCGTGCCGGCCGCCGGCGCGAAAATTGTCGTCAAGCCGGATTTCACGCTCGAAGTCCCGGCCAACCCCATCATTCCGTACATCGAGGGTGACGGCACTGGCGTCGACATTACACCCGTGATGATCAAGGTGGTGGATGCGGCAGTTGCGAAAGCGTATGGCGGCAAGCGGAAGATTCACTGGATGGAGATCTACGCCGGCGAGAAATCGACCCGCGTGTACGGGGCCGACGTCTGGCTTCCCGACGAAACGCTGACTATCCTGCGCGATTTCGTCGTCTCGATCAAAGGACCGCTGACCACGCCGGTCGGCGGCGGCATCCGCTCGCTCAACGTCGCACTGCGCCAGCAACTCGACCTCTACGTCTGCCTGCGCCCCGTCAAGTATTTCAAGGGCGTGCCCTCGCCGGTGAAGGAGCCCGAGAAAACGGACATGGTCATCTTCCGCGAGAACTCGGAGGACATTTACGCCGGCATCGAATGGGCCGAAGGCTCGCCCGAAGCGAAGAAGCTCATCGCCTTTCTCGTCAACGAGATGGGTGTGCGGAAGATCCGCTTTCCGGAATCGTCGGGCATCGGCATCAAGCCGGTGTCGCGTGAAGGCACCGAGCGCCTCGTGCGCAAGGCGATCCAGTATGCGATCGACAACGATCGCCGTTCGGTTTCGCTGGTGCACAAGGGCAACATCATGAAGTTCACCGAAGGCGGGTTTCGCGACTGGGGCTACGCGCTCGCGCAGCGCGAGTTCGGTGCGAAGGAGGTCGACGGCGGACCGTGGTGCTCGTTCAAGAACCCCAAATCCGGCCGCGACATCATCGTCAAGGATGTGATCGCCGATGCATTTTTACAACAGATCCTGCTGCGTCCTGCCGAGTACGACGTCATCGCCACGCTCAACCTCAACGGCGATTACATCTCGGACGCACTTGCCGCGCAGGTGGGCGGCATCGGCATCGCGCCGGGCGCCAACCTGTCCGACTCGGTGGCGATGTTCGAGGCGACGCACGGCACCGCGCCGAAGTACGCCGGCAAGGACTACGTCAATCCCGGCTCGGAAATCCTGTCCGCCGAGATGATGCTGATCCACATGGGCTGGAAGGAGGCGGCCGCGCTGATCACGTCGAGCCTCGAGAAGTCGATCCTCGACAAGGTCGTCACGTACGACTTCGCGCGGCTGATGCCCGGCGCCACGCAGGTGTCCTGCTCGGCGTTCGGGGCGGCGATGATCGAGAGAATGTAAGAACCCGCGCAAAGTTTCGGTCGCTGCGGTCCCGCGACACTTTGCTCGGGAAGGCCTGCTCGACCGCCTTGGGACGGCCCTGCGGCGGCCCCGTCGAACGGCACGCGCCCGCCGCCTTTCGGCGCGGAAAGCAAGGGCCGACCCGAGCTTCGGGTCGATCAGCCGCCCAAGCCTGGTCGGGCGCCGCGGCGCGAAACTTTGGGACGTGTCCGCGTTGTCTTAAGCGAATGAACGGACCGCATTTGCGCGAAATGTAAGAATTGCGCAGCGGGCTCGCGCGGAGCTGCCGTCCGTCGCCGGGTGTCGCAACCGCGCCCGCATGGGGCACGCCGGTCCGGGCACCGTCCCGCCCATCGGGTTTCCCCTTGAAAAATGTGTTGCAATCGTCAAACATGAACCCCAACTAGGCTTACGCGACGCGCGATGTCCAATCAGGAGCAGCACGGCAGCGTGCTGGAGGCCGAGCAGACGCGAGTCAAGCCGCCGCCGTTGTACAAGGTCGTCTTGCTGAACGACGACTACACGCCGATGGACTTTGTGGTGATCGTGCTCCAAACTGTGTTCAGCATGAGCCGGGAAAAGGCAACGCAGGTGATGCTGCAGGTTCACCGCGAAGGCATGGGCGTGTGCGGAACTTATACGCGGGAAGTTGCAACGACCAAGGTCGACCAGGTGGTCGATCTCGCGCGGAAGCACCAGCATCCGCTGCAGTGCACGATGGAGGAGACTTGAGCGTTAACGCAGTTGGCGGCCTCGAAAGCACCGCTGGCCGCGCCGGGAATGGTTTCCGGCGGGGCGTCGAAGTCAAGGAAGCACCATGATTGCTCAGGAACTCGAAGTTTCCCTCCACATGGCTTTTGTCGAAGCGCGACAGAAGCAGCACGAATTCATCACCGTCGAGCACTTGCTGCTGGCGATGCTCGACAATCCGTCGGCCGCTGAAGTGCTGAAGGCGTGCGGCGTCGACCTCGACGAACTCCGCGGAGTTCTCACCGACTTCATCAACGAGCACACGCCGCGTCTCGCCGCGCACTCCGATGCCGACACGCAGCCGACACAAGGCTTCCAGCGCGTAATCCAACGCGCGATCCTGCACGTCCAGTCGTCGGGCAAGAAGGAAGTGACGGGCGCGAACGTTCTCGTGGCCGTGTTTGGCGAGAAGGAGTCCCACGCCGTCTATTTCTTGAACCAGCGCGGCGTGACGCGTCTCGACGTCGTCAACTACATCGCGCACGGCATCACGAAGACGCCGCAGCAGAAGCAGGACAAGGCGTCGGACGCGAAGGACGACAGCGAAGGCGGCAGCGAGTCGCAAGGCGCGCTCGATGCGTACACGGTCAACCTGAACGGCATGGCCCGCAGCGGCAAGATCGATCCACTGATCGGGCGCGCACACGAGCTCGAGCGCGTGATTCAAGTGCTCTGCCGCCGGCGCAAGAACAATCCGCTGCTCGTCGGCGAAGCGGGCGTGGGCAAGACGGCCATCGCCGAGGGCCTCGCGCGCCGGATCAACGAAGGCGACATTCCCGAGCTCCTCAAGGAGTATCAGGTCTACTCGCTCGACATGGGTGCGCTGCTCGCCGGCACGAAGTACCGCGGCGACTTCGAGCAGCGGTTGAAGGCGGTGCTGAAGCAGCTCGCCGAGAATCCGAAGTCCATCCTGTTCATCGACGAGATCCACACCATCATCGGTGCCGGCGCGGCGTCGGGTGGCACGCTGGACGCTTCCAACCTGCTGAAGCCGGCGTTGTCGACGGGCGCGCTGAAGTGCATCGGCGCAACCACGTACGGTGAGTACCGGCAGATCTTCGAGAAGGATCATGCGCTGTCGCGGCGCTTCCAGAAGGTCGACGTGCCCGAGCCGTCGATCGCCGAAACGGTGGAAATCCTGAAGGGTTTGAAAACGCGATTCGAGCAGCACCACGGCGTCAAGTACGCGCCGGCGGCGCTGACGTCGGCCGCCGAGCTCGCCGCACGCTTCATCAACGACCGGCACCTGCCCGACAAGGCGATCGACGTCATCGACGAAGCGGGCGCGGCGCAAAAGATCCTGCCGAAGTCCCGGCAGAAAAAGGTCATCGGCAAGAACGAAGTCGAGGAAATCGTCGCGAAGATCGCACGGATCCCGGCGAAGAACGTGTCGTCGAACGACCGCAACGCGCTGAAGACGCTCGATCGCGATTTGCGCAACGTCGTATTCGGTCAGGACAAGGCCATCGACGCGCTCGTGTCGGCGATCCGAATGGCGCGCTCTGGCCTGGGCAATCCGCGCAAGCCGATCGGCAACTTCCTGTTCAGCGGGCCCACGGGTGTCGGCAAGACGGAAGTCGCTCGCCAGCTCGCGTTCTGCCTCGGTGTCGAGCTGCTGCGGTTCGATATGTCGGAGTACATGGAGCGCCACGCCGTATCGAGGCTGATCGGCGCGCCGCCGGGCTACGTCGGGTTCGACCAGGGCGGCCAGCTGACGGAGGGGATCACCAAGCACCCGTACAGCGTGCTGCTGCTCGACGAAATCGAGAAGGCGCATCCGGACATCTTCAACATCCTGCTGCAGGTGATGGACCACGGCACGCTGACGGACAACAACGGTCGCAAGGCCGATTTCCGCAACGTGATCGTCATCATGACGACGAACGCCGGTGCCGGTGATCTTGCACGGCAAACGATCGGATTCTCGAACGACCGGCAACCGGGCGACGAGATGGCGGAGATCAAGCGGATGTTCACGCCGGAATTCCGCAACCGTCTCGACGCGACGATTTCGTTCGGCTCGCTCGATCACGACGTGATCCTGCGCGTCGTCGACAAATTCCTGCTCGAGCTCGAGGCGCAGTTGCACGAGAAGAAAGTCGATCCGTCGTTCTCGCCGAAGCTGCGCGAGTTCCTGGCGCGCAAGGGGTTCGATCCGCAGATGGGTGCGCGGCCGATGGGTCGCCTCATCCAGGACACGATCCGCAAGGCGCTCGCCGACGAGCTGTTGTTCGGCCGGCTCGTCAACGGCGGCAAGGTGATGATCGACATCGGCGACGACGACAAGATCAAGCTCGCGTTCGAGGAAGCGATCGAGCCCGAAGTCGCGTAAGCGGTTCGCGCACCGGCAAGTCCCGCATGCGCTGATGGCAGCGCATGCGCGCGTGCCCGCTTACCCCAGCATGTCCTTCCATATGGCCCGCGCCCACGCGAAGCCATACTCGCCTTCGCGGGCGCTCTGCGCTGTCGACAGGCCGCCGGATCCTGGAACAGTCAGAAACGTTTTCTGCGCGGCATCGTAGCGGTGCACCGACGCGATGTGCACCGCCTCGCGATCGTTGATGAAGCTGTAGCACGTGTTGTTCAGCATCGGCGCAGGATCGACGGGTTGGTCCGTCAGCGCGGCGACAATCGCTGCCGCCGCGACCTTGCCGTGCTGGTTAGCCATGTGTCCCGACTTGGGCATGAGCGGCGCGGTCTGGATCGAATCGCCGAGCACGTGAATGCCGGGCACGCGGATCGATTCGAACGTCAGGAAATCGACCTCGCACCATTGATCGTTGACGGTGATCACGCCCGCCTGGCGCGCGATCGCGCCGGCACTCTGCGGTGGTATCACGTTCAGCACGTCCGCCTTCACGTCGTCCGCCGTCTCGAAACGCGCCGTCATCGACTTCACGTCCACGCCGGTCAGCACGTGATCGGGGCGATATTCGACGATGCCCTTGAATTCGTCGCTCCACGCCTTGATGAACAGCGCCTTCTTCGATTGCACGTCCTCGTTGCCGTCGAGGATCAACACTTTGCTGCGTGGCTTGGCGCGCTGGAAGTACCAGGCTGCCTGGCAGGCGCGTTCGTACGGTCCCGGCGGACAGCGGTAGGGCGCTCGCGGAATCGAGATCGCGAATACGCCGCCGTCGGGCATGGCCTCGAGCTGGCGGCGCAGGGCGACCGTTTGCGGACCGGCTTGCCAGGCGTGCAGCAACGTGCGCTGTGCGTCGTCGTGCAGGCCTTCGATGCGGTCGAAGAAGAAGTCGATGCCGGGGGACAGGACCAACCGGTCGTAGCCGACGTCGGCGCCGCGGGCGAGCTTGACGCGCCTGCGGTCGGCGTCGATGGCCACCGCGGTGTCGTTGATGACCGCGACGCCGAGCCGGGACAGCGAGGCGTAGGGAATCGTCACGTCGGTGATCGACCGGCTTCCCGCGAGAACCAGGTTCGACAACGGGCACGACACGAATGCCGCATCGCGCTCGATCAGCGTCACGTCGATGGCGTCGCCGCCCCAAAGCGTCGCGTACCGCGCCGCCGTCGCGCCGCCGTAACCTCCACCGACGACGACGATCCGGCGCGCCGTTCCGCGCCCGCCAGTCGACGCACAACCTGCAATGCCGAACGCCGGCAATGCAGCCGCCGCGCGAAGCAGTCGGCGACGGATCGCGTTCACCGACGTTCCGCGGCAATTGCGCGGCCGAGCGCGTCGTCAGACATTCGTATCATCACGGCCGCTCGGTCGCTGCGAAATAGCGGGCGATCGCGTCGAGTTCGGCGTCCGTATAGCCTTTCGCGAGTTGCGGCATGACGGTGCCGGCCAGCGAGCCTTCGCGATACGCGCGAAGCTTGCCGGCGAGCGCTTCGCGGGACTTTCCGTCGAGCGACGGGATTGTCGATTCGCCGGGCTGATGGCAGCTGCGGCAGCCTGCCGCCAGCGCGCGTGCGCCGACATCGGCCGCATCGGCGCCATTCGCGCCGGCCAGCGCGCCCGTGACGACGACCGCGAGCATCCACGGCGCGAGCGGCGTCATGTTCGACGCCGGCATCGACGTTGCACCTGCGCTGCGCCCATGATCGTCATCGGCAAGGAGCGGCCTTCAGCCGGCGCGAGAAACGGCACACTAGAATAGCGCATGAATCGAAAGGTTCTCCTGGTGTCGACGGCGTCGCGCTGGCTTGGGACCGCGCGAATGCCGCGCTCGCTGGCGCGCGCAGGATTCGAGGTCTCCTTGCTTGCACCGCGCGGCTCGCTGGCGCTGCACTCGCGGTTCGTCGCACGCGCGAGCGTTCTGCGCGACGAGTCGACGCCGATGCAGTGGCTGTTGTCGCTGGTCGCAATGATCGCCGAGATCGAGCCGGCACTCGTCGTGCCGTGCGACGAAGTGGCGATACGGCTACTGGTCGAGCTCGTGCGCCACCCGCCGCGAAATCTCGGCGGCGATTCCGGTGCACGGATCACGCGACTGGTGCGCGAATCGCTCGGTAATCCCGATCACTATGAAACGAGCATCGACAAGACGGTCCTGCCGTCGGCCGCGCGAGCGCTCGGCGTTCCCGTGCCGACCTATGCGCTCGCGGAAACGGTGGATGAAGCCGTCGCGCGCGCCGATGCGATCGGCTACCCGGTCGTGCTGAAGCGCCGTTACGGATTTGCGAGCCAGGGCGTACGCATCCTGCAGCGACCCGATCAGCTGCGTGAAGCCGCCGACGTGCTGCTCAATCCCACGCAGCTCGACCTCGGCGTGCGGCGTGCGCCGACGCTCCTCGTCCAGGGCTTCGTCGACGGGCCCATGTTGTCGCAGACGATGGTCGCCTGGGATGGCGTGCCGCTTGCGGGCTTTGCGCGCCGGCGCGAGATCGCGTTCACGCCGGGGCTCGGCGCGTCGGCTGTCGTGCGGGTGCAGAAGATCCCGGCAATCCGCGAATTCACCGAGCGCCTGTGCCGCGCCTTTGGCATGAGTGGCTTTTTCAGCGTGCAGTTCATCGAGCCGTCGACTGGCGCACCGCCGGTGCTGCTGGAGATCAATCGCCGGATCGTCACGTTCATGCACACCGACGAGTACGGCGGCGTCGACCTGTGCGGTGCGTTGTTCCAGCGCCTGGCAGGACTGCCGCAGACACTCCCGTTCGACATGGAAGACGATGCTAACCAGGTGATCGTGTCGTTTCCGCGTGAATGGCTGCGCGATCCCGAGAGCGCATGGCTGCGCAACCATCCGTCCGACGTGCCGTGGGACGATCCCGGCGTGTTCGCGGCGATGGTCGCGTTGCGCAACGAGTAAGACACGCGCCGCCCGCTTGTTGCACGCCGCAACAGGCTGCCGCAGCGGATGCTCTAGACTCTCGCCCGGCGCGCGAAGCCGGTGATTGCCCGGCGATGCGTTCCACCGTTCAACACCCGGCAGACGATGGCCGCTGCAACTCCTGTCCTGCTCGTTTCGACCGCCACTCGCTGGTACGGCACCGCACGCACGCCGCGTGCGCTCGCCAAGGCGGGCTTCGAAGTCACGCTGCTGACGCCGCGCAACTCGCTCGCCGAATCGAGCCGCTTCGTCACTCGCGTCGCCTATCTGCCCGATCAGGCGACACCGCTCGATTGGATTCATGCGGTCGCTGCCACCGTGCGCGCCGTTTCGCCGCGGCAGGTGATGCCGTGCGACGACGTCTCGTTCCGTCTGCTCGCGATGCTCGCGCTGTCCCCGCCGCCGCAGATGCAACCTCGCTTGCAGGCCGAACTCGCGGAGCTGGTCCGGGCGTCGCTCGGGGATCCGGCGCACTACGCTGCGAGCGTCGACAAGACGCTGATCTACGCCGCTGCCGGGCGCGCCGGCGTGCGAGTGCCCGAACACGCGGTAATCAGCTCCGTCGACGAGGCGATGCGATTTGCAGACCGGCACGGCTTTCCGCTCGTCATCAAACGGCCGTACACGACGGCGGGCGACGGCGTGCGCATCGTCGAGAACGCCGCCGCACTCGGCGACGCCGTAACGTCGCTGTCTGCGCCGAAGATGGACGATCTCGAGCCGGACGCGTCGCGTCGTCTTGTCGTCCAGAAATATATCGCGGGCACCATCTGCTACCAGAACGTCGCCGCGTGGCAGGGACGCTACCTGGCAGGCTACGCGGGCGACCGTCTCGAGACGCACGGGGGTCCGATGACGCCGGGCACCGTGGTTCGCTACCACGATGCGCCGGCGCTGCGCGAATTTTCCGTACAGCTCGTCGAGTCGTTGGGAATGACGGGACTCTTCACCAGCGAATACATCGTCGAGAAAGCCACTGGGTTGCCGTACCTGATCGAGATCAATCGGCGGATCAGTCCCGGTACGCATTACGGCGCGGTGATGAACGTCGACCTTTGCGCCGCGCTGCATGCAGCGATGCACGGCGTGGACTCGCCGTCGCGCAGTCGCCTCGATTCCGGCGAAGAGCGAATCTTCGTCCAGTTTCCGGCCGAGTGGCTGCGCAATCCACAAAGCCCGTGGCTGCGCCGTCATCCGGTGGACGTTCCCTGGGATGATCCCGAGCTGCTGGACGCGATGCTCGCCTTGCGCAACGAGCGATGACTCGCCATGCGCGCGTCGCTTGGCGCGCGTGGCGTTTGATCGCGTCGGTGCTGGTGCTCGCGGCGCAAGTCACGACGGTGATGCCCGCCGGCGCGACGGACGTCGACGACGCGCGGGCCTATCCGGCGAGGCCCGTGCACCTGATCGTCGCGTTCTCCGCGGGAACTGCTGTCGACGGCCTGGCCCGCTTCGTGGGCAGCAAGCTCGAGAAGTCGATCGGTCAATCAGTGGTGGTCGAAAATCGCCCGGGCGCCGGAGGCAACATCGGCACGAGCTTCGTCGCTCGCGCGTCCCCTGATGGATACACGCTGGCGATGATTGGCGCCAGCGTGACGATCAATCCCGCGCTGCACGGCTCGAAGGTCGTCGATCCCGCGCGCGATTTCGCACCGGTGATCCAGTTGACGACGCAGCCGATCGTGCTCGTCGCCAACCCGTCGCTCCCCGCGACGACGATGGCGGACGTGATCGAGCTCGCGCGAAGCAAGCCGGGCGTGCTCGCGTATTCGACGCCGGGCATCGGCACGCCGACCCACATCGCCGCGGAGCTCGTTGCGCAGCGTGCGGGCATCTCGTGGCTGCACGTTCCGTACGCCGGATCGGGCCCGATACTGAAGGACGTGCTGTCGGGCGAAGTGCCACTGTCGTTCACGCTGCTCGGCGGCGCCGAGCCCTATCTGCGCGCCGGCCAGCTGAAGGCCATCGCTGTTACATCCGATCAGCGGGTCACCGCATTGCCTGCGGTCCCGACGATTGCCGAAGCAGGATTGCCCGGCTACGAGATCACCTCATGGCACGGCGTCGTCGCGCCGGCAGGAACGCCGCCGCTCATCATCGAGCGCCTGCAGCGCGCGCTGGCAACGATCCTCGCCGAGCCCGACGTGGTGGCGCGATTGCGAACGCTCGGGATGGAAGCGGCCGGTGGAACGTCCGGCGCGTTCGCGACGCGGATCGAGTCCGAGATGTCACGCTGGCGGGCGGTGATCGTCCGTGGCGGCATCACCGCGGAATAGTAGCGCGCGCCTTTTCGGAATCCTTTTCCGTTGGACCTCGGCGGTCAAGCGAGTACTCCTCGAGTTGCGGGGATCGGATTAACGCGCCTAATCAATGATTTATCGACGCGGGGTCGCGTCGACGCGACGGCGTAGAGTCGGAAAGGTTTACGCGGCGCAACAGAAAAGCCGTTCAGTAGAGCCAAAACATTTCCACTCTGCGGAATATATTTCTTAGCCATTGATTGTATTGAATAAAAATCATACTGCAACGCGACAAATTAGTTGAACGCAAGCGGCCAATTTGCTACCTTTCGTCAAAGCGCCGCACAACGATCATCGGTGCGTCGCGAGAAGGGCAAGGGCAACCCATCCGTGCCCGACACCCGCGCGAGCGATCCTCGGCGGTCATGTCGCGAAATGTCGCGCGCCTCGAGTGCGCGTGGCGGCTCGCATGGAGCGCGCACCCCGACGGTGGCGCGTGACCACTAATCCGCTGGCGCGCGGTCGCGCCAGCATGGCGACGATGGGGATGGCATGAACTACGATCTCGAAGCGGCACGGCTGAAGAAGGACTGGGCGGAAAATCCGCGCTGGAAGGGCGTCGAGCGCGGCTACGCGGCCGAAGATGTCGTGCGGCTGCGTGGCTCGCTGCACATCGAGCACACGCTTGCGCGGCGCGGCGCGGAAAAGCTGTGGAAGCTGATCAGCGACGAGCCGTTCGTCAACACGCTCGGCGCGCTGACGGGCAATCAGGCGCTGCAGCAGGTCAAGGCGGGTCTGAAGGCAATCTACCTGTCGGGATGGCAGGTCGCCGCCGACGCCAACATCGCCGGCGAAATGTATCCGGACCAGTCGCTCTATCCGGCGAACTCGGTGCCCGCTGTCGTGCGGCGCATCAACAACACGTTCGTCCGCGCTGACCAGATCGCGCACGCCGAAGGGAAGGACGACGTCGACTTCTTCGCGCCCATCGTCGCCGATGCGGAGGCGGGATTCGGCGGTGTTCTGAACGCGTTCGAGCTGATGAAGTCGATGATCGAAGCGGGCGCCGCGGGCGTCCATTTCGAGGACCAGCTCGCGTCGGTGAAGAAGTGCGGGCACATGGGCGGCAAGGTGCTCGTGCCGACGCGCGAAGCGGTCGAGAAGCTGATCGCCGCTCGACTCGCCGCCGATTGCGCCGGCGTGCCGACGATCCTGCTCGCCCGCACCGATGCGGAAGCCGCCGATCTCGTCACGTCCGACATCGACGACAACGACAAGCCGTTCTGCACGGGCGAGCGCACCGTCGAGGGGTTCTACAAGACCCGCAACGGACTCGACCAGGCGGTGTCGCGCGGGCTCGCGTACGCGCGCTACGCCGACCTGATCTGGTGCGAGACGGGCAAGCCCGACCTGGCGTTCGCGAAGGCGTTCGCCGACGCGATCCACGCGAAGTATCCGGACAAGATGCTGGCCTACAATTGTTCGCCGTCATTCAACTGGAAGAAGAATCTCGACGACGCGACGATCGCGCGCTTCCAGCGTGAACTGGGTGCGATGGGCTACAAATTCCAGTTCATCACGCTGGCCGGGTTCCACAGCCTCAACTACTCGATGTTCCACCTGGCGCACGGGTATGCGCGCAACAACATGGCGGCGTTCGTCGAGTTGCAGGAAGCGGAATTCGCGGCAGTCGACCAGGGCTTCACGGCCGTCAAGCATCAACGCGAGGTCGGCACCGGCTATTTCGATGCGGTCACGCAGACTGTGCAGGGAAGCCAGTCGTCGACGACGGCTTTGAAGGGATCGACCGAGGACGAGCAGTTCTTCGACGACGCGAAAAAGTTGCACGTCGCCAACGGCTGATCGATCCGGCAGTACCGGGACGCGACAGGTTGTCGCCCCCCTGCGCCGCGATGTCGCTCGACATCGCGGCGTTTTTGTTGCATCTATGCCCGTCGGAGGAGCATGACGATGGGCGCTGATGCGCAAGACGAGCCTGCGGCGCGCGTGTTCTTCGCACTCGTTCCGCCGCCGCCGTTACGGGAGGCGCTGGGGGTGCTGGCCGCGAGCGTCGCACAGCGCGCGCACGGGCGCGCCCTGCCTGCCGATAACCTGCATGTCACGCTCGCATTCATCGGCGCGTGGCCGGCGTCACGGTTGGCGCACTGGATGGACGTCGGCGCTCGTTGCGCTGGCGCCGCGACGCACGTCACGCTCGATCGGCTCGGCGGCTTCCGTCGCGCCGGCGTGGCATGGATTGGAACCCGCACGATTTCGCCACTGCTGCATGATCTCGCGGACGCGCTCGGCGCTGCGCTCGTGGCGGCGAACGTTGCCGTCGACACGCGTGCGTTTGCGCCCCATCTGACACTCGCGCGGCGATGCCGCGGTCCGTTCCCCGACGAGCCGGCAGGGCCGTACGAATGGAGCGTCGATGCGATCGCGCTGATGCGATCGCATACCGAACCGGCAGGCGCCCGTTATGTCGAGGTTGGGCGCTGGCCGCTGCGCAAAGGCTGAATCGCGACTTTCAGACCTGGCCCTTGGCGACCGGTCGCTCCGGAACGGAGACCCATTCGCTCCACGAGCCTGGGTAGAGCCTCGTGAGCGGATAGCCGGCAACCGTCATCGCGAGCAGGTTATGGCAGGCGCTGACGCCGGAGCCGCAATAGTGGACCAGGTCGTCGGGCGGCCGTCCATGCAGCATCGCCTCGAACTCCGCGCGCAATTCGCGTGCGCCGCGGAACGTGCCGTCGGCTGCGGTATTGCGCGTGTAGGGACGATTGATCGCACCCGGAATGTGGCCGGCTACCGGATCGAGCGGCTCGACGTCGCCGCGGTAGCGCTCCGCACCGCGCGCGTCGAGCAGTAGCAACGCGTGGCGCGGCAGACTCGCCGCCACGCCGGTCGCGCTCACCGTCGGGCGCACGTGCGTGGGCACGAACGTGGTCGCCTGCACCTCCGGTACGTCGGACGACACGGGTTTGCCTTCGCGCTGCCATTTCGCAAATCCGCCATCGAGCACGGCGGCACTGTCGTGGCCGAGCCAGCGCAGCATCCACCACAGACGCGCGGCGTACATGCTGCTCCCCTGATCGTATACGACGACCTGCTTCGTCGCATCGATGCCGAGGCGGCCGAACAACGCGGCCGCGGCTTCGGGCGCAGGCAGCGGGTGCCGGCCGTTGCGTCCGGTCTTCGGCGCCGACAGGTCGCGATCGATGTGCGCGAAACGGGCGCCGGGGATATGCGATTGCGCATACGCGGCGTCACCGAACTCGTCGGGCCGCGCGAGATCGTGGCGGACGTCGACCACGACAAACACCGGATCCTGCAAATGCGCGGCGAGCGCGTCGGTGTCGATCAGCGTCGAAAAAGGGACATCAGATTCCCGCAAGGTGCTGTTCCATTTCGCGGCGATAGAACTCGTGAAAATGCTGCATGCCGTCTTCCATGGGCGACTGATACGGGCCGACTTCGCTGCGGCGCTGCGCGAACAGCGCGTTGCGCCCCGCATCCATCCGTTCGGCGATCTCGTCGTCCTCGCGCGCGGTCTCGCGATACGCGGCCTGCTGCGCCGCGACGAACTCGGGCTCGAACAGCGCGATGTCCTCGGGATAGTAGTACTCGACGACATTCAGCGTGCGGTCCATCGCTTTGGGAACGAGCGTGCTGATGACGAGCACGTCCGGATACCACTCGACCATGATGTTCGGATAGTACGTCAGCCAGATCGCCCCGTGGGCCGGACGCTGTCCGTGCGTGTAGTCGAGCACGGCCTTGTGCCAGCGCTCGTAGGTGCGCGTGCCGGCCTTTGCAAGCCCGTTGTTGACGCCGACGAACTGCACCGACGCCCAGTCGGCGAACTGCCAGCGCAGGTCGTCGCAGGTGACGAACTGGCCGAGGCCCGGATGAAACGGCTCGACGTGATAATCCTCGAGATAGACCTCGATAAACGTCTTCCAGTTGTAGCGGCACTCGTGCAGCTCGACGTGATTGAGCGCATAGCCGGAGAAGTCCATGTCGCCGAGCGTCAGGCGCTCGAGATCGCGCGCGACGTCGCGCGGACCGTCGAACAACAGTCCCTTCCAGTTCTGCATCGGCGTGCGCCCGAGATGCTCGCACGGCTGGTCGGCGAAATGCGGCGCGCCGAGCAGCTTGCCCTGCAGGTCGTAGGTCCAGCGGTGGATCGGGCACACGATGTTCGGCGTGTTGCCCTTGCCGTTCAGCATGATCGCCTGCCGGTGCCGGCAGATGTTCGACAGCAGTTCGGCGCCCTGCGGACCGTGAACGAGCGCCTGAGCGTTATCGCGGCCGGCGAGAACGTGGTAGTCGCCCGGTTCGGGAATCATCAGCGTGTGCCCGACGTAGCCCGGCGCGTGCGCCAGCAGATGCCTGCGCTCGGCTTCGAGTACCCGGGGATCGCAATACCAAGCAGCGGGGAACTGCGACGTCGCTTGCCGCAACCGCGCGGCCGTGCCCAGATCCGACATCGATCGATCCTTTCATGCGTGAACCAACCCAACCCAACAACCCAAGCGCCTTTACCGAAACGATGGCGTCCGGACCGCTTTGCTAAGTCGGCCGCGCGAAAGAATCGCGTGGGACGCCCTTGACTCGAGCGTCGCAAAAGGCCGCGTCGTCAAAACGTGCTAGTATATTGGGCTCCCCGGCCGCGGGTCAAGGACCGGAACAGTCCCCGCATCGCATTCGTATCGCCCCATGTCCGAGACAACCGAATTTCCGCGCAGTTTCGAAGCCGCGCTCGCCGAGCTCGAGGGTCTTGTCGGGCGGATGGAAACCGGCGAGCTGCCGCTGCAGGAATCGCTCGCGGTGTACAAGCGCGGTGCCGAGTTGCTCGCGTATTGCCAGACTGCGCTGAAGGACGCCGAGCAGCAGGTGCAGGTGATGGAAAAGGGTCTCCTGCAACCGTTCACGGCGGACGATGCCGACGATGCGTGACGACCTGGCGTTCGCCGTCTGGTCCCGCGAACGCCAGCAGCGCATCGAAGCAGTGCTCGAGTCGTTGTTGGGGCCTGACGTTGGCGACGCGCCGTCCCGGCTGCTGTCGGCGATGCGGTATTCGACGCTCGGCGGCGGCAAGCGGATGCGACCGCTGCTCGCTTACGCGGCCGCCGAGCTGACCGGCGGTACGCCCGACGACGCCGATGCGTGCGCGGCGGCCGTCGAGCTGATCCATGCCTATTCGTTGATTCACGACGATCTCCCGTGCATGGACGACGACGCGCTGCGGCGGGGCAAGCCTACCTGTCACGTCGCCTACGGCGTCGCGACGGCGCTGCTTGCCGGCGACGCGCTGCAGTCGCTGGCGTTCGCCGCGCTCGGACGGTCGCGGATCGGCTCGGGCGATGCCTGTGCGCTGCTCGCGTCCGCCGCCGGCCACGCCGGCATGGCCGGTGGGCAACAGCTCGACCTCGATGCGACGGGCGCTGCGATCGACCTCGAATCCCTGACCCGGCTGCATGCGCTGAAAACGGGTGCGCTGATCAACGCCGCCGTCCAGCTGGGCGCGCGATGCGGACGGCCGCTCGGTGCGGCAGAAACGCTCGCGCTCGACCGCTACACGCGTGCCGCAGGGCTTGCGTTCCAGGTCGTCGACGACGTGCTCGACGTCGAAGGCTCGGCGGCGACGCTCGGCAAGACAGCGGGCAAGGACGCCGCGCAGAACAAGGCGACGTTCGTGACCCTGCTCGGCGTGGCCGAGGCGCGGGTACGCGCCCGCGCGCTGCACGACGAAGCGGTTGCCGCGCTGACGCCGTTCGGCGGTGCCGCGCAGCGGCTCGGCGAGCTCGTCGACTGGATCGCGTTACGCACGTCGTGAAACGCAAGGCCCCGGCGTGGCGTCCAATGGGTTGAACGGACCGGGCCGCCGGCCGGGATCGCCCGATCGATATGGCAAACTAGAACGATGAACCGACCCGAATCCCCAAGCCGACTGATCCCGATTCCCGACGTGCAGGCAGAGCGCGACGAGCGCCGCATCGCCATCGAGCGCGTCGGCATCAAGGGATTGCGCTACCCGTTACCCTTTGCCGACGGCGACGCGCCGGCGCAGGCGACGATCGCGACGTGCAACGTCTACGTGACGCTGCCCGAGTCGCAAAAGGGCACGCACATGTCGCGCCTCGTCGAGTTGCTCGAGGAGCGCGCGCTGTCGGGTGCGGAGCCGCTGACAGTGGCGGGCCTGCGGGGGTTCGTCGAGGCGCTGGTCGCGCGGCTCGACGCGCCCGGCGGCCGCATCGAGATCGCTTTTCCATTCTTCGTTCGCAAGACGGCGCCGGTGTCGGGCGTTGCGAGCCTCGTCGATTTCGACGTGCGACTCACCGCGGAGCTCGCCGACGGCGAGTACACGAGCACGATCGGCATCGCGGCGCCCGTGACGTCGCTTTGTCCGTGTTCGAAGGAGATCTCGGCGTACGGCGCGCACAACCAGCGCTCGCTCGTGACGGTGACCGTGCGGCCTCGCGCGAGCGTGCTCGTGACCGAGCTCGTGCGAATGGCGGAGGAAGAAGCGTCGTGCGAGCTTTACGGCATCCTGAAGCGCGCCGACGAGAAGTACGTGACGGAACGCGCGTACGACAATCCGCGCTTCGTCGAAGACCTCGTGCGCGGCGTCGCGCTGCGCCTCGCGGGCGACGGCCGCTTCTCGGCCTACACCGTCGAAGCCGAGAACTTCGAGTCGATCCACAACCATTCGGCGTACGCTCGCATCGCACGTGGCTGGGACTGAAGCGCTCGGCCCGCGAGTTCAGGGCCTTTGAACAGGTCCTGGACCGCGGCGCTCCCGGGTCACGTCGACAGAACGCGCGCCCGGATGAACTCGATCATCGCGTAGAACAGGTAGTCGACGTTCGCCTTCCGCGCGTAGCCGTGCCCCTCGTTGTCGGCCAGCAGGTACCAGACCGGCACGCCGTTCTTGCGCGCCGCGGCGACGATCTGCTCGGCCTCGGTGTAAGGGACGCGCGGATCGTTCCTGCCGTGGACCACGAATAGCGGCGCCTTGATCCGGCTCGCGTTGTTGACCGGCGATATCCGGGTCAGGAATTCGCGCATCGCGGGGTCGCGCTCGTCCCCGTACTCGACGCGGCGCAGATCGCGGCGATAGCTTTCCGTGTTCTCGAGGAACGACACGAAGTTGGCGACACCGACGACGTCGATCGTGCCGGCGATCCGGTCGGCATAGTTCGTCGCAATGGCGAGCACCATGTAGCCCCCGTAGCTGCCACCTTCGACGATGACGCGGCTGGCGTCGAGGTCTGGCTGCGTGGCGATCCAGTCGAACAGCGCGCCGATGTCCTTCACCGAGTCCTCGCGCTTCATCCCGTTGTCGAGCGCGACGAACGTCTTGCCGTAGCCGGTCGAGCCCCGCACATTCGGCTGGAGGATGGCGACGCCGAGCTCGTCGATGAAGTAATTCCAGCGACCCATGAAGCCGGGTCGCGCCTGGCCTTCCGGTCCCCCGTGGATCGACACGATGACGGGCCGCTTGCCGGTGAATTTCGCCGGCGGGCGAATCAGGAAGCCGCCGATGGCCCGGCCGTCGAAGCTCTTCCATTCGATCGGCTCGGCGTTGCGAAACGCGCCAGCGTCGAGTCCGGCGACGCGCGTCTGCGTCCAGCGCGTGACGACGTTGTCGCGCACGTCGATTCCGTAGGCGTCGTTAGGGCTTTGTGCGCTGTTGACCGAGACCGCGAGATCGCGCGAGTTCTCGTGCCACACGAGGCCGTGCACGTTGCCTGTTGGAAGCACAGGGCGCGGCAGCGGCTTGCGCGTTGCGGTGTCGTACAGGCGCAGCACGCCGATGCCCGCCTCGTTGGTGATGACGGCGAGCACGAGGCCGTCGGGCGATAGCGCGATCGACTCGACGTCCCAGTTGCCGCCTTCACCGAAGTAGTCGAGCTTCCCGGTCGCGAGGTCGAGGAACGCGAGCTTGCGGAATTCTCCGTCGCGATCGGTCGACAGGAAGAGGCCCTTGCCGTCGCGGGAGAAATTCAGGTCGGCGCTGGCGATCGGCGCCTTCGACGCAGCGGCTGCCGGCAGCACGCGGCGCCGCTCGCCGGTCACGACATCCATCACCCAGACATACGATTCGTTCACCGATTTGTATTCGACGAGCGCAAGACGCCGGTCGTCGAACGAGAACGTGGCGTCGCCCCATCCGGTGCCGGGCAGTGTGGCGAGCTTCTGGCGTTTCGCCGGATCGAGCGGGTCGACCAGCATCAGGTCGACCGTCGGGTCTTCGCGGCGGCCAGTCTTGTCGAGGTCCGTCGATCCGACCAGCAGCCGGTCGCGTGCGTGCGTGATGCCGGCGATGTCGTTCCGGCGTGCGGCGTCGGTCAACAACACCGGCTCGCGCGCATCGGCATCCAGCCGGTACACCTGCTGCTGCTCGTTGCCCCCAGTGTCGCGCGCGAACACGAGCACGCTCGGCGCCTTCGGCCACCAGCCGCCCTCCCGAACCGGCTCCGCGTAGTCCGTGAGCTGCGCGAGCTCGGCACCGGGCGCCGCAACGCGATGCAACTGTGTCGTGTTGCCGGCGCGGCGCGCGACGACGAGTTCGCGCTTTTGCGGGTGCCAGCTCACCGCCGTCGCTGGCTTGAACTCGGTGTACGGCGCAACCTTGACGGCAAGCTCGGCGGGAATAGGCGGCAGGCCGTCCGCCTTCAGGTTCGCATTGGGTGGCAGCACGTCCGCACCGTGCGCGCCGATTGCGACGACGGTTGCCGCGGTGGCAAGCAACGGGATGATGAGTGATCGCACGCGAGTCCTCGTCGTCTCTCGACTGGTAATATTCCTCATTGTAACGACGTGCGTTCGTCGCGAACGCAGAGTGCCGTTTATGCGCCCGATCGCGGTCTTCCGCTTCAGCCCGACCGAGGGCCCCGCCCATTTCGCCGAATGGCTCGACCGCGAATCGCTGCCTTGGGAGCTGATCGCGGTCGACGAGGGCGCCAGCGTGCCGGAAGACTCGCGGCGTTACTCGGGCATCGGAATGATGGGGGGGCCGATGAGCGTCTACGAGGCGCTCGCCTGGATCGAGCCGCTGTCGCGGTTGTTGCGCGACGCGGTCGCGCACCAGGTTCCGGTGCTCGGCCATTGCCTTGGCGGACAGTTGCTCGCGCAGGCGCTCGGAGCACGCGTGCGCAAGACCGCCGTGCCCGAGATTGGCTGGATCGACGTCGAGACGACGGATGCGAGCGCGCAGCGCGGATGGTTCGGCGGCCGCGCGCGGTTCACGCCGTTCCAGTGGCACTACGACGTGTTCGACCTGCCGGCGGGTGCCACGCGCGTGCTGACGAATCGATTCAACCCCAATCAGGGTTACGTGATCGACGAGCGGCACATCGGGTTCCAGTGCCACATCGAAATGACGCGCGACCTCGTCGACACGTGGTGCAGCAGCGGCGCCGACGAAATCGCAGCGCCCGGAACGCCGCCGCGCCAGTCGGCCGACGAGATCCGCCGCGACCTGTCGCCGCGATTGCTTGCGCTGCATGCCGTTGCCGACGGCGTCTATGCGCGCTGGGCCGAAGGGCTCGCGCGCTGATGGGTGCGATTCGCGCGCTGCCGGACCTGCTGATCAACCAGATCGCCGCCGGTGAAGTCGTCGAGCGACCCGCCGCGGCGCTGAAGGAGCTTCTGGAAAATGCCCTCGATGCGCATGCGACGCAGATCGACGTCGATGTGGCCGCAGGGGGTGTCAAGCGGATCCGCGTTGCCGACGACGGCACAGGCATCGAGCGCGAGGATCTGGCGCTCGCTGTCGCCCGCCATGCGACATCGAAGATCGCGTCGGTGCTCGATCTCGAGGCGATCGGGACTCTCGGCTTTCGCGGCGAAGCACTGGCGTCGATCGCTGCCGTCGCGCGCGTCGCGATCGCGTCGCGTGCGCTTGCCAAGCCGCACGCGTGGCGGATCGAAGTCGAAGGCGGCACGATCGGCGCCGTCGCACCGGCGGCGCTCGCCGCAGGCACGACCGTCACGATCGAGGAGCTCTATTTCAACACGCCGGCGCGGCGCAAGTTCCTGCGCACGGAGGCCACCGAATGGGCGCATTGCGACGAGGCGTTTCGCCGGATTGCGCTCGCCCATCCCGACGTCGCGTTCACGGTGACTCACAACGGCCGCGTGCTGCACCGGTTGCAGGCAGGCGGCCGCCGCACGCGGGTGGAGGCGCTGCTCGGCGACGCGTTCGTGCTGCACGCGGCCCCGGTGGACGCGGAGGCCGGCGATGTACGCCTGTCAGGACTCGCCGTGCGCCCGGCCTATGCCGCCGAAGGACCGACGACGCAATACATTTTCGTCAACGGCCGCCACGTACGCGACCGCGTGCTCGCGCATGCGCTGCGCGAAGCGTACCGGGACATCCTGCATCACGACCGGCAACCCGCTTACGCGCTCTGGCTGTCGGTCGATCCGCGCCGCGTCGACGTCAACGTTCACCCGCAGAAGACCGAAGTGCGCTTTCGCGATTCTGGCGCAATTCATCAGTTCGTCCGGCACGCCGTCGAGCGTGCGCTGGCGGCGAACGCGGCCGAGCAGCCTGCCGTCTCGGCGGCCGAGCGCCTCGGCATCGCCGCGGCCCACCTTCCGCCACTCGTTCCGGCAGCAGGGACGTCGACGGCCGGAACGCCAGCGGCCGGCGCGGATCGCGGCCAAGGCGTTGGCCCGCAGCGCGCACTGACGCTCGCAGCGAGCGAGCCCGCGGCGTTCTATCGGCAGCTCTTCGGCGAACGCGCGGTGACGATGGCGCCGCTGCCGGAAGGCGATGACTACCCGCTGGGCTTCGCGCTCGCGCAGCTGCACGGGATCTACGTGCTCGCGCAGAATCGGTCCGGGCTGATCCTCGTCGACATGCACGCGGCGCACGAGCGCATCGTCTACGAACGGCTGAAGCGCGCATTCGACGGCCGCATGCCGGTGCAGCCGCTGCTGGTGCCGGCGACGTTCGCCGCCGAATCGCTCGAGATGGCGGCGGTGGTCGAGCACGCCGATGCGCTCGACGCGCTCGGGTTCGACATGTCGGCGATCGGACCGTCGACGCTGGCGGTCCGCGGGATTCCGCAGGCGCTGCACGATGCCGATGCCGCGGCGCTCGCGCGGGCGGTGCTGCACGACATCCGCGAATTCGGCGGCTCGCGCGCGCTCGAGGCGCGCCGCGACGAGCTGCTGTCGTCGATGGCCTGCCACGGGTCCGTGCGCGCGCACCGGAGCCTTACGATCGCCGAAATGAACGGACTGCTGCGGGAAATGGAAGCCACCGAACGTGCGGGCCAGTGCAATCACGGGCGTCCGACGTGGTACCAGCTCAGCCTGAACGATCTCGACCGCCTGTTCATGCGCGGGCGATGACGCGGTGTCGTCGCGCGGCAGGGGCGCGATGATCCCGGCAGTGCTGGTGATGGGGCCGACGGCCGCGGGCAAGTCCGCCGTCGCACTCGCACTCGCAAAGCGCCTCGACGGCGAAATCGTCAGCGTCGATTCCGCGCAGGTCTATCGGGGCATGGACGTTGGTACGGCGAAGCCCGATGCGACGACGCGCGCTGCAATCGCCCACCATCTCATCGACATCATCGACCCTGATGAAACGTATTCCGCTGCGCAGTTTCGTCGCGATGCGCTGCAGGCGATCGCCGCGATCCGTTCACGCGGGCGCGTGCCGATCGTGGCCGGCGGCACGATGCTGTACTTCAAGGCATTGCGCGAAGGCCTGAGCCGTTTGCCGCAAGCCGATCCGACGGTGCGTGCAACACTCGATGCGCGCGCCGCGCGCGACGGCTGGCCGGCGCTGCACGCGGAGCTCGCCCGCCTCGACCCGGTGACCGCGGCGCGACTGGCGCCGTTCGACGCGCAGCGAATCCAGCGCGCGCTCGAGGTCCACGCGCTGACCGGGCAGCCGCTCTCGGCGCTGCAAGGCGCGCGCGAAGCCGACGAGGACATCGGCCCGCTCATCACCATTGCGCTCGCGCCGGCTGACCGCGCGGCGCTGCACGCGGCGATCACGCACCGGTTCGACGCGATGCTCGCCGCAGGCCTCGTCGACGAGACGCGACGGCTGCGCGACCGGTATCGATTGACCCCCGAGATGCCGTCGATGCGCTGCGTCGGCTACCGCCAGGCGCTTGCGTACGTGGACGGGGGAATCGATGCTGGCGCGCTGCGCGAGCGTGGCATTGCCGCGACGCGCCAGCTTGCGAAGCGACAGCTGACGTGGCTGCGCAGCATGGACGTCGTGCCGTTCGAATGTTTTGCGCTCGACGTCGTCGAGACGGTCGTGGCGTCGGTAGCCGGCGCGATGGCCGGCGGTGGGGTCACGCAGCCAGCGCGTTGAACGCGATGTGATTCCTGCCGGCGCGCCGCGCCGCGTACATTGCGACGTTGGCCGCCGCCATGATGCCCGCCGAATCGTTGGCATCCTCGGGAAAATACGCGATGCCGATCGACGCACCGATCGGTGTGTCGGCGAGCGGCGGCAGCGCGGGATCGTTCAACTGGTCGCGCAGCCGCTGCGCGAGCAGCGCGAGTTCGCGGCCGTCGCGCGCGTTCGGCGTTGCGAGCGCGAATTCGGTCGGCGCGAGGCGTGCGAAGAGATCGCCTTCGCGTGATGCCGCACGAAACCGTCGTGCGACCTCGACGAGCAGCGCGTCCGCCGCGCGCTCGCCGTGATATTCGCCGACGGCGGCGCAGCCGTTGACGTCGATGAACAGCACGCCGACGTGGCCTTGCTCGCGTCGCGCGTTCGCGATTGCGTACGTCAGCCACTCGGTGAAGAAGCGGCCGTTCGGCAGGCCGGTCATTCCGTCGTGCGTCGACAGGGCGGCGATTTCCTGCTCCATCCGCCGCTCGGCGCGGAGCCCGCGCAGCGACATTCCATAGGCGCCGGCCACGAACGCAATGCCGAGCGCAGCCAGCAGCGCTGCGGCGCGCTCGGTGGCGTCGAGTTGCCGCTGCGCGGCTGCCGCCCACCCCCGTACCGCCGCAATCTGCTCGCCTATGCGCAGCGCCGGCACGCTGCCGCGCTGGCCGGAGTCGATTGTCGACGACACGTCGGCATGGACATCCGCCTTCGCCAGTACCTCGATGTGGTGTACGGCATCGACGTACGCGGCTGCGTTGAACACCGTGACGGCGGCGACCAACGCCAGCGCGACGACGGCCGCAAAGAAGAAGGTGGTCAAACGCAGGTTGGACGAGAGTCGCATTCCGGATCGAAATAATTCGGTTGAGGATGCGCGAGATAAAGCAACCTCCGGGCCAGAATATGAAAAACGCACTAAAATGGCGTTACTTCTCGGCTTTGGCCATCGACCATGCATGCACGCACGCTGTACGACAAATTGTGGGACAGCCATCTCGTCCGCGAAGAGGGCGACGGGACGGCGCTTTTGTACATCGATCGCCACCTGGTCCACGAGGTGACCAGCCCGCAGGCGTACGAGGGGCTGCGGATGGCCGGTCGCGCACCCTGGCGCACCGAGTCGATCGTTGCCACCGCCGATCACAACACGCCGACGACGCATTGGGACGAAGGCATCCGCGATCCGATCTCGCGTACGCAGGTGGAGACGCTGGACGACAACATCCGGAAGTTCGGCGCAAAGGCGTATTTTCCGTTTCGCGACCACCGCCAGGGCATCGTGCATGTGATCGGCCCGGAGAGCGGCGCCACGCTGCCGGGGATGACCGTCGTCTGCGGTGATTCGCACACGAGCACGCACGGGGCGTTTGCCGCGCTTTCGTTCGGCATCGGGACGTCCGAGGTCGAGCATGTGATGGCGACGCAATGCTTGCTGCTGAAGAAGTCGAAGGCGATGCTCGTTCGCGCCGACGGCGCGCTGCCGGCCGGCGTCACGGCGAAGGACCTCGTGCTGTCGATCATCGGCCGGATCGGGACGGCGGGCGGCACCGGCCATGCGATCGAATTCGGCGGCGCCGCCGTCCGCGCGCTGTCGATGGAAGGCCGGATGACGGTCTGCAACATGTCGATCGAGGCCGGCGCGCGGGCGGGCATGGTGGCGGTCGACGACACCACGATCGCCTACCTGAAAGGCCGGCCGTTCGCCCCGACGGGCGACGTGTGGACGCGGGCCGTCGAATACTGGCGCACTCTCGTCAGCGATCCCGGATCGCAGTTCGACCGAACGCACGTGTTCGACGCGGCGACGGTCAAGCCGCAGGTGACGTGGGGCACGTCGCCGGAGATGGTCGTGTCGATCGAGGACCGGGTTCCGGACCCCGACCGCGAGCGCGACAGCGAACGTCGCGAGGGGATGGTTCGCGCGCTCGACTACATGGGTCTCACGCCCAACGTGGCGATGACCGACATCCGGATCGACAAGGTATTCATCGGTTCCTGCACGAATTCGCGGATCGAGGACCTGCGCGAAGCCGCTGCCGTTGCACGCGGGCGCCGCGTCGCGGGTAGCGTGCGGCTTGCGATGGTCGTTCCCGGATCGGGCCTCGTGAAGGCGCAGGCCGAGGCCGAGGGACTCGACCGCACGTTCCGCGATGCGGGGTTCGAGTGGCGTGAGCCGGGCTGCTCGATGTGCCTCGCGATGAACGACGATCGGCTCGAGCCCGGGGAGCGCTGCGCGTCGACGTCGAACCGCAATTTCGAAGGACGCCAGGGCGCGGGCGGCCGCACGCATCTCGTGAGCCCCGCGATGGCCGCCGCCGCGGCAATCGCGGGCCGCTTCGTCGACGTTCGCCGGCTGTCGTCCTGAATCCGGCCTGAAGGAGTCGCAATGCAACCGTTTCGCGTGCATTCCGGAATCGTCGTGCCGCTCGACCGCGCCAACGTCGACACGGATGCGATCATTCCGAAGCAGTTCCTGAAGTCGATCAAGCGCTCCGGCTTCGGCGTCAACCTGTTCGACGCGTGGCGCTACACCGATCACGGCGAGCCCGGCCCGAACCAGCCCGCGCGCCATCCGAATCCGGATTTCGTGCTGAACCAGCCGCGCTATAGCGGCGGCTCGATCCTGCTCGCGCGGCGCAACTTCGGCTGCGGCAGCTCGCGCGAGCACGCGCCCTGGGCCCTGGCCGACTACGGCTTTCGCGCGCTGATCGCGCCGTCGTACGCCGACATCTTTTTCAACAACTGCTTCAAGAACGGCTTGCTGCCGATCGTGCTGTCCGACGCGCGCGTCGACCGGCTGTTCGCTGACGCCGCGGCGTTCCCTGGCTACACGCTGACGATCGACTTGCCGCAGCAGCGTGTCGGAACGTCCGATGGCAGCCTGTCGTTCGACTTCGACGTCGATCCGTTCCGCAAGGAGTGCCTGCTGAACGGCTGGGACGACATCGGGCTCACGCTGCAGCACGCCGACGAGATCCGCACCTTCGAGGCACGGCACCTGCGCGAGCAGCCCTGGCTGTGAACCCGACCGCGCGGCCGGCCGCGCCGCGCCCATGGACACGCGGATGAAGATTGCGATCCTGCCGGGAGACGGCATCGGGCCGGAGATCGTGCGCGAGGCGCGCAAGGTCCTCGACGTTCTGCGGCAGGGCGGCCTGCCGATCGAGACCGAAGAAGCGCCGATCGGCGGTGCGGGCTACGACGCCGCGGGCGCTCCGCTGCCCGAGCCGACGCTCGCGCTCGCGAAGGCCGCCGACGCCGTGCTGCTCGGCGCCGTCGGCGGGCCGCGCTACGACACGCTGCCGCGCGCGATGCGGCCCGAGCAAGGCATCCTCGGCATCCGCAAGGCGCTCGCGCTGTTCGCGAACTTGCGGCCGGCGCTGCTGTATCCGGAGCTCGCTGCGGCGTCGACTCTGAAGCCGGACGTCGTCGCCGGCCTCGACATCGTCATTGTTCGCGAGCTGACCGGCGACATCTATTTCGGCGAGCCTCGCGGACGCCGCACCGCGGCGAACGGCGAGCGCGAAGGCTTCGACACGATGCGCTATGCGGAAGGCGAGATCGCACGCATCGCGCGCGTGGGCTTCCAGACGGCGCAGAAGCGCCAGCGCCGGCTCACGTCGGTCGACAAGGCGAACGTGCTCGACACGTCGATGCTGTGGCGCGAAGTCGTGACCGAAGTCGCCCGCGACTATCCCGACGTCGCGCTGTCGCACATGTACGTCGACAACGCGGCGATGCAGCTCGTGCGCGCGCCGAAGAGCTTCGACGTCATCGTCACCGGCAACCTGTTCGGCGACATCCTGTCGGACGAGGCGTCGATGCTCGCAGGCTCGATCGGCATGCTGCCGTCGGCGTCGCTCGACGCAAACGGCAAGGGGCTGTATGAGCCCATCCACGGCTCGGCGCCCGACATCGCGGGCAAGGATCGCGCGAATCCGCTGGCGACGATCCTGTCGGTCGCGATGATGTTCCGCCACACGTTCGCCAAGCCCGAGGTCGCGCAGCGGATCGAGGATGCCGTGCGTGCGACGTTGCGGCGAGGCTTGCGCACGGCCGACATCGCGGCACCCGGCGACCCGGTCGTCGGCACGGCGGCGATGGGTGACGCCGTCGTCGCAGC
>Ga0207706_10000570_pt1 | contig 39187 bp, 20 predicted proteins | sample KBSC53metaG_FD_184318 | JGI IMG/M metagenome (GOLD analysis project Ga0207706, IMG submission 184318) | Corn rhizosphere microbial communities from Kellogg Biological Station, Michigan, USA - KBS C5-3 metaG (SPAdes) (version 2) | ecosystem: Host-associated > Plants > Roots > Rhizosphere > Soil ... | reverse complement strand
CTCATTCACGCCGGGTTTGGATCGACTCGATGATCGGGATCTCGGGATGCGCATGCAGGCCAAGGGATTGCAACTTCTTTATGCGCCTGATGCAATCGGTATTCACTTAGGCCCTATGGACACCGTGGAGAAGGTTGTGATCAGTGGAAAGAGGTATGGGCGGTGCCTTGGCGATTCGTACGATCAATTACCATGGGTCAAATACGAATTAGCACATCTAGGGGCACGCCTTAACGGCGGCTGGACGCAATTACGTGGTCATCCTTTCGCATATCTCAAGGACGCCATACGGCGGTGGACTATTAACCGATTAACGATCGGCTTGCTTCATAGAGCGGCGGCAGCGATACCTATCAAGAACCCTCCAAGTAGGGTTCTTGTGCGTCTATGTAAAGAAATATGGGCTTATTACTATCGAGAGGGGTTCGTTCGACGTAGGCGGGAGGTTGCTAAACTTAACTCTAACCGGTTGGGCACTTCACAACAATGAATACATTAAAACACTGATTGTTATGGTGTCTTGGACACATATGAATCCCAAATCAAAGGGCATGGAGCACGCATTTGAAACGCGAGAGGCGACATCAAAGTAGGAAAGCAAGCCGCGTATTTGTTTTGCATGATCTGAATTACGGTTGTTGTGGCATAAATCAAAGACGCCCTGAAAAAGTCGCATTGGAACGATGTTAACCAGAAAAATTCCGGCCATCATAGGACCTTATCCAATGTATCTTCTCGCCGGCGTAGTGGTAGGGTATACCTTGATAAGCTTCCATTGGATTCTAGCTGCACTGATAGTGTTCGGTCCAATAACGGCCGTAGTTTTGTGGTACAAACCGGAGTATGGGCTTTACCTGTTTTTCACTTTAGTCATTCTGTTGACAGATTCGGCACCCAGAGGTGGGCAAGAAATATTCGCGGTTCAGGATCTAGACGTTGTTAAAGGAATTCCGCCACCGATCGTGTCGTTTCTTCTGGTGATGTGCCTGTTCTATTTCTTCAAACTATATCTCGTCGAACACAAAAACTCATTAGTCACTATCAGGCCTGGTCTTGTTCTTATAGTCATCCTTCTCATAGCAACCGGAACAGGACTATGGCGGGGGTGGAATTCCACAGATGTTAGGGTCGATGCCATGGACGTCGTCTTCCCAGTCCTTTGCTTTTATTTGTGCGCCAATGTTTTAGATACCCAGCAAAAGATCTATACAATGCTCGCTGTCATCTTCCTGGTTGGCGTAATCGATGCTTCTATCTTCGACGTTTATTACCTCAGTGGCCACGGTTGGCCGTACATTGATGAAGGTGCAGGAATCGGACGTATCGTTACTCAAGACGCGACGGATCTAATGATTTTCGTTGTCATGACTGTAACCGTCTATGCAGCAAGCATGAATAGGATCCTGACCGGGTGGCATCGTGTGATTGCACTTGTGGCTTCTCTGCCGATGCTGTTTGCATTCATATTTTCTTTCCGGAGAGGATTCTGGGTTGGGATGATTGCTACGCTAATTATTTATTACACCTTAGGCTCTCAATTTGACAAGCGTCGAACACTCATGGGGGTCTGGGCAGTATTATTGATACTAACCACCGCTCTGCTGTTGACGACCAATCACATAATTAACTCAGAAATAGCTCGCCCCTTCGTCCAGCGCTTATTGTCCATAACAAATCCAAAACAGGATTCAAATGAGCACCATCGCCTAGAGCGGGAGAAAGTCTTTAAAGAACTTTTGGCTAGCCCAATTTTGGGTTTCGGACTGGGTTCTGTCCATGAGCCTGTATACGGTCTCAGCCACTGGTGGGCCCCGGAGAAACAGCCATTGAGGGTGGTTCATAACACCTACCTGCTAGTATGGATGAAGCTTGGATTGCCGGGTTTCTTATTTTTTCTGTGGATGTTGGGTAGATATGCCTTGGTATTAATCAATCATTGTACCAGAGCAATGTCATCGGAGTCGCGCCCCATTATTGCCGGGACAGGATCACTCTTGGGCCTTTGGCTTGTCCTTATGTTAATTGGCCCAGTCATGCCGTATTGGTATCAAACGTTCACAATCGCTCTTTTTGCGGCGATGACTTTGTCGCTAATAAGGGACGAACAACGGGAAAAACGAAGAGGTGCGCAATGGCTTGCATATCATGAGTATGCCTCGGAGCGGCAAGTCGCTTAGAGGGTAATTACATTGATTCAGATGAGCACGACCAATAGTCAACATCGCACGCTGAATAATGCAGTCTTTCATACATTGCCTTGGGCGTTCTCGGCAATCCTAGGTTTAGCGTTTACTCCGTATATTGTGAACGGCTTCGGCGCGGAAGTGTACGGAATTTTGTCTATTGTGCTTGCGATTGTCGGTTACCTGTCATTTCTGGACCTGAATCTCGGGCTGGCCGTGGTCAAATACGTTGCGGAGTACAGGGGGGAGGGAAACGTAGCAAAAGTGAACGAAGTGATAGGGACAACTCTTCTTCTCTTTCTTACAATTGGGTTAGCAGGAGGAGTTGCATTACTCTTATCGGCAGACGTGATTTCAATCCGATTTCTCAAAATCGACCGCAGCCTGGTAGCGACGGCGCGTTCTGCGATATCCATTGGCGCGATAGGTTTTCTGGTTACCCTTATTTTGTCTGCGGCGACGGGTGTCGTCAATGGGCTTAATCGATTCGACATAACCGGCAAGGTGACGATTGTCTCGAGCATTTTAATATCCGTAGGTACCGTTTTGTTAGTAAAATTCAAACTCGGTATTGAATGGGTTCTAGTGCTGAATGTTGTGATAGAACTGTTTGGTGTCGGAATTATGATGTTTGCAGCGAAACGTGTGTTACCTAGCCTCACGTTTCAACCAGTTTTCCACGGCACGATGACGAAAAGGATACTACGATTTGGCGGCTACACATTTCTTGGTCGGTTGGCTCAATTAATCACTTTCCAAGGCGACAGAATTATAACAGGGATTTTGCTGGGCTCATCAGCCGTAACTTTCTACGCCATCCCGTTCACGCTCACACAGCGGTTAATGGGGGCTGTCACCCGCTTGGCCGGAGTCACTTTTCCATTGGCCAGCGAACTTCAGGGAAGGAACGATCTAGATGACGTCAAAGATATGTACCTCAATGCATCGAGGATAATATTTGCATTTTCGACAGCTGTAGCGCTCCCGATGTTGATATTTGGCAAGACTTTTCTTGGCGCTTGGATGGGGCTGGAGTTTGAGCGGAACACGGGATTAGTACTGCAGCTTGCAACAGTAGCTCTCTATCTAAATACAATGACGCAAGTGCCAAGCTTTGTCCTGAATGGCTTGGGTTATGTCAAGATTACTGGTCTGTTTTCCGTGGCCACCGCTGGCTCAGAGTTAGCCCTTATATACCCATTAAGTTCGATCATGGGAGTGAGCGGAGTCGCTGCTTCGTTTCTTTTCAGCCAATCAGTAATGAACCCAATATTTCTGACATACGTTAACCGCAAGATTCTAGGAGTGCCAATGGCAGAGCTACTCAAGGATGTTTATGCCAGACCAGTGATATTAGCTGTTTTTGTCGGGGCGGCGGCGGCAGCGTTACCGCTAAATGGGACTGGAAATGTCTTCTTAGTGATCGGCGCCATGGCGTTAACAGGCCTTTTCTATCTTAGTGTTGCTGTTGGGATTGGGGTATTTACTCATGCGGAAAGGCACACTGTAATCAGCTATTTGCAATCGTTAACGCAAAGAACTAGATTTCCGCGAAAAGCTAGTGAGGAAAATGGTTGATGCCCTTACGGGAGAAACTAGAGATCCGTTAAGCCAAGAAGACTGAATTTCAAAGCACCGACCAAGCGCGCCTCATCTATCTGGAGTGTTTAGTATATGATTGAGCTCTTCATAGATAAGGAGTGACCTTTGCCCCACTGTACCGCCACCAGAGTAATGGCCATCAAGCCAAAACATGGCAGGTATTTATTTTTCGCATCAAACTTCATAAGCTCGACTTTGCTATTCAGGGTGAATCAGTTGTATATGTCTTTTTGTTTTGAATCTCTCACCTAGCTCAATAGGTTATCTGCGCTCGAAAACCTTCTTCATTGGTTCAACTGCGTCTCCATAGCGCGTTTCAGTCTCAACCAGAATCTTCAGGTTGTACATCGTCGAAGAATCCAGTTTGAATCCTTGTGGCGCAATTCTCCGGTACAAAGAGCTATAACATTCACAATATAGAGTCGATGAGTTTAGTCGTTCGTTGTTTATGTGATTCATTGAAGTGTCTTGCAATTAATTAAAAATACGACATTAATTAAACTAAACATGGTCATTATACAAAATAAATCTGGTCAACTCGCGAACCGTCTATTTGCGTTCAGCCATTTCATAGGAAACGTCCTTGAACACAAATACACTTTAATAAATCCCACCTTTGGAGAGTATTGTAAATACTTTGAGGCTACGCGAAATAATGATTTTGGTGGCCATCCGATATATGTCAGCTTCGGAGTCCAGCTTCCATTCCTTATGTTCGATTTATGTGCGCGTTTTGCGGCGAAATGTATTCAGAAATCGTGCTGGCACGAGTACATTGCGTTGGATAGTATGAATCGAGAGTTTAATTTAAATAGCCATAACTTTGTCAGCCTTGCAAAGCGAAAAATTGTTTTGACGAACGGGTGGCAATTTCGGGATTATGAGAATCATGCCAAGCATAGTAAGATCATCAGATACTTTTTCACGCCTAAGGAGGAACTGATAAAGAGCATCGATCAATTGATTGCGGATTGCCGAAATCAATGTGATATCCTTATTGGTGTTCATCTGCGAAGGGGTGATTATAAACAATGGCAAAATGGAAAGTATTATTTTTCTGATACGGTATACTTGGACAAGATGGCACAGTTAATGGCGTATTTTCGTAAGATGGGAAAGCGGGTCACTTTCTTGCTATGTTCGGATGAGGGTATAAATCGACAACAGTTTCAAGACTATAGCATCTTCTTAGGACCCGGCCATGTTATTGAGGATCTATATACGTTATCTAAATGCGATTATATAATCGGTCCTCCAAGCACTTACTCAATGTGGGCCTCCTTTTATGGGACCGTCCCTCTGCTGCACATCAAGGAGCAAGGACAGCGTATTTTACTAGAAGAGTTTCGCGTTGTAGAGGGATAACTCGACATCCTTTGTGATGCACTAGCTAATAGGCCGCCCGGTTTACAAGGGGCACACACGCCTATTATTTCGTTTTACTTTCTGGCGGCCGCGTCGGTCATCAGAAGGATTTGCCGATTTAGTCTCAAGGGCGTGGACGGCTACTCGAAAAAGCGATCTATTCATTGAATTGCATGCATACATAGCGCGGCAACAAAAGCATCAATGCTAATAAGAAACAAAAGTCGTTCTCCTATGCATAAGTCATATAATCATTCCGTTTGCCCACCCAAATTGGGATCCGAGAGTATATTAGTTGTAGGAACAGCAAGAAATTGCGGCAAATATATCACCCGAGATGTCTCACATTTACTTACAGCATTAAAGCCATTTACGAATCTAAGGTGGCTAGTAATCGAATCCGATAGTGACGACGACACAACGGAACGACTAAAGGATCTTGAATCTAAAATCTCGGGGTTTAAATTTATTTCACTTGGACGATTGCGCGAAGAGTTGCCTTTGCGCACCCAAAGGCTTGCATACTGCCGGAATAATTATATCGAGGAGTTAAAACACAATCGCATCTATGAAGACGTGAAATACGTAATCGTTACAGACTTGGATGGAATAAACAATTCACTAACAGAGTCGGCGATTTTATCATGCTGGGTCAGAGATGATTGGGCCGCCTGCACTGCAAATCAACGAGGCCCATACTACGATGTATGGGCATTACGTCACTACGCATGGTCTCCGAACGACTGGCTAAAACAGAGACAGTTTCTACTGCAACATAATGTGAAAGTTGAAAAAGCGCAGGTTTTTGCCAAGTACTCGAGGCAGATCACAATTCCCGAGGACGCTGATTGGATTAATGTTGATTCCGCCTTTGGGGGATTTGCCATTTATCGTAAGGAAGCAATTGTTAATGGGCAATATCGTGGAATTAACAGCCTTGGGGAAGAGATTTCTGAGCACGTAACATTGCATAAAGAACTTATTTCTAAGGGGTATAGAATATTTATAAACCCGAAGCTTATCAATTCAACTTACAATTATCATACTAATGAACTTCGTTTGTACAATCGTGTAAGACGAATGGGAAAGAATGGCCTTAAATATTTGATGAAGAGAATTACTGGTGACTCGCTGGCGGATATTAAAAAAGTTGATTGTGGTCGACCGTTGCGTGAAAGAATCAAGTTGTAGGTCCAAACCACGCTTTTGTTTTAACGACTTGTCAAACGAAGTAGACGTAGATCCGCCAAAGTCTAAGAAGCAAGAACATGAAGAAGACTGAGCTTATTTCCCCATGCACCCCCTTGAGAATTCGGGTTTGGCGTTTACCGGATGCGCTGGTCGAAACATTACTAACATCTAATGGCGAAGTGGGTGCCACCGTAAACATACTGCTCAGTCGTACTATCTTGGGCGCCGGATTTTAGGGGAAGAGGACTCTTGGTCGTGTGGAATATAAAAGGGGCGAGTTGTTGATTCGCGAGGGCGCCTGACGGCGGTAGGCGCACAGGAGCGTAATCACCATACTTCTCATGACCGCGTGTGCCGGGGTGTTGCTGGCAGAGAATGTTTTTAATGTCATTCGGCATAAAAATGTTAGTAATTGTGGGGGCGAATTTATTTCTGGCACTACTTATAACGCTTGCTAGCGAGGTACTGCTTCGCGTCATGTTCCCAAACAAAATTCAAGAGGCTTCTACGCCACCCCCGATGTCGCAAAGTTTTACGTATAATCCGGTATACCTCGTAACTGTGAAACCGAATTTACAGAGAACTTTTACGAGAGTTACAGGCAGTGGGAAGGAGATGAGGACTTACTGGAGCACAAATGCAGATTCTTTTCGTGGAAATGAGCTGAGAGAAAACGGAGATTTACGGATCATAGTCTACGGAGACTCAAATATCCTTGCGCGATTTTCTAATCTTGAGGACACATTTCCCTACAAGTTAGAGAAGGAGTTGCAGCGTCTCACGCAGCATAATATCGAGGTCATCAATGCTGGAGTGGATGGATTTGGTCCAGATCAAAGTTTGCTGAGATTTGAGCAGGAAGTAGACGTTTATAAGCCCGATCTTGTGGTGTTCCACGTTTTCGCCGATAATGATTTCGGTGATATTATCCGAAATCGACTCTTTGATCTCGACCCCTTAGGTACCCTCGTCAAAAGTGCTCACGCGACAACGAGCGATCATTGCTTTCGGGTCACTCCATGTATGCGTAAAGGAGATCTGATTAGCATTATTAACCGCTTCTCATCGTCCTTACTTACTGTAAGAGGTTTTCGGAAGGCCCTCGCGCTGTTGGGAGTTGTGAAAACTCCGGGGGATGCATCTGCGGACGCGTTAATTAAGGAGGGTCTTTCGGTAGCTAAAGACGAATGGTCTATCTACAAGCGGTCTGCACCTCGGGAATACTCACATTTTGCTGATCACTACGATTATGACTTAGCATTATTTCCGGATTCGGAATCTTCAGTTACGAAAGTCAAACTAATGGATGCTGTGTTGGCAAAAGCGAAGCAGGTAGCTCAGTCTAAAAATGTTGGTTTACTTGTCCTGATTCAACCCTCGTCGCAGGACTTAACTAGGAATCTTGTTCCGAATTACAGTGACTTTTCTAGATATGTCGAATACAAACCTACGAACCTCAGTTCTGTTGTCGAAAAGGTAGCGAATGCGAGGCATATCGACGTACTGAATTTGTTCAAGGTGTTTCTGAACAATCGCCCGGAGGCATTATTCTTTAAAGGTTTAGATAATCATTGGAACAGCGGAGGACAAAGTCTCGCGGCACGTGAAACAGCTTTATACATCAAAGGTAAACTTCTCAAACCGGGTTTATGGAAACGTTCTCCCGATCTGCAGAGTGTCCAATGAGCCCTGCCTTGCCTACGGTGCAGTCACGGTTAAGCCGCTTGGAGGGGCCAGAACCGCGTATTCGTAGGTTCCGATGTCTGGTGCTACACCGAGATAAGGAAGTCCAACCGCCGTTCCTCGATCTACCAAGTTTGAATTGGGACCGTTCGGACGATAGTAGTTCTTCCAACGACTACCCGACCCTATTATCTCTGGGGTGAGTGTATAATTGGTACCGACGGTAAAGCTGCCATTGTCGTGTGCAGAATCGACATACCCGGTCATGTTATATACTGCGTTGTGGTCAAAGAAATTGCCGCTCGTTGTTACCGGGGGTTGGGGCCAGAACCCAACTCCATACTTCATGTTCATGAAGAGGTTGTTCCGCACGAATACGCCATCTATGTCGCCGTGGGTGCCGTCGTTCTCAAGCAGGATGGCAACGGAGGTATTGCCCGCTCCGTGGTCAAAGACATTGTTGTAAATGTAGACGTTATCTAAGTCCATCGGTTGGGACCAAGGTTGAGTCGAATTTATGCCTACATCGGACGAATTGATCTTATAGAAAACGTTGTGATCTATCATGATGTTGCGCATGGTCCCCGCGCCGTTAATGTAAACGCCTATGTCCCAAGGCTTATTCGCGCCTATGTTCGCGACATAATTCCCGTAAACACGAACATTTGTGATCCAGCCTGCTACCTCAATCGCGGTATGAATGACCGAAGAAACTACATCGCTAGAGAGATCATTGTTATAAATTTCCAGGGAGTAAGGTGTGGTTGGCCCGTAGGGGTTAAAGTTAAAAGAAATCCATCCGTTGGTCATGTTGTCGCGGAATTTTGTGTCCGCGGCGACATGCCACATCTCCACCGCAATGTTGGTGTAGGTGGCGCTGTGCATCAGGATCGTGTTGTTGTAGATATCCACATTCTCGTAGAACAGGCCAGTGTGTCCGATGGCCGACCTGTCGGCCGCGGAATTGTCAATGGAGTTGTTGTGGATCACCGAATTCTTGAGGGTACGCGGATAGAGGTTGGAGTTGGTCACGGTGTTGTTGTAGATCTCCGCTCCGGTCGCCCAATCCGTACTCGTGGGGTACACGGTGAGCAGCTTGTTGTTATCGCAGTGCGTGGCGCTGCCCTCCCCGCCGACGCAAGTGCTCACGAAGGCGGGACTTTTTCCTTCAATGCGAAGCCAGGTCGCAAAGTTGGTGAAGGTATTGTCGTGGATCTTCTGGTTGTTTCTGCCGATGGATCTTATGGCCTCATTGGCGCCGCTAAACGCTATCCCGGAGATTTCATTACTCCCATCCACGGTCGGCACGCTTGAGCTGGCGAGGATGTACGGATTGGCGGTGGTGCCGATCGAGGTCGTTCCCGAACTAGCCCCCATGATCTTGACGCCGCGCGCTAGAACGCATTGCGCGTTGTCAGTATATGAGCCAGCGTTTACCTGAATAACATCGCTAAAGACATTTACCCGAGAACACGCAAAACTCAGCGTTGCCCAAGGACGAGTCGTGCTACCATCGCCTGTTTGGTCGTTGCCACTGGTTGAAACATAGTAAATAGTTGCAAAGGCACTGGTGGCCGTGAAAATACCGATTAATACGGCGGAGAATATAACCGAGAATTTGTGCGTAGATCCTTTGAGCCTCATAACTTCTCTCCTTCGAGTAATCGAGAGTGTTGGAAATGTTGCTCTTTGGCGTAGGGCATCGACAGCGAATTATATTCAGCGGATAGAATCAATTATAGCGCTACTTGACATTCGTCACGCTACTACCAGCGTTACGGATTAGGAAGCCGTTCACGTCTAAGATCGTCACTCCAGGCCAGGCATCGGCAAGGTCAGCCCGAAGATCGCTCACAGAGGTGTGCCATTGTCGATTCGATTACAGCCGTTCTGATTTATTTCGTGATAAAGTTACTGTTTTTTCCGAATTTTAATTAACGCGTTGGTTGATCGCTGTGCTCTTTCATATCGAGCAAGTTGTCTAAGTATACCATGTTCCATCAGGCCCTTAACTTTGGGTCCCCCCGCATTCGCTGATAGTGTTTTTTCCCTTGCCAAGGCAAAAATTGTTCCAGGGCCGGAGCTTGACGTACAACGTCTATTCTTAACCTGACGTGGTACGGTTTGGCCAACCCATGTGTCACAAAATCGTCAACTCTGTACGAAATGCATGAGTTTACGATTATTGGGTGCAAGAATTTTCCGCCGCGTTTTGAGAAAGAATAGTCCGGGACCGCGCAGGTCTAGCAGATTTGATCGTTCGATCACGGGCGACATTTTTAAGTATGTCCCATTATTAAGTCACGGGGACGATAGATGAGCACGATGACTCCTGAAGCCACATTGATCATGAAACACCTTGTCACTTTCTCCACGGATCGGCCACTAGAGGCATCTGCGCAATTTAGGATCAGCGTTCGTTCCGTACCGTATTTGGCCGATCACGGTTTTCACGACATGGTTGTGCTGCCCGGGTCGTTCTACATTGAAATGGCCCTGTTCGTGGAACGGAAACTTTCCAACTGCGTTCCGTCCCTCCTACGGAACGTCATATTCCACAATCCTATTATTCTTTCGGCGGAAGACACTGTGGTAAACGTCGAAGTGAGGGGCGAGAGCGAGAGCCGTGTTGCATACACGTTCTACGAAGCGGCCGTCGAGAATGGCAATTCCCAGTATGCTGCCAAGCTCGAAGTTGACCGGAACCAATCGACGTCTCTGGCCGCGGGCACTGATATATTCTCAATCGAAGCTTTCCAAGAGCGGTCTCATGCCGTGATCGATTCGGAACAGTTTTACAAAAGACTGCGTGAAAACGGCAATCAATACGGGCCCAGCTTTCAAAAAGTGTCCTCGATTTGGCGGGCGGGCGATCACTCTCTGGGCAGGCTTTCCGTGGCGGCCCACCACAGGGGAATCGAACCACATTATTTGCACCCGAGTCTGCTCGATTCCATGACTCAGTTGTTGGCGTCCTTTGTCATCGAGAAGGGTAAGACCTTAATACTGCGATCGATTGAACAACTCGAAGTAAGGGACTTCAATTTTCCAGATACGTTATGGGGTCACGCCACACTGCAACCGGCGAGTGGCGCTGATGAAAAGAGTTTTCTCGGCAACGTTCGAGCGTTCGACGAGTCGGGCAAAGCCTATTTGGAGCTCTCTGGGGTCGCATGTACCCTTCTAGAGCGCGTCGACGTTGATGCTGATAAGACGGCCGCAAAGCTAGTCATCGCCGCCAATTTTACCGCAGAGCCGCTGGAAGATTGCCTCGAATTCTGGGGCGACCATTTCGGCGTTCAGAGCCAGGTCGAATTTGCGCCTTACAATCAGATCTTTCAGCAGTTGCTGGACACGGGAAGCGCGTTTCGCAGAAACGCCGACGGGGTCAACGTCATCCTGTTGGGACTGGAGGAGTGGGCGGTCGCGGATCGTTATGCGCTTATCGATTTCAATAAGGAGCGGGCAGAACAATCGTTCGGGACTCGTACGCGCTGCGTTCTGCCGAATGGCCTGGAAATCGTTCATTTGAACCAGTACGAGACGGATTATGTCTACAAGGAAATCTTTGAGGATCAATGCTATTTGCGGCACGGCATCCGCTTGCGGGATGGGGATACGGTGGTGGATATCGGGGCCAATATCGGGCTCTTTTCTTTGTTTGTGATGAGCCGCTGCACCAACCCAAAGATTTACGCCTTCGAACCGGCTCCGATTGTCTACGATCTTTTGAAGGCAAACTGTGACGCCTATGGGCCGAATGTCCGGGCCTTGAATATGGGCGTCTCGGACAAATCTAAATCCGCGACGTTTACCTTTTATGAAAAATCCTCGGTTTTTTCCGGTTTTCACTCGGATGAAGTCGACGACCGCGAGGTCATTCAAGCGGTCGTCCGGAACGTGCTTAACAGCCAATCAGTCGCAAACGAATCTATGGAGGAATACGTCAACGAGCTCACCGCTGATAGGCTCCGTTGCACGACATACGAGTGCCAATTGACATCGGTGTCGGACATTATCCGGGAAAACCGGATCGACAAGATCGACCTTCTCAAGATTGATGCCGAGAAGAGCGAGTTAGACATCATCAAGGGTATTGAAGATGGCGACTGGCCAAAAATCGATCAGATCGTGATCGAAATCCACGACCGCACCGGCGAATCTGTCAAGCGGATTGAAGATCTGTTGGTCGAGAAGGGGTACCGTTGTGCCGTCGAACAGGAGACACTGCTCGAGCATGCCGGGTTTCTTAATCTTTATGCAATCCGGGGCGAGGTCAGTGGCGAGATTATTTCCGACTCGCGGCATATCGAAACTGTCGCCGCTGAAATGGGTCAAGCGCGCCAGACGGCAGGCAGCTTAAAGCGAAACATTGAGGACTTTCGAGCTGCGCTGCGGTCGTTTATGCATCAGACTACGGTACCTCTGGTTCTGTGTTTCTGTCCAAGGACCCCGGCCGCAGAAACCGACCCCGAACTGACGGCGGCGCTGAACGACGCCGAGGAGGTTTTGCTATCAGAAGCCGGCACAATAGCGAATGTGCACACCATTAGTTCGGCGTCGCTGTTGCGGCAGTATCCAGTCAACGACTATTACGATTCGCATAGTCATCATATCGGTCACATCCCGTACACACCGGAGTGTTACGCCGGCATCGCGACCGCGCTCGTCCGAACCATCTTCAACCTGAAAAGAGATCCATTCAAGGTGATCGTGCTCGACTGCGACAACACACTCTGGAAAGGGGTATGCGGTGAGGACGGTCCGTTGGGAATCGAAGTGACTGCCCCTTACCGCACCTTGCAAGAATTTATGATCGGCCAAATGAATGCCGGCATGCTGCTCTGTCTGTGCAGCAAAAACAATGAGAAAGATGTGCTCGACGTCTTTGATCAGCGAACCGATATGCTCCTGAAACGCGGGCACTTGGTTTCTTGGCGCATCAATTGGAACAGCAAATCAGAAAATATCAAATCACTGGCGAAGGAGCTCAATCTTGGTTTGGACAGCTTCATATTCATCGATGACAACCCGGTTGATTGCGCGGATGTCAAGGCCAACTGCCCTGGCGTTTTGACGCTGCAATTGCCGCAGAACAGTGACTCGTTCGCACCGTTTTTGAATCATATTTGGGCGTTTGATCACAGCGGCTTGACCGAGGAAGATCAAAACCGCACCAGGATGTATCAGGAAAGCACGAAGAGGCAGCAGTACCTCGAGCAGTCGTTCTCCTTGAAGGATTTCGTCAAAGGGCTTCAACTTCGCGTCGACATTACTGAAGCGACGGAAGATCAACTCGGCCGTGTCTCGCAACAGACGTTCAGAACAAATCAATTCAACTTCACAACCATCCGGCGCTCGGAAAGCGACATCAAAAACTTCTTGAAGCGTGAAAACGCTAGCTGTGTTGTGGTGCGCGTTGTCGATCGGTTTGGCGATTATGGGCTGGTTGGCGTCTTGATGTACGAGTCGCAGCACGACCGCTACAAGGTGGATACTTTCTTGTTGAGCTGCCGGGTATTGGGGCGGGGAGTGGAACACGCGCTTGTGTCGTGGCTCGGCCAACGGGCGCTTAAGGAAGGCAAAAGCTTTGTCGAATTCACGTATGTGCCGACCGGAAAGAATTCCCCGGCACTCGAATTTATCACGAGCATCGGCGATCAGTATCGAAACGAATCCGGTACGTCCTGGAGCTTTCCAGCGGAACGGCTGGCACTGGTGGAATACGATCCCGGCGAAAAGGCGCCGATCGAGTCCGAGGCACAGGACACCGTCGGCGCAGAAAAACTCGCGCCCCGCCCGGCGTCCGCGTTTGGTGTCGCTGACCGGTCCGAGCGCCTGCAGCGAATTGGCGAGAACCTGTACGACATTGACAGGCTTGCAAAGGCCATTGAGGAATACCGGCTCAGGAAACAACCGTTCCCTGCCGCGACGGACGTGATACCGGGCAGCACGCTGGAAACGGCGCTTACGAACATATGGAGAAAGGTTTTGGGCAGGCCGCAAATCGGCATCACCGACAACTTCTTTGAGGCGGGTGGAACGTCACTGAGAGCGGTCCAGGTGATTGCCATGATCAAGAAAGAGCTGAAGCAGAGCCTGTCAATCGTCAGTCTGTTCGAGTGCCCGACGGTGACACTTCTCGCCGCCAAATTGAGTGGAACGCTTGGAGACACCCACGGCGGAACCACAACTGCGGCGGCCGCGTTACGCGGTCAGCAGCGGCGATATAACACAATGAGGCAAAGAGCTTCGTAAGATGGACTTTAGACGAATAGGCGTTGTTGGTGCAGGGAATATCGGCACTGGTGTCGTAACCGACCTGGTTCTTCATGGAATATCCGCGGTGATGGTCGATATTTCGGAAGACATATTGCAGCGAGCCCAAGCCGACGTATTGAAAAACGTACGATTCGCCCCCTTGTTGTCGAAAACCTTGCCACGGATCACGAAGGAGGAGGCCGTAACGCAAATGGTCTTGACGACCGATCTAAGGGACGTTGCGTCTTGCGGCTTCATCATCGAGAACGTTACCGAGAACTGGGAAATCAAGAAGCAGGTCTATGAGAATCTGGAGAGAGTGATGCCGGCCGAAATCTGTTTTGGCGCCAATACCTCTTGTATTTCCATCACGCAAATAGGCAGCGCTACGAAGCGTCCTGAGAATGTCGTGGGCATCCACTTGATGAACCCGGTCTATCTAAAGCCGACTGTTGAAGTGATTCGCGGATATCACACCTCGGACCGAACCATCGATATTTTGCTGCAGCTGTTTTCCCGGCTTGAGAAAGAGGCAATCATCGTCGAGGACATGCCTGGCTTCGTTTCAAATCGTATTTCCCACTTGTTCATGAACGAGGCCGCGTTCGTCCTGCAGGACCATGTGGCGACCGCAGAGAACATCGATGCAGTTTTCAAGAAATGCTTCGGACACAAAATGGGTCCGTTGGAGACGGCTGACTTGATCGGGTTGGATACTGTGATGCGTTCTCTCGATGTTCTTTATGAAAGCTTTCAGGATCCCAAGTATCGGTGTTGCCCCTTGTTGAGAAAGTTGGTGCATGCCGGCCATTTAGGACGGAAGACCGGGAAAGGGTTTCATGTTTATCCGGATGCATAAGACTGGAAGCTTTTGCCCGACCTCCTTGCGACTCTCGACCACGTAGACCATTTTTTTTCACGACAGCGATCACTCTGCGACTTTGTGCGAAGCATCCTTCGCCCCCCACTCACCTACGTGGGCTCCGCGCCTTAGATACCGGACCTGCGTAGGCGACATTCAGGGAAGCCTATGAGTACAGCAGAAGAAAACGGGGTCAAAGAAACCGTTAAGCGCTTTATATTGAGCTCGATTGCCATCGCGGATTTGGACGATGACGACAATCTGTTCGAATCAGGAATCGTCAACTCGCTATTTGCCGTCCAACTGATGACGTTCATCGAGAAGACCTTTGCCATCGAAGTGGAAATGGACGATCTCGATATCGACAATTTCAAGTCTCTTAACGCGACTACGGCGTTTGTCATTAGAAAGAACGGGCGGCGGAGTGGTTAAGAGAGCGGTTTTTATGCAGCATCTATTAACTGACCAGCAAAAAGCCAGGCACATTGAGTTCAAGAACTTTGTTACTTTGAACATTGAACCTTTCGCCGAGCAATGGGATCGAGAACAAAGAATTCCTGATCACGTGATATCCATGTTGGCAAAGTCCGGTTATTTAGGCTCTAGTCTGCCGCCAGATTATGGTGGACAAGGATGGGACATCGTCACCTTCGGTTTGCTGAATGAAGCTTTAGGGAAAGGGTCATCCTCATTGACGGGTGTGCTGACGGTCCAATCCATGGTTTCCATGGCGCTCCTGAAGTGGGGCACGGACGAGCAAAAAGCAACATGGCTTCCCCCCTTGGCAAAAGGGAAAATAATCGGCGCCTTCGCTTTGACAGAGCCTGGTGCTGGGAGTGCTATACAATCCCTGACAACGGAGTTCACGCAGTGTTCTTTAGATAACTCTCTTATTCTGAATGGTCAGAAGCAATGGATAAGCTGCGGACAGCATGCTGGAATATTTTTAGTATTCGGCAAACTAGGGAAAAGTTCCATCGCTTGTCTTGTGCCCGCGACTACCCCCGGCCTTGAAGTGGAGGCCATCCATGGCTTGATGGGATTTCGTGCCGCAGGGCTGGCCAAACTCACCTTCAACAACGTCAAGGTGCGATCATCCGACATCGTCGGCAAACCGGGTTTCGCCTTATCACACGTCGCACAGGTTGGTTTACAGTACGGGAGAATCAGCACTGCCTGCTCGGGATTGGGGCTTTTGAGGGGATGCTTCGAAGAAAGCATCGCCTACGCGGCTGTGCGCAAGATCGCTGAAAAAAATGTCGGTGAATTTGGCATGATCCGATCGTTGATTGCCAGAATGGGCACCGATTTGGAGGCCGGCAGTTTTTTATGTCACAACGCCTGCCGGTCGGAAGACGACCATGTTCCGGAAGCCTTTGAAAAAACCTTGACCGCCAAATATTTCACTTCACGAGCCGCTGTGAGGGCAGCCTCTGATGCCGTTCAGATCAGGGGAGCATCTGGCTGCCATGAATCATCCTCGGTTTCCCGGTATTACCGTGATGCCAAGATTATGGAGATTATTGAAGGTACCACGCAGATCCATGAGGAAATTCTTGGGAAGATTTTTGTCGATCAAGCCGACAGATCCGGCACGTGACCCGATCAAGTTGACCTCAGTATGACCACTTATCCTTCACATGCCGCTACGGAAGCCGATCTCGCGAGGATAGTCCAATTCAACCGGACGGAAGCAGCGTTCCCGGATAACCTCACTCTACAAGAATTGATCGAGGCGCAGATCGACACGCATGCATCTGACAGAGCGGTAATCTGTGATCACGACAAAAGCTTCGGTGCGCCTTCCCTCACGTATGCGCAGCTCAATGATAGGGTCAATCAACTGGCGCACCTACTGAGGGCAGAGGGTGTTGGGCCAGGACACGTCATCGCGATGATGGTGGAAAGATCCATCGCCATGATTATCGGTATCTTGGGGATTGTAAAAGCGGGAGCGGCTTATCTGCCTGTAGCGCCGGATCTCCCGCCGGATCGCATCGACTACATGCTGAAGGATGGTGAAGTCAAAGTACTGTTGGTGCACGCGAGGACAGTAGGCCGCTTTGCTTTTCGAGGGCTCACCATCAACCTTGACGATCTGGACGTTTATCGCGGGTCAACAGCGAACCCCGCCAACCTCAACAAGCCGCAGGATCTGGCCTATGTGATTTATACGTCCGGATCGACCGGCAAACCCAAGGGAGTAATGATCGAGCACCGCTCCCTCGTCAACCGCTTGCACTGGATGCAACAAGCCTACCCGATCGATGAAAGCGACGTCATTTTACAAAAAACGCCCTACTATTTTGACGTTTCCGTGTGGGAACTTTTCTGGTGGGCCCTGCAGGGCGCCACACTTTGCCTATTGGCGCCGGGTGGGGAAAAGCATCCGCTCGCCATTGTTGAAACCATCAAGAAACATCGCGTCACTGTCATGCACTTCGTTCCATCCATGCTGAACGTATTTCTGGAGTATTTAGATGGCAAGGCTGCTAGCGCGCTGAGAAGCCTGGGTTCGGTTAGGCGGGTATTTGCCAGCGGTGAAGCGCTGACGCCCAGTCATGTCCGAAAGTTCAATGACATTTTGGGAAGCAAGACAGGGGCTCGACTGACCAACCTCTACGGACCCACCGAGGCTACGGTCGACGTCAGTTATTTCGACTGCCCCGTGGACAATAGTTTCGAAAACATTCCAATCGGGCGACCGATCCAAAACACCAGGCTTTACGTCATCAGAGACTGCCATCAGGTGGCTATCGGTGAGGCCGGAGAGTTGTGCATTGCCGGGATGGGTCTGGCCAGAGGCTACCTGAATAACCCGGCCCTGACCGATGAAAAGTTCACCGACAATCCCGTCAACCCCGGTGAAAGAATCTATCGAACCGGAGACATCGCCCGGTGGCTGCCTGACGGGAATATCGAGTATCTAGGTCGGGAGGATCACCAGGTCAAGATACGGGGATTACGAATCGAACTGGGTGAGATTGAAAACACGATCAGGGAGTACCCGGGCATCAGCGACTGCGTCGCGCTGGTCAAGACATACTCGGAAAACATCATCTTTATTATTGCCTACGTGGTCTGCAAATCTGATTTGAAGATTGACGGTCTGAAGCATTACCTAGAAAAACACCTTCCCGACTACATGATCCCCAATCGTTTCGAGAAGATCAACGAAATGCCTCTGACGCCGAGCGGGAAAGCCGACCGAAAGGCTTTGCCGGAACCGGTCCTCAAGGTTGGAGTTTCGTAGACGCTAATGATTAGCGAGTTCGAAATCGCAATCGCCGGGATGTGGCTTGTATGACGAAGCCCACGCCGTTCTTCAGCATTGTGGTTCCGACCTGGAACACGGGCGCGAAAATTGACGAGACTATTCATTCGCTGCTCAACCAGGAGTTTCCTCGCGATCAGTATGAGATTGTCATCGTTGACGACGGTTCGACCGACAAAACGCTCGACCGCCTTAAGCCATACTCAGATCGGATTCAAATTTTGCAGCAACAGAATTCGGGCGCGGCATCCGCCCGGAACAGAGGCATGCACCATGCGAAGGGAGAATATATTGTTTGCTTTGACCATGACGATATCCTTCTTCCGCATGCCCTCGCGGTATATAAACGTGTGGTTGACGCGTTCGGACGCCCGGCTGTTCTGCTGGCGGAGTATAGCTCATTTTCTGCGGCCAAGGCCCTCAAGATTCCGTTCGCTAAACCATCGATTGTGGAGTGCATCAAGTGTAGGGACTATTTTGGTAAGACAGTTTCTACCCCAAAATCAAATAGTGTCATCGTCCTTTGTAAAGACATGGTTCTCAGTGCAGGAGGCTATTCTCAAAACGCAGGGAGCTTTGATGACGACGACATACTGTTCAAACTCGGCGATGCAGGTCCCATGATCAAAATCATCTGTCCGATTACGGTTGGATACCGCGCGCACGGGCAAAACGCCTCGCGCGATCTTGAGTTTTGTATACAAGGCACATTGGCGTTCATCCGAAATGAGAGGCGCGGTGTTTATCCAGGGGGCGGCAGGCGAATGATTGATCGTCGTGGTTTGATGGGCTCAATCGTAATTTTTTATTGCTATTCGTATCTTCGGAGGCGAAAGGAGCCTCTTTATGCGCGGTTCGCAGGCATAGTTCGCTTGCTGCTTCACGCGAGAGGCATGATCTTTGTCGCCTTCTTGCGAAAGGTTGTCAGGAAATCTTATCTTCACGAGCCGCGTTCTATCGACTTTTCCAACGCTGAATCCAGTTATCCGCCCGGCATTGCGGGGCGAGTCCGAGGATCAGTCGCAATTGACATGAGTAGAGATAACGCCCATTAGCCGATGAATACGGTGGAGAACAGCAACGACATTGCGATTGTCGGCCTGTCGTGCCGACTCCCTGGCGCGCGTAACGTCAGCGAGTTTTGGGGCAACCTGGCAGAAGGCGTTGAGTCGATCGCCCGACTTTCGGACCAGGAAATCCTGGAATCCGGCGTGCCCGTGTCCTACCTGAGCAATCTGACGTATGTGAGGGCTGCGCCAATCCTGGATCATCCAGGGGCTTTCGATGCGGAATTTTTCGGATTTTCGCCAATGGAGGCCCGCACCATGGATCCGCAGCATCGGATCCTGCTGGAGCTGGCCTACGAGGCGCTCGAAGACGCCGGTTGCGACCCCGAACGCTATAACGGCCGTATCGGTGTGTTCACCGGCTCCGCGATGAATACCTACTTCACAAGCAGCCGCCTGAACCGCCGGTTGGCGGAAGACTACATCCCAACATTGATCTTCAACGACAAGGATTTCCTCAGCACGCGTATTTCATACAAGCTGAACTTGAAGGGTCCGAGCATGACAGTGCAGAGCGCCTGCTCGACCTCCCTGGTCGCGGTCCATCTGGCATGTCAGAGCCTGTTGAGCGGCGAGACGGACATGACGCTTGCCGGGGCAATTTCCGTGCGGGTTCCTCACCGGGCAGGCTACTTCACGGACGCGGGTGGTGTGACTTCGCCGGATGGCCGCGTAAGAGCCTTCGACGCCAAGGCCAACGGTACCGTGTTCGGCAGCGGCGGCGGGATAGTAGTGCTAAAGCGATTGGCCGACGCGATCGAGGCCGGCGACACCATTCATGCTGTCGTCAAGGGCTCTGCAGTGAACAATGATGGTTCCGACAAGGCCGGCTATACGGCTCCCGGCGTCAGCAGCCAAGCCGACTGTGTCATCGAAGCTCTGGCCAATGCGGGAATCGGCGCGGAGGACATCAGCTACATTGAGGCGCACGGTTCGGGAACCCCCGTTGGCGATCCCATCGAAATCGCCGCGTTGACCAAAGCATTCCGCGCCTTTACGCAGCGGTCGGGTTACTGCGCCATCGGTTCGGTAAAAACCAACGTCGGTCACCTCGACGCGGCGGCGGGAATCGCTGGAGTCATAAAGACCGTTCTGGCGCTACAGCATCACCAAATCCCCGCGAGCCTCCACTTCAAGGAGCCCAATCCCGAAATCGATTTCCCCAGCGCTCCTTTTTACGTGAACACGCGCCTGCGGGAATGGACCAGCGAAGGTCCTAGACGAGCCGGCGTGATGTCCACCGGCATGGGCGGAACGAACGCGCATGTCGTCCTCGAGGAAGCGCCCGAACCAGGTGTATCGACCAATGCCAGTTCTCCTCACCTGCTGATTCTGTCGGCTAAAACCGAGACGGCTCTCGACCAGGCCACGCATCGTTTACGGGAGTTCTTGAAGCGCAACGACTCCGTGAACATGAGTGACGTCGCTTACACGTTGCAGGTCGGACGCAAGGCGTTTGCTTACAGACGGTGTCTCGTCTGTGTCGACCGGGAGGACGCGATAACCGCCCTAGGTCAGGAAGGCTCGAAGCGAGTCCTTTCCAACCGGGCGGACGAATCGCGGCGCCCGGTGATTTTTTTATTGCCCGGTATCGGCGATCACTACGTGGGCATGGCCTACGATCTCTATGAAACGTGGGCCGGTTTCAAACAAGAAGTTGATCGATGCTCGCATATTCTCGAGCCGCATCTGGGGATCGATATCCGGGCAATCATTTATCCGAATGGCCAAAGTTGGAAGAAGGAGGGTCAAAGCAAGGGGATCGACTTAAAGAAGATGCTTAGTCGAAAAACTGCTGCACCTGAAGATCAAGAGACGAGAAATCTAAATAGGACGCTCTTTGCTCAGCCGGCGTTGTTCACGATCGAATATGCGATGAGCCGGCTCTGGCAATCGTTGGGCATCATTCCTGACGCCATTGTCGGTCACAGCATGGGTGAGTACGTCGCATCGTGTTTGGCGGGAGTCTTGTCGCTGGAGGACGCATTGCGCCTGATTGCGACGCGGGCCAAGTTGGTCGATGAGTTGCCTCACGGAGACATGCTTGCCGTCATGCTTCCCGAAGATGAATTGCTCCCCTTGCTTCCCGACGATGTGTCCATTTCATTGATCAATGGTCCTAGTTTGTGTGTGGTGGCTGGTCCGATTCCCGCCGTGGCCGAGTTCGAGCGGATGTTGAATGAAAAGAGCGTCATTTGCCGGCACGTTCAGAATGGCCATGCCTTTCACTCGAGAATGCTTGATCCGATCGTGAAAGCATTCGAGGAGGAGGTGAAGATGGTTCAACTGAACGAGCCGAAGATTCCGTACATCTCCAATGTCACCGGGACGTGGATTACGGCAGGCGACGCGACCAACCCTGGTTACTGGGCAATGCACGCCAATCACACAGCCAGGTTCAGCGATGCCCTGCATGAGCTATGGCAGCTTAAAAATCCTATTCTCCTGGAGGGAGGGCCTGGGAACACGATCGGTGTTCTCGCCAGGCAGCACCCGGACGGGAAGAACGTCGCTAACCCGACCGTGCTCTCATCACTGCATAATCATTATGAAAACCGGAACGACGCCGAATACCAGCTGCATAACGTCGGAGCGTTGTGGTCGTCCGGAATCACGATAAATTGGAATAATCTTCATCAAGGAAGACGGCGACGCAAGATGTCTTTGCCGACATACCCGTTTGAGCGGAAAAAGTACTGGATCGAGAATGAGGGCCCGCAAATCAGAGCGGAGCGTCTATCAAATCTTCCGGATCGTGAGCAACGTAGCATCGATAACTGGTTTTATGTTCCAACCTGGGAAAGAACTCCCTTTCCCGAAGACATGAATCTTGAGTCACCCGACGGTGGCGGGTCTTGGCTTGTCTTTACGGACCGATGGGGCGGTGGGACCGGTTTCCGGAGAAAACTCGAGGAACTGGGGGCAGTCGTTCAAGTCGCGCGGTTTGGTGAAAAATATTGCCGTTGGGACGATGGTTCATTTCAAATAAATCCGGCCGGTCCTGACGATTACTTGACGTTGTTTCGCGCGATCAAAGGAAAATTCGGAGAGTCGCTGAATATCATTCACCTGGGGTGCCTCACGGCGGACGGTGATCCGGCGGATTACGCCACCCTCAACCGCAACCAAGACTTCGGTTTCTTCAGTCTTCTGTACATTGCTCAGGCCATCGGGGAGCTAAGCATTTCCATTCCAATCCGGATTGGAATTGTTTCCAACCGAATTCACGAAGTTACCGGTGAAGAAACTCTTGATCCCGGCATGGCGACGGTGTTGGGTCCAGCTGGAGTAATCCCCAAGGAATTTCCCAACGTCGCTTGCTTTAATGTTGATTTGCCTAGCGCACGGGACGAAGATCTGCACGACGATGTCCTCATCAGGATTTTGTCGGAGTTTAGGGAAGCAAATCAAAGTGGAATTCTGGCGTACCGAGGCAAATACCGTTGGAAACGCAAATATGAACGGGTGACCTTGCCTGCCCCGCCCGCCATAAAGGGACCTTTTGGGGTTCCCGTAGTGAAACGCCTCCGGGAGCGCGGAGTTTATCTGATTACTGGTGGAACTGGCGGGCTTGGATTGGCGTTCGCCAAATATCTAGCTAGGACGCGCCAGGCCAGGATCGTGCTGACAAAGAAAACACCATTTCCGGAAAAATCAAAGTGGAAGGAATTGTTGAATTCGAAGGAGGCACCCGAAGCCGTTGTCAAGATCATCAAGGAACTCTCGGAAATCGAGCGTCTGGGAGCAGAAGTGGAAGTATGCGTCGCCGAGGCTTCCGACCAAAGGCAAATGCGACGGGTGGTGGCTGAAACGCTCGGAAAATTCCAAGCCATAAACGGGGTATTCCACGCTGCTGGAATTGTCAGGCCATGTTTGGTTAAGACCATTACGACGAAAATGGTCGAGAGTGTGCTTTCCCCAAAAGTCCAAGGCACTATGGTGCTGTTTGATTTGTTGAAAGAGGTCAAGCTCGACTTCATGGTCTTATTTTCATCCATGTCATCGGTTACCGGCCCGTATGCGCATTCTGACTACAGCGCCGCAAACTGCTTCCTGGACGCTTTTGCAAATTATTCCAATTCCCTGTCGAAATTTCATACCCTGGCCATCAACTGGCCGGTGTGGAGGGAAGTGGGGATCGGAGCAGGTATCTCGTACTTCGCGCAACTGGAAGCTTTACTTGGTGTCGAGGACATACAAGAAGAGATGCTCAAAAGGGCGATCCTCACAAATGATGGATTGGAAGCATTCACACGAGCATTAAGCTCAGATCTTCCTCAGATTATTGTCAGCCCAGAGAACCTTCACAATCTAATTGACCGATCCAAGCCGGCGCCCGAACTACCAGGACTGCATCTGATCGCGCGGAGTTCAGAACGGAAAATCCCTCTGAACAGCGGCCAGAACAACGGGGTGGATCAACCTACCAACGACATTGAGGCGGAAGTGATGAGGATTTGGATTGACGCCTTCGGACATGAGCAAATCGGTATTCATCAGCAGTTCTCTGCCTTGGGCGGCCATTCTCTCATCGCGATGCAAATCGTCGCTAAAATCAGGTCCTTCTATAAAATAGCTTTCTCGCTCAGCGATTTCTTCGGTGCTCCAACGATTGCCGGATTGAGTGCTGCAATAACGGCGACAATCCTTCATGAGATCGAGAATCTCAGCGACGACGAAGCGGGGCGGCTTTTGCAAACGATGGCGGATAAGATTCCTTAGCCGGAAATTTTTCATGCAGAATTAGAAGATCGACATGGAAAAGACAAAGCCGCTATCCGCCGAAAAGCAGGCATTGCTAGCACTCCGCCTCAGGGGCGCATCAAAAAAACCTGCTGATGCGCGTCATCTGTTCAGACGTGCGAATGATGAACCCGCGCCGCTTTCATTTGCTCAGTTCTATATTTGGGCGAGTGATCAGGGGGCGCCGGGTAATCCGTCCCACAATCTGCCGGTAGGATTTCGGATACGGGGCCAATTGGATGTCGGGCTTCTTGAGGATAGCTTCAACGCAATAGTCCGGCGCCATGAGGCGTTGAGAACCACATTCGCCGTAAAGGATGGCGAGCCAATACAGATCATCCACCCGGAATGCCGAATCAAGATTGCCGTCATCGAACTCGCTCACCTGCCGGTCGACAAAGGCGAAATCAAACTTCAGAAACTGGCGTCAAAGGAATCCGTCGAATCATTTGATCTTTCACGACTGCCACTGATTCGTGTTTCATTGTACAAGCTTGGGGATACCGATCACGTATTGATCGTTAACCTTCATCACATCATTGCGGATGGGCTATCGGTCGGACTTCTTTTAACTGAGTTGGACGTCTTTTATAGGGCCTTCAAGTCCGGAAGTCCGCCCAGTCTTCCGGATCTTCCCGTCCAGTATGCCGACTTTGCCGCATGGCAAAGACGGGAATTCTTGAAGAATTCTTACCCGGATCAGGCGGAATATTGGCGGGCTCAAATGAATGGCCTGCTTCGTCCGTTGGCATTGCCCTTTGATAGGGCCAGGCCGACCGTCCGATCTTTCGGCGGCGCGAACGTCTTCTTTGCAATACCCACGTCCCTCGTAGAAAAACTGAACTCACTAGATGGTGAGAGTGGACGAACTTTTTTTTCGATTGTCCTTGCTTTATTTCAGCTCATGCTTCACCGGTATTCGGGTTCGGAAGACATGCTGATTCTGACGCCAGTTTCCATCAGGACCCAGGATGAGCTCAGGCCGTTGATCGGCAATTTTCTTAACCTGGTTCCCTTGCGATGCGATGTATCAGGCAATCCTACCTTCATCGAACTGCTGCGAAGGACCCGGGATACGACGCTGAATGCGCTTTCCAACAAGGATCTGCCTTTTGACAAGATTGTTGATGGAATGAAGATCGAGAGAGACTCCGGCCGAGACCCGCTCTTTCAGTTCTTGCTGCAGGTTCTTCCAGCAGCTGGCGCAAAATTCGCGGACTTGGAAATCGAGAATTTCCAGATCGACCTTGCGTTCTCTCAATTCGACCTGAGTCTTCATTTATATGAGCGAGGCGAAGGCTATCTCGGCCGCTTTGAGTACTCGACCGATGTATTCAACGCGGACACCGTCGAAAAACTTTCGCAGAACTTCATGCAAGTGTTGGAGGCCGTTGTCACCGATCCGAAGCGGCCAATCGCAACGCTACCATTGATGGGCATGGTGGACCGCAAAGCGGCGCCGGAGCGCTCATCCGCAGAGGCTGCCTACGTTGCTCCCCACACCGTTCTGGAGAAACAGATCGCCAAAGTCTGGGGTGAGATGTTGCAGTTGAAACAGGTTGGTTTGAGAGAAAACTTTTTCGACTTGGGCGGCCATTCGCTGTTGATTGCGAAGACCTGCGACCGTCTTTGCTCTGAACTCCATTGTGAGCTCAAAGTGGTGGATCTATTCACGTACCCCACCGTCGAAGCGCTGGCGAACCATTTCGGACAGAAGAACGGGACCGACACGCTTGTGGAGGATGCCCTTGCGCGAGTCAACCGGCGCAGTGGCGGGTTTGGGCAGGTGGAACCAATAGCCATCGTCAGCATGGCTGGCCGGTTTCCGGGCGCCCGAGACATCGAGTCGTTCTGGGCGAACCTGCGCGAAGGCAAGGAATCGATCACGTTCTTCAGCACTGAGGAGATGCGCGAGTCCGGCGTGCCCGCGGCCATCCTCAGCGATCCGAACTATGTGGGAGCGCTGGGCTACCTCGAAGACGCCGACAAATTCGATGCTGCCTTCTTCGGCTACTCCTCCCGGGAGGCCGAGATCATCGATCCGCAGGAGCGTCTCTTGCTTCAGTGCGCCTCCGAGGCGTTGGAGCGCGCCGGATACGATCCGGACCGCTACCACGGTCTCGTAGGCGTCTATGCCGGACAACTCATGAACAGCTACCTGTCGAGTATGAGGGCGCAGCACATTCCTCTAGGTTCGGCCGGTTGGCTGTCGACAGCTCTGGCCAGCGCTGGAGATTTCCTGACGACCCGCATCTCCTACAAGCTGAATCTTCACGGGCCGAGCGTGAATGTTCAGACCGCCTGCTCGACATCCCTAGTGGCTGTACACCAGGCTTGTCGGGCGCTCTGGGACCACGAATGCGACATGGCGCTCGCGGGGGGTGTTTCGGTAACGCTTCCGCTGAAATCCGGAAGTATCTACATGCAGGAAGGCATATATTCCCCGGATGGTCACTGTCGCGTATTCGACGCGGGCGCGAACGGCACCGTCAGTGGCAATGGCGTGGCACTCGTGCTGCTGAAGCGCCTTTCGGATGCGTTGGCAGACAGTGACCACATTCATGCCGTCATTCACGGCACCGCCATTAACAACGATGGATCGTCAAAGGTGGGATATACGGCACCCAGTGTGGAAGGCCAGGCGCAGGTCATCGCGCTCGCGCAGGCGTCTGCGCAATGCGATCCTGACACGATCGGTTACGTGGAAGCACACGGCACGGGAACGTTGCTGGGCGACCCGATCGAAGTCGCGGCGCTGACGCGCGTATTCGGTGATGGCAGGCGTCGAAGCTCGCCCTGCTGGATTGGCTCAGTGAAATCCAACATTGGCCACCTCTACGCTGTGGCCGGTGTGGCCGGATTGATCAAGGCTGCTTTGTCGCTGGAACACAGAGAACTGGTGCCCAGCCTGAATTTCGGCAATCCGAACCCGCAAATCGATTTCGCCGCGGGTCCGTTCAAAGTCAATACCGAACTTCGGCATTGGGAGAGTCCCGAGGGCGCCCCTCGGCGCGCCGGAGTGAGCTCATTTGGATTTGGCGGCACCAACGCCCATGCGGTGCTCGAAGAGGCACCAGCGCTGGAGTCGTCCGGGCCATCTCGTGAATGGCAGCTGGTCTGCCTTTCCGCGAAGACTGATGCCGCTTTGGCCCAAGCCACTACGAATCTGTCCCGGCACCTGAGCGAGCATCCCGATATCAACTTGGCCGACGCCACTTATACGCTGCAGCTCGGACGATGCGAGTTCTCACATCGCTGCATTGTCGTGTGTCGCGATGTGGCCGATGCGCGGGCGGCATTGAGCGAAGGCGCTGCGCAACGCTTGATCCGCAGTGTTCAAAAAGGCGGCAAACGCTCGGTGCAGTTCATGTTCACCGGGCAAGGTGCCCAGTATCCCAACATGGGACTCGGCCTCTACCGCACGGAAGCGGTGTTCCGCGAGACAGTCGATTACTCTTGTGAGAGGCTTAAGTTGCCCCTGGGGCTGGACCTGCGCGAAGTGTTGTTCCCCGCTGACGATGCGCGCGAGCAGGCCGCCGAGCGGCTCGAGCGGACTGCGCTGACGCAGCCGGCGCTTTTCATGATCGAATATGCTCTCGCGAAATTGTGGATGTCGTTAGGCATACAGCCTGCGGCGATGATAGGCCACAGCATCGGCGAGTACGTAGCGGCATGCCTTGCCGGCGTCATGTCGCTCGACGACGCACTCGATCTGGTGACCGAGCGCGGCCGCCTAATGGGGGAAATGCCGCCGGGTTCCATGCTGGCCATCTCTCTGAGCGAGGCACAAGTGCTTCCCTTGCTGAGCGAGCAACTGTCGCTAGCCAGCATAAACAGCGCGACTCTGTGTGTCGTATCTGGCCCGCAGATCGATATCGCTGCGCTGGAAGCGCGTTTGCTCGAAATGGGGCTCGCGCCCCGGCGGCTTCACACATCGCACGCCTTTCATTCCTCCATGATGGCCCCGATTCTGGAGCCGTTCACCAGGCGGGTGAGCCAAATCGCTCTGAATCCGCCGCAGTTGCCTTATATCTCCAACGTGACTGGGCAATGGATCACCGCCGAACAGGCGACCGACCCGGCCTATTACGCCACGCACTTGCGCGAGGCCGTGCAGTTCGCCAAAGGCCTGGAGCAGCTCTTTGCCGATCCGAACTGTGTTTTTCTCGAGGTCGGCCCCGGCCATACTCTGACCGCCCTGGCCAAGAGGCACCCGGCACACAAGGAGGAGCACGCGTTCGTCGCCTCCATGCGTCACCCCGACGAAACGGCGGTCGACGAAGCTGTGCTCGTGGAAGGCGTAGGACGGCTGTGGTTGGCAGGGGTACGCGCCGACTGGCAGGCGCTTCACGGTAAGCATCGTCGTCGCCGCGTAACTCTGCCTACCTATCCTTTTGAACAGATACGCTACTGGCTAGAGCCAGATAGGGCACCAGGTAAACGTGAACGGCTTGGCCGGAAGACCAAGTCGGCTGAATGGACATACGTGCCGTCATGGAAGCGCGCGCCAAGTCCTACAACCGGACCCAGCAAGCGTGGTGCGAATTGGCTCGTCTTTGCAGACGAGCATGGGCTGGCTTCGGAACTTGAGACGCATATGGCCAACGACGGCTCACGAGTGGTGAGCGTCGCTTTTGGCGAGCGCTTTGCGCGGAAGAGTCCGGGGAAGTACGTGTTGAATCCGACGACACGCGAAGATTATGACCGGCTTCTTGCAGAGTTAAAAACTGTTTCATTCACGCCGGAGTTTATTGCCCATCTATGGTCGGTTCGCCGTGATGAAGAGCTTCGGAAGGAAGGGGACTTCATTTCTGAGTGTCAGGATCGGGGATTTTTCAGTTTGATTCTTCTGGCACAGGCTCTGGATGCATGTGAACTAAATGGTCCCATAGGGCTAGCGGTGCTCACCAGTCACGTCCACGAAATCGACGGGAGTGAACGCATCTGCCCCGAAAATGCTATGGTGCTGGGCCCATGCAAGGTGATCGGGATGGAATATCCCCATATTCGCGCCCGCTCAATCGACTTGGCCGTGGATGGTGACCTGCGGTGGTTGGGCCAAACCGTGGCAAATGATCTCTGTGCACCGTGGACGGAGCCCGTAGTAGCTTATCGAGGGCGATACCGTTGGGTGCAGGCCTTCGAGCAGCTGCAGATACACGAGCATATGCCGTCTCCCACGCCGATGCGCAACTCGGGCGTGTACCTTATTGCCGGGGGGCTCGGCCTTATTGGGCTCGAAATAGCCGACCTTCTGGCGCGTACCGCTCGTGCGAGACTTGTGCTCCTGAGTCGCACCGGCTTGCCTAAACGCGAGTATTGGGCGCGCTGGCTCGCCGAGCACGATGAGGAGGATACAACCAACCGCATCATTCGGCGCTTGCTGGCGATCGAATCCTCGGGTGCCGAAGTGCTGGTGTGCAAGGGCGATGTAGCTGATGAAAAGCGGGTGCGCGAAGTTATCGCCAAGGCGGAGACCCAGTTCGGGCCGTTGTGCGGTGTCATTCATGCGGCAGGCGCCGAGGCGCGCTTGTTGCCAATCCGTTCTTTGCGACGTGCCGACTGCGAAATGCAATTCCGGGCCAGGCTACAGGGACTGCGGGTGTTAGAGCGAGTTCTGCGCGGCAAGCGTCTTGACTTCTGCCTTGTAAATTCGTCGCTGGCGTCGGTTATGGGCGTTATGGACTTCGCGAGCTACACGGCATCCCAGATCTTCATGGATGCATTTGTATATCAGCACAACAAGGAAAAGGGCGGCGCGCCGTGGAGAGTTATCAATTGGGATCATTGGATTCAAGCTTCCGGAGCCGAGAGCCCGTCACCTGCGATGCCCATGTACTACATGAGGCCTGGGGAAGCCACCGACGTTCTATCGCAGTTTTTGGCTTTAACCGATGTTACCCAAATCCTAGTGTCGACGGGGGATCTTCAAGGACGCATCGACCAGTGGATCAGTCGCGAGAAAACGGAGTCAGGTGAGATGCACCGAGCGGAGAACACCGCGACTTCGCATGCACATCCGCGCCCCGCGTTGTCAACCCAGTACGAGGCACCACGCAATGACGCCGAGCGGCTGCTGGCCAACATCTGGGGGGAGATGCTCGGTATCGACCAGCTCGGGATCCACGACAACTTCTTCGATCTGGGCGGGGACTCCCTGCTCGCGGTGTCGTTATTCGCCCGGATCGAGCGCGAATTCGGTAAAAAACTGCCTTTGGCGACGCTGTTTCAATACCCGACGGTAGAACAACTGGGGTCTGCGCTGAACAACGGCAGTCATCATTTTTCAACGGACTGGGCTTCCCTCGTGCCGATTCAACCGAATGGATCAGGACCTCCGCTGTTCCTTGTTCATGGTGCCGGCGGCAACGTGCTTCTGTATCGAAGTCTTGCAGAACATCTCGCTCCGGATTATCCGCTGTACGGCCTGCAATCCCGAGGCCTCAATGGCAAAAGTGATCCATTGGCGACTATCGAGGAAATGGCGATCGAATACTTAAGGGAGATACGAACTATACAACGCAAGGGACCGTACTATCTCGGCGGCTATTGTATGGGCGGCACCGTCGCCTACGAAATGGCGCAAATCCTCAACCATGAAGGTGAAGCAGTGGCGCTGGTTGCCATGATGGATACTTACAATTTTAGTCTTACCTCGACAACCAGTTTTGCGAGTTTTCTTTTTCAGAAGCTCAGATTTCACTTGGGCAATTTCGCTCGGCTACATCCGCGGGAGATGGTCGACTATGTCATCGAAAAAATGCGTGTGGCGCGCGACGGCGAACTAGCTAATCTGATGTCGTCCATGCGCGGATCGAAGAAGGTCGAAGGAGTGAATTCTGCTGTTTCGGGAATTGAAGTTTCTGTTCAGGCGGTAAATGATTATGCCGCCGACCATTATTTACCAAAACCTTACCCTGGACGGCTCACGCTCTTCAAGCCGCAAATCAACTACAAGTTTTATTCGGACCGAAAGATGGGCTGGGGTGATATGGCCGTGCGTGGACTGGACATCGTGGAGCTTCCAATGTATCCCCACGCCATGCTCGTAGAACCCTTTGTGAGCCTTCTTGCGAAGGAGTTAAGAGCTCGCATGGGAGCTGTCGCAGGCGCCAACAATCTTTTGCATGGTGTGGTCGCAACCGAGTTAGCCGGATCGTCCTTCCTCCCACAAACGGCGAATTTCTGATTGTCATGAATCGGCCTACCCTACCGATCTATGGCTTGAAGCAGGGGGCCGCAGACTGCAGGAGAGCAAAGTTACAACAGTAACGGCTGTTTAGGCGAAGACGGAAAATCGCGAGTTTCAGAGGCAAGCGCAAGCGGCGTACCAATCTTTGTAGTCTCCAGACTATCTCTCAAGCCGATCAAATTCACCCGGAACAAGGTTTATAGGTTGTCCTATTGTGGTTCGTAAGTGCAGCGACCGTGCACTGCAAGGACCTCCTCGCACGATCGCCACATCGATGCGGAGTATCTCAATTTGCGTGTACGAAAAGCTCGAGTTTTCCCATTTCCGATCTATCGCTTGTTGCGTTCGACACTTAAGGTCTGGAAAGCAGTGATTTTGGATGATGAACCTATATCAACAAAATCACCCTAAAAATTTTTGGTGCTTCGTAGAGGAAGTACCGAAGGCCATTTGGCAAAGAGCGATCGCACAAGCAAAACCGCGCCTGGGTATTGCGCGTGAGACGGACGATATTGACAGTATATTGCAGCTTGTATTGGGGGAAGGCCAATTTGGTACAAACCATTGGCGCCTCAGCTCACTTAAACGTTTATACTACAACTTGAAGCCTATCCTCCCCAGAGACTTGATTCGAACCATGCGCCAATTATACCATCCAATATCTAGAAATAGTTTTTCTCTGGGCTGGCCGATCGAAGAAAGGTATGTACTATTCTTATGGGAAATTGCCAGACAAATTATCATTCTGACTGGCCGCTCGTCTTTAGCAGTCAATCCTTTGTGGCCTGCTTCAAATCGTTTTGCGCTTGTTCTTACTCATGACATAGAAACAGGGTATGGCCAAAAATTTGTTCGCCGGGTGGCCGATCTGGAAGAGAATTTGGGTTTCCGTTCCTCTTTTAATTTTGTCCCAGAACGATATGCAATCGATCATTCCTTGGTAAACGAGTTGAAGGAGCGCGGATTTGAAGTTGGAATCCATGGCCTAAAACATGATGGAAAATTGTTTAGTTCGCGGGCTGAATTTGAACGGCGCGCGAAACTGATCAACAAATATCTAAAGACGTTCGGTGCAGTTGGTTTTCGGGCGCCATTCATGCATCGCCATCCAGAGTGGATGCAAATCTTAGATATTGAGTATGATCTTTCTTTCTTTGATACAGATCCCTACGAGCCGATTACTGGTGGAACTATGAACCCGTGGCCTTTTTTTATAGGACATTTTGTTGAACTACCCTACACCCTGGTCCAGGATTTCACATTGACATCCCTACTCGGCGAGACTTCACCAAGAATATGGCTTGAAAAAGTTGAGTTCATTGCAAAATACCATGCGATGGCTTTACTAAATTCACATCCGGATTACCTCGCTAAAAAAACAACCTGGGACGTGTATCACAACTTCCTGATTACGATGAAGGATCGGAAGGGGTATTGGCACGCGTTACCGCGAGAAATAGCAAGGTGGTGGCGAAGTCGTACAACCAACGAGTCATTATCGCGAGATGACAGTGGTACGGCTACCGTCTCGCCAAAGAACGGTGATCTGGAATTCAGTGATAGCGCAACTTAATCTTGAACCTCACTGAAACCAGTTTCGTTTTGCGCCTAAAAGGTCGTTATAAGGCCTGACGCGAAATAATAGACTATCCGGCGCCGGTACCTCTCACGGTAAAAGTCGTTTTACGTACCTAAGTTTACGTTTTCAGTACAATTGGGATATAGCAATATTGCTGAGGACTTGCTCAACACTGGTATAGGCCAAACCAGGCGAGCCGCTCCGTCATTCCGCGATAACAGTACAAAATTTGTAGTATGAGGGACGGTATCTTGTCAGATCTTGAGTCCGAGTCGATCGAAATCATCCGTGAGGTAGCAGCTATTGCCGTTAAGCCGGTGATGCTCTACTCCATCGGCAAAGACTCATCGGTGATGCTGCGCCTCGCGCAAAAGGCGTTTTACCCCGGTCCGATCCCGTTTCCGCTGTTGCATATCGATACCGGATGGAAGTTTCGTGAGATGATCGCGTTCCGTGACCGTGCAGCGAGAGAAATCGGCTTTGAGCTGATCACGTATACAAATCCACGCGGTCAGGCTGAGGGAATCGGCCCGATTACCCACGGTTCTGCGTATCACACCGAAGTGATGAAAACCGAAGCACTGAAGCAGGCGCTCGATCTGCACGGCTTTGATGTGGCTTTCGGCGGCGCCCGACGCGACGAGGAAAAGTCGCGCGCTAAGGAACGGATCTTTTCATTTCGCGCGCCTGGGCACCGTTGGGACCCCAAACGCCAGCGCCCCGAGCTATGGAACCTCTACAATGCGCGCATCAATCCCGGAGAAACGATTCGGGTTTTTCCGCTTTCCAACTGGACGGAAGCCGACATCTGGGCGTACATTCGCGACGAAAAAATTTCTATCGTGCCGCTGTATTTCGCAGCCGAACGCCCGGTGGTCAGGCGCTATGAACAGTGGATCATGGTTGATGATGACCGGCTTCCGCTACAGCCTGACGAGAGGCCGGAAATGCGTATGGTGCGCTTCCGCACGCTTGGCTGTTATCCACTAACCGCCGGGATTGAAAGCACCGCGACGACTCTCGATGAGATCGTTGCGGAAATTCTCGGAGCGACAACGTCGGAGCGACAGGGACGCGTCATCGATCATGACGGTGTTGGCTCAATGGAACGTAAGAAGCAGGAAGGGTACTTTTGATGGATACGCTCCGGTTTATTACCTGCGGCAGTGTAGGCGACGGCAAATCGACGTTGATCGGCCGCTTGCTTTACGAGTCCAAGTTAATCTTCGAGGATCAACTCGAGGCGCTCAAGGCGGACTCAAAGAAATTTGGCACCCAGGGTGATCGTTTAGATTTCGCCTTGCTGGTTGACGGATTGCAAGCGGAACGTGAGCAGAAAATCACCATCGACGTTGCCTATCGCTTCTTCGCCACCCCCAAGCGCCGCTTCATTGTCGCCGACACGCCGGGGCACGAGCAGTACACCCGGAACATGGCAACTGGCGCGTCCACCGCTCAGGCCGCGGTTCTGTTGATCGACGCGCGTAAAGGAGTGCTGACCCAGACGCAACGCCATAGCCGTATTGTGTCAATGCTAGGCATTCGCCATGTGGCACTAGCCGTCAACAAAATGGATTTGGTAGGTTGGGCAGAACCTATCTTCGACGAGATTGAACTTGCCTACCGGCGATTCGCTCAGGATCTCGGTTTTGAGACGATCACAGCGATTCCATTATCCGCGCTTGAAGGTCATAACATCGTAGAGCCAGACCATACCACAATGGCCTGGTACGACGGGCCAAGTCTTTTAGAATGGCTAGAAACCATCTCGACCGAGGATCGGATAGTTGCCCAGCCGTTTGCCATGCCGGTGCAGTGGGTCAACCGTCCGAACCTTGACTTCCGTGGCTTCTCTGGGCGCATCGCCAGTGGCTCGGTCAAGCCCGGCGATAGAGTGCGTATTAGCCCGTCGGGTTCTTCCAGCCGTATAAAAGAAATCGCCGCCTGGAGTGGTCCCACGGCGAAAAGCATTGCCGGCCAGTCAGTCACTTTGCTCCTTGAGGACGAAATCGACGCCAGCCGCGGAGATGTCATCGCGACCGCTTCACACCCCGTCGAATCGGCTGACCAGTTCGAAGCAAATCTTTTGTGGATGAGCGATCATCCGGCGCTGCCGGGACGACCCTATGCCGCACTTATCCACCACAAGGCTGCAACCATCACTATCACTCAGATCAAGTACCGTTTAGACGTCAATACCGGGGCGCATCTCGCGGCTACGACACTGGGCTTAAATGAAATTGCCACTGTCAATATTAGTTTTGATCGCGTGGTGCCGTTTGCGGCATATCGCGAGAACAAGCGGTTGGGCGCGTTTATTGTCATTGACAAGCTAACTAATGAGACCGTCGGGGCTGGTATAATTCATTTTGCGCTACGTCGGGCGGTAAACGTCCATTGGCAAGCGCTGGAGGTCACAAAAGGAGCGCGCGCCGAGATAAAACAGCAGCAGCCATGTTGCCTGTGGTTCACGGGGTTTTCGGGTTCAGGCAAGTCCACGATCGCCAATCTCTTGGAGAAGCGTTTGTATGCGAACGGCAAGCACACCTACGTCCTGGATGGCGATAACATTCGCCACGGCCTCAATCGGGATTTGGGATTCACTGAAGCCGACCGCGTAGAAAACATTCGCCGTGTCGGTGAAGTCGCGAAACTCTTGGTCGACGCGGGACTCATTGTAATCGTTGCCTTTATTTCGCCATTCCGAGCGGAGCGTCAATTAGTTCGCAAGCTGTTCGATACGGGCGAGTTCATCGAAGTCTTTGTGGACACCCCTCTAGCGGAATGTGAGCGCCGTGACGTGAAAGGACTGTATGCTAAGGCACGGCGCGGAGAACTGAAAAACTTCACAGGCATCGACAGCGCCTACGAGCCGCCTCAATTCTCCGAGATTCATTTAAAAACGGTCGGCGCTACGCCTGAAGTCTGCGTTGATCAGATTCTACATTGGTTGCATTTGTCAGATTCCGCTGTTTACACCAATGCTGGCGATAGTTTTTCTGTGGCTTACGTTTCATCGACGAATAACTCCATCGGGACTTCCGCTAAGGCATGGTAACTCGTATGATTTCTAACCGACCTCCGGAGGGGAATTTTGCTTATTAATGTACGGGACTGTCGAACAAGCAAATTACGATTGTTGACCATAGTTACTTTGTGTTGTGTGATTTTGACCGGAAGTTTTTTTCTTGACGGTACCGCTGCACGGCTCAAAGATGTGATCCGGACACCCGCATTAACGAGAGTTATGAAGACGATCACTACATTCGGTAATTTAGGTGTCTTAGTCGCAGTCGTCGCATCTTTGTATGCGACCTCTCTCGATTCTGCCAGAGACCATCGACGACGGACTGCGATCCTTGCTGGTTTAGCACTGTTGATGACAGGAATTTGCGTATTGGTGCTGAAGCTATTGACAGCGCGTGGGAACGACGGAGAATTCTATTTTTTTTGGGCGTGGTATCCGCGCGCTATGCAGTTTCCTTCCGGTCATGCCGCGATGGTCTGTGCAGTCTCAGTTGTTTTCGCCCATATGTACAGGCCACTTCGATGGCCATTGTTTGTTGTCGTTGTAGCGGTAGCAATTTCGCGAATCTACTTAAGTCATTTTTTTTCGGATGTAGTTGCCGGTCTTTTGTTAGGTCTGGTGTGTTCGTCTCTAACAGTGAGTACAACGGGACGAACTTTGTGGCGGAGCTGACCTACTCCCGTTGACCGAAGAGTTTGCTCGCTAAAACGGCCGCAGTGCCGACCAATCTTTCACCGGATTATCTCGCCCCTTAGCGGTTTTTAACTCAAAACGTCGACTTTATCAGCGACGAATCCAAGAGCGCGGTGAAACTTACGATTCTCAATATCTTGCTGGACTCAAGGCTCTCGATTTTTACACTCGATTGATCAATGCAAGTGAGCTATTACCAACCAAACATCTGAAGAGACCGAATTCGAGGTGAGATCCGCGCGGTTTGGGTAAGCGAACGAAGCGATATTTCCGTAATTCGACGAATCCGCCGTCGATAACTCTTCTATTTCGTCAGCCGTTATGTATGGAGGATCTCTATGGAACTGCGGCGGCAAACGGTACCCAGCACCAATGTGAAGCATAGAGAGCGGGAGTTGGAAAGAAAGATCCGGGATCGTTCTGCAAAGCTGGGTGTCATTGGATTAGGATATGCGGGACTACATTTGGCACTAGACATGGCGGAAAAGGGATTTCGAGTAACCGCAATCGATATCGACAGTAGTAAAGTCGAGTCAATAAATAACGGCGTTTCGTACGTTGTCGACGTGCAAAATGACAGATTATGTTCAGCCGTCGTTGATGGAAGCCTTAGAGCTACGCAATCCTTGGCAGCCGTGGAAATGCTCGATGCGGTCAGTATTTGTGTTCCTACGCCGCGCACTATAACTAGAGACGCCGATCTCTCCTACTTGTTAGCCGGTGTGGAAGCGGTTCACAACCATCTTACGCCGGGTAAGTTGATTATTATTGAAAGTACAATTTCGCCGGGAACAACGCGAGATATTGTCCTACCAATATTGCAGAAATCAGGGCGTCAGGCTGGCAGGGATTTTTTTCTTGCTTACTCACCGAAGCCGATGCATTCCAGCAGTCACACGGCCACGACACTCGATATTCCGAAAGTAATTGGTGGGATGACCCCTCGCTGCGCCACACTTGCGGGTCTTCTTTACCAGCAGTTTGCCAAGCGTACCATTCGCGTTTCCTCGCTGGAATCCGCCGAAATGGTCAAGTTTCTGGAAGTTACTTTCCGAAGCGTTAACAGCGCACTAGCGAATGAAATGGCAGGACTGTGCGCGACATTTGGTGTCGATATTTGGGAGATTACCGAAGCGGCAAAATTCACACCATTTGAGTTCATGCCGATTTCTCCGGGACCCGGGACCGGGGATCGCAATACCGCCGAGCCATCTAATCTCAGCGGGACAAGAAGGGTGAATGGATCTAAGCCGCTCCTAGTAGAAATAGCCGAGCTGGTAAACGGTCAACTGCCACGTATGACTTCCAGTCGGATTGCCGATATTTTGAACAAGAACAAAATGAGCATCAACGGCTCTCACATTCTTGCTCTCGGAATTGCCCAGACACGCGACAGACATGATGTGCGCGAGTCGCTTTGTTTGGAGATTCTTAAATCGCTGCATGAGAAAGGAGCAATTGTTTCTTACTCTGACCCGCACGTGTTTTCGATTGAGGTGGATGGGCAAACGTTAACGTCCACCGCAATAACAACCGATATCCTCAACTCTACGGATTGTGTTGTGATTTTGACAGACCATTCAGCCTTTGATTACCGAGCCATTATCGCAAGTAGTCGCCTTGTGTTGGATTGTCGAAACGCTCTCCGGAAGCGACGTGGCGATAACGTAATCCGTGTTTAGCATGCTGCCTGTTAAAGACCGTGCTAATGGATGATGCCGCTGAAGCTAGTTGCTTCTGAATCGGATCTTTTATCGTAAAGTACTAGCGTATTCGCGTGCCAGACCCTTGTATCGAACACGCTTTCCCTAGACACGCACTTTAACCTCTCGGCACCGCAGACAAATTCTCGCTGCGTAGTGTAGTAGTTGCTAGTAAGGTTCATTATGGCGCTTAAAATTCTATCTGTGGCTGGAGCAAGATCGAGTTTGATAAAGGTATCGGCGATTTGCGAAGCGATCAAAAAGATCAATAGCCGGTTCCAGGAAGAACAAGTTAAGCACCTGTTAGTTCAGGTGCAGGCAGATCCGGATCGCAATAGATCCGATCTGTTCAATGATCTAGAGCTTCCCAAGCCAGATATCTGTTTACAGATTAACTCGGCGTCGCATTCGATTGAGCTCGCCAAATCGATGGAGCTCCTTGAACCGATCTTTTTGACCGAGCGACCCCAAATAGTGCTCACGTTCGGTAACAGTAACTATTCATTGGCCTGTGCACTGGTGGCAAAAAAAATCTGGTGCGCAGGCGACCACGGAGCAGAACCCTTTATTCCAAAAGTTGCGCACGTTGAAGCGGGATCGAGAAGTTTCGACCGAACTCTGCCTGATGAGATTAACGGCATTGTCACCGATTCCATTTCCGATTATCTCTTCACAACTGAAGAAAGCGCCAATCGTAATCTGCTGCGGCAGGGGGTTTCAAATGACCGGGTGTTTTTTGTTGGCAACGTGCTAATTGATAC
>Ga0207706_10000568_pt1 | contig 39206 bp, 46 predicted proteins | sample KBSC53metaG_FD_184318 | JGI IMG/M metagenome (GOLD analysis project Ga0207706, IMG submission 184318) | Corn rhizosphere microbial communities from Kellogg Biological Station, Michigan, USA - KBS C5-3 metaG (SPAdes) (version 2) | ecosystem: Host-associated > Plants > Roots > Rhizosphere > Soil ... | reverse complement strand
CGACGGAGGCGGCGGAGCTCGGTGAGCATGAGCTGGTCATCGTCGCTCTCAAGGCCCCTGCGCTCATCGAGCTTTCGCCCAGCCTCGGTCCACTGGTCGGCGAAGACACGCTCATAATCCCGATGATCAACGGAGTGCCATGGTGGTTTACCGAGGAGCCGCTTCGGTCGGTCGATCCGCATGGCGGCATTGCCGACGCCCTCCCGTTCGACCGCATTGTCGGCTGCGTCGTCCATGCGAGCTGCCGCCGCGACGCCCCCAACCATGTTCACGTATTGCACGCCGACCGGCTGATCCTCGGCGAGCCGTCCGGCGGGCGCAGCGGCCGCGTGAGCAGGCTTTGCGGCCTGTTCCGCAATGAGGGCATCCGCTGCGACGAGAGCGACAATATCCGCCGCGAAATCTGGTACAAGTTATGGGGCAATGCGACGATGAACCCGTTGTCGGCGCTGACCAGGTCGACGGCCGACAAGCTTCACGACAATCATGTCATCCGCGAGCTGATGGCCGACGGGATGGACGAGCTCGCGGCCATCGGCCGGGCTATCGATTGCCCGATCAGCGAAACCGCCGAAGACCGGATGGAAGTCACGCAGCGGCTTGGCGCGTTCAAGTCCTCCATGCTTCAGGACGTCGAAGCGGGCCGCCCGATCGAGTTGGAAGCGCTTCTGGGAGCGCCGCGCGAGATCGCCCGGCGGCTCGACATTCAAACGCCGCACCTCGACCGAATCTACGCGATAACCAGCCTGATGGCCGAGAACCTTGGCCTCGGCTAGCCGCCGACTACGCGTCCGATACACTCTCCGAAGCCGATACGGACGGCGCCTTCGGCTTCGCACCAGGCTTTCAGGATCACTTCGTCGCCGTCTTCGAGGAAGCTTCGGGTTTCGCCGTTTGGAAGCTCGATCGGCTGCTTTCCGCCCCGGCTGATCTCCAGGAGGGAGCCGAGTCCTTCGTCGTTGTCGGTCGACAAGGTGCCAGTCCCGATCAGGTCGCCCGGCTGGAGATTGCAGCCGTTGGAGGAGTGATGGGCGACGATCTGCGATGCGCTCCAGTACATTGCCGACGTAGCGGCCCCACGTGAAAGCCTGTGCGGTGCAATTCCATCGTCGCGCATCCTGGCGGTCGTCAAAGTGACCTCCAACTGGATCGCGAAGGCTGCGTCGTCGCCGTACTGCAAATAGGCGAGCGGCTGCGGATCGCCGGCAGGACGGGGCGGAATCGGCACCCGGAAGGGCTCCATCGCCTCGCCCGTCACGATCCACGGTGACACGCTCGTCATGAAATTCTTCGCGAGGAACGGCCCCAAGGGCTGATATTCCCAGGCCTGGATGTCGCGCGCCGACCAGTCGTTCAGGAGGCACCAGCCGGCGATATGCCCGTCTGCTTCATCGATCGGAATGGCCTGCCCGAGCTCGTTTCCCTGGCCGATCCAGAGTCCCAGCTCCAACTCGTAATCGAGGCGGCGGCTCGGGCCGTATTCGGGCGTCTCCGCGTCCGGCGCCTTGCGCTGGCCGTTAGGGCGCATGACCGGCTCACCAGACACGCGCACCGAGCTAGCACGGCCGTGGTAGCCGATGGGCACATATTTGTAGTTGGGAAGAAGCGGATTGTCGGGCCGGAACTGCTTGCCGACATTTGTCGCGTGATGGATGCCGACGTAGAAGTCGCTGTAGTCGCCGACGACGCAGGGAAGGTGCATTCGCACTTCCGTCTGGCCAATGAGCTCGGCTTCGACGTCGTCCCTGTAGCGCTCGTCCGAAAGCAGCTCCTGCAGGCGCTTACGAAGCGCGGACTGCGCCTCGTGCCCACGCGACAGCCATGCGTTGAGTACCGGCTGCGACAGGTCCTGAAGCCATTCCTCATCCAGCAGGTCGGCAATCCCCTGGAGATCGAGCACGAAATCGCCGATTGCGACGCAGGCGTGGCGGCGGCGGTTTCCGACTGAGAAGATGCCCAAAGGCAGGTTCTGGATCGGAAAGTCGCTGCCTTGGGCGCTCTCGACCCAGCTTGTGAGCGGCCCGCCAGGCGCTTCGTCCGCGTTCGTCATCGGTTTTCCGTTAGCCCTCAATTGCCGACGGCTCAAACGTGGCCGCGACCTTCCGCAGCGGAACTTTTTCGGTTTGGCGGAATCTTAGGAGCGGGTTCGGCCTTCCCGCACCGCTGGGGCTGGCGTGCGTGGATGAAGCTTTGCGGCCGAACTCCGATCGAAATTGGAGGCCCGAATCATGAAGAACGACATTCGCATTGAACCAGCCGCCCTGGACGGAGAGCCATTGGCAACCACCAGGCGCGACCTCTTCGCCGGAAGCGCCGCTCTCTTGTCTGCATTTGCGATAGGCACTCCGCTCGTCGCGGCGACCCCCGCAATGGCACAGGACGTCAAGCCGCCGGAGTCCAAATCGCTGTACGAGCGGCTTGGAGGTATTTTCGCGATTGCCGGCGTCGTCGACTATTTCAGCGACGAGATCATCAAAGACCCGGTCGCGGGCGCGCAGTCGAAGAACCCCAGGCTGCGCGAATGGCATACGAAGCAACTGGGCCGGCTTCCCGGGCTGAAGTTCATGCGGACGCTGTGGGTTGCCGAAGCTAGCGGGGGTCCATTCCAATTTTCGCCGACCCGGCCGGGCCGCACGCATCTCGGGCTCGAAAATGCGCATCGCGAACTGCAAATCTCGCCTGCCGAGTTCGACGCGGTCGCGGGGGTGCTGTCTCGCTCGCTGGACCACTTCTCCGTACCGGCGCGCGAAAAGGGCGAGGTGCTGGCGGCCTTTGCAGCGCACAAGGATGAAGTGACGGAAGGTTTCCGCCAGGCGCAGGGCAACCGCGGCTAAGCGGCGCTGCTCACGGAAGCTTCGCCTTCGGGAAACCCTGCCAGGCCTCATCGTAGTCGGGCTGAGCGCGATCGATAGCGAAGCGCGTCGGGCGATAAGGCCAGCAGGTTTCGACCATGAAGGCCATCGTGCCTTCGATCTTCGCCGGCTTGAGATCCGCCTCGCTCGCCTTTTTCCAGCTTTCGACGTCGGGGCCGTGGCCGCTCATCAGGTTGTGAAGCGACAGGCCGCCGGCGGCGAAGCCCTCGGCCTTGGCGTCATAAGCGCCCTGGATCAGGCCCATCGCCTCGCTCATCACGTTGCGGTGGAACCAGGGCGGGCGGAACGTGTCCTCCGCTACCATCCAGCGCGGCGGGAAGATCACGAAGTCTGCGTTAGCGCGCCCCGGAAGCTGGCTCGGGCTGGTCAGCACCGTGAAGATCGACGGATCGGGGTGGTCGAAGCTGATAGTCCCGATGACGTTGAACTTCGACAGGTCGTAGCGCCAGGGGCCGTAATTGCCGTGCCACGCGACGACATCCAGCGGCGAGTGATCGAGGATGGTCGTCCACAGGCTGCCGAGAGACTTCTGAATGACCTCGGTCGGCTCGTCCTCGTCCTCGAAGGCCGCAACCGGAGTCTCGAAGTCACGCGGGTTGGCGAGCCCGTTGGACCCGATCGGCCCAAGATCGGGGAGGCGGAACGGGACGCCGTGATTCTCCGCAACATAGCCGCGGCACTCGCCTTCGACTTCGACGCGGAACTTCACCCCGCGCGGGATGAGCGCAACCGAACCGGGCTCGACCTCGACGATTCCGAGCTCGGTCACGAGCCTCAGAGCGCCGTGCTGCGGGACGATCAGCATTTCCCCATCGGCATCGACAAAGACGCGCCGGTCCATGCTTTTCGAGGCACGGTAAAGATGGACCGCCACGCCCTCGAGATCGGCGGGGTCGCGGTTCGCGAGCATTGTCACCATCCCGTCGACGAAGTCCGCGCCCTCGGGCAGGTCCTTCGGAGGATCCCAGCGCAGCCGGTTCGGCGCCAGCGGTTCGTTCACTGTTCCGGGAGCGAAGAGCGGAGCCCCCTCGTAGCGTGTGAACGGCCGGTGATCGGCGGTCGGCCGCATCCGGTACAGCCAGCTTCGGCGGTTTTCATGCCGAGGCATGGTGAATGCCGTTCCGGACAGCTGCTCCGCGTAGAGGCCGAAGGCCGGTCGCTGCGGCGAATTGCGGCCCTTGGGCAAAGCGCCGTCGACAGCCTCCGTCTCGAAATGGCTGCCGAAGCCGCTCATGTAGCGAAGCGTCATGCCCGCCGGTTACTGCCAGCGCCGCACAAACTCAAACGGGCGCAGCTCCTTTGGTGAAAGGAACTGCGCCCGGCACGCGCGGGACTCGCCTACCGCGCGCCTGTTCGCCGGGGACGTGCGGTGGAGGGCCGCCCGCGCCCCGCCGACAATCAGGTCTGGTTGATGTTGACGTCGATCGAGTTGGGAACGTTGACGTTGGTGCCCGCGCCGCCAAGCCCGAGCTGCGCCCGGAACACCCATAGAAGCACCAGGACGACGATGATCAGCAGGACGACGGCAAGGACGCCGCCTCCGCCGCCGCCGCCGTCGCGCTCGACGATTGTCGTATGTTCAGTATCGCGGTCGTGGTCGTCCGCCATGTGAGACTCCCTGTTCGGCCTGTTTAGGTTGCGTAACGAACGAACGCATTCGGGCCCGGTTCCGCGCCATTCTCCACTGCCCTTTTTCGGAACCTTCGGGCTCCCCCGCGTTCTTTCTCGTGAGCGCCACAGCCGAAGAGGAATGGAATTGCGGTTTCCGATATTGAGTGCCTGCGCGATGCTCACCATCGCCGCCTGCAGTTCGCGGGCGCCTGAGCCGGAGCCCGGCAATGTCGTCAACCGGGCCACGGTCGAAAATACCGCGGAAGGCGATGTCGTCCCTGCCGATTCCACTCCTGCGCCAATCAATGGCGCGCCTGGAACACCCGGCGGCCTGCCCGATGACCGCACTCCGCTGGAAGAACCGAGCGGACCAATCGACCCCAGGAGCGCTGAAGGCGCGGGTCAGGTGGTTCAGCGCTACGGCGGGCTTCTCGAGCAGCGCAAGTTCGCAGAGGCACGGCTGCTGTGGGGCGATGGCGGGCGGTCCAGCGGGCTCACAGAAGCCCAGTTCGTGGACGCCTACGACAAATATGCGTCGATCCACTCCGAGGTCGGCAAGCCAACGGACATGGAGGGAGCGGCGGGATCGTCGTATATCACCGTCCCGTTCAGGCTTTACGGCACGCTCAAAAGCGGCGGAGAATTCAACATGGTCGGTCCTTTGACCCTTCGCCGGGTCAACGACGTGCCCGGCTCGACCGAGGAGCAGCGGCGCTGGCACATCGAAAAGAGCGGGCTGAAGCCGCGACCGTAACCAGGCGGGAAGACGATTCACATTGGAAGGAGCAGGAAATGAGCCGCTTTGACGACATTAAAGAGCATATGCAGGTAATCGACGCGGAAGGAGCGCCGGTGGGCAAGGTCGACGCGATCGAAGGCGACCGGATCAAGCTTACCCGCGACAGCAGCAGCGCCGGCACGGGCAGCCACGAGGGCCACCATCATTTCATCCCGCGCGGACTCGTTGCCGAAGTCGAAGGCGACACTGTGAGACTGTCCGCCCGCGCCGATGCGCTGGAATCGATCTTCGAGACAGAAGAGGACGGCAGCCCTAGCTGAGCGGGTTCTTAAAGGCCGAGTGCGTCGGCCGCTGTCCTAACGTCGTCGTCGTTGGCGGCCTGGCCGTCGGCCGGGTTGGCTGCGTTGGATTGTGAGTTGGTCGCGGCCTGTCCGCTGCCTCCGGCGACCTCGACGGCCGCCCAGATGATCCCGGCGGCCCAAAGCAGGGCCATCCAGCGGCTCTTGAAGATCGTGCTTGTGCGCATCGGAATCATGCGAGCGAGTATCGGCGGACGTGGTTAAGAAGCCGTGTCCGAATGTCTGGCGGCGACGAGATAGTTCAGCCGCATATCGTCGCTGAGGTGAAGCCCGCGGGTCGGTGACCAGGCTATGCCCTCGACGTCTATGCAGGTCAGGCCCGCCTCGCCGAGCAACTGCTTCATGCGGTCCGGCGCGATGAACTTGTCGAAGTCGTGAGTGCCTTTGGGAATCGCCCCGAACGCCTCCGCAGCCCCGACCATCAGCAGGCGTGACAATGCCGTCTTGTTCGGAGTGGACAGGATCAGCAGACCTCCCGGCGCAAGACGCGCTGCCAAAGCGCGAACGAACGCTTCAGGGTCGGCGACATGCTCGATGACTTCCATCGAAGTGACCAGGTCGAAGAGTCCGTCGAGCTCCTCCACCGCCGCTGCCCGATAGTCGATTTCGAGGCCCTGGCCGCGCGCATGCAGCTCGGCGGCCGCGATCAGCTCGGGCGCTGCATCGACCGCGGTGACCCTCGCCCCAAGCCTCGCCAGCGGCTCGGCAAGCAGGCCCGCTCCGCAGCCGACGTCGAGCGCACTCCTTCCTTCGAGCGGCTTGAAGATGTGCTCGTCGCACTGCCAATGCTGGTCGACCTGGTCGCGGATGTAGGCGAGCCGGACGGGGTTGAGCTTGTGAAGCATCGCTTCGGAGCCGTCCGGGTCCCACCAGTCGCCGGCGTGGCTCGCGAACTGCGCGACTTCCTCAGGGACGACGCTCGTTGGCGTTCGGGTCGAGCCCTCACTCGTGCTTGTCTCCGCCATGCGCCCCTCCTAACAGGGCGCGCCGGTTAGCCCAAGGAGCCAAGCCCCTCCACATGCCCCGCATCGTGATGAAATTCGGCGGCACGTCGATGGCCGGCATCGAGCGCATCCGCAACGTGGCGGGCAGGGTGCGGCGCGAGGCGGAAGCAGGCAATGAGGTCCTGGTCGTCGTGTCGGCCATGGCGGGCGAGACCGACCGGCTGGTGCAGCTTTGCCGCGAAGCCGCGGCCCTGCACGACTCCAAGGAATATGACGTCGTCGTCGCCAGCGGAGAGCAAGTGACGTCAGGGCTTCTCGCGATGACCCTTCAGAACATGGGCCTCAACGCACGCAGCTTCATGGGCTGGCAGCTGGTCAAAGCGTCGGGCGTGCACGGCAACGCCCGCGTCGACGCGATCGAAAACGCAATGCTCGACGAAGCGCTGAAGGGAGGGACGGTGGCGGCGATCCCCGGCTTCCAGGGTGTGAGCGAAGACGGCCGTGTCGCAACCCTCGGCCGCGGCGGGTCGGACACCAGCGCCGTCGCAATCGCCGCCGGGGTGAAGGCCGACCGCTGCGACATCTATACGGACGTCGACGGCGTCTACACCACCGACCCTCGGATCGTCCCCAAGGCTCGAAAGCTCGCGGCCATCACGTTTGAGGAGATGCTGGAGCTTGCAGGCGTCGGTGCAAAGGTGCTTCAGCCGCGCTCGGTGGGCCTCGCGATGCGCGAGAAGCTGCCTCTGCGCGTGCTTTCCGCTTTCGAAGACGTGCCGGGAACTCGCGTCGTTGCGGAGCTATCGGGAGAGGACATGGAGAGGAACGAGATCGCGGGGATCGCCGCCGACCGCAACGAGGCGCGGATCACGCTCACCGGCATCGCCGACAGGCCCGGGACGGTCGCAGCCGTGCTTAGCCCGCTCGCCGAGGCAGGGATCGGCTTCGACATGGTCGTCCACGCCGCGACCCAGGGCACGAACGCCAGCGACCTAACTTTCACCGTCCCGCGGGCCAGCCTCGCCCAGGCGCGATCGACTATCGAAGCGCGCAAAGGCGAGATCGGCTACGGCGAGCTGATCACTGACGATGCGGTCGCGAAGGTCAGCATCGTCGGCGTCGGGATTCGATCGAATCCGCAGCTTGCTGCGAAGATGTTCGAAACCCTCGCCGAGCGCGGCATCAACCTGCTCGCCATCTCGGCGTCAGAGATCAAGGTCAGCGCACTCCTCGCCGAAAGCGACGTCGAGCTTGCCGTGCGGGTGCTTCACACGGCGTTCGGGCTCGACGCGGAGAAGGCTGCATGAGCGGCGAGGGGCTGATCGCCGACCCGCGCGCAGTGCATCCGAGTGCCGGCCACGCGCGCCTGAAGGAGCTGATGCACCGGGGAATCGAGTTCCTCGGTTGCGAATGGGCGATCATGGGCGGCGCGATGAGCTGGGTCTCCGAGCGCAACCTGGTCTCGGCCATCTCCAATGCCGGCGGGTTCGGGGTGATCGCCTGCGGGGCGATGACGCCCGAGCTTCTCGATACAGAAATCGCCGAGACCAAGGCGCGAACGACACGGCCGTTCGGCGTCAATCTCATCACCATGCACCCGCAGCTTTCGGAGCTGATCGACGTCTGCGTGAAGCATGACGTCGGCCATGTCGTTCTCGCCGGCGGCCTCCCGCCGGGCTGGGCGATCGACAAGGTCAAGGCGAGCGGCGCCAGGCTCATGGCTTTCGCCCCCGCGCTCGCGCTGGCGAAGAAGCTGATGCGCTCCAAAGTCGACGCGCTGGTGATCGAGGGGATGGAGGCGGGCGGCCATATCGGCCCGGTGTCGACATCGGTCCTGGCGCAGGAGATCCTGCCCAACGTCAGCCACGACATCCCCGTCTTCATCGCCGGCGGGATCGGACGCGGCGAGGCGATCGCAGCCTATCTCGAAATGGGCGCGGTCGGAGTGCAGCTCGGCACTCGCTTCGTCTGCGCTCACGAGAGCATCGCCCACGCCAATTTCAAGAAAGCATTCATCCGCGCGTCGGCCCGGGATGCGATCCTGTCCGTGCAGATCGACCCGCGCCTTCCGGTCATCCCCGTCCGCGCGCTGAAGAATGCCGAGACCGAGCGCTTCGCCGCCAAGCAGCGCGAGGTCGCCGATCTGCTCGACAATCAGTCGATCGAAATGGCCGAGGCGCAGCTCCAGATCGAGCATTACTGGGCCGGAGCGCTGCGCCGCGCGGTCATCGACGGCGACATCGAAACCGGAAGCGTGATGGCGGGCCAGTCGGTGGGAATGGTCAATCGCGAGGAGCCGGTGGCCGACATCATCAGAGAGCTGGTCGACGAAGCGGCCGCAGCATTGGAGTCTCGTGGATGAAATTGTTTCGTGCGGCGGCCGTGGTTCTGGCCGCCATTGCTTCGATTGCGGCGGCTCCTGCGACCAGATCGACCTACAATCCCCGCGAGACGTTCGCGCCTTTCTCGATCGACCCGCAGCCGAACCGCTACCGTTCCGCCAGCGGTCTTCCGGGGCCCGACTATTGGCAGAACAGCGCTGACTACACGATCAACGCGCGGCTTGACCCGGCCACGCATTCGATCAGCGGCACGGTGCGGATCGCCTATACCAACAACAGCCCGGATACTTTGGACGTGCTGTGGCTCCACCTCGAGCAGAATCTCTACACACCCGGATCGCGCGGCAACCTGGCGATCGGCGGCCGACCGGGTTCGCTGTCGGTCGTCCCCAAGGGATTCACCCAGGGCATGATCCTCGACGACGCCCGGGTCACGGTCGGCGGGCGTACGATGCAGGTGAAACCGCTGGTGAGCGACACCCGCGCGCAGCTTCGGCTTCCCGCGCCGCTCCCGCCCGCGAGCCAGGCCGAGGTCGTCATCGCCTACCACTATACGGTTCCCAAGGAGCCGTGGGGCGGGCGCACCGGCTGGATGGACAGCCCCAACGGGCCGATCTACTCGATCGCCCAATGGTATCCGCGCATGGCGGTCTATGACGACCTTCGCGGCTGGGACACGCTCCCCTACCTGCAGCAGGAATTCTATCTCGAATACGGCGACTTCGATTATTCGGTCACGCTTCCCGCAAATTACATCGTCGCCGGTTCGGGCGAGCTGGCCAATGCGAACGAAGTGCTTCCAGCCGTGCAGCAGCAACGGCTCGCCGCGGCCCGAGCCAGCGACAAGACGGTGATGATCCGCTCGGTCTCGGAGCCGTTCGGTTCGCCCTCGGAGACGCGCACCTGGCGCTTCGTCATGCACGATAGCCGCGACGTCGCCTTCGGAGCCTCGCCGGCGTTCAACTGGGACGCGGCGCGGATCAACCTCCCCAATGGCCGGACGGCTCTCGCGATGTCCGTCTATCCGCCAGAGGCGAAGAACTGGGACCGGTCGACCGAATATCTGAAGGACAGCGTTGAGCGCTTCTCGGCGAGATGGTTCCCATTCCCCTGGCCGGTCGCGGTCAATGTCGCGGGCCCGGCTGCGGGGATGGAATATCCCGCGCTTGCGTTCGACCCGATCGACGCGAAGCCGAACGTGCTATTCTATGTGACGGCTCACGAGATCGGGCACAGCTGGTTCCCGATGACGGTCGGCTTCAACGAGCGCCGCAACGCGTGGATGGACGAAGGAATCAACACCTTCATCGACGTCTATGAATCGGACGAATTCAACAATGGCGAGTTCGGGCCGAAGCGCGACAGCGAATATGCGCCCGGCGGCGGCAATCCGGTGGACGAAATCCTTCCTCTGCTCGCCGATCCGGAAGCTCCGCCGATCCTGTCGCGAGCGGACACCGTCATTGAAAAGTACCGCCACCCCGTCACCTATTTCAAAACGGCGCTCGGCATGGTGCTCCTGCGCGAGCAAATCCTGGGGCCCGAGAGGTTCGACCCCGCCTTTCGCCGCTTCGTCTCGGCATGGGCGTTCAAGCATCCGACGCCGGCGGATTTCTTCCGGGCGATGGAGAGCGAAGCCGGCGAGGATTTGAGCTGGTTCTGGCGCGGCTGGTTCGCGAACAACTGGCAGCTCGACCTTGCCGTCACGGGAATTGCGCCCTTCCCGAAGGACGCGGCATTCAAGGGTTCGACGGTCACGGTCACTTCGCTCGACAAGATGGTGATGCCAGCGACCCTGCGCGTCACATTTGCGAACGGGAGGAAACGCGACGTGCGGCTGCCGGCGGAAACCTGGATCAGGCAGGCTTCGACGCAGGTGCCGGTCGTGTCCGATTCGCCGGTCGTCCACGCCGAGCTCGACCCTGATCACAAGATCCCCGACAGGAACCGGTCGAACGACGTCTTTACCGCTCGCTAACCGCCAGACTCAGGCCGTCCAATATTGGGAGAAGTGCGGATAGCCGCCCGATGATGCGCGCCTAGGGTTCTCCCGCACTTTCAGGGATTCCGGGCAAAGGACAGCGGACATGTCGAAGCGCATCGCCAGTCTTATGCTCGCGATCATCGCTATCCCGGGAGCCGCCGCCGCTCAACCGGCGACAGCCGAGACTGTGGTCGTGCCTGCCGACACCCCCGCGGGGCAGGAGGCAAAGACGAAATGGGAGTTCGCGACGATCGGGTACGTCTGGGCGGCAGGCGCCTGGGGCGAAACCGACGTCATTGGTCCTGCGGAGCCGGTCGACCTCGACCTTCCGTTCGGCAAGGTGCTCGACGCGTTCAAGTTCGCATTCATGGGCTCGGCGGAGGCGAAGCGCGACCGCGTGATCTTCCTCGGCGACCTCACCTTCATCCATCTCGAAGCCAAACACGGCATCGGTATCCGCGATCCGGATTTCCTCGAAGCGGAACTCGATTCGCGAACGGCCGAAGTGACTCTCCTCGGCGGCTATCGAGTCGCGGACAAAGGACCGGTCGCGGTCGATCTCCTCGCGGGCGGCCGAATGAATTTCCTCAAGATGACCCTGCAGCTGGACGGACCGAACCGCGAGGCCGACGGCGAGGTCAAGCACAACTGGCTCGACCCAATCGTCGGCGCTCGGATGTCCGCGCCGCTCGGCGGGAAATGGAGTGCCGGATTCTACGGCGATATCGGCGGCATCGTCACCGGATCGGACATAACCTGGCAAGCAGCCCCGACGATCAATTACCGGCTAAACCGCCGGATGACCCTCGGCGGCGGGTGGCGCTACTACAAGGTGAAATTCGACAGGGGCGATTTCCTGTACAACGTCCATCAAAGCGGGCCTATCGTCACCTTCCGCACGGTATTCTGACGTCTGCGTTCCGCCGTGACATCTCGTGCGTGACAGCCTTGCCCCGCATTTGATATTTCAGGGCGAAGCCACCCCGCGAAGGGCAGGTTCATGGTCGATTATCTCCCGAAGCCGGTTCGCCTGTTCGACAGCTTCGGAATCGCGCCCCGGATGATCCGCTTCTTCCTGGTGGAGAAGGGAATCGATCTGCCTCGATACGAGGTCGACCTCATGCTCGGCGAGAACCGCGATCCCGAGTTCCTTCGAGTCAACCCGACGGGGCAAACGCCGGCCCTTGAGTTGGAGGACGGCACGATCATCGCGGAGGCGCCGGTCATCTGCGAATATATTGAGGACTTCTGGCCAACGCCGCCGCTGATCGGCGCGACCGCGAAGGACAAGGCGATCACGAAAATGTGGTTCCGGCGAGTCGAGCTCAACATCTGCCGGCCCATGATCCACGGCTATTATTATTCGGACGGGTTGGAGACCTTCAGGACGAGGATCCGTTGCATCCCCGAAGCCGCGGAAGGCCTGAAGGCGCAGGCAGTTGACGGAATCCGATGGCTCGAGGGCCATCTCGCCGGCGACTGGATCGCGGGGCCGTCGCTGACTTTGGCCGACCTCTGCCTGTTCTCCTATTTCGACGACCTCTTCCAAAAAGGGCAGAAGATGCCCGACGGATGCGACCGGGTGAGCGCCTGGTTCGAGCGCGTAGGTTCGCGGCCCGCGGCACACCGAAGCTTGTGGAAATGGCGGCCGGCCGAGTCCGTCAAGCAGCCGGAAGCTTCGCCGGGCACGCTGGCATCATAGCCACGCGCGGTGCGGATTCGATCCGCTTGCGCGCGCTGTCCACGAGGTGCCGGAATCGAGGCAGGTCACGGATGGCCGCCCAGGCGGGGTCATTCTCGAGCATGGCCAGCTGCCTGCGCTTTGACATCGTCTCCGCGAACGGCTCGAGCATGTCCATGGCTTCTTCAGGATCGCCGAGAAACGTGACGAGCGCGGTTGCGAGGCTGTAGCGCATCGCGAGATTCCCGGGGTCCGTGTTCAGCGCCTTTCGCAACCATTTGCGCGACCTGTCGGCATGGCCGAATGCCGCGAACCCGCAGGCGCCCGATGCGAAGGCGGCACCATTGCGCGGATCGGAAATGACGATCCACTCCGCGCTGGCGATTGCCAGCTCGGCCGCGCGGCGAACACCATCCGGATCGTTCGTCACCTTGTACAGCGACACCAAGAGCGCCGCACTCTCATGGTCCGTCCTCGTCGCAGCCGCCGATGCGCGTTCAAGCGAAGCGATCGCTTCCCCGACCCGGCCCTCCGACAGGGCGAGCGCCGCTGCTTCCCGGTTGGCCTCCCAGCAATCGGGGTCGATTCGAAGAGCGGCCTCGATTTCCTCCCGGGCCCCTTCGTTGGAACCCTGTTCCGCGAACTGGCGGGCAACGACGCAATGGGCTTCGGCGATTTCCGGATCGATCGAGATCGCGCGCTGTGCCGCGGGAAGCGGGTCCTCGCCGCGGCCGCACCAAAAGGCGAGTTCGCCCTCCGCGAGCGCCATCAGCGCCCAGGCCCGCGCATATTGGGGGTCGAGCTCGGTCGCCTCACGGCACAAGCTGACGATGTCTTCCCCAGCGCGCGAGTTGCCGAGCCCGGCGGTGGCCCAGCGGCGCCGCGCCTTCAGGTAGAGGTCGTACGCCTCGGCGTCGGACGTGCTCCGGGCGTTGATCGCCTCCTCTTCCGAGGGAAGCAAGGTCAGCTCGAGCGCTTCGACGATTGCCTTCGAGATCTCGTCCTGGATCGCGAAGATGTCGGTCAGGTCGCGGTCGTACCGCTCGGCCCAGAGCTGGTGGGCGGTCGAAGCCTCGATCAGTTGCGCGGTGATCCGAACCTGCGATCCGGCCCTCCGAACGCTTCCTTCCACGACATGAGTGGCGCCGAGGGCCGAGGCGATCGCCTTCTCGTCCACCGACTGGCCCCTGAAGGCGAAAGCTGCGTTGCGGCCGATGACGTCCAGGGCCGAGACCCGCGACAGGTCGGTAATGACGTCTTCGGTGATCCCCTCGCTGAAATATTCATGCTCGGGATCGCCGCCGATGTTCTCGAAGGGCAGAACGCAGATCGAGAGGCGAGGCGCCGAACGGACTGCGCCCTTTTCGGAGACGCGCGGCGGCCCCGACGCAACGCTTCGTGCCTCGATCGCGTCCACGACCCTGGAAATCGCCACGTCCGGCGCTCCACCGGCGGGAAGCGAAATCGCCTGGAATTGCCGGAAACCGAGCGGAGGCTTGTGGCCGTCGAGAGCGATCGGGAGAAGGCGGCCGCTGTCCCGGCCTTCGCCGGCTTCGTCGAGCACCCACGGAGAAGCCGCCGCTGCGGCCGACCAGAGCACCATGACCACATCGGCGCACTGCAGCTCGCGGTCGATCTCCGCCGCGAAGCGCGACCCTCCGCGAAGATTTTCGTCCCACCAGACGGCGTGGCCATTGGCGCCGAGCGCTTCGGCAAGAAGCTTCGCCGACGCGCTGTCGGAATGGGCGTAAGAGAGGAAGATTCGCGCCATCGCACCCCCAACGGGTCACCTTGCGCCTGCAAATCACCGCCTTCAAGACAATGGTTTAGCTGCTGCTCGCGCGTGACAGGCAAGCGCCGCATCTGATAGCGCTGAACTCATGCCGCTAACCGCCGCCGCGTCCGCCCGCGAAATCCTGACGGGCCTTCACGACGTGATGGCGGGCCGCGGCTCCGCGCAGTCGAAGCTGGACAAGGTCGTCGACCTTGTTGCGGAGAAGATGGAGAGCGAGGTCTGCTCGATCTACCTGCTCCGCGACAACAAGCTGGAGCTGTTCGCGACGCATGGTCTTCGCAAGGAAGCCGTTCACGTCACCCGGATGAAGCTGGGCGAAGGCATCGTCGGCACCATCGCCGCAGAAGGCCGCATCCTGAACCTCGCCGAGGCGGCGGGCCATCACGAGTTCGTGTACAGGCCTGAAACAGGCGAAGAGCGCTTTCACAGCTTCGCCGGCGTCCCGATCATCTATCGCGAAAGCCCGGTCGGAGTCCTCTCTGTCCAGCACGCCGACCCGCGTCGCTACGCCGACGTCGAAATCGAGGCGCTCCAGACGGTGGCGATGGTATTGTCGGAGCTGATCGCCGGCGCCCGGCTGGTGGACGGAGCCCGCCGCGGTCGGCTTCGAAGTGGCGGCCCGCTCCGCCTTACCGGCCTCAAGCTCGTCGCGGGAATGGCGAAGGGCCAGGCGGTCTTCCACGAACCTCGAATCGTCGTCGAACATACCGTCGCCGACGACATCGAGGCCGAGCGCGACCGGGTTTACGGCGCGTTCCGGAGGATGCGCGAGCAGATCGACAACATGGCTCGCGAGGCGGAGTTCGGAAGCGCCGGCGAGCATGAGGAGATCCTCGAGACCTACCGCATGTTCGCTTATGACGAGGGCTGGTCGCGCCGGATCAACGAGGCGATCGATTCCGGACTGACCGCCGAGGCGGCGATCGAGCGGGTCCAGCAGCGCACGCGAGCTCGGATGCGGGAGATCGACGATCCGATCCTGCAGGAACGCATGCACGACCTTGAGGACCTGTCCAACCGGCTCCTGAGGATCGTCTCGGGAAGGATCGGCACGGCGGCCCAGACGGGCCTCGCGCATGACACGGTGCTCGTCGCGCGAAACCTCGGGCCTGCCGAGCTTCTCGAATATGACCGGCGCCGGCTGAAAGCCGTCGTGCTGGAGGAAGGCTCGCTCACCTCGCACATGGTGATCGTCGCCCGCGCGATGGCGGTGCCCGTCGTCGGGCGCCTCTCCGACATCCGCCACAATGTCGAGGACGGCGATACGATCCTTGTCGACGGCGACAACGGCAGCGTGATGATCCGCCCGTCGAAGGCGCTTGCCACCAGCTTCGACCAGCGCATGGCGCTCAGCAAGAAGAGGCGGGCGCAATATGAAGCGATCCGGTCGCTTCCTGCGCGGACGACGGACGGCGTCGACATCAGCGTGATGATGAACGCCGGTCTAGCCGAGGACGCGGCCTCGCTTGAACTCACCGGAGCGGACGGGATCGGTCTCTTCCGGACCGAGTTCCAGTTCCTCGTGTCGGCAACCCTTCCCGGCCGTGAGAGCCAGCTCCGGCTCTACAAGAGGGTGCTCGACGCGGCCGGCGGCAAGCCGGTCGTCTTCCGGACCCTCGATATCGGCGGCGACAAGGCGCTTCCCTATCTCACCAGCCATTCCGACGAAGCGGAGAATCCGTCGATGGGCTGGCGCGCCCTTCGCCTGTCCCTCGATCGCTCGACCCTGATGAAAGCGCAGGCCCGGGCTCTGGTGCAGGCCGCCGCCGGAAGGGTGCTCAGGGTCATGTTCCCGATGATTTCCGAGCCGTGGGAATATGAGAAGGCGCGCGGCTTGTTCGAGGAGCAGGTCGAATGGGCCGAGCGCGGCAACCGGCCGGGGCCGACGCGGATCGAATATGGCGCGATGCTGGAAGTCCCGGCGCTCGCTGAAATGCTCGACCAGCTGCTCCCGCGCCTCGATTTCCTGTCGATCGGAACCAATGACCTGACGCAGTTCCTGTTCGCTGCCGACCGGGGCGATCCGCGGCTCGCCGAGCGTTATGACTGGCTCAGCCCGGCAATCCTGCGTTTCTTGAAGCGCGTGATCAGCGCCGCGCGCGATTCCGCAAAGCCCGTGAGAATATGCGGAGAGATGAGCGGACGGCCGCTCGAATGCCTGGCTCTTATCGGTCTTGGAGCGGAGAACTTCTCGATCACCCCGGCGGCTGTCGCCCCAATCAAGGCGATGGTCCGCTCGGTGGATTCGGCGGCGATTCGGGCGCGGATGGATCAGTGGCTGGCGCGTCCGCCGCAGGACCTCAGGAAAGCGCTTTCGGACTGGGCTCGCCGCCACCGTGTCGCCGTGGGCTGATGCCGGCGATGCGCTGTTGACAGGGGGCGAAGCGGCTTCGAGAACGTTTGAGCGCGGTGTAGAGGATCAGGAATTGGACGAAGAGACTGAACTGACCGGGTCCCCGACTGTCGGCGAACGGCTCAAGGCCGCGCGCGAGGACAAGGGGTTGAGCCTCGAACAGGTTGCGTCCGAAACGAGAATCCCCCTTCGGCATCTTCAAAGCCTTGAGGAGGCGGACTGGGATCGTCTTCCCGCTCCCACGTACACCATCGGATTCGCCAAGAGCTATGCGAGCGCGGTCGGCCTCGACCGTACCGACATCGGAGAGCAGCTTCGGTCCGAGATGGGCGGCTACAGGACCGACAATTCGAACGTCGAGCATTTCGAGCCCGCCGACCCTGCGCGGACCATGCCCAAATGGCTCGTTCTCTCGGCCGTCGCCGCGATCATCGTCGTGGTTCTCGTTTTTTCCTGGATACGCAACCAGTCGCTGACCGCGGAGGCGCCCGCGCCGGCGGTCACGGAGCAGCCCGAGCAGCAGGCATCGGTACCGGCGGCGCAAGCTCCGCCACTGGTCCAGCCGCCGGCGTCGGCTCAGGGGCCGGTCACGCTTGCCGCAACCGGGCCGGCCTGGATCCGCGTGACCGACCAGGGAAAGACCCTGTTCGAAGGCGTTCTCCAGCCCGGGCAGACCTATCAGGTTCCCCCGGCCGCCACCGCCCCGCTGCTTCGAGCCGGTGCGCCCGAAGCGTTGCGGATCACCGTCGGAACCGCTGTTGCGCCCCCGGTCGGACCCGCGGGCCAGGTCACGTCCAACGTCAGCCTGCTTCCCGCCGACCTGATGGGCGGGCCCGGCAAAACCGCTGGGCAACCCGCTGCGGCGGCGGAGCCGCAAAATTCGCTGGCGCAATAGATTCATGGAGGCGTAAGCTCGCCTCCGGCAGTCTGGTCACGTTCGAAGTTGGTGGGGGATTTCAATGACTAGCGGGCATTTGCGCATCGCTCTTCCGGCCGTGGCGCTTCTCGGCATCGCGATCACTCCAGCACTCGCTCAGCGGCCCGCGAGTCCCGAGCAGCGCATCATGGTCCTCGAACAGCAGGTGGCGGCGAGCCAGTCCACCGCGATCCGGCTCGAGCAACGGCTCAACTTGATCGAGCAGCAACTCCAGCAGCTGATCAACCAGCGCGAGGTCGGGGGTCACGACGTAACGGAGCTTCAGTCCGACATCGCCAAGCTGAGGAGCGACATGGACTCGCGCCTGGGTGCACTCGAATCGCGCCCGGCGCCGCAGCAGCCGGCCGAGATCCCCATCGAAACCACGCCGCCGGCCGACTCGAAGCCCGAGGCCAAGACTCCGTCGGCCGCCTCCACCGCCGACGAAGCCAAGGGCGAGGACGAAACAGAAACCGCGGTCACTGACCCCGGCGAGGAAGCCTATTCCGAGGGCTATCACCTCTGGCGAGACGGCAAGTACGACCAGTCGATCACGGCCCTTCGCGCCTTCGTTTCCGGCTTCCCGAACCACCGCCGGGTGAGCTTCGCGAGGAACCTCATCGGTCGCGCACTGCTCGACAAGGGCCAGCCGAGGCCGGCCGCGGAAGCGCTTCTCGCCAATTACCGGTCGAACCCGAAGGGCGAGCGCGCGCCCGACAGCCTCTATTATCTCGGCCAGGCGCTTATGAAGCTCAATCAGCCGGGCCAGGCGTGCAAGGCCTACGCGGAGCTGGAGGACGTTTACGGCGCCGCCGTCCGTCCCGACCTCCAGTCGCTGGTGACGCAGGGCATGGCGGACGCCGGCTGCTCGTAGGCGAGGAATTGCGGGCGATAGCGCAATGGCGCAGTTTCGCCCGCGATGACCGACGCTCCATTCAGGATCGAACCCGCTGCGGCGGAGCGATTCGCGGCCGATCTCGATCGGCTTGCGCCTCAAGGGTCGAGGATCGGGATTGCGGTGTCCGGCGGACCGGACAGCGTCGCGCTGCTTCTTCTCGCCTCGGCGGCGCGGCCGGGCGCGGTCGAAGCGGCGACGGTCGATCACGGATTTCGCGCTGAATCAGCCGACGAAGCGCAGGTGGTTTCCGGGCTATGCCGAAGAGTCGGGGTCCCGCATTCGACCCTGAAGATCGAATGGGCCGAAAAGCCGGAGAGCGCCATCCAGGAGCGGGCGCGAAGCGAGCGCTACCGGCTGCTCGATCGCTGGGCGGCCGACCGCAAACTCGATTTGCTGGCGACGGCGCATCATCTGGACGATCAGGCCGAGACATTCCTGATGCGCCTGAATCGCGGCGCCGGAGTTCGCGGGCTTGCGGGGATGCGGCCCGACTCACCGGTTCCTGCCGAGGGATCGAACCGGCGACTGATCCGCCCGCTGCTCACCTGGCGGCGAGCGAAGCTTGAGGAGGTCTGCAAGACCGCGGGCGTCGAGCCGGTCAGCGATCCGAGCAATTCCGACGACCGATACGAGCGGGTTCGAATTCGGCAGGCGCTTGGCGAGACGGACTGGCTCGATGCCGATACGATCGCCCGAAGTGCGGCGAATCTCGCGGGCGCGGATGCGGCGCTTCACTGGGCTGCGGACCGCGAATGGGAGGCGCAGGTCAGCCGCTCGGACGAAGGCATCGCCTACCGCCCGGCCGCTCCATTCGAAATCCGCCGAAGGGTCGTAGCCCGCGCGCTCGCCGAGCTGGCCACCGAGGGAGACGACCATCAGCTCCGAGGGACTGATCTTGACCGCCTCCTCGCCACCCTCGCCAACGGCGAGAGGGCAACACTGCGCGGCGTGCTTTGCACGGGCGGAGACGCATGGACATTCAGGCCGGCGCCACCGCGCAAGCAGTAAGAGGTCGCCCGCATCCACAGGCGCGGTCGAACGTTCTGCCGCCATGCCGTCCACGGTCATCCGCCGCTTCGACTATCTCGCGCCGAGGCGAGAGCTCGTCGTCGAGTTCGTGACCGGCCGCCGTTACGTTTATTCGGAGGTTCCGCAGGAGGAAGCGGACGCGATGCGCAGCGCCTTCGCCAAGGGAAGTTATTTCAATCGCAGGATCCGCGACCGCTATCCGTATCGCGAGCTGTCCGAAGCTTCGGATCAGTAGCCGGGCGGCGTTTCCGGCGGCGGGGCAGCCTTTGTGCCTGCTTCCATGGACTCGGCCTTCGCCCGGTCGATCATGTTCTGGAGGCAGCCGGTCTCGCCTCCCGGCCCAACTGCCGAGCAACTCTGGATTCCGGTGCGCCCGACATATTCGAAGCTCCTGGCCTTGTTGGCCCAGGCGTCGCGGGTCTGGCGCGGCCCCGAATCCCGGTAGCGCTCGGGAATCCGGTACCGTTCGCTCTCGGGCTTGCGGGCGCAGACCACGATCGCGCTGTCGGTCGACCGCGGGCAGGGGTCGTTTCCGTACACGATCACTTCGGCGATCTTGTCCTCGGTGCCGGCATTGCCGGTCGTCACCTGGGCGGTCGCGGGCACCGCAAGGGCTGCCGCCAGTGCCGCCGTCGCTCCAGTGAGCGAAATCGCAAGCTTGATCATCGTCAACAACCTTTCACGGCTTAAAGCGGCCAGCGGGCGCCCGTTGTTCCGCTAGACACGCTTCGACAGCGCGATTGCTACACGACATGCCGCGCGTATCGCTCCCGTCAATAGGGGATAGGCTGGAGCCCGCTGAGCGCCCGCTGAACGGGCCGTGTCGAGATGTTCCAGCTCCTCGGCCCGGAACTGCGCAATGTCCCCGGACAGTTCGGCATCGTCCTCGCCGAGCTCGTCGAGCTGGCGCTGGTAGTGGCGCCCGATTTCGGTCTCGATCGCGTCCGTGCAGGCCATTGCCGCGTCTTCGCCGATCAGCGCGGTCCCGGCTCCGAGCGCAAAACCGGCTGCGTTCCACAGCGGCTGGAGCGCCGTCGGACGGACTCTGCGCGCGGCGACAAGTTCGTCGAAGCGCTTAAGGTGCCTTTGCTCCTGCATCGCCATTCGCGACACGAGCTTGGCCGCGGGCGAGCTGGGATCGAGCACGGCGAGCTGGCCCGCGTAGATCCTGGTCGCGCCATATTCGCCGGCCTGATCGACGCGGATCATCGAGGCCGTATCGGCGCGGGTCCTGCCCGGCCGCCAGGGGCCCGCCCTGCGGCTCAACGCGATTGCCTCCCGGACAAAGTCAGCCAGCCGATCGCGACCGCTCCGGACAGCGACAGGATGGCGTTCCACCCGGCCAGAGAGATTCCGAGGAACGCCCATTGCACCTGGTCGCAGCGAATCAGCGGCACCTTCATCAGCTTCTTGAGGAGTTCCTCGGTCGACGCCGCCTTGGCGGTCGTGGTGCACGTCGTGAAGCCTTCGAAAATGCCCAGCTCTACGCCTGCGTGATAGATCGCGATCGCGCCTGAGACCGCGATTGCGAGCGCCGCGAGGAGGACGAGCACGCGCGACCGCTGGGATTGCGCGGAGGCCGACAGCGCAAGCGCTGCGAGCACGGCGGCGGCCCCGTGCGGCCAGCGCTGCCAGTAGCACATCTCGCAAGGGTAGAGGCCGCCGAGATATTGCGAGCCGAGCGCTCCGCCCAGCAGCGCAAGTGGAAGCAGCAGGGCGATCAGGCGGCCCGCCTCGCTCCGCGACATGAACGATGCTCCGCGCTCGCCGCCGAGCGCCGCTTCAGCCATGACCTAGCGGCGTGACTTCGGCTGGCCGCCGCTGGAAGCCACCGCGGTCCCGCCCGGGCCGAGGCGCTTCAGCGTATTCAGCGCGTAAAAGAGCTGGAAGTCCTTGATGCCCTTCTTCTCCAACTCCTCCGAGGTCGCCGAGAAGCGCGGATCCTGGGCGGTGTCGTCCTGCTCCAGCAGCTTGTCGTCGGCCTTCGCCTGGGCAAGCAAATGGTGGCGAAGGTCGGCTTCGCGGACCTGCGGCCGGTTCTTGTAGTCGGGATCGGAAAGCTGCGGGACGGCGATGTCGGGGTCGATCCCGCCGGCCTGAACCGAACGCCCCGACGGCGTGTAGTAACGGGCGGTCGTCAGGCGAAGCGCAGTCCTGGGGCCGGTCTGGACGACCGTCTGGACGCTGCCCTTGCCGAAGCTCTGCTCGCCCATCACCAGCGCCCGGCGCTGGTCCTGGAGCGCTCCGGCGACGATCTCGGCCGCCGAAGCCGTGCCGGCATCGGTCAGCACGATGACTGGAAGGCCGTGCGCCATGTCGCCGGGCTTCGCATAGTAACGCTCGATATCGGTCTTCTCGCGGCCTCGCTGCGAGACGATCTCGCCGCGGCTGAGAAAGGCGTCGCTGATCTCCACCGCCTGGTCGAGAAGCCCGCCGGGGTTGGAGCGAAGGTCGAGGATGTAGCCAAGCGGGTGCCCGCCGGTCGCCTTGTCGACCGCGGTCAGCGCCGCCTTCGTTTCCTCCGCCGAATTGCCGGAGAAGGTGTTGATGTCGATGACCGCGATGCCATCCTTGATCTGCCACTTGACCGGGCGAAGCACGATGCGCTCACGGACCAGCGACACGTCGAAGGGCTTGTCGCGGCCGGGGCGAACGATGGTGATCTTGATCGGCGAGCCGGGCTGGCCGCGCATCTTGTCGACCGCTTCGTCGAGCGAAGCGCCGTAGAGCAGCTGCCCGTCGATGTGGGTGATGTAGTCGCCCGCCTTGATCCCCGCCCGCCAGGCAGGCGTGTCCTCTGTCGGAGCGATCACCTTCACCGCGCCGTCCTCGACGGTGACGGTCAGGCCGAGGCCGCCGTAATTGCCGTCGGTGGTCGTCTTGAGGGAGTCGAAGTCGCTATCCTCGAGATAGGAAGAGTGGGGGTCGAGGGCGGCGAGCATCCCGTCGATCGCGCCCTTGATCAGGGTGTGGTCGTCGACCGGCTCGACATAGTTCGCCTTCACCCGCTCGTAGACGCTCATGAACTTCTCGAGCTCTTCGTAATTGGCGACATCGGCGGCGGCGAGCGAGCTCGTCGTCACCGGCACCAGGGCGAGCGCTCCGACAAGCGCCAGAGGGGGAAGGAGTTTGTGAATCGTCTTCATGGGTAATGCCTTAAGTCGCGTCGCGAATGACTTTAGCCGCCTTTGGGGCCATTTGACAGCATCGCAGATGAACCTGCGATGAGGGCAGGGGAAACGGCTTCCCCCTTGCGCCGGAGCTGGACTTCCACCGGCCCGAGCGCGATTCCGAGCGGCTCGCCAATGCGCACCTTGTCGCCCCGGTGGAATTTCGATCCGGCGTTGACGAGCACCGATTTCCAGCCATCGCCGTGGTCGATGATGACGACCCCGTCATAGTCGCGAAAAGGCCCCGCGAAGAGGATGGTTCCCGACGCCGGGGCGACGAGTGCGGTTCCGCGCCGGGTCGCCAGCGTAACCCCGCGCGAGCGTACGCCATTGCCGCTGACCGCGCCGAGCCCGTCGACGACATCGGCAGTCGCGGGCATTCGGTAGGCGAGCGGCGGCGTCGGCGCCTTGCCGGAGCGGCGGAACGGCGCCGGCCCGAGCTCGGCCAGCTCATGCGCCAGTTGAAGCGAGGACCGGCGGCTCGAAACGCCGCCGCGGACGTCCGCGAGCCGCTCGCCGGTCGCGAGTGTGACGTCGCCTGCTCCGAGCGCCTCGGTGCCGCGACGCCTGGCAATGTCGACAGCGCGTTTTTCCAGCTCCGCGAAGGCGGTGCGCCGCTTGTCGAGCTCGTCCCGGCTCCGGGCAAGGTCGTCTCGAGCCGCGACGGCGGCATCCTGCAGGCGGCTGCCGCGTTCCAGCTCGCGCGACAGTGCCGCAGTTCTCGCCCGGATGACCGGCGCCGTCGCAGCGACCAGGACGTTCAACTTCACCAGATCATCCGCAGAATGCGAATCCGCGAGGAGCAGGATCGGCGGCCTCCGGGCAGTCATGACAAGCCCGCCGAGAAGAGCGCTCACCGGCGCCTGCTCTCGCGCCAGCCGCCGCCGCTGCAGTTCCATCTGCGCCGCCACGAGCCGCGAATGCGCGTCGGCTGCCGTGATCTGCGCCTCCGCCGCGTCAATCGCCTGCGCCGCCGCGAGCTGCTGCGCCCGGATCCGGGTGACCTCGTCGCGCGCTTCGGACGCCGCCTTCTCGAGCCGCTGCTGTTCGGCCCGGGCAGCTTTGAATTCGTCCCGTGCTTGCTGCAGCTGCGCCTCCAGGGTGGGTTGTTGCAGCTCGACCGGAGCGCTCGCGCCAATCGCCGCCGATCCGGAGAGCACAAGCAGGAAGGTGATGCGCCGCAGCACGCTGTCAGCCTGCGCGATGATAGGGGTGGTTGGCAAGGATGGACGTCGCCCGGAACAATTGCTCCGCCAGCATCGCCCGGACGAGGAGATGCGGCCAGGTCGCGGGCCCGAACGAGAGCAGCATGTCGGCCGAGGAGCGGTCGGCTTCTCCGTGCCCATCGGCGCCACCGATCGAGAAGCGCGCTTCGCGCTTGCCGCCGTCGCGCCACTCCTCCAGCTTCCGGGCGAGCTCGGTTGAAGTGAGCGCCTTGCCGCGCTCGTCGAGGATGATGGAAATGCCGTTGTCCGGCAACGGCGGCAACGGACGCTTGTCGTCCGTCAGCTCGGTCAGCTTGGTCGGCCACGCGATCCGCTTCAAGTAGCGCTCGACCAGCTCGGCTTCGGGAGAGCGGCCGATCTTTCCGCGAGCGACGATGTGGAGAAGCACCGAGCCGAGCGGCTTAGCGCCCGGTGATGGCCGAAGCTGCGGTATAGGGCCAGCCGACCACCGCTAGGAACCCGTCGTAAACAGCCCTCGCCGCCTCGGCGATCGCTTTCGGGCGATTGTCGCCGCCGCGGGCGAAGATGGCGATTGCGACCCGATGCCCGTTTGGCAAGGTGATGAATCCGACGTCGTCCGTTAGCCCGGTGAGAGTGCCAGTCTTGTGCTCGACCCGCGTTCCGTCGGGCAGGAGAGACTTCATCCGGTTCCGCCCGGTCATGCACTGGGCCATCAGGTCGAGCATATAGTCCTTGCTCCACGGCCTCAGGAACTCGCCATTGTCGAGCCGCCTGAGGAAGGTCGCGAAAGCGAGGGGCGTCGCGGAATCGCGCTCGTCATAGAGGTCGCGCTTCGCGCGCAGCAGCTGGGCGATCGTCCGGTCGATGCGGATTCCATCGACCTTGTGGAAATCGAGCCACGTCTGGACGGTGTCCGGCCCGCCGAGGTTGCGGATGAGAAGGTCCGTTGCGTGGTTGTCGCTATGGACCAGCATCTTGCGCATCAGCGTCGCTGCGGACACGCCGCCGATCGAATCGTGGAGCGAGCGGTCGCCCTTCTCGACATAGGACAGGTAAGTCGCGGCCACGGCCAGCTTGACGGTGCTCGCCATCGGATATTGCCGGTTGCCTCGAACGCTGACCGTCTCACCCGTGTTGAGGTCGATCGCCGCGATGCCGACGTCCGACGACTTCGACGTGACGAGCAACGACAGCTCGTTCTGAAGGCTCGAAACCAGCGGACTTTGCGCAGCCGCAACGGGCTGCGCGAAAAGCGCCAGCGCGAAAAATAATATTCCCCAACGTCGCATCTTCTCACCCACCATGAGCAGTTGCGGTCACCGCTTCATCCCCAAAAGACCACATTCTCTCCAAATTGTAAAAACTTCTTACCTCCGGCCGGAATAAATGGACGATCACGTCGTCCGCATCGATCAGCACCCAGTCGGCCGCGGGCAGTCCCTCGATCCGCACATTCTTCCCGAATTTCTGCTTGATTCTGTCGGCCAGCTTGGTCGCCATCGCAGCGACCTGGCGGGTCGAACGGCCCGATGCGACCACCATGTGATCGGCTATGCTGGACTTCCCCTCCAGAGGGATCGACACGATTTCGAGCGCCTGGTCGTCATCCAGCGACTTGAGCACGAGCTTGTGGAGCTCTTCGACGTCGATCTGCGGACGGCCTTTGGCAGCGGTCTCGGTTGAAGGGTCGGGCAAGGCGTCTCCTTAAGTAGGCGTCGTCCGCGAGCCGGAGGCTCCGGATCGCGTTCGGCTGTGCCAATTTGGGTCAAGCGCGCGTAAGGCCGTCGCGGAAGTGGGGTTGGTCGGCAGGCGAAGAAACAAGATCGCCGGTGGACTCCACTCCGTCCAGTCTTTCGCATGGCCTGCCGGGCGGACGAACCGGGAAAGCCAGCCCATCGCGCGCGCCGCGAGGGCCGGCTCATCATAACCGGGGCGCGGAAGCACCGCAATCGGCACCAGGCCGGCGAGCTTTCGCCAATCCTTCCACCGATGGAATTCGGCAACAGTGTCCGATCCCATCAGCCAAATGAAGCGGTCATCCGGAAACTCGCGCATCAAGGCGCGTAACGTATCGATAGTGTAACGGGTTTCCGAACGCCGCTCGAAATCGCTGGCCCTGATCGCGCTGCCGGCGGCCATTTCCTCGGCCGACGCGAGCCTCGCTTCGTAGGGCGCCATGTCCCCGGAACCCTCTTTCAGCGGGTTGCCGGGGGACACCAGCCACCACAATTCGTCGAGCCCGAGCGCGTCGATGGCCGCGACGCTCAGCTGCCGATGCCCCTCATGAGCCGGGTTGAATGAGCCGCCGAGAAGCCCGATGCGCTTCATGGAACAAGCCGCTAGCATCCGCGGTGTGCCTGCGCCACAAAAGGGCGGGGAATTTGGAATGGGCGATCTCGAGGGAATCGGCGACGCTGTAACGGGCGCGATGCTTGCGCGCGCGGTCGAGCCCGAAGCCGGCGAGGCCGGCGACGGTCACACTCACGAAAAGAACTGCCTCAATTGCGGGGCGCGCCTGTCGGGCGCGTATTGCCACGTCTGCGGCCAGAAGGCCCACGTCCACCGCTCGCTGCGCGCGTTCATGGGTGACTTCGTCGCGGGCGTACTCAATTTCGAAGGCAAGTTCTGGCGCACATTGCCGATGCTCGCCTGGTGCCCAGGGGACCTCACGCGCCGCTACATCGCCGGCGAGCGCGCCCGCTTCATTTCCCCGATCGCGCTTTACCTTTTCACCGTCTTCCTGATGTTCGCCGTCCTCAACTTCACCGGCGCGTTGGGATCCGGCCCCGGCAAGGGGATCGACGTCAGCTTCGACAAGGCCATAAGCGAGCAGAAGGCCGAAATCGCCAAGCTCGAGAAGCAGCGGACGGAGGCGGTGGCGGCGAAGAAACCGGTCGCCGGCATCGATCGCAGGATCGCCTCGGAGAAGGACGACCTCGCCCAGATAGAGAAGGTCAGGGCGGGTGACATACCGATCTCGGCCGATGTCGACAACGGAGAGACTCCGAAATGGCTCCGGGGCGTCGTCCAGAAGATCGAGAAGAACCCGGAGCTCGTCGTCACCAACATGCAGGACGCGGCTTCGAAGTACAGCTGGCTTCTGATCCCGCTGTCGCTGCCGTTCATGTGGATGCTGTTTCCGTTCAGCCGGAAGTACCGCCTCTACGACCACACGGTCTTCGTGACCTACTCGCTGTCGTTCATGATGATGCTGGTCATCCTCGGCGGCGCCCTTGTCGAGGTGAAACTGTCGTCGGTGGCGGGCTTGCTGTTCTTCGTCCCGCCGTTCCACATGTACCGGCAATTGAGGGGCGCCTATCAGCTCGGCCGCTTCAGCGCCCTGGTCCGCACCATGCTTCTGACGACCTTCGCCTTTATTGCCGGCTCGTTGTTCTTCGTCGTGGTCGCCGCACTAGGCGTGGCGTAGCGCTTAGCTCGGCTTGCAGGGAAACTTCCGCTCGAGGATTCGATTCATGGCCTCGGTCATGTCGATCTTCGACCGCTCGTTTTGCGGAATCTGGGAAAGGCGGTTCATGAACTCGGCCGAGCTCATCGCCTGGGGGCCGTCCGGCGGGCAATAGCGCGGCTTCCTGCCGGCAGCGATTGCGGCGAAGCGAGCTTCGCGGGCCTTCTCGCCGGCGGCCTTGCCTTCGGCCATCAGAGCCTTGACCTTGCCCATCGAAAAAACCGCCATCGCCCCTTTTTTCTGCAGTGCGGTGGCGCTTTGGTGAAATTGCTCGGCATTCATCGTTTGCGCTTGTGCAAGGGCCGGCAGGGCGAGAATCGCTACGGCTAACGGCCAACGGAAATGCATTCGGGTCACCTCTAATCAGGAGGCGGCACGAGAGCGTTCAGGCAATGAATGCCGATTGAACAGGAGGACTGCGCTCAGGCGCCGGCTGCCGCGGGACCGCCGAGCGGGCGCGGCTTCTTGTTGCGGCCGGCCTTCGGAATCGATGACCCGGCTGTCGGGATCGTCGCTCCGGTGGGACCACCGCGGTCGATCGAGCCGCCGTCCATCAGCGCCTTGATCTCCTCGCCGCTCAGGGTCTCATATTCGAGAAGCGCCTGGGCGAGCGTTTCGAGCTGGTCGCTGTTCTCGGACAACAGGCTCTTCGCGCGCTCGTAGGATTCGTCGACGATTCGGCGGATTTCCTTGTCGATCGCACGGGCCGTCTCGTCCGACATCTGGCGGGTCCGGTTGACCGAATAGCCGAGAAATACCTCCTCGTCGGGTTCCGCATACTGAAGCGGGCCGAGCAAGTCGGAAAGACCCCAGCGGGTGACCATGTCGCGGGCAAGGCCGGTCGCATACTGGATGTCCGACGCGGCGCCCGACGATACCTTGTCGTAGCCGAAGATCAGCTCCTCGGCGACGCGCCCGCCCATGGAGACGGCGAGGTTCGCGTACATCTTGTCGCGGTGATAGCTGTAGTTGTCCCGCTCGGGCAGGCGCATCACCATTCCCAGAGCGCGGCCGCGCGGGATGATCGTGGCCTTGTGGATCGGGTCGGAAGCGGGCTCGTGCAGGGCGACGACGGCATGGCCGGCCTCATGATAGGCGGTCATCCGCTTCTCGTCCTCGGTCATCACCATCGACTTGCGCTCGGTGCCCATCAGCACCTTGTCCTTGGCCTCCTCGAACTCCTGCGCGGCGACGAGCCGCTTGCCCTTGCGCGCCGCGAGCAGCGCCGCCTCGTTGACGAGGTTGGCGAGGTCGGCGCCGGAGAAGCCGGGAGTCCCGCGAGCGATCACTCGCGGATCGACGTCGGGCGCGAGCGGCACCTTCTTCATGTGGACGCCGAGGATCTTCTCGCGGCCGTCGATATCGGGGCGGGGGACGACAACCTGGCGGTCGAAGCGGCCCGGTCGCAGCAGCGCCGGGTCGAGAACGTCAGGACGGTTCGTGGCGGCAATGATGATGATGCCTTCATTGGCCTCGAAGCCGTCCATCTCGACCAGCAACTGGTTGAGCGTCTGCTCGCGCTCGTCGTTGCCGTTGCCGAGGCCGGCGCCGCGATGGCGGCCGACGGCGTCGATTTCGTCGATGAAGACGATGCAGGGCGCGCTCTTCTTGGCCTGGTCGAACATGTCGCGGACTCGGCTCGCGCCGACGCCTACGAACATCTCGACGAAGTCGGAGCCTGAAATGGTGAAGAACGGAACGCCGGCTTCACCCGCGATCGCGCGTGCCAGAAGCGTCTTGCCGGTGCCGGGCGAGCCGACAAGCAGCGCGCCCTTCGGGATCTTGCCGCCAAGGCGAGCGAACTTGCCCGGGTCCTTGAGGTATTCGACGATCTCCTGGAGCTCCTCGCGGGCCTCGTCGATGCCCGCGACGTCGGCGAAGGTCACCTTGCCGTGCTTTTCGGTCAGCATGCGCGCCCGGCTCTTGCCGAAGCCCATGGCCCCGGAGCCGGCATTCTTCTGCATCTGCCGCATGACGAAGAAGCTGATTCCGATGATCAGCAGCAGCGGGAGTGAGTTGTAGAGCATGAGAAGCCAGATGCTCGAGCCTTCCTCGGCCTTCACCTGGACGTCGACTCCGCGCTCGACGAGCCTCGAGGAGATGGAAGCGTCGGCGGGGGCCGTCGTGCGGAACGTGCTGCCGTCGGCAAGCCGGCCGCTGATCAGGCTGTTGCCGGTGCTTGTGGTCGACATGGTGACCGACCGGACATTGCCCTCGTCGGCCTGCCGGACGAAATCGGAATAAGCGATGGGGTTGCCGGCCGACGCCCGCGAACCGCCGCCGATCATCTGGACGAAGAGAACCAGGCCGAAAAGGATTCCGACCCAGATGAGCAGGCTCTTCACCCAGGGGTTGGTCGGCTTTTTCTCGTTCATTCCTGTCCCGTTTCCGGCCGTTTGAGCCTGATGAGTCCGTAAGGACAAAACGCCCTTTGCACTAAAATAGGCTCATCCGGACCAATAACAATGGAGCCTTGCAAAGCGGTGAACGCCTCCACCGATGCGCCGAACTCGATTGCGCCGCGAAGACACGAAGCGCATGAACAACTCGTGGACATCAAGCCCGATCTCGCCGGCCCGACCGAACGCTGGGTCCGGATCGACGCCTATCTCGACGGGCTTATCCAAAGGCGTATCGCACGGCGCCCACATCGAATTTCGGCGCGGACCGAGCCCGAAGCTCCGCGAGCGATTCTGAGCACTTTGCCTTTCGCGGTGCTGATCGCCGTGCTCGGCCTGCTGATCGTCGCCTTCGCGGTCGCCGCCTTCCCGCCTTCGCAGCCCAAGTTCGAGCCTGCGAAGTCGAAGAAGGAACTGGGGACCGCGGCGCCCGGCTGGTTCGAGGAAGCGAAGAAGCAGTTCCGCTAGCTTGCCTAGCAGTGCCAGCCGCTGCCCGACCACCACATCCGGTCGACCGTGCAATTCTGGTTGTGCTGGACCCAGCGCGGAAAAGCCCGGTCCGGACGGTCGTGCCACCAGTCGTTGTAGCTGTCGGAACGCCAGCTCTGGTTGTTGTAGGCCGCCCACTGGCCGCCGTAATATTCGGTGACGGCGACCGTGTCGCCGCTGAGCCTGGGGGTCCCGCTTCTGAAATCCGGAAAGCCGTCGTGGCCGTCGTTGCGATCGTGGTGCCGATGGCCCGATGAGGATCCACCACCTCCGTTCCACTGGGATTGGGCAAGAGCCGGTGTGGCGATAATCGCGGAGACTGCCGCAAGGCCGAGCAAAAGGGTTCGCATGGCGCTTCCTCCTTTCGTTCCCACCGAGTGAGCTATTAACGTTTGCAGGGCGCGAATGTGCATCGGGGGATGTACTGGCTTCGAAGTCGATCGAGGAGGGCACCAAGTGGGTACCGCAGAAGGTGAAATTCGGGCGATCATCGACGACCGCGTTGCTGCGATCGGCGAGAAGGGCGCGGCGCGGGCTATGCGGGCGATTTCCGAGGACGTCGTCGCTTTCGAGCTGGTGCCGCCGCTCCGCCTTCCGCCGGGAGAGGCCCGCGACGAGGCCGGGTTCGCCGCCTGGCTCGCCGGGTATGAGCGGATCGCGGTCGAGATTCGCGACCTCGCCATCGAGGCGGACGAGCGGATCGGCTTCGCACATGGCCTTCATCATTTGACCGGCGTCCGCATCGACGGGACCGCGATGGACCTGTGGCTTCGCTCCACCCTGTGCTTCCGCCGCGAGGCCGACGGGTGGAAGATCGTCCATGCCCACAGCTCGGTCCCGTTCCATCCCGGTCCGGAGCTCAAGGCGGCGGTGGACCTCAAGCCGTAGCGGCTTTCATCGCTTGTTAGCGACAGCGGGAGTAAGCTTCGGCGAAGGTGACGAATGCGCGGATTCCTCATCTTCCTGGCCTTTGCCTGCCCGGTCGTCCTCGCCAGCCCCTTTTTCTGGAGCCTCGTCCGGATGGAATGGGGCGCGGAGAGGATCGGCTACGTCCACAAGACACCGAGCGGGCAAGTCACCCAGTGGGCAACGCTCGGACCGAAAGCCGGCTGGCCGGGCTGGGCGCCGATCCCCGAAGGCGCCAAGCTGCACGTCCGCGCCAATTTCGAAGCTGCTCCAGGGTTCAGCGCCAGCGGCTTTGGCGACATTTCCGGCAAGCCTCCGGCGCGGCTGGTCACCGAGCGGTATCAGAATGCGCTGAAGCGCGCCGGCTGGGCGGTCCGGGTCGGCCGCTTCGACTCCAGCTCGCCCGACATCCCGCCAAAGCCGATACATTGGTGCATCGTCGAAGCGCGCCGCGGACCCCGGGTCTTGCAGATGTCGGTCGATATCGACGACCCGCAAACCGTCGGGCGGATGCACTGGACTCAAGGGCCAATGCCGTTCCCGACAGGTGCAAGGGACGAGCCCTGCTGGCCTGCTTGAAGCGCAAAAGAGGCTCCACTCGTGTCGCACTTCTGGACCAGGACAAGGAGAGAAACGCCAGGCCGCTAACCGGGCGATAAGCTGTTTGGGTTAGGCTCGAAGGGCGATGAGCAAGCATTGGCGACCCGAACCGGACGTTCGTCCGCTGCGGCCCTCCAGGGCGCGGCGCGAGTGGGCGCGCATCCAGGGTTATTGCGCCGAACACGCCCGCGGCCCGATGCCCGAAGGGGCGAAAGTTGGGCTTCTGCTGATTGCTGCAGCCTGCGTCGGTGCGGCGATCGCCGTCTACCAGGTCTGGGGCCCGAGCGACGTCATCGCCAGGGACGAGCCGGAGACCTGGAGTGGGGCTCACCACGGCGAACGGCCGGACGTCTAGGCGAACCGCGCATTCCGGACTCGATCCATGTTGCAAAACTTCCCGGCGCCGATAGGTTCTTGCCTCTTATCGGAAGTTGGGGGGAATGATGGAAAAGCGTCCGCTGTCTTTGACGATCATCATGTGGTTCCTGATCGTTACGTCGCTGTTTGGGCTCTATAGCGTGCTCACCATTCGATCGAACGAGGTCGCGATGAAGATGATCGAGAAGATGGGCGTTCCGATCATGTACCAGCAGATCTGGGGCATCCTGGGCACCGTCGTGTCGCTGATCGTCGCTTACGGCATCTACCGGGGGCAGCCCTGGTCGCGAGTGCTCTACGTGACCTGGGGGATCCTGGGGCTGGTCGTCGGCTATTTCATCTCGCCGATGCCGCTCGTGCTCGGCCTCAGCCTCATCTTCCTCATCGTGATCTCGGCCTTCCTGTTCGGGGACAAGGCCAACGGATGGTTCGCGGCGCGCGGCTTTGCGCTGAGCCGCGAGCAGGGGTGAGCAGGGGCCGCGGCTGATGCGGCGCGTCTTCAGCGTCCTGTTCTTCGTGCTCGGCGGCTGGCTATTGATGGTCGAGCCGGTCATCGCCTTCCTCGATTTGGGTCCCGAGGCCCGGTCGGCCCAGCCGTGGGTGTTCCTGATCACGCTGGGCATGGCTGCGGTTCCACTGGCGATCGCGACCGCGCTCAGCCCCGGCGAGCGATGGCGCGAGCTTGGGTTGACGATCCTGCTCTCGGCCGGCGCGGCGCTGTTCGCCGGGATCTCGTCCGCCGCCGTCTTCCTCGATCCCGGATCGGGGCCACTGATCGAGGAGGCTGTGCCGAACATGCCGGACTTCGCCTTCACCCCCGTGACGGGGATCCTGAACCTGGCCGTCATCGCCGCAATCGGGTGGCTGCTGTACCGGCGGCCGCGAAATCGGTCGCCGCGCTAACCGAACGATAACTCGCGCCGTGTAGGACGGGCGCATGGCCAAGCCGTGGAAGCCCGACAAGAAGACCGTCGAGATGCGCCCGTCACGCATCCGCCGAGACCCCGTGCCGGCGGACAAGCCGTCGCTCATCGACAAGAAGCTGCAGTGGGATACGGGTGAGCGAGATATATATTTCGCCGTCATCGGGATCATCGCCTTCGCAGTCGCCATCGACATCATTGTCATGGCGATCAGCGCGTACTGGAACTGAGGCGCGGCCTAGAGCGGGGGCATCCCGGGGCGATAGAGATGGCGAGCGACGGCGCCGGCGATGAGTTCCGGTCGGACACGACCTCGCCGTCGTCGAGCGAGATTCAGCAATACGCGGCGGGTCATTCTCGTCCCGCACGACCTGCCTGAGCGCGCTTCGCCCTCGCGATTCGGGCACCGTAGTTGCGTGCAAGCGCGCGGTGCCTTTTGCGCCCTTCATCGGTCGGCGCATTGCGCGACAGGAAACGCGAGACCAGCTGCTGCTGAAGGAGATAATCGAGGTCCAAACCGCTGCTCCTACGGGTAAGCGGGAGCGCGATGGTCTCTCGGCCGCACGGGCTTACCGAAGAGACGTCCGTGCGATGCAAGGCTTTACCATAGGGGGAGCAATCGCCCTAATCGGGGGGACGGGTCGTGCGCTAACCGGACGCTAACCGCCGGCGCGCTATGCGGCGCGGGATGCAAGGACCGATCGCCAGATACCTGAACCCCTGGGGCTTCCGACGCGAGCAGGAAGCGCAGCGGCTCCTTGCCCTTCGTGAGCGCGACGGCGACCATTGCCGCCGATGCCGCCGGCCGATCCGCTTCGACCTTCCAGCGGGCCACGACTTGGGAGTCAGGATCGTGCAGCTCGTGCCGGCGAAGGCAGGGACTGTCGAGCTCGCCAACCTCTGCCTCACTCACGGCCGCTGCAACGCGAAGGCGGGCGACGACACCGGCGAGGTGAGGGAGCGGCTTCGCCCGCAGAGGGAAGCGGAGCTGTTCAGCAAGGCAAGGAAGAAGCGAAGCTCAAAGCGGGTGCTGGGCGAAGCCGGGGATGGCGCCCGCGCGGCGTAAGCGGGCGAGCGGCCGCCGGCGCTGCACAATTTCAGCTGAAAGTTGACGCCTCGGGGGGTCGATTCGGGGGGTCACAAACTTCGCCAACTTTGTGCCCTTCGCGAAGTTCGGGCGTCCGACCGCGAAGGCAGCGATGTGCACGGGATCGTCAACGATTCCAAAGAGCCGCAGTCACCCTGGGAGACGCAGCGGGCTGTAGGACAGCAAAAAGTGATCAGCGGATGCGGATAGGCTCGCAGGCAATCCCGTCGCCGTCGCCGTCCATCTCCGACCGATAGCCGGGCTGGCCGGCGTAGAGCGGGGCCTTGCCGAGAGCGCGAACCTGGTTGCAGCCCGAATAAATGAAGCTCTGTTCGGCCGCGCGACGCTGGCCGGCCGCCGCACCAGTCGACGATGCGGAGCCGCGTCCACTCCATTCTCGGTCCTCGTCACTTGCAGTCGATCTGGGCTCGATCGAAGCAATCGCCGGCGTGGATGCGGTCGGCGCAGCAGCAACTTGCGAGGATTCTTTGGCCGGTGCAGCAGGCGCAAACGCGGACCAGGCGTAGCCGCCCAATGCTCCCACCATCGTGGCTGCCAGAAGAATTAGCTTCGCGTTCACTCCGGCATTGTCGCCTCACGCGGTTGCTGAACCGTAAAGCCGGCCGGCGTATTGCCAGGCGCTAAGGAAGCGTAGTGGGTTGGCCCCATTTGACCAGGCTATGCGGACCACCGCAGAGCGTCGAATGATCGTTTGGGCTGTCGCTTGATCCCCTAAGACAGGCGACCGTCACTGCCTGCGCTCCTGGTTGAAGGTTCGCAGGGACAGGGATCGATGTATTCGAGATCATATTGTCTGTGTCGGGCGGCCACGGAGCATGGGTCTCGAGGCTGCGCCTGCATAGCGGATCGGGATCGGCGATTGGGCGAGCCCAGCACTTCTTGCTGGCTATTTCGCAATATCCCTGCCCTTCGCCGGTGTTGCACTGATTGTCATTGTGGCACGTCTTTTGCGCCATTCGCGAATAGCCGAGATCCTGCGCCCGAAAGATAATGCAGGCTCCGGCGGACAAATCTGACTCGATGCCCGTCGCCGCGTTGGCAGCTTCTGTTATTCGGAAGCTGCTATTTATGCCGCTGGCGCGGTTCCCGGTCACCGGACCGGCAGCAACCGTATAGTAGGTTTGAACGACGTCATTGCCGACAGCATTCATCGCACCGCCCGAATCGTTACCGTTGCTGCATCCGGCGAGCAGAAGTGAGGCGAGGCCAAGGGAGGCGAAGAGCAGCTGACGCATGGAATGTCTCCTGCGGCTGTTCGATTCGGCGACGGCGGTTTTCTGCTTACTGCTGTTAATGCGCAATGTTACCGTTGGTTAGCCGCACTCCTGTTCGGTAGCCTTTGGCTACTTAATCCCTTGTTGTTGCACGTTAAATCTCTGGTAAATCGGTGAGTTGGCGACTCCGGCGGTGCTCGGCGTTTCGCGAGCCGCCCGCTCCAGTAAGGGGCGAATAAGGGGGAGTGCCATTATGCAATCACATCGTGCGTTGCTTGTCACCGGTGTTTGCGTCGCCGCGAGCGCGTGCAACACCATCCAAGCCCAATCCCGGGTCGATCCACAGACCGTCGCGATTTATCCGGCGCTGGAGGCCGGGACGACCACGACATGCGTGAAGAAAATCGCAGGCGACAGGCGCCTCGGAGCGATCGATCTCGACTGTCTCTATTTCCCCGGCCAGACTGACAAGCTGGCTTACCAAAAGGCGGCGGATAGCAAAGGCGCTCGAAATCGCCTTGCAGCGATCTTGATCAAGCAGTCCGACGATGTTTGTACGTTGGAGCTTGGACGGCTGACTGCAAACCAGGCGACGGTGAACGCGGGCCTGGGCATTGCCACGACGGCCTTTGGGACTGCCGGATCGATCGTGACGGGCCAGCTCGCCGGTAACATACTTGCGGGTCTGGCGTCCGGTACGAATGCGACGCGCGACCACCTCAACGCGGAAGTCTACCGCAACGCGCTTTCAACGGCCGTGACCCGTGCAATCACCGATGAGCGCTCAAAACAGCGGGGGACGCTCATTCAGAACTTCGTGAAAGACAAGGACGTCTACACCGTCGATCAGATGATCATGGACGTGAATCGGTATCACCAGGTCTGTTCCTTCTTCACGGGGCTGCAGCTGGTGGTGAAAGCGGTAGACCGGGCATCGTTCTACGCGAAGGACCCCCGCCGCACGGCGGCGCTGGCCGTCGACAATGTGCGCGCCCAGATTGCTTCGATAAACCGGCAACTGGCACGCAAAGACATCACGGCCGAAGAGAAGCAGGAGCTTCTAACGCAGCGAGCCGATCTTCGAACTCACGAAACTGCGCTGGTAAAGGCGTGGACGGCATTGCCGGTAGCCCCGGTTCCCAATGATATAGATGCTCCAGACGAGCCCGCACCGGAGCCCGTCCCGGAACCGGAGCCGGAGCCGACCGACGCCACGAACACGACTGGCGGATGATAAGCGGACGTGGAGGCTATGATGCAGAAGTGGATTGTCGGCGTAGCGATCGCCGGCGCGATTTGCTGCTTGCTCATTTACGTCGGGTTGTCGCTGACGGCGATCATCCTCGCGTTCCGGAAAGCCCGCGCCGAAGAGGAACAGGCGGGCGGCGGCACTGCGAAGGACAACAAAGCCGCGTTGGTAGATCCAGCAGCTGTGATCGAAGCGATCGGGAAGCTGGTTGAAGCGCTGGCCAAGGCCGGGCCGGTGCTCTGGGCGCTCATCGGGTCGATGCTGTTCCTGCTGATCGCCGCATTCGCTGCGGGGTTGTTCCCGAAGGTTTTGTAGGAGCGAAGCGTCGATATTGGTGCTGACCTAGGCCGGCTCCGTCGCCTTGTGCTGCGGCGGCGGGGCGAACATCGCTGGGTCATATTGCGAGCGGCTGGAGATCGCGATGCGGTTCCAGGCGTTGATCTGGACGGCGGCGAGGATCAGCCAGCCGATCTCGTCCGCGCTGAAATGCGCCTTCAATTCCTCATAGGCCTCGCTCGACGCGCCGGTGTCGGCGATCAGGGTCAGCTCCTCGGTCCAGGCGAGCGCCGCGCGCTCCTTGTCGGTGTAGAGCGGCGATTCCTCCCACGCGTCGAGCGAGACGATCCGCTCCGGCGTCTCGCCGTGGTGCAGCGCCTGATCGGTGTGCATCGCGAGGCAGAAGGCGCAGCCGTTGATCTGCGAGGCGCGCAGCTTGATCAGATGGTAGAGCGTCGGCTCGACATGGCGGGCGATCAAGGCTTCGAGCTGGGTGAGGTGGCGGTAGGCTTCGGGGTTGAGCTGGGTCAGGTCAAAGCGCGGCGGTTCGACGGCCATCAGTTCCTCCTTCGTGTCGGCTGGTCGACTCTGCCGCCGACTTAGGTCGCGCAAGCGCCCGATCAACCCTCGGAGGCCGCCGGATTGGCTAACCTCGCGGTAATTCTTGGCGTGTAGGATCGCTGCCCATGACGCGTAACGACAGCATCGTCCGGTACCTCAACCCGTGGAAGTTCCGCCGTGAGCAGGAACAGCTGCAACGGCTCGCCGCGCTGCGCCGCCGCGACGGCGACGAGTGCCGCCGCTGCCGCCGCCCGCTCCGCTTCGACTTGCCGCAGGGCCACGACCACGGCCCGAAGATCGAACCGATCACGTCGGGCACCGACGAGAACGACCTCGGCAATTTCTGCCTCACCCACCGCCGCTGCAACGCCGAGAGCGCCGACAAGACCGGCGAAGTGACCGAGCGGGTGCGGCGCAAGAACGAGGCCGAGCTGTTCGCCACCTCGAGGCGGCGCAAGCGGGCGTAACCCCGCGGTAAGGCGCTCAAGCGTAAGGATGGCCTCGTGAGCAAGCATTGGAACCCGCCGAGGCACACCGCCAAGCTGCGCCCGCCCTCGCGCATCCGCCGCGATCCGCTGCTCGTCCCCGCGCTTCCCGCGCCGCAAAAGAAAGCCAACTGGAACTCGACGGAATGGGAGCGGCGGCTCGCGATTGCCGGGATCGTCGCCTTCGCCCTCGGCATCGCCTTCCTGACACTCGGCTTCAGCGCCATGACCGCCGGATTCGGCTCCGCTGCGCCGGTCGTCGACGAGCAGAGGTTCGGCAGCTGCAAGAACGAGGCCGGGCCGAACTGCGTGTTCGACGGCGACACCATCCGCCTCGCCGGCGAGCAGGTGAATATCGCCGGCATGTACGCGCCCAAGGTCGAGACAGCGCGCTGCGGCGCCGAGGAGCAGCGCGGCGCCAAAGCGGTCGAGCGGCTGCTCCAGCTGCTCAACAGCGGCAAGGTGACCAAAAGCGAGTCGGTGCGCGATGCCGATGGGCAGGTCCGCGCCAGGGTCCTGGTCGACGGGCGCGACGTCGCCGCGGTGATGATCGCCGCCGGCCTCGCGCGGCCCGATGACGGCGAGCGCCACGGCTGGTGCGAAAGCTGAGCGTCCCTTTGGGGACTCCTTAAGTTCACTAATGTCACGCGGTGCGTAGCGCTTTTTCGTGACTTTAGCCGCGGAGCCGTTCGCGAGGTTCGTGGACCGGATCGGAGCAGCGCCATGCGCCCCAGCCAAGCACGCCAAATCCTATTAGGAAAGCGGCTTTTGAGATGACGCGTAGTGTCTGCTTCGACCCAAAGCCGACATTGGCATTTGCAGGCTTCGTCGATGCCGCGCGGCCCACTGTGTTGTCGACGCTAGATTCGTAGATTGCGCTAATCGTGGCCCCAAATCTTGGGATTATCGATCGTCGCATGCATCGCGACGCGGCACGGACAAAGCGCGCAAACGGCAGAAAACGCGGGTTTTGACCTTCTGGCACGCCTCTTGATTAGCGGCTCTCGTCAACCGTCCGGTTGAACGCCAATCTACTCCAAGGAAGAATTCGAATGAAGAAAGTCGCGATTGCCACGGCCCTGTTGCTCACCACGTCGGCGGTGGAAGCTCAGATTGTGACGCCTGATCGACCAATCACCGACCCACGATCGCTCACGTCACCCAAGAATCCGAACGCGCGTCCTGTGCCCATCGACGATCTCGCCGTGTCGCGCGGCATTCGCGATGCCGTGTTCAGCGCTGATGGCCGGCGCGTGTTCATCAGCACCAAT
>Ga0207706_10000562_pt1 | contig 39350 bp, 31 predicted proteins | sample KBSC53metaG_FD_184318 | JGI IMG/M metagenome (GOLD analysis project Ga0207706, IMG submission 184318) | Corn rhizosphere microbial communities from Kellogg Biological Station, Michigan, USA - KBS C5-3 metaG (SPAdes) (version 2) | ecosystem: Host-associated > Plants > Roots > Rhizosphere > Soil ... | reverse complement strand
GAGGCAACAATGAGCTGTCTTCCTTGGAATCGGAAAGAATGCGGTAATCCTGCACCCGCCCCTGTGGATCCACATAGGCTTCAATCACCAGCGAATCGTCGTTGATGGAATCAAGCGTGGAGCCGAAAGCCGACTGTTGCAGCTGCGGCGCGGTGTGCAGCAACAAGGGGACATCGGAATTGTCCGCCTGCAGCGGAGCCAGAAATCCCATCAAGACCACGAAAATCACTACGGCGGCCGTCAGACCCGCCGTTGCCGGCACCATGAAGAGATCAAGCGCGTTGTCGAAACGTACCCGGAGCCCGTCCAGATAGCGGCGACTGGATTGTGCAGCTTCCTGGGAAATAGCGACCCGAAGTTTCAAGGCCAGGTCAGGCGGCGCCTTGCGGTGGCCTACCCGGGCCAACAGGTCCTGCGTCCGCCGCAGCGAAGCGTAGTGCCGGCTGCAAGGATCGCAGCCTTCCAGGTGATGGCTGAGTTCGCGCATCTGCTTGCCCGTAACCGCCCCATCGAGATAGGGAGAAAACAACGGTCTGGCCTGGGTGCACGTCATCGTGTGACCTCAATCGCAGAAATCACGCAGCCGGCCTGGCGCTGCTTGACCTCTTCGGGAGCCTGCAGGCCGAGTTGCTCTCCATGTTCCATTACGTATCCCGTCAGACGCCGCCGCAATGCCTCCCGGCCCCGGGTCAACCGCGACTTCACGGTTCCCAGCGAAACATCCGTGATTTCCGCTATCTCTTCGTACGACATTTCTTCCAAATCGCGCAAGATGACCGTGGTGCGATAGGGCTCCGATATCTGTCGCAACTCCTGCTCGACACGCTCCCGGATTTCCTCGTGCACGACCACGTCGAAGGGCGATTCACTCTCATCCATCAGGACATCCCGCATTCCCGCCGCGTCCGGTCCGCGATCGCCCTGGTTCGGTTCGATCGAGGTTTCCTTCGCCTTGTGCCGGAACCACCAGCGCCTCCGGTTCGAGGCCTCGTGCACGGCAATGCGGTAAATCCAGGTTTTCAAGCTGGATTCACCGTGGAAGTGCTTCATTCCGCGAAATACTTTGAGGAAGACTTCCTGCGTGGTATCGGCCGCATCCGCGGGGTCTGCGACGATGCGATGAACCAGGCTGTAGATAGGCTGGTGGAATTCTCCGATGAGCCAGGCGTAGGCGTCTTCTGAGCCCGCCTTCAGTTCGGCCACAATCGCCGACTGCTGGGCCCGCATTCCGATCGCGCCTGCCAGATCACCCAAGGTGGTTGCTCCCGCCATTAACGCCATGGCGTCACCCCTCATTATAGGTTCTTTCCGCCGCCAGCCCAAAAGTAAAACGCAGCCCGATATTTACGCTCCTCTATATATAGACCCCGGCGCGGGAAGCAGAGTTCCACGGAGTACAAGTGTCCTGTTTACAATACTTTAATGATGTGGGATTAAAGCTTTGCACAGCCCTGGATCAGAGAGGTTAACGGTGGCGACTTACTTTGCGATCCCTACGGCTTGACGGCAATTAACCATTCAATATCTGGAGCAAAGATTTGATCAAGGCCGCAAAAGACGGCGGGATGCAGAATGGCGCTACTTTGGCTGGGGTGGAGTTGCCGTAGGACTGGCTGTACCTGGGTCAGGCGTGGTGGGCTTGGACTTGGGAACGGGCTTCTTCTTGGCCGGCTTCTTCGCCGGCGCGGTATCGTCCACAACAATCTTCTTGGGAGGCTGCGATGCCACACTGGCCTGTGCCTCTTGCAGTGCTGCGCGCAGCCGGGTGACCTCGAGTTCCTTGGCTCCCGCCAGAGTTTCCATGCGGTCGGCAAAAGAACGCCGGCCGTTCTCGAAAGCGCTGACATCGTTCTCCAGGGACTGAAACTCGTCCTTGGAACCGAACGCTCCCGCCGACTCCGCCAACGATTCGAACACATTGTAGAGCGCGTCCAGATTACGATAGATCTTGAAAGTGGACGTAAGGCTCTCGGGAGAGGCCTTGAGCCCGGCGATAAGCTCGGGCAGCGCCGACTGCAGGTTGCGCTGGATGGACTCCACATTCCCCTGGGCCTGGCGTTTGTTGTCCGAGTCCGTCTTCCATTTCTCAATGCGCAGCTTGGCCAAATCCACTTGCGCCGCCTGCGAAGCATGTTCCAGCTGCGAGAGCAGCAGGTTCAGCTGGTTGACGGAAGAATATGAAACCGGACCTTGAGCCGCAGGCTGGTTGGCGGAAATCACCTGGGCGCTCACCGCCAGACAAAGCGGCAACAGGGCGAGACATTGAAAACGGAAAATGGGGTTTGGTTTCATTAAGGTCGCCGCAAACCGTCACACAGGATACTAAGTTTCCCTGCTTTCGCAAAATTTGGTACTGGGCTAGTCTGAATCGCCCCCCAGGTGTCGTAAACGACTCCATCAACCTTGACCCTCGAGCACCAGAAGCAATGGAGAATGTCCTTGTTCGGTGTGAGCGTTGCAAGGTCCAACCGCCGCCAGCGGTGCAGACCAACACGGCACAGCAGGCCCAGCACACTGTTGGACTCGTGTTCTCTATGTGGCCACAGTCTTGCGACGAGAATCGCGAGCTCGGAATCGGGCAACGCATTCTCCGGGCTTCTCATGCCGCCATTCTCTCAGGCTCTCAGCAGGCGGAGCAAGGCTCGAACCGGAGGAGAATGATCGCGCTCAGCCTCGAACTCAGTCCCGCCTCGTGGATTCAAACCTAACCCACTGCGCAAAATTTGCATCCGCTTGGAGATGCGGGCAGGCAGAGGCGGGTTTGACTATCAATAGCCAGTAGGCGAGAATTAGTTTGCTCGAGTCCCCTCGTACATCTCACGTGGGCCTGTGGCGCAGCTGGGAGCGCGCTTCCATGGCATGGAAGAGGTCGTCGGTTCGATCCCGACCAGGTCCACCAAACCTCAAGCTCCTGAAACTGACGCAGGTTCCATGCACCGTTCAAGAGCGACAAGGAATCTGTCGGATCGGCAGACCCAGCCAAAGAGCGTTTGAATCACGAGCAGTGACGCTTCATGATTGCTTCGTGCCGTGTCGCTCCCGATGGGTTCGCCTGCACAATCTGCGAGCAAGACGCACTTGTAGTCCCTGAACATCGCATCCCGAATCGTGGAATCCACACAAACGCTCGTGGTGCATCCGGTGAAAATCAGGGTCCGGATTCCTAGTCTTTGCAAGATGTCATCCAGGTCAGTTCGATAGAAGCCACTGAATCTGTTCTTATAGAGCACGACGTCGCCTGCCTCCGGTCTGAGTTCTTCGATGACATCCGTATTCCATGAATCACGGATCAAGAACCGCCCTTCACGGCCATCAGGAGCAAGATTCGGCTGGCCCACACCGAAGAGAAGGTGGCGCACCCGATTCGGGGAGTCCTCTTGCCCGAGATCGGACAGGTCGGGTTGGAAACCCATTTTCAGGTAAACAATCCCTATCCCCGCTTTCCGCGCTGTCAGCACCACTTTTTGCGTGGGTGCAATCGTCTCCCTCACCATCGAAAGGTCGACACCAGCACGGTCAAACGTCCCACCTTTTGAACAAAAGTCGTTCTGCATGTCCACCACAACAACTGCCGTCCGTGCTGTATCCATTGTGATCGGCGTAGGCATTGCCTCGATGGTTGTTTCCCGCCCTCTTGTGGGCACCGACATGGTTTTTCCTCCGTGCACTTCCTTCGACAGAAAACGCACTCTACATCAAACCTTATTGACATGTCACGGGACCCTAGACAACAGCACAAGAGCGCGGCCCGAAAGTATGTGTTCGGGTCTCACCTGCGCTTTTTACCTGTGATCCTTACTTGTGTTGCGGGTACAAAAACGTTTTCTGGAGCCCATCGAGCGCAGCACACCCCGACGGGGGCTTCCTGGCCGAACCTGCTGGAACGTTTCTCCTCAGAGATCACCGACAAGCGCATCCGGCTTGCCGGTAAGGGTGTGAAGACCTAACGAGGGGGTTGCAAAAGCAAGAGTTCAGGGCGCCGAGGGCTGGCGTCAATACGCATTTCTGTGCATCAGTGCGGACATGACTGTAATTGCAATGATCCGCAGATCCAGGCTCATGCTCCAGTTTTGCAAGTAGTAGAGATCATGTTCGATTCGTTTCTCAATCGAAGTATCCCCGCGCCAACCATTGACCTGGGCCCATCCCGTAATACCAACTTTCAGGCAGTGACGGTTGTTGTAACGCGCGACGTGCTGCAGGAATTTTTGCGCAAAATACGGGCGCTCCGGCCGCGGTCCCACCACGCTCATGTTGCCTTTTAGCACATTGTAAAATTGGGGAAGCTCGTCCAGACTCGTTTTCCGCAGGAAAGCGCCGATGGGTGTTCGGCGCGAGTCCTGCTCTGTGGTCCAGACCGTGTCACTCTCCGTGACCGGAGAGACCCGCATCGTACGGAACTTATACATCTTGAATGTTTCTCCGTTCATGCCGACACGGTCCTGCTCAAAGAAGATTGGACCGGGTGAGGTAAGCCGAACCAGCGCCGTAATCAGAATCAACAAGGGCGCCGTCAGAACCAGCACCGTCAAGGAAAACGCCACATCGAAGACCCGCTTCAGCAAGGCATAGTCCAGTGAGTCTGCCGGGGTCCTGGTCAAATCCAGCATTTGCATGCGGCCAAGCTGGAACAGCCTTTCCCGGACCACGATGCCCTCCCCCAGATCGACGATGGCGCGAGCCGGCAAGGAGAGTTTTTCCATGGCCTCCACGATCTGTGGAATCTGAGCGAACTGCGCGGGATGAATGGCGATCACAGCTTCGTTGAATCGGCCGGTGGCGTTGAGACCGCCGATTTCATCGAAGCGGTAAACCGGACTTGCGGTGGCGGCTGGCTCCTGGCCCGGCAGGCAGACGTATCCGGTTACTCGGCAGGGAGCGCAGGAGAGCCTTTCCAGACGATCGGCTGCCTCATGGGCGAATGCATCGCCGCCGACCACCAGGATGCGTGACGGCGTACCCCACTCCCGGTTCTTTCTGATATATGCCCGGAATATGGCGTGGACAGCGAGAGAAAGAACGAACAAGACAAAGATGCCGCAAACAAAAAGGCCGCGAGGGACGACATCATCACGGCTGAAGAACAGAACAGCCAGCAGGACGACGCCGGTTGCGACCACGGCCGACGTCGCAGCTTTTCCTCCGGTTCTTTCCCGGAAGAGTTCGTCGATGCGGGTCACGCGGTAGCGCTCCGCCATGAAAGCCCAGACGAACGAGCACAAGAGGATGAGATTGAAATGTCCGGTCGAGGGATAGAGGATTGGACGGTCAAGGTAAGACATGAGAATCGCCCACAAGCGATAGCCCAGATCAAAGGCTGCGAAGGGCAATAAAAAGGTGACAGTCACCAGAAGGAGACGATAGAGACGTAACGCGAGAAACATGGCTGGGGAACCATCCTTCCTGTAGCGGCTGAGGCAAACGTGGGAGGCGCAAAGACCTAATCGAGAGCAGTCCTCACGGGACCGGAACCGAAATAAGATGATCGCTAGTCAGCAGCGGCCGCGCCGCCTGGGAGCAGCACTTCGGACGCTGGGTTGGCAAAACGGGATTCAAAGTACCTGTCGTAGGCGCCCAGCACACTGGCCTTGGTGAAATGGGCCTCCGCGTGAGTGCGCCCGTTGGCTCCCAAACACAAACGCAAGGCGGAATCGGAGCGAAGAGCAGCAATGCCTTCGACAAGCGCCATGGGATTCTCCGGCGCAACAATCACTCCACACTTCGCCTTGCGAATTTCGCGCGCCGCTTCACTTCCGGCGTCAACCGAGGCGATGACGGGGCGTCCCGCCGCCATGTAGGTCAGCAGTTTCGAGGGGATGACGGCATCCTTGACCGATGCCTTCTGGTTCAATAGCAAAACATCGGCGTCCGCGTACATTTGGGACAGGGCCTCACGCGGCTGCAGCGGCAGCAGGCGGACGTTCTCAAGCTTGCGGGCCTGGATTTCCGATTCAATCAGCTCGCGGTCTTCTCCTTCGCCCACGATGACCCAAACCAGATGCTCATCGCGGCGCGTCAGTTCGGCAGCGCGCACCAGATTCACCAAATCCTGCTTCTTGCCCATATTGCCGGTATGCAGAAGCAGAAACTGGCCGGCAGAAATATTGTTGGCGGCACGAAATCTGCCGTCGCCCGGACCGGGCCGGATGTTTTCCGTATCACCCCAGTCCGGTATGCGATGAAGTTGCGTCGCGGCTATGCCACGGGCCCGAAGACTGTCAACGAATGCGTCACAGAGGCAAAACACCGCTTCTGCATTTCGGTAAAGAAAGCCTTCAAGCCTCCTTGCCAGTCGAACCAGTGGACCGGGCCGCAGAATTCCGGTGGCGAGAGCTGCTTCCGAGGCCAGGTCCGTGAGCTTGATGATGTAAGGAACCCCTTTCAACCGGGAGACGGCATACGCGGCAAGAGCGACGGCGGGAGGAGGAGAAGAACAGTAAATAACGTCGCACTCGCCCTCGCCCAGACCAGCGATCAATGCGGCGGCTGCGAATGAGAAATCATGAAGCAGCCTCTCGATCAGCCGGCTGGGTTTCCAGGGAATGAAGTGGAGCACACGCCGAATGTGAACGCCGTTCAGGTTTTCCTTCTGCGTAAGCTTTCCCCGGTATCCATCCCAAATCCTCCAGTCAGGATAGTAGGGAAATGCCGTGATCACCTTCACGCTGTGGCCCTGGGCGGCGAGGTGTTCGCTCAGTCCGGTGGTGAAGGGAGAGACGGAGGTGCGCTCCGGGTGGTAGTTAATTCCAAGAATCAGGATTCGCATGGGTTCGGCAATCCGTGGGACTGGAGGCTGGCAGGAAAAAACTGGTTACTACGCGATTCGACGCGTACTGTGCGCTGTGGGCTGGCGAACCCGGCCTGCTTTTGCGAGTTCCTGCTCGATCCAGGCGTAAGTCACAGCGAGACCCTGTTCGAGAGAGATGGAGGGCTCCCATCCCAGCACTTTGCGCAGCAGGCTGTTGTCGCTGTTCCGGCCCCGAACGCCCTGCGGCTTGCTGAGGTCGTGTTGCCGGACCAGTTTTTTTCCGGCGATATCTGCAACCAGATCGACCAGGCCGTTGATGGTGATCAAACGGTCGGTCCCCAGGTTGAGAGGCTTGTCGAAGTCGGAGGCCATGATGCGCAAGAGGCCTTCCACGCAATCCTCGATATACATAAAAGACCGCGTCTGTTCTCCGTCGCCCCAGATGTGGATGGTGCCGCCGTCGTCGGCCAGCGCTACCTTCCGGCACACCGCTGCCGGCGCCTTTTCGCGGCCCCCGTCGTAGGTCCCCAGCGGGCCGTACACGTTGTGGAACCGCACCAGGCGGGTATCCAGGCGATAATCCTGTGCAAAGTACAAGCAGAGTTGCTCGGCGTAGAGTTTCTCCCAGCCGTAGCCCGGCTCCGGTTCCGCGGGATAAGCGTCTTCCTCGCGCAGGGGATCGACGGCCGCATCCATCTGTTTCGACTGCGCGTAAACGCAAGCGGACGAAGAAAAAAGGAATCGCTTTACATTCTGAAGCCGACTGGCCTCGAGCATATGCACATTGATCAACGTATTGTTGCGGGCGATATCTGCATGATTGGCGGAAATAAACCCAATGCCACCCATGTCCGCCGCCAGGTTGTAAACCTGATCGATGCCTCCACGCGTAGCGATCAGGCAATTGTCGAACTTGCGGAGATCCAGAAGCTCGAACTCGGCAGCCGCGGTGGCTTCGTATGCCGGCTCTTTGATGTCCACGCCTCGTACCCAGTGACCGTCCGCAATCAGGCGGTTGATCAGGTGATGTCCAATAAAACCACCCGCACCCGTAACCAGAACACGCGTTTGCTGATTCATAATGTGCACCTCTTGCTTGAGAGTTGTTAGAGTTGTGCTGAAAATCAATCCGCTTCGAAAGGAACACTGGAGCGGGGAGCATTCGAGGGTACCGCGACTTGGTTCGAGCCCTGCAGGCTGTGCGCGTCGGCATATGCCGCGATGACTGAGCGGTAAACGGCAAGAAGCTGCTGGTAATTAGTGGTTTCACTGTAGAGCAATTCGTGGGCCCGGCGTGCTCCGGCCGACCAGTGCGACCAGACATCCCGCGGCGCCAGCAACACTTTCTCCAGAACATTCGCCAGCGCGGCCGGATCTGCCGCCTGGAAGACCAAGCCATTGCTTTCGTGGCTGACCATCGTCTTCATGCTGCCCAGGTCGGGCACGATGACGGGAGTCGCCGTGGAAAAAGCTTCCAGCAGCACCATGGGACAATTTTCATAGGCCAGCGTCGGCAGCACCAACGCACGGCTTTCGCTGATTCGGCGCAAAACTTCTGGGTGACTGATACTATCCGCCCACGAAACTCCGCGGGCGCCGCGGAATTGTGTCTGTAGAGTTGCGCGCTCCGGCCCGTCCCCAATCAGGAGAAGCTCACTGCCTTCCACGTGAACCCGGTCCCAGGCGTTCAAAAGCACATGCAAGCCTTTATGGCGGGTCATGCTTCCGGCAAAAACAACTCGCAGAGACCTGGCAGCAGGAGCCAGACTCGATGCCGGCACAAAATTCGGTTTGACGGTCATCTTTTCACCCGGCAAACCGGCACGGAGCAGGATGTCACGGCTGAAGTCGTTGAGCGCGATGTAGGCCCCGACTTTCCGGGTGTACGTCCCGATTCTCCAATGGAGCGCGTTCATCGCCAATACGGCGGCGGTGCGGGCGAGACTCCCGGCATAGCAACGGCGACGCAGCCCCGGCCAGGATGAGCCTCCGACGCAGTCTTCACAGGGCTTGTCATCGCGCAGCAGGACGGCGTTGGCGCAGGCGTGACGAAAATTGTGCAGGGTGTGCACCGCGGGCACGCCCGCATGCTGAGCCGCCCAGAAGACGCTTGGACTCAGCAGCGGAAAAGTGTTGTGCACATGAACCACGTCAGGCGCGAACCTTGCGATGCTTTGTCGCAGTCTTCGATAACTGGTCTGGGACCAGAGAAACCCGGGAACCGCCAGCATCTGGCGGAGTGCGGATGCCTCCTTCAACGAAGAATTCGACGCCTGAAACTGTTCTACCGTGTGGCCCCACTTCTGAAGGAGCTGAGCTTCCAGGTCCACTACGGTCTCTTCTCCGCCCCAGCCGGGTGCGTGGCGATTATGAACCTGCAAGACGCGAAGATTACGATCCAGGGGAGGCATGTTGGTTTCAGGCGAACGCAACCTTCGATCGCCCTCGCAACCCGGAAATCGTCGCCTGCACGCTGAAGCGCGAACGTGAAATACGGCATTGTGATTCCAGGTTGCGTTGTGCCCACAACGTGAAACGTTTGAGTTCCATGGCCTTTCGACCGGAACGAGTGTCGATGATCCGATTTCGGCCGGGTTGCACGGTTACCCCCAACCTCAAACCTGCGTCTTGCGCCGTCTGGGCGATTTCCGGCGACACATTGCCATTGGGATAAGCGATCAGCTCCGGGCTCTTGCCCGTCAGTCCGCGGATAAAGTCCTGCGCTCCGGCAATCTGTTCCTTGATCTCAGCGCGCGAATAGTTGCTGAGGATGGCGTGGTCCAGAGTGTGGTTGCCAAGGTGCGCCAGGGGATGGGCCGCGAGTGTTGCCAACTCCCTCGAAGTCATGGGCCGGTCAAGGTCAGAAACGGGCCGAAGTGCTGCCTCGCCAAATTCTGCGGAGAGTTGGCGTTCGGCGTCGCGAGTGGGAAGCAGTTTGAGCGCACTGCGAACGCGGTCCGTTCGCGAGGATGACCATCCCCGGGTTCGAGCTTCGCGGTACAAAGCGTCCCACCAAAACGCTTTTCCGTTGGCGACGTGGTTCGTGGAGATGCAGAACACAGCAGGGAGGTGAAACTCTTCCAGCAGAGGCACGGCCCTCAGGTTGTTGTAGTAGCCGTCGTCGAATGTGATGAGGGCGGCCCTGGCCTCGGTCTCCAGGCCATCCAGGATCTCCTGCGGAGAGACAAAGCGGTAGCCGTGGTTCGTGAAGTCGCGGACGAATTGCCTGAACATCTGGGTCGTGATTGCTTGCTGGGGATCGAGCAGTCCCCGATCAATCTCCTGCGGCGATGCGAACAGGCTGTGAAAGGTAAAGATCAGCAGCGCGGAGCGATCCGGGATCAGTCGTGCGCAGGCTCCGGCAATGCTATTGTCACAGGCCTCCAACATCTTGATCACAGACTGGCGAAGCATAGGTTACCGAATGGTAGGGTCAGCGAAACCTGCACCGCGAATTGCGCCGAAGTTCTTCCATGTAGAATTCCAGCAATGAACGGCGTCACCGCAAAGAAACTCGCGTGCCCGGACGACCTCGGAGCCCTCGACCTGGCTGACCACCGCTTGCGCTGCGTCCTGTGCCGCCGCGAGTATTCTGCCCCGGATGGAGTGTTTGATCTTCTGCCGCTGCAATCCCTGCGCGCGGACTCGCCTGAAGTGGAACGGCTGCAGAGCTATAACGCCACCTACTCGGGACGCCCCGACCGGGCCTGGTTGCAACCGCTTCGGGTCCTGATGGCTGAACTGGGCAACCGATATCTTTATTCATGGGCGGCGCGCCGCATCGATGACATCGCAATGGGAAGGTCGCTGGATATTCTTGATGCCGCTTGCGGGGATGGAATACTGCGGCGACATATTGCCAGCCGGCATCGCTATGTCGGCGTCGATTTTTCCGCCCGCCCGCTGGTTCGCGCCGCCCGCTACTATCCCGCTGACTACTTCCGCGGCGACCTGAACCACCTGCCCTTCGCGGATGCCAGCTTCGATGTTGCGGTCTCGCTGCAATCATTCCAGTACCTTGATGCTCCGGCTACTGCAATTCGGCAAATCGCCCGTGTGCTGAAACCCGGAGGACATTTTCTTCTGACCGTTCCCAATCGCGGCAGTTTTAAGTACCGGCGGCAGGGGCTGCCCGCAATCCAGCGTCAAAAGTTCGACCGTGAAACGGTACGCGATCTGCTGTCTCCTGATTTCCAGGTGCAAGAGATCGCCGCTCGCGGCGTGTGGCTGCCTTTTCCCAAGATCGGCATCCATCTGCCGGGAACCTATCGCGACTCTCTGGGCCTCTCGTGGACTGCGGTGAGTGAACGCCTCGCCGGCAAGTGAGGGTCAGCCTGCGCCGGCTGCGAGAAATCCATATTCCTCTCCCGACGGCGAGACGCTGAATATCCTGTACCCGGCCGCATTGAGCTTGCGGATCGCGGTCCGCGTCTTCGCGATGCCAACTTCGGGCCAGCGGTGATGAAACTCAACCAGCAATTGCCGGACCGGAACCGGGCTGGCCAGCAGGTCGTCGATGACCTCATATTCCGCGCCTTCGATATCCATTTTGAGCAGATCGATGTGAGCATGACCCAGGATCTTCTGCACGCTGGAAATGCGGCGCACTGGCACCTCAACCGCCGGCCAGGGAGTCTCGCGTTCCAGAAGCGTGTGCGATACGAAATTCTGGTTTGCCGGGGGAACAAACCTTCGCATGCCATCCTGCCCTGCGATGCCGTATGAGTGAAAAACGAATTCCGAGGGCAACGTTTGCGACTGAACCCACGCGATGGAGCGCGGAGTCGGATCAAACGCATGCACGGTCACTCCAAACCGGTGGATCAATTCCAGATCGAAGGAAATCTCCTCGCCCACTCCGACGGAATACACGACGCTTTGCGACGACAAAGAATTCCGGCAGATACTCCAGGCGGATCCATCGCTGCCCAGGGTCAAGGTCTGGCACCTCATCTGGGGGCGCTGCAGCAAGTCTTGGCCACGCCAGGCGCGCCAGGTGCGTCTGACGGCGCGCAGGTTGTTGCGCACGCTATCGAGCCCTATTGAATCCTGAATCATCTATGTCATCCTCAGCTGAGTGTCTGTTTCGCTGTGCGAAACAGACGCGCAGTCGAAGGATCCCTATAGCGAGATCGAAACCTGGTTTGCGAGTGAGCAGTTGCATCGCCTCAAATCCGGACATTCTCGAGGTTCCCGGTACAGACCAGAGCATAGTGGTAAGTCAATAGCTGGCTAGCCAGCCGGGAAGAGCACTTGAGCCCAAAGTCCTTCATGGCATAGGTTAGATAGCCGCGCAGCCGGCCCTTGCGATGGACGTAGAGCGGAAGCGAGCTGTGCATCAGGCGGGTTGACAAAACTCTGAATCCGCAGCTTTGCACCAGATGGCGAATACTGCGCGGGTTGTAAACGTTGATGTGTCCTACGGCATCGGGCACAAAATCGTCGGGCAAGCGGGCATTGTCTTCGAGCGGAACCTCGACGAAAACATTCCTGGCTACGCGGCCTGCTTCATATAACAACCGCCGGGGATACTCCACGTGTTCCAGGACGTGCGTGAGAATGGCCAGATCAAAGGCCTGATCGTGAAATGGGACGTCCGATCCATCGTAGGATTCGAATTTCGCGCCGGGAATCTTCTTGGCGCGGGCGCAGCGGATCGCGCTGGGAGAAATTTCAAGCCCGGTCAACCGCCGGCCAAACCCGCAAGCCGCAAGCCGTTCGAGCACCGCCCCGTCGCCGCAGCCGATTTCCAGAATTTCATGATGGGGAAGACCCGCGCACAATCCCACGATGTTGTTGGCCTTGTCAGTCGCACCCAATCGCCGCCATGCCGCCAGGCCCTGGTTCTCGGAATAGTATTCGGCGTAATGCTCCACAAGAGAGTTGTGTGCACGCAATGAGGTAGGGCCGTTCGTGTTGGTGGATGTCTTCAAGGTTAAATCTATGGTGTTCGCACCGCGTTAGCTTCCGCCGGAACGTCTTTCCTGCGAAGCACCGCTTCATAGTCCTGCAGCCGCCGGATCGCAATCGAGCGCCAACTGTACGCTCCTGCCATTTTCCGCGCCCCGACAGATCCCAATCGCCTTCGCACGTCGCCGTCCTCCAAGGCAAGGAGGGCTCGCTCCAGATCGTTAAGATCGTGCAAGCGATAGGCCACGCCGTTCCCTTCGATGCGCTCCATGGCTTGCATCTGGTCGTTCGCGATCACGGGCAGGCCGCAAGCCGCTGCATCCAGCATGGACATAGACTCCTGGGCGGGCCAAACCCCGATGTCCGCAGACCGGTAGAAATCCGCGAGTTCGCCGAGGGGGACGAAGGGATGGGTCACACACCCGGGGCAGTCCGCTATCAAGGCTGCCTGTGGTCCATTTCCCACGAACACCGCCTTGAAAGCGTGCCCCTTGTTCGCCAGCCGGGCGATCGCCTGTGCCAGGAGAAAAGGGTTCTTATCTTCACTGAATCGTCCGGTGTAAATGCAGACAACATCGCGCTCAGTAAATCCAAACAGCCTTCGTAACCTGGGCCGGGCGGATTCCTCCCCCATTGCGGTGGCTGGATGGAAGACATCGGTATCAACGCCCAACGGACCGACAACAAGCTTGTCTTTCGGCACACCGAAGAACCTGGTCGCAACATCGGCACAGTCGGGTGAAATGGCGTAGTACTTCTCTGTTACCGCACTGGCAAGTCTTCCATGGATCGTCCTCTGTAAAAAGGACTTCAAGTACGCGGGGCTGAGCATGTTGGAGGGCCGTTGCGCCAGGGGAAAGACGGAGGCGTGATAGTGACATCCGGAAAACAGGCGGTACTTAAGAGCCAGACGGTACCAGGCAGCATCCACGGCGATCCAGCCGATCGGGGTCATGGTCTGAACCACGTCGGGCCGGAGACCGGCCAATTTCCTGCCCAGTCCCGCCAGGCGAGTATGCCCCGCAACTTTAGTCGCCGGCAGGATGTGAACCCGAAAGCCATCCAATGTCGGGTAAATTCCAGGCGGCCTCTTGTTGACGAAGTCTTGATATGTTGATTCGGAAGCGGCCTGCCGGTGTTCCGGCGGAAGGGATGAGGCCACGACTTCCACCTGCGCCCCTTGCTGGGCAAGATACTTCGGCAGCACGTTCTCGAGGTACCCCATCCCGTCACAAAAGATCTCGGAAATTAAAACGATTCGCATGGGTGTGAGAATGAGTCGCGCCTGATGACTTAAGACCGGCTCTCGCGAATGATCGCAGTTGGAGTTGCGTGCAGGGTGGCACGCTCAGCTTCCCAATTTTCGAGGACAGTGATCTCGTAGTGCCATGACTGCAGCAGGCGGCAACACTCTTCGTGGACATTTTTGCCGTGCGTGGCCAGAAACAGTTCTGGACGAAATCGGGCAAAGCACTCTCTGGCGCCCTGCAGCGCCCGGAACTCTTCTCCTTCAATGTCCATTTTGATGAAGTCCGGCGGCGGGACATCTTGTTCGTGAATGAGTCCATCGAGAGTCACGGTCTGGACCTGAAGATCGCCCTGAGACGATATGTGTCCATCGGCGCAGGTGATCCCAATTGCGAAGCTGGTCGAACCGCTACGATCTGAGACCGCGGCATCGAAGACCGTCACGTTTTCCAAGTGGTTGAGCCCGATGTGCTTCCGCAGGCTGGCGACATTCGCCGGAACCGGCTCGAAGGCAATAACGCGCCCCTCTCCGACGCAAGTGGCTGCCAACAGGGTATACAGGCCAGCATTGGCGCCGACGTCGTAGAAGATGGATCCTGGAACCAGTCTTCGCATGATCAATTTCTGCAGCGCCGTTTCGTAAATGCCCAACCAGCAGGCATGCCGGTGCGAACCAATAATCCAGCGCTTGCCACGAAGAGGGCCCCTTAGGATGGGAACGTCTGCATTCCTGGGAAGGAGCCGCAAAGGAGAGCGAATCACCGTACCCCAGAAGCTGTTGGTCAGAAACTCAGCCAGTTCCATTTTCTATACTCGCCACTCGTCATGCATGGCCATCGACAACGCTACGTGGGGATATCCCCAAGTCTCAACGAACCGTTTACGCCCGGCGCTGTCTGACCATGAATCCGAAACTGTCCAGCAGAGTTGGGTGCCATAGGGGGCAAGAGATAAAGACAAAGCATCAGCATGCCGAGTCCACCGGAAAGCAGGCTGGTGAACATGGAAATGTTAGCCAGATTGAACGCCGCGTAGCTGGTAATCAAAACTGCCAGCCGCGGGTCGCGATGCTGCGCTGCAGAATCCAGCATCCAGAAAACAGCAGCCGACACCAGCCCCATGACCACGAGGCCTGCCAGGCCCGCTGCCCCAATTCCGTCGGTGGCGTAGAAGTGAGTCGTAGCATTGAGGGCCGTCGTACCTCCATAGGCGACGCCCACTTCCTGACCGACGCCATATTGATACGGGTAGTGTATGAACCAATCCACTACCTTCAGGTGGGACCAATAAGTGTAGGGATTGCGCAGGAAAAAATCGAAGTACTGCGCGGTTAACAGGCCACCCATGCTAAGTGTGCGGGCAAACACTACAAACAGCACGATGCCGCTGATGGTTCCCGGTTCGGGGTCAAGCCGCGAAAGCAGCAGACAGGCCGTTGCTATCAGGGCCAAAGATGCCAGAGCCAGATTGAGTCCAAAGGAAAACCTCTTGATTTTAAGGAGAAAGTAAATTCCGGGAACAAACAAGATGGACAGGACGGAACCCTTAGTGCCGAGAACACTATAGACGAGTAATTGACCAGCCACGCCCAGCAGGAAAATCCATCGCCTGCGGTAAAAGAGTCCATATCCCATCAAGAGAGGGTTGATCGCGCCGGTGAGAGGCATGAACGCGTAGTTCACGAGAGTGCCGTCCGCCACATCGTTCGCGGCAAAGCGCAAATCGTAGATGTCATTAAAGGAAACAATTTGGAGGTTGTGGCGGAAGACTATGACCAACCAGGCTGTCAGTCCTATGGTTATGAAACCAAACATCCTCCAAAACGTGCGTGGCCGGAGCCGAGTTCGATCCAGTTTCCACAAGGGAAGCAGGTAGCCAAGTCCGGTCAACAGAAAAGCCAGGAAGAACATGGCCATCATCACGGCAACTTCACGTGTTGACTCGTATCCCGCATAAAGTGGCACAAACATCGAAGGAATCAGCACAGTCACGTACAGGACCCAGTAGGCCAATTGCGAGGGCCTTGTGAGCTTCAAGGGCATCCATAGGCAAGGACTCAAGCTCAGAACGATGGACAAAGCGAAATAGCCGGAAGCCGGAGGATCGTAGTTGTAACCCAAGTATTCAAATGAGGGGTATAGAAAATGGACGTACATCCAGTGGAAGCACGCGACGTAAAGCGCCATGACCAGAAAGACCAATCCCCGCTGGCGCCCCTGGGTGTCATGTCTTTCCGCGACTCCTACGTCTGGGCTTAACATGAAATAACTTCCTTCGTACGACTCTGACCTGCCGTCCGGAACCGGAACGGCAACCAGGACGCAAGCAACATCAATGTATAAGCGGCCGCGGAGAGCAGCATGCCGTAAACCGCGCCTCGTACTCCGTAACGGATCACCAGCGGAGTTCCGGCGAGGAATGTGACCAGACCGCTGGCGACATAGGCGTAAAACACGGCGCTCGGCCGTTCGATCGCCTTCAGCGCGGCATTGGTGGCATTGCCGACTCCCATGATCAGCGGCACGAACACCAGCAGGGCGAGAAGGCGGGAGAGTTCGTCAAACTTCCCGCCGTAAATGAAATGCAGTAACGGCAGGCTCACGGCACGGACCGCGAGAGCGAAAGCCGCGGTGATCGCCAGAAACAGGAGCGAATATTTTGCCCACAGGGAAATCAGCGCGCCGGGCTGTCCGGTGGCGTAGCGATGCGCCATCATGGGCAGAATGAGCAGAGTGAAGGCAATGAACAGCTGATCGACGGGGGTGACCAGCAGGTGCATGGCGCGGAGTCCAGCCAGGTCTTTCACCGATAGAAAGCCCGCCACCAGCCAGTAGTAGCCCTGGGTCATAAGCTGGAACACGAAGGCAGTCGCCAGGACCCAGCGTGAATACTTCCAGTGCTCGCTCCAGTATCCGGTTTCGATTTTGTGAAAGTTCTGTGGAGCATCGCGCCCTGGAACCGCTTTTCGCATCACCAGCGCGGCCGCGGACCAGCCCAGGGCAGCGATGGTGAAGGTGGTAAAACCTGTGAGCCAGTGATTTCGAATTGCCAGCGCCAGCAGAATGCCCAGCGCAATGACAAAAGAAATGGAAAAACCCGCGGCCAGGTCCGGCCTGCGCTCGATGTAGAACGCGCGGCGGATAAATGTTCCGGTCATCAGAACGCCGGAAGTGAGGGCCATGCCCAGGAAGACGGGCAAAGCAAACTGGGGAGCGATCCATCGCAACATCAACCACACGAACAGAAGCACGACCGACAGGCCGGCGCACAGGGCCGCGTTCCTCCTCCGCATCAGGCGCGCGTAGGATTGAAACTTCTGGTGATAGCGGCCTGAGCCAAAGACCGTGAAAGGCTCCAGGATGATCGCGTTGTGCAGTCCCGCCAGGAAGGTGTAGACGGAATAGCAGAGTGCGAAGGCCCCGTATTCTTCCTTGCTGCGCACGCGGGCGAGGGCGACGTTGGCCAGGAACATTCCGCCCACGGCGAAGGCCTGGTCCGCGATGCTGTAGGCCACCAACCGTGCCCGGCCTGCGAGCACGCCGGCGGTCTTGACCTCTCCGCTTTGCGGTTCGGGGAGAGGGACGTCACCGTCCGGTGCTAAACCAGGCTGCGTTACTGATGTGCTGACCATACAGTGTGAGATCGGTTCAGTAGGAAGTGGAGTGCCGGGTCCAGGACTTCGGCCAGAAGGTCACCTGGACGGAAGTGCTGAAATTCTTTTGTGGCCCGGGCCGCAGCACGGGATAGGTCCAGGCCTCATACTGCACGCCGGTCGAGATCTCCCACTGCCGACTTGTCCAAATGTCGGCACGCGCCCCGAAGTCTGTGATGGTGCCGCCGCCCGGATCAAATTGCTGGCTCACCTTCTGGTGGCGAAAGGAGAATTGCAGGCGGTTCTTGGCGCCGAGCCAGTAGTTTGCCCAGGCCTGTGCGCCTTGCCCGTCGCGCCCGATCCAGTTGCCCATCAATGATCCGTCGTTGGTGTAGCCGTCGCGAAAGCGGGTGTTGGAATAAAAGAAACCGTGCCCGATGGGACCGCCAACCGGCAGGTCGGTATAAACTCCCTCAACTCTGAGGTCAAGTTTTGGAACCCTGGGGAAGTGGGAAAGATACAAGCCCGCACGGAAGGCCGAACGGTCCCAGTAGGCGATGGGACTGAACTCGTCGTCTGTAAATGCGTCGCCGTAGAAAGTCAGCCAGTCGCGCAACCTGGGCAAACGATACGACCAGTCCATTCCAGAACGCCGATCGCCGGGATCGGAGGCCGAGCCCGGAAGACCATTTCCCAGTCCGAAAAGGCTGTTCTTGAAGGTGCCCAGGGTCAGCGGCACTCCGGGGCCGCCCATGATGGTGGTGCGGGAGAATCCGAACTCGAAGTTGCGCGTGGGCTTGAAGCTGAAGCGCTGTCCGTGGATGTAGGGCTGCGATCGAAGCTCCTGTCCGTAACTGCCCTCGGCGGAGGAATTCGGTTCTCCAACAAAGTGATGGCCGGTGAGCTGTCCGAAGAAAAACTCCAGCCGCATGGGACCGAGAAAGCGCGACACCAGCGGAATGGTCAGCGGCGCTACGCGGTTTACGCGGAACATATTGATCGGCGGCGCGTTGTCGCTGAACAGCAGAGCGCCCCCCGCGCCCGGTCCCCAGGAGAGACTCTGCGGACCGAAACTCAGCTCCCAGTTAGAGAAAGTCAGGCCAACGTAAGCGTCCAGCAGACGCAACTGCTGAACCGCAGGCGTGGGTGTTCCTGGGGCAATACCGGGCAGGTGATCGACGTCACTGATGAACTGCCGTGCAGCCAGGGGGAGCGCAGGATCGCTGGGCGCGGTTTGCATCTCGCCGCGGAAGTATCCCACCCAGGGCCCGCTGGTGAGATAGAACGACAATCCGGTGGCGGTGTTCCATCCTTCGGCGTAGGGGCGCCCAAAATCGTTGATATTGGTTTGTCCAAAATAGTATCCGTTGGTGAGTGTGGGCCCGGAGATGTTCAGCACGCGAGTGTAAACGGATTCGAGCGTGGCCCGTGGTCCGGAAGCCTGGTCAAGCTCAGGGCTGAATTCTTTTGCGAGTTCGCGGTACAAGCTGTTGCTGTCACCTCCGGTGTCGCCAATCCGCTCTCCGGCTTCCCTGACCAGGCGAGCGCACTCACGGCGGGTCCAGGGGCGCATTCCGGCGAAATCGCTGTCGATCATTCTCTGGGCCGCCAGACGGTCGAACGCGGCATAGACCCAGCTGTCAAGCGGCACGTAGGGAGAGCCCAGGTTTCCGATTGACGGCTCCGCCAGCGACTGTCGAACTTTGCTGGTCCAGCTCACCCAGGCAGGGCTGATTTCGGGATCGTGATGACGGGAATACACCTGGTATGCGGTCAGCTCACCGATGAGCGCTCCGATCAAAACATCCGAGGGAAAATGGGTGCGGCCATGAACGCGCGAATAGCTCACCATCGCCGCCGTGCTGTAGGCCAGGAAAGTAGGAAGCGGCCCCGGATACTCATGCGCAATCACACTCGCAATGGACCACGCCACGGCCGAGTGTTGCGATGGAAAGGACTGTCCGCCCTGAAAAAAGTGCCCGTTGCCGGTTCCTTGGGTTGGCCGTTCGCGTCCGAACGAGTATTTCAGCGCCTCGGTCATCATCATGCTCTGCAGTGCGGCCTCGCCCGAGAGCAATCCGGTCTCCCGCCAGTGCTCGTTGGAATTGTGGTAACTGAAGAGCCACATGGCTCCGGCACTGCCCACGAGCGCGGCAACCCCCGCGTTCGAAAGTGTGGTGTACTTCGACAACTTCTTGGGATCTCGTGACATGTTCTTGCTGACGTCGGTGTCAGTTACGAGCAATCCAGCGGTGATTCCGCTAAGCGGCACCAGCCACGCGGTATCCGAAAAATGGAGCCGGAAGGGGGCCGTCCACAACTGCTTTTGGTCCTTTAACAGGTCCTGAGTGAATTGCCCGGACACGAACTTCTTTGGTGCGGATTGACCGCCAGGCGCACCGGCCGAACTTTGTGCCGCTCCACTCGGTTCCGGCTCGCTCTTCTCCAGTGCGATGTCCCGGGTTTCGTTTGTGTCCTGCGCGAAGGCCGGAGCCACCTGAGCAAGGCAGAGAAGAAGTAAAACGAATGTTGAAAGCTTCAGCTTCACTGTCGGCGGCCTGGGGAAGGATCACGGTCTTCGCGGCGCGGGAGATTCTGTCTTGCCTGAGGAGCCATTGCGGACCACGTAGCGGGTCCAGGCTCGATGGGTGGCGGCCTGGAAACGCGATCCATTGGGCTCCGCCCACGGCATGGTCGCATTGGCGGCGTGGAAAACCTCGGCTGCAAGCTGCTTTCGCGGGTCCAGCGGATCGGTCGCTTCCCATCGTTCTCGGCCGAGAACCCACGCTCCCGCGATCAGGAGCGCGAACACTGTCCCCAGAAACATGATCGCCAGCCGCGGTGGAAACGATTTTCGCTCGGGGACATTGGGAGAATCCAGCACCTTGACGCTGGGAATTTCCTTGGCTTCTCTCACTTTTGCCAACTCATACTCCTGGGTCAGGGTCTCAAATACCGCCTCCTGCACCTTGGACCGGCGGTAGAGATCGGCATAGGTGACTCCCAGCAGAGGCAACTTGCGAATGGAGGGATAGAGCGAGTCATCCTTCGTTCTTGCCGCGTCCGAATTTCCGGCATCAGGGTTTACTACATCGCTGAAGACGTCCTGCCTCCCGCCGACCCTGTCCAGCTGAGCGCGCAACTCAGCCACCCGCGCCTTCAGGGAGCGCACGCGGACGTTGTTGTCGGTATAGATCTGGCGTAAACCCTCCAACTGGGACTGGGCGGCGATCATCTCGCCCTGCAGTCCGGCAGCGGCGGTCAGCATGGCTTTGCCTTGCTCCTTAACGTCGATGGCGCCGGTCTTGCTCGCGAACTCGCTGAAATCCTTTTCCGCCAGCTCCAGATCCTGTTTCACTTGCTGCAGCCGACCCTCCAGGAAGATTCGCTCGCGGCGCGCGGAGGAAGTGCTGACCTGGTTGACCACCCCGTTCAGCGAGTCGAGATATTGCTGCGCCAATGCTGCGGCCCGGCGCGCGTCCCGGTCCGTGACCGTGATCGTGATGATGCCGCTTTTACGGTCCTGCGAGAGCGAGGTATTGGAAGCCAGCTCGCGGCGCGCATCTTCCCAACGCGATTGCCGGTAAACTTTTCTCAGATCAAGTTTCTGGATCACATCATCCTGCACGGTCCGGCTTTTCAGGACGCCGACAAACAGGTCTCCGGTGCTCTTGACTCCGAGCATGTCTCCCGCCAGGGAGCCCAGTCCTCCCGCTTTGCCGCTGAGGCTGGCCAGAACTGCCATTCCCGCGCCCGACGAATCGTCGGGAGGCATCAGACGAGTCGTTGACTCAAACTGCTTGGGTATCAGGAATGCGATCAGGATTGCTATGATCAGCCCGCAGACGGCAGCGCGAAAAAGAGAGCGGCGATTCTCCCACAGCACTTCCAGCTTGGCGACAATCTCCCTGCGATCTCCGTCAGCCTCCGGCGAAACTTCAGGCCGGGGCCGTGCCGGGACCCGTTCCAGCTCCGGATTGGTAAGGACCGGCCTCAAGCAGTTGCTCCCTTGTCTTTATTTTTCATTCTGGTTACCACCGCTCAGAATCCGCGGGCGACCTGTACCCCAATTCCAATCGCCGAGGTTAACTGGGAAACCTGCAAGATGGTCTTCCATTTACTAGTTCCACCGATTGCCTTCTCCGGCATCACGACCATGTCTCCTGGCCGCAGTTCCGCACTTGTGGCCCCGCCGCCCCACATCCCGCCTGAGCCGCCTACAACCGATCCATTGGCTCGAATCACGAAGACCGATTTCTTATTGGCCATCTGCGTGGGGCCGCCCGCCTGCTTCAAATACCATTCCGCGCTCTGGCCCGGCTTGTAGGTGATGGCGGTGGGGTTATACACAGCTCCTTCCACCATCACGAAATTGGGTTGCTTGGGAATGATCAATACATCTCCGGCACGAATCTGCAGATCAGCAGACGTGTTAGCCCAATGGCCGACATCGTTTGAAATGTGCACCACCAGGCGTCCTGCCGGTGGAGTGTTCTGTAATCGGTCCAGGGCCGTTTGCCACTGTGCCAGCGCAGCCTCCTTGGCGATCTTCTGATCGGGATCAAGGTCCGGAACCAGCTTGAGAGAGGTACCTTCGGCCTGCACCCTGCGGATCAGATCCGCCCGCGTTTTCTCTTCCAGCTCCCGCACCTGGGCGCGCTCCAAGATGGCTCCGTAGGGATAGGCGCCCGGACGGAAGCCGCCGGCTCGAGCCAGGACCGAGCTCAGCTTTTCTCCTTCCTGAATCCCGTACGTGCCCGGGCGCATGACTTCGCCCTTGATGGCAATCGATGCGCCAATGTCATTCCAGCCGGTAATTTGGGGAATGGTGAGCACGTCGCCGTCACGCAGCGTGGGGTCATGATCCAGCAGACCTGACATGGCCTCCGCCACATTCACCGTACGTTGCTCGGAGACCAGTTTCTCGCCGTCCTGCTCAAGATATCGGGTCAAATCAGCCTTCTGGCTGTCGGCGCTGCGCTTGAGGCCGCCTGCCAGCCGTACCAGCTCCGCGGCCGTCATGCCCTCGCCCAGGGGATACTTGCCCGGCCGGGAAACTTCTCCCTGCACGATGACCGCCGGCGGATCGGTTTTGGTCAGATTCTTGTGGATAAACACACGGTCTTTCGGTTCCAGCAGGACATCGTTCAGCCCATCGCCGGAAAGCGCCTTGGCCAGATTCACGCTGATTACGTGCACCTTGCCATCACTGGTATGGCGGAAGACCTGGGCATCGTTCAGTTCGGCATCGGGGGTCACACCTCCCGCGAGAAAGACTGCGTCCCGCAGATGGGTGACGCCGTTGGTCATGTGATCACCCGGGTCGCGCACTTCGCCGCTCACGCTCACGATCGGAGGATCCTCGAAGTCATAGCGTCCGAAGACCCGCACGGTGTCGAACGGTTTCAGGAGCAGGTTTTTGTTCTGCCCGTCCAGCGCATCGCCGAGATTGAAGGTCAGGACAACCGGGCTGTAGTCCGGAGGCTGCAGGCGGATGATCTCGGCGTGGCGCCGCGAAGGCTCGGGCAGCAGATCGTTGTAGGAGTGGATGAGGTCGGTGACCGTCATCCCGTCCTTGTAGGGGTACTTGCCGGGATGGAAAACATGACCATCGAGATAGATGGTCTTTTCGCTGTAGGAAAGGATGGGAGAGATCCTGATCTTGTCGTCTCCCTGCACGCTGAAATCTTCAAGTGCCTTGTCAACCGCTTTGGGGTCGTTGCCTTCGGGGAGATCCAGGCGCAGCATGGTGCGGCTTTCGTGGGCAACTACGCGTTCCACATCGATATGGCGAAGCGCGCCGGAAGGCAGGACGCCGCCGGCGAGTTCCAGTACTTCAGCCAGATTGGCTTTGCCGCCAAGTTCGTAAATTGCGGGACGCCGCACCATGCCTTCGACAGTGACCTGGGGCCCGATGGGCGGAACCCTGATGATGTCGCCGGACTGGATCCTTTGCAGATCGCCATTCACGCCGCGCAGCAGCAGATCATAAACATCGATCTCCTGCACCAGCTGTTTGCCCCGGTAGTGTTGCAGGATGCGCAACGAGCCTCCAGCCGTGGGACCGCCGGCGGCGTACAGAGCGTTCAACGGAGTCGAAAGAGAACTGATGTCGTACGCTCCCGGGCTCTGAACATCGCCCACCACGTAAACTCGGACGGTGCGCAACCGGGCAAGCGAAACGTCCACCTCCACGTCCCGGTACTGGCTGCGCATCACGCCCTGCATGACGCGCTGCACGTCTCCCAGCGTGTGGCCCGAGACCAGCAACGGGCCGGCTTCCGGCAGCGCCACCTGTCCGGTCCGATCGACCACTCGCTGCAGGCGCTGGGCAATGCTTCCCCAGAGCTCGATGTTGAGTCCGTCTCCTGGTCCCAGAACGTAGTCCGGGCCCACCGGCAAATCCATCGGAAGGTCATCCATGTTGCCCATGCCGGCGCGGAACACATCGGCGCCAAATCTCTCCAACACCGGCGAGCGGCGGGATACCTGAGAATACAGATCGTAGAGTGAAGGCACGTTCGCGTAAGGATTGGGGCGGTGCCGAATTACGGTCCGGGATTGCGTGAGGTCCGGGACCGGCTCTGTCATCCGGTAGCGCGGCTCAAGGCTGGCCTGCCGGGGAAATTCTCCTCCACCGGGGGCGGAATTGCTCCTCGTGTCAGGCTGCTGCATTCGAGGCTGGCTCGCGACTCCGCGGTCCAGGAGCGGCCGCGTCGCGTCACCTACTGGCGGCGTCATGGGATTCTCAGTGATCGAGGCGCGCAACAAACCCGGCAGTTCATCAGGGCGCACACGCGGCATCTGGCCGGAATCAGTGATGAGAGGATCGAATGGGTTGTCAAACGAGTCCGGCGGCGACTCCATCTGTGTGCGGTTGAGTTCACGCGCAGGATTGCGGGGCTGCGCCTGCGGAACGTCGGGAGGATAAGGAGAGAAATCGGGAGGAACCTGGTATGGCGGTGAATTCTGTCCCGAAGGAGTTTTCTGATCGTCACGTCGCGACCAGTATTTTTCTTCCTGGCTCTGAGCCGTCTTCTGCAACTCAGGAGTAGCGGCAGAAGATTGATTCTCATTCTGCTGTGTGCGTAGCGGCATGCGCTGCATCTGCCGGTACGCCTCCTGCGCCAGCTCCTCCTTGCTGGGTTTAGGCCGAATGTAGGAGCGGTCTTCGATCTCCTGGGTCGCGAGGATGCGGACGTCTTCGTCTTCGCGCAATAATCGGAACAAGGCTTCATCGTTCAAATCGGCGGGATCAAGCAGGCGCCCCTGCTCGAATGCCTTGCGCACCAGCCGCTTCTTGACCTGCAGAAGCAGCCCGGGTTCGTCCCGAAGAAGCTGGATGATCTTGTCGGCGGACAAGGAAACCAGCTGCTCCGCTTCCATCTCGGCCTGGCTTTGCACCGTCTTCTGCCTCGGGACGCTGCCATATTCCACCTTCTCCTGTGCACCCAGATTGAGCACGGTGACACCCAGCGCCATGCCGGCATACAGCAGCAATTTCAGGACGAGCTTTGAGCGATAGACCGTCACAACAACCTCCAGAATTTCGCCATGTTCACTGACTGCCGAAAGGGCAGAGATGCAATTTCGAGTTCACAACCGGATCGCGGCCCGGCAGTTTACTTCAACCTAAATCGGCGGCCTCGATTTCGACCGCGACCGAGCGCATGATCAGCTCGACAGAAATGACTACCCTGAGCTGGTCCTTCTTGCGTACGAGAATTCCTTCTGTACCGGCCATCGGGCCATGCTTCACGCGAACCCGCCGCCCGATCTTCAAGTAGGGATGGGGCTCGGCACGAATCCCGTTGCCGATTCCACTTCTCAGCGACTCGATCTCCGCGTTGTCGACCGGTGCCGGACGGCCGCCGAAACTGACGAATCGCACTACGCCGGGAACCTGCAACACTCGCAGACGATCCTCGGGCGGATGCTGAACAAAGACGTATCCGGGGAATAAGGGAATATCCAGTTCCTTGCGCCGATCTTTCCAGCGATGGACAGCACGATAGAAGGGCAGGAAACACTCGATGCGGCGATCCTTTAACTGAGAAGCGACCTGCTTTTCGTGATGCGCCCACGTGTATGCCGCAAACCAGGGCGCGTGTTCCTGCACGATCCGTGCAGGGGCGAAGTTAGCGGCTTCGCGAGCCTCCGAAAAATCCGTTTGCTGATTCATATCGTGCATCCCTGCCAGTCCGTTCCCTGGATACAGCTTCGCCACCTTACTTACAGGGCCATGTGAGGTAACCCGTTGATGAATGAGCTGTTAGACGCCTCGTCCAGCCGCCTGTCAGTTGGCGTGCGAGTTATTTTCCAGGGGTACAGCGCTCGCCTTCAGCTTGCCACGCAGCGCGCTCAAGATGCTTTCTTCCGAATTCTCGATCCAAGTCGATCGAATGTCGATGTTCGCCCAATAAATAGCCGTGTTGTTGCTCTCCGCGGCCAGCGCAAGGACCCGCATATGCGGAAATTGATCCAGCAATACGTCGCAGAGGTGTGGCCGTTCCCCCGAGCCGCCCAATGAGACGATCAGAAAGTCGGGGCGCGATTGCTCGACCGTGCCAATGATCGAGGCCTCGTCTTCCAGTTCGCCGACGATTTCGAGGTCCGGCTGGTCCAACAAGGTTGCCATGACGAGCTCCCGCATCAGACGGGGTTGATTCGCGACCAACACTGTGATTTTTCGCACGCCCGACCTCCGCAGCAGTTTCCGCTCAATGGGGAAAACATGTAAGGTTCAATTTGTCATCAGCGGGCGAGACTGGAAGTCAGGCGATGCGGTACCAACTGAAGGTTCTACAGGGGGGCGCTCGGGAGCCAGGGCAGTACCATCAAGTACCAACCTGGGCGCCAGATATCCGACGCGTTATAGAGAGACTAAACGAGTCTGATGAAGTTATGTCAGAGGGAAACCGTGAGTACGGCAGATCTCGACCGCCTCCAGGCGATCGCTTACGCCGACTTTGCGAAGCATGCGATGAATGTGGTTTTTCACGGTTTGCTCAGAAAGACCCAGTTCCTGCGCAATCTCTTTGTTCGTGCAACCGCGGCTGACCATTCCTACTAACTGCTGCTCACGGCGAGTCAAGCCGAGCTCGTGTTTTGCCGTAAAGTTGGGGAACGATCCCCGCTGACCTGCAACATACCGGAACAGTACGTGGCACAGTTCCGGCGGGCACACCGCGCCGCCCCGGGCGACGGATCGCACGGCAGCCACGATTTCCGCTGCGGTAGCATCCATGAGCATGTATGCCGCGATGCCCTCCCGCAAGGACTGGAGGAACAGTTCGACGTTCAGCTCCATGCCTATCATGACTACTCTCACTCCCGGTAGTGTTTCTCGCAGTGCCGCGAGGAAACTCGGATCAGAACGGGCATCGACCGGGTTGAACAGAAGTACATCTGGAGGGACCGTCATAATATCGCTTAAGACGGTTGCGGAATACGATCCGGACCCGACTACTTCGATATCGTTTTTCTTGCTCAGAATTCGAGCGAGAGCTTCTCGGAGAAGGCGGTTCTCGGCGAGCAGAAACACAGACGTGGGAACGACTGGGACCGTCATACTGCTGAACCTTCGCTTTGGGGGAAGCTTGGTTCCGACCAAGAACGACTTTGCTTAGAGTCAGCATACCCAAGGTCGGGTTGCGTGTCACCAGGTATCTATTAATGAAGGTTTTCCACAGATTCGGAGATTCCTCGATGCGGCCAGCGGTTCCCTCGCAAAATTGGACGAAATTCGCCGCTTGTTTCCAGGGATGTCGGCGTCACAAGTGGCCGAACGCAATTGGATGTTTGGTTTTCATTCGCCTTCTTCCGCAGCCTTGCGTCAGATGGCTGCGGATTGCACCGCTTGCGCGCTAAGATATTTCGGTCCGTGACTTACCTTTGATTTGCCAGGTGTGCAGGCAGCGTCCTCGATGCACTAACGTCGGTGCCTCGGTAGTCAAGGATACGTGAGGTCAAAGTATGTGAGCCGAAGAAGCGAACATCTGCTACCGCCTCCATCCTAGTTTGTAGCCAGTTTCCTCCAAGTTCGCCAAACGCCAATGTGATGTGAACACTTTTGAGCCACCAGGAAGGAGTTTTTGCGGTATCACCCTCAATACGAAGGACGGAAAAGGAATTCTTGTCCACCCATGCTTTCCCCACAATCAGATCTTTCTCTTTTCGCTTGGGCTTCAGTCCCAATAGATAGCAGGGCCGGCCATCCAAAACACTCTCGTCCATCAAAGTGAAATCATAATTGCCGGTAGTCAGTCCCGTCCGAGCCTGACGGCTCTCGCTCGACGCTGCTTCAACTTCCCGATCGAGGATACGCTGAACAACCTGCCTCCCTCTGGCGTTGCCGGACCACCTTTGAATGTTGTAGCCTTTGCCGTTGGGAGGGTTGAAATCAACTTCTGCCACCACCTCCGCATCAGCACTGGAACTGTTCGCGCCAAGCAGCCGATACTCACGAATTATCTGATAAGGAACTTCCGATCGCACTTCGGATTGACTCTTTTCGACTTGCCGGACGATTGAGGACAGCGATGCTCCGGAGCCGGCGGTCTGCTGAGCGAAGGCAAACCAGCAGAGGAGTGGCGTCAACCCCGCCAGTTTCAGTAACCGTCTTGTGCTCGACACTTTCATTTGCCTCAGAACCGGATGCCATGAGATGTATAAGCACGTTGCGGGCCAAAGGAAGAACCCCCGTTTGCAGCGGATTTCGCGCAATGCGCGAGCCGGATGCGTGCAGTTTCTGCGGTTAGACCGAGCGGATTTCTCCTACCGTGAATACCTTAGCCGCCCTGGTGGAGCCTCAAACCGGGACACGGAGAGTTTCTGTCCCTGGAAAATCCTGCAGCAGCCTTGACGCGCTAAAGATGGAGGCAGACATTTCGGACGACGTGGTCATCTACTGCTCGTTTGGTCTTCGAGTTGTATGAAATGACGACGAAGCGTTTAGGCCTTCTCCACAACTATCTAAGCCCCCTTCGCCGTACCCGTAAGCCCGCTGGGTCAGCAAAGGACGACAGTCTTCCTTTTGCTTAAGACATCCTCCAGATCGAAATGCGGCCTGACTAGAGTGGGTGGTTTTCGTCGTTGGCCTGAAGCGTCTTCTGTTGGTTTCTCGGAATTGGAGCAGCCTTCGCTTTTTGCTGGGGCTTCCTGATTCTTCCGGGATTTTCGCGCCATTTGATACACGGCGAAGGTTTGGCTTGTACCCTTCCCAGAGGGACCTCTGCGCTTATTTTCGCAGCTGAGGCGTCGGCCAACTTTCCGGAGCGGGAGCATCCCACCAGGCTGGCAAGTACCAGTCCCGTAACCAGTGCCCAGAGCTTAAGGTGTTTCATTGAATTCTCGATGGGTGAACGTGATTTCACGACCCCAGCGGTCCTGTCGGATTTTAACCGGCTCCAGACCGACACATGCCCGGAGCAGACGCCTCCAGCCCAAATTCCGTTCCAACCAGCGAGCCACTGCGGTATTGTTCTTGACGTGACTGCTCAATTGCTCAGACGACACTGCCCTCCAGTCACTGTCTTGGTCACGTCCGCCAGCCACGATCCGGGCTTCAATTTTGTCATCGCTGATGCGGTATTCTTTCACCGGAAAACGGTCCGCGAACTCGAGTAGAGGCATGTTTTCCATCGACATGGCTTGACCTCACCTGGCATATAGAGGATGCATCGAGCCCGGCGTGACTGCCATACCGCGAATTCCTTACTACCTCGTCAGGAATCGTGTATCCGAAACTCCGGTCTGTGTGCAGTTGACCTTCCGTTCTGTCCCGCCTACCATGCCCCTTCCATGTTCTTCTACGACATGGTGTACGGCACCTTTCACGATCGATGGTTGACGGGGGGATGTCATGAGCCGGGAACGTGTGCTGAAGATTGTGTTGCTGGTGGTGGGTGTGATCTTTTCCGGGTTAATTTATCCCTTGACGATGTTCGTGCGGCAAGAGCCTGCTCTGGCAATGATGCTCAGCCTTTATGTCACACTAGGCATTTTCTTGTTGCTGGCAGCCCGCAACCCATCGGCGAATCGCAGCCTGATCGCTTTCACGGCGTGGTCGAGCCTTGCCCACGCCGCGCTTATGGCGGTGCAGGCACTTCGCAATCTCATCCCACGCGGAGAACTGTGGGGAGTGGCTGCTCTGGTCGTCATCGGCGTGGTTCTGATCTTGCTGGCTCCGCCGAAGTCGGGAGAGCGGGTGAAGTTATGAAAGCCGTATTCGAGAATCGCCTTCCCATCAGACTGTCCAGTCGTCCCGACTATTCCGACGCGATTGGCATGGACGGCAGACAAACCACCAAATGAGCGGAAACCCCGCGCCCCAGCGTGGAGTCCGCTGCTCTGAACTCGCATGGTATCGCGCAGTCCAGCGACACAACGGCATGAGCCACAACTACTGGATCTGCAGCGTCGCAGTCAACGGTGTATCTCCTGAAGAGGGGCCGGCAAAGATCTTGTAGGCACCCGGCAACAGGTTCCAGGCATTCCTCTGCTCATCGAAGATGGACATCACACGGGAATCGGCGGCAACGGTCACCGTCTTGGACTCGCCTGGGGCAAGTTCGATACGCTGCCATCCTACGAGCCGCTTGAATGGCTCACCGGCAGCCTCCGGGAGTGCGGCGTACACCTGCGCAATTTCGGCGCCGGCGCTCTTGCCTGTGTTCTTCACCACAAAGCTTACGGTGCGCCGGGCGTTGTCGGCCTTCAGGTTGGAATAGGCATAAGTCGTGTATGAGAGCCCGAAGCCGAACGGGAACAGCGGTTGCTTGTGCTCGGACTCGTACCACTTGTAGCCGACCTTCGCACCTTCGTCGTAGTGCACTGTGTATTTGGATTGGACGTGCGTAGGCCCGTTCTCCACGCCGCTGCCTTGTCCTTCGTCCTCCGGGGAAAGTGGCGGAATGACCGGGTGCGGCAGATCGGCATCGCTTTTGGGGAAGGTCATGGCGAGTTTGCCGGAAGGGTTCACCTCCCCAGTCAGCACATTGGTGAGAGCTTTATGACCGCTGCTGCCCGCGTACCATGCTTCCACCACGCCGCTTACCTTCCCGATCCAGGGCATGGTCACCGCCGTGCCGGTCTCAAGAACGACAATCGTATGTGGATTCGCAGCTCCCACCTGCTCGATCAGGGCTTCCTGATTGTCGGGAAGTGCGAGGGTTGCCAGATCCACGCCTTCCGCCTCCCACTGGTAGGCGAAGACGATTGCGACATCGGCGCTCCTGGCCAGAGCTGCGGCGGCCGCCGGGTCCTGGCCTGGGTTGAACTCTATCTTAGCGTTCGGGAGCTTCGCCCGCAGAGCTTTGAGCGGCGACGTGGGGAACCAGATGTGGTCCTGCCAGTGAGTCGCGCCCTTTCCTGGAGGCGCAATCGCATTGCCTCCGGGAGGATCGACCTGGGCTGAGCCGCCTCCGGAAATCATGCCTACATCGGCGTGCCCGCCGATCACCGCGATGCTCCGAATCTTCGCCGCATCCAGGGGCAGGACCGCTTTGTCGTTTTTGAGAAGCACAATGCTCTTTTCTTCCAGCTGCCTTGCGACCTCCAGCCCGCCTTCCACATCGACGACGCCCTTTTCGATGGGATGGTCCACAATGCCGGAAAGAAATTCGGCGTAAAGAACCCGGCGCGCATGATCGTCAATTTCGGCCGTGGGAACCTTGCCGTCTTTTACTGCCTGCAGAAGCGCCGGGCCAAAAAAATCGGCCATGGGTTGTTCCTGGTCCATGCCGGCGGCCGAAGCCTTCTGGGTGCTGTGGGTGCCGCCCCAATCGGAGAGCACGAAGCCCTTAAATCCCCAGTCCTTCTTGAGAACGTCGTGCAGGATATAGGTGTTCTCGCAGGCGTAATCGCCATCGATGCGGTTATAGGAGCACATCACCGCGCCCGGGTGTGCAATCTCGATGCCAATGTGGAAGGCGAGAAGGTCGGTCTGCTGCATGGCGCGTTTGGAGATGATCACGTTCACGATGTTTCGACCAGTCTCCTGATCATTGAGCGCAAAATGCTTGATGTCGCCAATCACGTGCTGTGCCTGTTCGCACTTCATCAGATTGCCAACCATGGTACCGGCGAGCAGCGGATCTTCTCCGGCGTATTCGAAAGTCCGCCCGTTCCTGGGTTCGCGCGTAAGGTTTATGCCCCCACCCAGCGACATGTTGAAGCCCTGCGCCCGCAACTCTCGACCGATGAGTGCGCCGTACTCACAGGCGCCCTGCGTGTCCCAGCTCGAAGCGGCCGCCAGACTCGAGGGGAGCGCCGTCGAATAGCGGCCGTTGGCGCCGCTGTCGCGAACGCCGTAGGCAGCGTCGGACATCAATATGGGCGGAATACCCAGACGCTTCACGCCTTCGACGTAGCCCGCTCCGCCATTTCCCAGATGGGTCAGGGGCATCTGCCACTGGGGAGCATGCTCCATGCCGTTGCCGTGCAGGAGCGCAATCTTTTCTTCCAGGGTCATCTGCTTCAGGACCAGGTCGGCCCGCTCTTCCGGAGAAAGGCTGGAGTTCATCCAGGGCCGGTTCGCATTTTGCGCGATCACGGAACCTGCGGCCAGCAATCCCATGGTTCCGGCCAACACGAAGACTGCCCATCGATGAAATCGACTCAGCTTGTTAGTCTGCATGTCTCTCCTGACATTGGTTAACCATTCCTAAAACTGGTAGGCATTATACGCACGCCTGCACTTCCGAAAGCCTATTAATGTCGGCAAAGAATACGCTACCAGAAGCTGGAAACCAGAAACTGGAAACCAGAAACCGGAAACTAGAAAGCGCCCCACTGCCCCAGATCCCGGGCCGCCTGCTTCAAATCGTCCGGCCTGCCCAGATCACGCCAATAGTACTCGTCAGTTCGAAACCCGAGGATGTTCTGGTTCTGTCCGGCCAGATGCAAATAAGAGGTGATGATGGAAAAAATTCCTTCTTCCGTCATCAGCGGGATAAAGCGAGGCGAAATCATGTGGATCCCGCCAAAAGCCAGGGCCTGAGTCTGGAGGGAAGAACGAACCAGTTCAGTTTCCCCATCGCGCCCCGCGCGGCGGCCGCAAAGCCGGCACTGCTGGTCAAACAAAAGGTAGCGGGAAGTCTTGCGGTCCTGCACCGCCAGCGTGGCCAGAGCGTGATTGTCGGCGTGAAATTGCACCATGCGCCGCAAATCAATGGTGCTGATGACATCGACGTTGTGCAACACGAACGGCTCTTCGGGCGGGTTGGGACCCTGCAGAAAAAATTGCCCCGCCTTTTTCAGTCCCCCGCCGGTATCGAGCAATACATCTTCACGAGAGACTTCAATCCGCATGCCGAAATTGTTATGGGCCTTCAGATAATCGACAACCATGTCGGCAAAGTAGTGCAGGTTGATCATCACTTCGCGAATGCCGAAGCCACGCAAACGGCTCAATGTGATTTCAAGCAGGGTGCGGCCGGCGACCTCTACCAGCGCCTTGGGGCGGTCGTCGGTGAGGGGACGAAGGCGGGTACCGAGGCCGGCAGCCAGGACCATCGCCTTCATGGCCCGAGCGTCTCCAGTTCGCGATGGTGCAACAATACTTCCACTCCATTGCGGCCGCGCAAACGCTTGGCCAGTTGCTCGGCCAGATAAACGGAGCGATGCTGGCCGCCGGTGCAACCGAACGACACCATCAGGTTCTTGAAGCCGCGCCGCTGGTATTCGCTTACGCTGGCATCCACCAGCGAGAGCACGCTGGCCAGAAACTGGTGCACGCTGTCCTGCTGGTTCAGATATTCGATGACCGGCGCGTCCCTTCCAGTCAGGGCCTTGAAGCGCTCTTCGCGGCCGGGATTAGGGAGGCTGCGACCGTCGAAAACAAATCCCCCGCCGTTCCCGCTTTCATCCTTGGGCCAGCCGCGGTGAAATGAAAAGCTGAAAATCCTAACTACCAGGCTATCGGCATCGGAAGCCAGGGCCTGCAGTTTCTCCGACCCCAGCATGCTGTGGAACGCGCCCAACAGCGTGGGCAGTGCAATGGGCAGCGTGACGTGGTGCAGCAGCCAGCGCAAATTCTTCAACGCGTAGGGCACGCTCTGCAGAAAATGGACCTTGCGCTCGTAAAAACCGCGGAATCCGTAAGCTCCCAGGGCCTGCATGATGCGCACATAGACGAAGGCATGGTAGTGCTGCATGAACGCTTCACGCTCAACCTTGACGAAACCGGAAAGCGTGTCGAGATAATGATCGAGCAATTGCCGGCGCAGTTCCGGCGGCAAATCCGCTTTGGCGTCGTACAAGAGAGAAGCCACGTCATATTGCAGCGCGCCCTTGCGGCCTCCCTGGTAGTCGAGGAAAAATGGTAGCCCGTCACGCCACATGATGTTGCGCGATTGGAAATCGCGGTACAGAAAGTAATCGTGCCCGGCGCTTAACAGGAATTTCGTGAGGCGGCTGAAATCATCTTCCAGCGCCTGTTCGTTGAACGGAATGCCGGCCAGGCGAAGGAAATAGTATTTGAAATAGTTCAGGTCCCAGGCTATGGACTGGCGATCGAAGCTGCCCCGCGGATAGCACACTTTGTAATTCAAATCGCGTCCCGCCTCCACCTGAAAGCGGGGTAATACGGCGATGACCTTGCGATAGGCCTCGACCGCCTCGGGAGAGAGGTTTTCCCCGCTGCGATGTTTGGAAAGAAACTCAAACAGGGTTGTGCTGCCCAGGTCTTCTTCGAGGTAAGCGCCCTGGCTCAGATCTTCGCCATAAATTTCCGGCACCGGCAGTCCATGCCGCCGAAAGTGCCGCGAAAATTCCAGGAAGGCCACGTTCTCTTCACGCACGTCGTACAGGATGCCGATGGCGCTGGACACGCCGGCCGACAGCCGGATGATTTTGCGTCCCGACCCGCCGAGCTTTCCCTGAAGCGGCGTTACCTCCACGGGGGACGTGTGGAAGTGCTGCTCGAAAAGCTGGTTGAGAATGTCCATGAATGTGCCACAAAGATAACATTGAACTGGGAATGCAAAAAGAAACACGTGGGGACAGCCGCCCTCGGCTGTCCGGCGGAGCGAAGCTCCGCTTTCATCTCCTACGCCAGTGTGCTGTCTCAGAAGTAGGTGGAATATCAAACAATATGGATTCAACAAGGTTCCGGGACAGGACGCCCGTGCTTCGCACGTCAGCGAGCAGGAACAAGGGGCGGCGTAAAAACGATGGGCCGGGCGGAGATGATGCCCTTTCCCTCTTGCACCGTGATGAACTGGTTGGGTTCGACTTTGGCAACGAAGTCCTTCTGGCCGCTGGGCCACACGATGGTCAGGCTGACCGTCTTGCCCTCCTCCGGCTTGCCCAGACCGAACGTGAGCGGCAACTCGCTCTGGGACAGGTAGCTCGACCCAGTCTTTACCATGGCGGAGAGCCGCGTGCCTTTGCTGGTCTTTACCGTTACCTTGGCCCCGATGCCGTCACGATTGGACCGCGTGCCCACGGTTTTCACCCGCAACATGTCGTTCTGGTTGCCATTGTCGTTGCGCAGCAATCGGGCCGGACCACCATTGGCGGTAATCAAAAGGTCGAGGTCGCCGTCATTGTCGAAATCGCCATAGGCCGCTCCCCGTCCGACGATCGCCCGGGGCAGTGCCTGTCCTAGTCTGGCTGTCACTTCATCGAACTTGCCCTTGCCCAGGTTGCGGAACAGAAGCGGCGGTTGTGCATACTTCAAGGTAGGTTGCACCACGCTGACGTCGTCGGAAACGTGTCCGTTGACGGCGAGAAGATCGGGCAGGCCGTCCAGATCGTAGTCGAAAAAGAAGGCACCGAAAGTCAGCGACTTGGTGGAGATGCGGGCAATGCCGGTCACGGGGGCTTCGTCGGTGAACAGGCCCGATCCATCATTGTGGTAAAGCGCCATGCCCTCATTGGTGAAATTACCGATCACCACGCTCTGCCAGCCGGAATTGTCGTAGTCGGCGGCGTCCGTGCCCATGCCGGCGCGCACTGTACCTGAGTCGCCGTAGGCGATACCGGCGGCGACGCCAACGTCGGTAAATGTGCCGTTGTGATTATTGTGGTAGAGCTTGTTGGGCTCGGTATCGTTGGTGACCAGCAGATCCATCCAGCCATCGTTGTCGTAATCCAGCATCGCGACTCCGAGTGATTTGCCGGTGGGATCGAAGAGTCCGGCGCGACGGGTTACGTTCTCGAATGTCCCGTTGCCTTTGTTGTGAAAGAGGGTTGCGCTCTGTCCTTTATATCTTTGGGGCGTGCAGTACGATTTGTTCTTGTTGTCGAGCGTGCAGTATTGGTCGGTCTCGATCGACCACTCGATGTAATGAGCTACGAACAGGTCGAGCTTGCCGTCGTTGTCATAGTCAAACCACAAGGCGCTGCTGGAGAATCCCGGATCGGCCACGCCCGCTTTCGCGGTTACGTCGGCAAACTTGCCGTTGCCCAGGTTGCGGAAAAGATGGTTCGATCCGACCGCAGTGATGTAGATGTCCACTCTGCCGTCGTTGTCATAGTCGCCCACGGCACAGCCCTGGCCGTAGATTTCCAGCGCGAGTCCGGCCTTTTTGGTTACATCCGTGAACGTTCCGTTCTGGTTGTTGTGATAAAGCGCGGGATAGGATTTTCCGGTTTGATGGCCTGGCCAATCCATGGAGTTGATCAGCAGAATGTCCTGCCAGCCGTCATTGTCGTAGTCGAGGAAACAGGCCCCGCTGCCCATGGTCTCCGGCAGATACTTTTTTCCGAAGGCGCCGGTGTTGTGCTTGAAGTGGATGCCGGCCTGGGCGGTAACGTCGGTGAACTCGATCGGCCCTGAAGGCCGCGCGGGAGCCGCACTCGGTGCGGGTGCTGGTTGCGGTGGCGGAACCGGAGTTGGTTCCGCTGGTGGCGAACCGGTTGCCTTCTGTGGCGGGGAGCTTTCCTGATACTCCGGAGCGCGTTGCTTGCACCCGGCCAATGCCAGGAGGGCGATAAGAGCTACATAACAAATGACCCGGATTCTCGGCATTAGAAGTTCAGTTTACCTTCCACAAACCGCGTGGGGACAGCCGCCCCCGGCTGTCCGGCGGAGCAACGCTCCGCTACTTGTACCAACCAAAAAACTTGTCGAGCTGCGCTCGACTGGACAGCCGAGGGCGGCTGTCCCCACGTGGTTGCGGCAGGGTCAGTGCGCTGCCGCCAGCTTCTCTGTACTCGCTCGCCGCGAATCCAGCCAGATCTCAATCAGCATAGCGGTGGGTCCTACGATGAAGAGCGCATAGAACGGCGCATAGACGATCTGGTACATGCGCATGATCATTTCGACCAGCGCGACGAGGAATACCACTACACACTGTCCCGTCTTTCCTCGCACCGTGGTTTTTGGGTCGGTAATCATGAAGAAGATAAAAAGCTGGTACATCGGTCCGGTAATTGGGGCAATCTCGGATTGCCATGGACTCCCCATGATCCAGCTGCGCAAGAATGCGAAGGCGATGAATGAAGCAACATAGGTAAACGTGATGTGAAAGCGCCGCAGGCGCCAGATGATGACCGAGCCCAGCACCCAGATCACCAGCATGGGAAAAAGATAATTTCCCCATTGAATGCTCAGGCTGGCCACGGTTTCAGGGACCAGGAAAAGCATCGCCGAGATACCGAAGTTGGACGGGTTCCAGATATGGCGTCCTTTAATGCGCAGCACATATTTGGACATGATGGAGATGGCCGCGCACAGGGCGTAGGGCCAGAAGGCGGGTGAGCGCAGCAGAATTCCCACACTGATCCCGCTGATGTACGCGCTGGCCGGATGCACCCACTTGTGAAAGAAAATACGGCCGAGCAGCAGTTCCGTCCCAATGCTCACCACGATCGCCAGCAGCGTTCTCTGGTAGCTTTCGAGAATACCGAATGACAGGTGACCCACCAGGAGGATGCAGGTAATAAAAATGGGGGCAATGTAACGGTTGTCGAGGCTGACAAAGTGCTTCCAACCTGCAGGCGCAGCCGGTGGCGGGGTCAGGTGCGCGGTCTGGCTCATGCGGGCTCCTTGATCTTGTGCAACTGGCCGGCGGCGGGCTTGTCGATGGCCTGCAGCTTGCCTGAGGGCCAGCGGATTACGACTTTTTCTATCTGCGGATATTTTCCCAGCCCAAAATGCAACCGTCGCTGGTTCTCTGCAGCGAAGCCGCTGCCCCCTGAAACTTCCTGCACCTGCTGCTGTCCGTTCCAGTACAGGGTGACCTGGGCCCCGATCGCGCTGCGGTTGCTGGCGGTCCCCTCCAGCTCAAATTCTATCCACTCATTTTCCGGCGTCACCGTGTTCTTGTAAACCAGCAACGGGCCCTTCTGGTTGGCGACCACGACATCGAGCACGCCGCGGTTCCACAAATCGGCAAACGCGACCGCGCGGCCGTCATATGTGTCGTTGACTCCGACCGCCTGGGCCACATCGACAAATTTTCCGGCGCCATCATTCAGCCACAGCCGCTTGGATTGATATCCAGACAAGCTGCGGCCTTCAAACGCCGGCCAGTTCCTGGCGTCGCCAATGATGGTGCTGTTGCCGCCGGCAACCTTGGAAAAGTCGTACCAGTAGCTGCGGTTGCGGTCGAGCGAGATGTAGCCGTTGGTCAGATAGAGGTCGAGCGTCCCATCGTTATTCAGGTCGCCGAACTGCGCGCCAAAACTCCAGCCGCCGAGTTCGACTCCAAAGTCGCGTGCCAGGTTCTCGTACTTGATGGCGTCGCCGGAGGTCCCTTGCTTGGGCACCCACAGATTATTTCCCTGGATGAGAATTCCATCTTCCGAAATATTGGAAACGTAAACCGAGTATCTGCCCTGATTGAGAATGTCGCCAAAGGCCGCGTTCATTCCGCTCTTGGGGGCAAAGCCGACTCCGGTCTGCTCGCCCACTTCATGGAAGCGCTTTCCGTCGTTGAAATAGAGCTCGGAGACGCCGTAGTCATTAGCGACAAATAAATCGGGATGCCCGCTGCCTCGAAGGTCGGCCGCGGCCGCAGCCAGCGCCCAACGCCGGCTGTTGATGCCAACTTTCTCGGCAATCTCTTCAAACTTTCCGTGGCCAAGATTGTGAAACAGATATTTTCGTCCCCCATTCTTGGCGTACTCAAAACTCTCGGGCATGATGCGGGTAGTGGTGAGATGCCAGAGATCAATGCTTTCGTCGTAGTAACCGCCGACAAGCAGGTCGAGCAGCCCATCGCCGTCGTAATCAAACCAGATGGCGGTGTTGGCATTGATCCAGCGCGGCAGGCCGGCTTGCTCGCTGACACGGGTGAAGCCACGGCCTCCGTCGTTGTGGTACAACTCAGGGCGTCCCCACTTGATCAGGAAGAGATCTTCGTAGCCGTCATTGTCATAGTCGCCCCAGACCGCGCCGGTCGAGACTCCCGTGCCCGGCTGGTTGACATCCGCAATGCCAAGTTCGGGGGCCACATCTTTGAATGTGCCGTCGCCCAGGTTTCGGTACAAGGCGTTTTTACTTCCGATGGCGCTGTTGACGACGTAAATATCCGACCAGCCGTCGCGATCGAAATCGACAATGGACGCGGACGCGCCCATCGACGCGACTTCCGGCATGATGGGCTCCAGCTTGGGATCGAGTGCCGGGGCTTCATGGACGAACCGGATTCCCGCCGCCTGAGAAACCTCCTGCAGGTAGAAGCCATGGCGCGCCATCGTGGTCCTGGCGTCAGCGCTTGATCTCTCCGCCGTGCGCCGCGCCGACAACCGCTTGAGCACCAGCGGGGTTGCCAACAGAGCGATGAAAATAACAGCGAGGGTGGCCCTTGCGACGCGGTTGTTCATTTAGACAGCCCGCTCCGCAACGCATTCTTGAAAACCTGGGGAGTCACATAACGCGTGTGATAGTTCTGCCAGTCC
>Ga0207706_10000561_pt1 | contig 39383 bp, 11 predicted proteins | sample KBSC53metaG_FD_184318 | JGI IMG/M metagenome (GOLD analysis project Ga0207706, IMG submission 184318) | Corn rhizosphere microbial communities from Kellogg Biological Station, Michigan, USA - KBS C5-3 metaG (SPAdes) (version 2) | ecosystem: Host-associated > Plants > Roots > Rhizosphere > Soil ... | reverse complement strand
TCGGGCGCGTGCGGACGCACCACCATGGCCACGTTGAATTCGCCCTCACGCCACACCCCCATCCGCAGGGTGTCTTCCACCAGGTGCCGGAAGAACACCCCCAGGATCGCGGGGGGGCGCACCCGCCGGCTCCGCTCGCGCAGGAAGCGCGCGGTGGGCGCCGACGCCAGGTACAACTCCCCCACGGCGTCGGTCTGCAGCCCGCCCAGGCCTCCTCCGGCGTTGTACTCCACCATCCGCAGCCCCTCGCGGGTCTCGATGTAGTCCGCCCGCGACGGCGCCCCCGCGATCCCGCTGGGCTCCTCCACCATCAGCACCACCATGGCCTCGCTCAGGTTCACGGCGGCCAGGGGCGAGCCGTCGAGGTTGCCCCGGCTGCGGTAGAAGTGCGCCACCGACTTCGCGTCGTTGCGCAGGAAGCGCTCGACGGCACCCTTCACCAGCCGGTCCATCGCCAGCGCCACGTCGCCCATCTCCCGCTGCTGCGCGCTCCCCACGAACAACGGCCACGGCTGGATGGAGAAGATGCGCAGCGAGGCTTCCTGGTAGAGCGGCGCGTAGCTCGACCGGTCGAGACACGCCGGGTTGCGCTCCACGAACTCCAGGAACTCGCGGTTCACCTCCGACCACCGCGCGTGGACCGGCTTGGCCTCGGCCGGGATGGGCATCTGCCTCTCCGGGTGCTGGGGGAAGGACGAGCCCGGCCTAGCGGCGCGGGGCCTGGTTGCGCGGCGCCCCGCCGCGCCGGAGCGTCCGCACCCGCAGCGGCGCCGGCTCGCCGCGCGCGGCGGGAGCGCCCATTACCTCGGCGTACGCGCGGCGGCCCCAGCGGAAGCACGACCACCCTCCGTCGCCGTCGCGGGGGCGGTCCCACTCCACCGGCTCGGGGGGGTGGGCGCCCGGCCGCACCCCCCGCTCCTCCAGCCACGCGTCGTCGTAGACCGTGCCGGCGTAGCGGTGGCCCTCGTCGGGGAGCACCACCGCGGTGAGCGCGTCGGGGTTGCGCGCGGCGTACCAGTCGGCCACCAGGTACGCCGCGCCGCTGGTGGGGCCCATGTACAGCGCGTGCTCGCGGTGCAGCCGGCGCGTGGCCGCGAAGACCTCGGCGGCGCCCACCCAGTGCACCCAGTCGATGGCCGCGTGGTCCACGTTGGGGGGGACCAGGGAGTTCCCCATCCCCTTGAGCGCGCGGCACGCGTCGGACTGGCCGAAGATCACGCTGCGGTGCGCGTCCACCGCCACCACCGCGAGCCCGGGGAAGAGGAGGCGCAGGAACGACGAGATCCCGCAGAGCGACCCGCCCGAGCCCACCGGGCCCACCAGGCAGTCCACCGCGCCGGCCGCGCGCGCCAGCAGCTCGGCGCAGGGGGCGAAGCTGGCCGGGTTCGCGGGGTTGCTGTACTGGCGGGGGCAGAACGCCCCGGGGCTGCGTTCCAGGAGCCGCTCCAGGAACTCCAGGCGGGCGAGCTGGAAGGCGCCCGACGGCCCGGGGTCGCGCACGATGTGCACGGCGGCCCCCAGCTCCTCGAGCCGGCGGCAGAGCGACGGATCGAGGGAGGGGTCGCTCACCAGCGCGAGCGGGTTGCCGTGCAGCCGGGCCACCATCGCCAGCGACAGCCCGAAGGTCCCCGAGCTGGTCTCGGCGATCAACCCGCCCGGCCGCAGCTCGCCCTCGTCCAGCGCCCGGCGCACGATGTAGCGCGCGGGAAGCAGCTTCAGCAGCGGGAACGCCAGCGCCACCAGGTTCGGGCGCAGCTGCACCAGCCGGGGGAGCGCCAGCGCGTCCACCACGCTGGCGCTGATCACGGGTCCGCTCACGGCTCACCTCGCTGCGCTGCGTCCGCGCCCGGCCGGGCGGCGGACGGTGGGAGGGCCAGGGGTCGCATCGGAAAACGGTTCGCCACGACTTCGCGGCCGGCTACGCGGCGACCGCCGCGAAGTCGGTCCGGGCGAGCGGGACCGAGATCGGGCGGGGCGGCGGGACCACCAGGCTCATGTAGCGCTCCCCCTCGTGGAAGACGAGCCCGCGCTCGGCCAGCCGCGCCAGCTCCGCCTCCACCTCCACGCCCCCGAGCTCCCTGGCCAGGTTGGCCGGCTTCTTCGGGGTGGCGAGCGCCTCCAGCAGCAGCCGCCCCGGCTCGCCGACCGGGTGCTCGGCCGGCGCGCCCGCGCGCGAGTCGAACACGAACGCCTCGCCACCGCGCTCCACCAGGCGCAGCTCGGGGCGGGCGCCGCCGTTCCACAGCGCCTTCCAGCGCTCCACCTTCTCGCGCAGCCGCCCCACCATGCGGGCCGCGTTCATGGCGTACGGCGCCGTGTAGTTCTGGTCCGAGAAGTAGTAGGCCAGCTGCGGCAGCGACTCGCGCGGGAAGGGGTAGGTCAGCTCGTACCAGTCCAGCGGCTGCAGGTCCAGCCCGTAGCTCGCGGCCTCCACGTAGTACGGGCTGAAGCGGTCGAAGCGCACCGGGTACACCCCCGTGGGGGGGCGCAGGTGGGTGAGCAGCGGGATCTCGTCCAGGTACTTCTCGTAGACCTCGATCCCCTCGCCGGGGAAGCCGATCAGCAGGTTCCACATCGGGTAGATCCCGTAGCGGCCCGCGTTCATCAGGAACTGCAGGTTCTGGAACACCGAGGTCCCCTTGCGCATCAGCTTGAGGGTGGAGGTGTTCAGCGCCTCGATCCCCGGCTGGATGCGCAGCACGCGGGACTTTGCCAGCACCCGGAAGTCGTCCTCGTCCAGGTCGGCCTTCACCTCGTAGAAGAGCGACATCCCCCCGGGGGTGTCGAGGTAGGGGAGCACCTCGGTGAGGTAGCTCTTGGGAAGGATGTTGTCGACGCTCTCCAGCTCGGCCACGCGCGCCGCGTGCTGGAAGAGTCCGTTGAACAGCTGGAACGCCGTCTCCGGCCGCATCGAGCGGTAGCTGATGGTGGAGCCGTTCAGCCCGCAGAAGGTGCAGTGCGCCCGCTCGCCCCACCAGCACCCGCGCGAGGTCTCGAAGAGGAGGCGCGGCTTTCCCTGCCCCGGGAAGTAGGCCTCGTAGCGGTCCAGGAACGGCTCGTACTCGAAGTCGACCAGCTCGTTGATGTCGTTGTCCTCGCCGAAGGCGCGCACCACCGGCTCGTCGGGCGCGGACAACGGCGCACCGGTGCCGCACCCCCCGGCGCCCTGCACCCGGTTGCGGCGCGAGAAGACGCCGTCGACCCGGTGGCACCCCTCCGCGTCGCCCGCCCGCAGCCGGCGCACCAGCTCGGGAAAGCTCCTGAGCGCGGGACCCGAGAAGACGAAGTCGACCATGGGGGCGTGCTCGATCAGCGCGCGCCCCATGGGCCCCTCGCAGTTGGCGCCGCCCACCACCACCACCGCCCCGGGGTTGCGCGCCTTCACCAGGCGGGCCATGGCCAGCGAGGCCACGTTCTGCGAGAACATGGAGGTGAAGCCCACCAGGTCGGCCCGGTCCAGCGCGCAGCGGTCGATCATGGCCTCGAAGTGCGCCACGATCCCGGCGCGCTTCTCCAGCACCATCGCGCGGAGCGCCGGGTTGCCCGGCGCGTGCCGCGGGTAGTAGCGCTGGAAGTACGCGTCCGCGTTGTCGGGCGCTCCGGGAAAGGCGGCGGCGCGGAAGAGCCAGTCGCCCAGCCCGGTGGGGTGGTGCGCGAACGAGATCAGCTCCTCGTACGCCGCGAGCCCCAGGTAGTGGGCAAAGTCGTGGCTCAGGTAGTGGACGTCCGCCGCCACGCCGGCGCCGAAGGCCTGCTTCACCACCGCCCGGAGCTGGGTCAGGGCCAGCGAGGGCATGGAGAGGTTGGCGAAGGGCATGTTCACCAGTGCGATCTTGTACATCGTGGTCGCTTCCCCCTGGTTCTCGCAGGGCTCCCGCCGGGGCGGCGTGCCGCGGCCGCGGAGCCTGCGTGGACGGATCGGGTCTGCCGCGCCGGGCGGGCCGGCGCGGGGCTACACCGCCGCGGCCTCCTCGCCCGCGGGCGCGGCGGCGGCCAGCGCGGGGACGGGGATCGCCCGGGGCGCCCGCAGCGCCGCCTGCACCGCGCGGATCAGCGCGGGATACGCCTCGAAGACGCGGCGCGCCGGGTCGAGCTCGAGCCGCTCGCGGGTGGTGTGCGCCAGCGCCTCGCACCCCGGCGCGAAGCCGAGGGTGGGGATGCCGTGCGTCCCGCAGCTGTGCCCCCCGTCGGTGCCGAACTTCCACTGCCGCAGCGCCGGCGCGCGCCCGGTGGCGGCGCCCACCGCCGCGGCGGCGGCCCGCACCACCGGGTGGTCGTCGGGGACCAGGAAGCCGGGAGTGAAGTTGCTGTGCTCGTCCACCCACCCCGTCCAGGCCCGGTGCGTGGCGCGGCCGGGGAGCACTTCGACGGAGACTCCCTCCACCGCCGGCACCCGCTCGGCCAGCCGCGCGCGGATCTCCTCCACCGCGCGTTTCTCGCACCACCCGGGAAGCACCCGCAGGTCCAGGGTGACGCGCACGCGGTCGGGGACCACGTTCCCGCTCCTGGGCCAGCACTCGACCACCGTGGGGGTGAGCGTTGCCGGCCCCAGGCCGGGGTCGCGCGGCTGCGCCATGGAGAGCTCGTCCAGGGCCAGCAGTACGTGGGGGAGCACCCGGTTGGGGTTGCGGCCGCGCTCGGGCGCGCTGGCGTGGCACGCCAGGCCGCGGATATCCACCGCCAGTTCGGCGTGGCCGCGGTGGCCGGTGCACACGTCGCCGCCGGTGGCCTCGCTCAGGATCACCGCCCCGGGGCGCGCCGCGGCGGTGTCCATCAGGTGCATCATCCCCCACCCGCCCTTCTCCTCGTAGACGGTGAAGACGGCGAGGAGGTCGCCCGGCGGGCGCTCGCGCACGAAGCGGGCGGCGGCGTACACCTGCAGGGCCAGCGGCCCCTTCACGTCCATCGACCCGCGCCCATGCAGACACCCGCCGGCGATGGTGCCGCCGTACGGGTCGTGCTCCCACCCGGCCGGGTCGCCCGCGTCCACCACGTCCATGTGCGAGGCGAGCATCACCGGGGGCGCGTCGCCCGACCCGGCGATGCGGGCCAGCACGTTGCCGGCGCGGTCGGTGCGCACCTCGTCGAAGCCCAGCGCCCGCAGCTCGTCGGTGATGCGGCCCGCTACCGCGCCCTCGTCGCCCGACAGGCTGGGGATGCGCACCAGGTCCGCGGCGAAGCGGATCGCGCGCTCGAACGAAAGGTTGTTGCTCATCGGCTTTCCCCCGCTGGGGATGAATGGCGCCGGTGCCCGGTCCAGGGATGGGGATTCAGATCCGCTCCACGTCTGCCGCGGCGGCCGTGGCCAGCGCGCCGTGCGCCGCCGGGGTGAGGGGCGGCAGCGCTTCCGCCAGCACCCCGGCGGCGGCCACCTCCAGCGCCCGTTCTCCCTCGCGCCACCGTTGCGACCGCTCGCGCAGCCGGCGCGCGGCGTCGCGCCAGCCCGCCGCGCGGAAGGCGGGGGTGGGAAGGGCGCCGGCGGCCAGCACCTGGCGCTGGTGGAGCTTGTCGCGCGCGCTGCGGATGGCCTCCGGATCCGGGCCCGGGAGGCCCAGACGCGCCGCCAGCGCCGCCGCCGTGGCGACGAAGTACTCGGAGCTGGAGGTGACCCCCGCGACCTGCGCCCCACCGCCGAAGCGCCGCCGGACCTCGGCTTCCAGCGCGTCCACGTCGTCGCACGACACCTCGACCACCTCCGGTGCCCTGGGGTGGGAGAGGTAGGGGTACTTCTCGGGCCGCGAGGTGAGCAGCACCGGGCGGTCGCCCAGGGCGCGGGCGGTGCGTGCGAACAGGCGCCCCGTGCCGCTGGTGTTGCTCTCCACGAACAGGAGCGCGCGCCCCTCCGTCGCGCCGCTCATGCCGGCACCAGCGCTTTCCGCGCGTCCGGCGCCCCCGCCACCTCGGCGCAGGCGCGGCGCGCCCAGCGGTAGAAGGCCCACGGCTCGCCGCCGCCCTCCACCCGCTCCCACTCCACCGGCGCAGCGGGAAGGCGGTCGAGCAGGACCCCCCGCTCCGCGAGCCAGGCGTCGTCGTAGACGGTGTCCTGGTAGCGGTACCCCTCGTCGGGGAAGATCACCGCCGCCAGCGCGTCGGGGTTCTGGCGCGCCCACCAGTCGGCCACCAGGAAGGCGGCGCCGCTGGTGGGGCCCATGTACAGCGCGTGCCGGCGGTGCAGCTCGCGGGTGGCGCGGAACGCCTCGGCGGCGCCCACCCAGTGCACCCAGTCGAAGGCGGTGTGGTCCACGTTGGGCGGAACCAGGCTGTTCCCCAGCCCGCGCAGCAGCCGCCCGCCCCCGGTGTCGCGCTGGCCGAAGATGACGCTGCCGTGCGTGTCGACGCCGACCACCACCAGCCCGGGGCTGAGCAGGCGCAGGTACGACGAGATCCCGCACACCGATCCCCCCGACCCCACGGTGCCCACCAGGCAGTCGATGGCGCCGGCCGCGTGCGCCAGCTGCTCGGCGCAGGGGGCGTAGCTGGCCGGGTGGTGCGGGTTGCTGTACTGGCGCGGCCAGAAGCTCCCCGGGTGCTGCGCCAGCACCCGCTCCAGGAGCGCGAGCCGCGCCTGCTGGTACCCGCCCGTGGGCCCCGGCTGGGTCACGATGTGCACGGTGGCCCCCAGGTCCTCGAGCCGCCGGCGCAGCGACGCGTCGATGGCGGGGTCGCTCACCAGCGTCAGCGGGTGCCCCTGCAGCCGGGCCACCATGGCCAGCGCCAGCCCGAACGTGCCCGAGGTGCTCTCGGCGATCACCCCGCCCGGCGCCAGCTCGCCCTCCTCCAGGGCCTTGCGGACGATGAACCGCGCCGGGAGCAGCTTCATCAGCGGGAACGCCAGCCCCACCAGGTTGGGGCGCAGCCACACCAGGCGGGGAAGCGCCAGGGCCTCGACGACGTTGGCGTGGATCAGGGTGGGGCTCACGGGACCAGCTCCGGCTGGGCGGGGTGGGTGGAGAAGTGCCAGCTTTCCAGCCCCAGGCGGGCCAGGGCGGCGCGCGCGCGCCCGACGCGCCCGGCGGCCCGGGGCCCCGGCTCGAACAACAGGCCGGCCACGGTGCCGCTGTGGGCCACCTGCACCCCCAGGGCGCCCGTGCTCCGCGCGATGCCCAGGAGCTGCGGGATGAAGCGCTTGGGGCGGTGGCGCTGGGTGAGCAGGGTGCTGGCGGTGGCCACGCGCCCCAGCGGCGCGGGGTCCTGCCGCTCGACGGCGCGGCGCAGCAGCCCCAGCATGGGTCCGAACGCCTCGGCCTCCCAGGTGGTGTACGGCATCGGCGGCAGCGCCAGCGTCTCCACCCCGCCCCCCTCGGTGTTCACCCCCACCACCTGCACCGGCGGCAGCGGCCCGCCCAGGTCCGCCAGCACGCTGCCGCGCCGCTGCGCGAAGAGCACCGCGTGGTCGGGGGCGTACATCAGCGAGTCCGACGCGGTCTCCGAGGCCACCGCCAGCCGCGCCACCCACCCCGGCCCGGGCGCGGCACCCAGGGCGTCGGCCACCGCGCGGATGGCGGCCAGCACGTCGGTGGTGGACGAGCCGCACCCCCAGCGCAGCGGCACGTTGCTCTCCAGCCGGAGCGCGCCCCCCCACCCGGTGCACCCCAGCGCGTCGAGCGTGAGCCGCGCGGCGGTGCGGGCGCGGGTGCGGTCGCCCGGCTCCACCGTGAGCGGCCCCGAGGGGAGCGGACGGAAGCGGGCGCGGGTGCGGAAGAGCGGGCAGGGGAGCGTCACCAGCCCGTGCTCCAGCACACCCTCGGCCGAGTAGAACAGCCCCTGCACGATCTCGCCGTGGTGCGCGCACACCTCGCCGGTGCCGGTGCGGGCGGGCGCCGCGGAGGGCGGGAAAAGCGCCGGGGCCGGCGCGGCCGGCGCGCGCTCGGGGGGCGCGGCGCGGGGGTCGAGGGTGGGGGCGGCTGCCTGCATGGTCATGCGGGAAAAGGGTCCAGGGGCGCGGGCGCCGGGCCCGCCGCGCCCACCGGCTCGGCTTCAGGGGTCGTCGTGCACCACGCCCGCGCCGCACCACTCCATCACCGCCATGGCGCTCCACATCTTGTGCTGGGCCTGCACCCAGGCCAGGCTGCGCGGGCCGTCCAGCACCTCGTCGTCCACGTCCTCGCCGCGCACCGCAGGAAGGTCGTGCATGAACACGGTGCCCGGCCCCGAGACGCGCTCCAGCAGCGCCCGCGTCACCCGGAAGGGGGCGAAGCGGCTCCTCCACACCGGGTCGGCCTTGGCGTCGCCCATCTCCCGCCAGCGGCTGGTATAGACCACGTCCACCGCCCCCGGCACGGCATCGACGTCGTGCACCTGCTCGACGGCCGCGCCGTGCGCCGCGGCCAGCGCGCGGGCGGCGGCGAGCTTCTCCGGGTCCAGCCCGTACCCCGCCGGGGTGGCCAGCGTCAGGCGCGCCCCGGGGATGCGGCCCATGGCCAGCGCCAGCGCGGCCGCGGTCCGGTTCCCCTCGCCGCAGTAGAGGAGGGAGAGTCCCTCGAGCCGGCCGAAGTGCTCCAGCAGGGTGGCCAGGTCGGCCAGTGCCTGGGTGGGGTGCTCCTCCTGGTTCAGCGCGTTCACCACCGACATCCCGGGCCAGCCGGCGAAGGTCTCCATCTCGGCCAGGCTCCCGCTGGTGCGCATCACCAGCACGTCCAGGTAGCCGGCCAACGTGCGGGCGGTGTCCTCCACCGTCTCGCCGGTGTTGGTCTGCAGGTCGTGCGGGCCGAAGGTGGCCACGGTGGCGTCCAGCCGCCCGGCGCCCACCGCGAAGGCGGCGCGGGTGCGGGTGGAGGCCCGGCGGAAGTACACGCCCACCGCCTTCCCCCGCAGCGTCTGCGGGTCGGCGGACGCGTGCTTGATCCGCACGGCGCGCCGGCACAGGTAGAGCACCTCGCCCGGCGACAGGTCCAGGATGGAAAGGAGGTGCCTCTGCCGGGCCGCGGGGGCGCGCGCGGCCGGCGCGGGAGGGACGGGCGCCGGCTTCTCGCCCGTCGCGACGAAGGCCGCGCGGCCGGCCGAAGGGTCACGTGTCATCGGTTGGTTCCCGTTGGCGGTGGCCGGCCGGCGCTCAGGCATACGCCCGCGCCTGCAGGCGGTACAGCTCGGCGTACAGCCCGTCGCGCAGCATCAGCTCGTCGTGGCTCCCCAGCTCGCTCACCCTGCCGTCGTCGATCACCAGGATCAGGTCGGCGGCGAGCACGGTGGAGAAGCGGTGCGACACCAGCACGGTGACGGCGCCCCGGCCCGCGCCGGCGCGGGCCGCCCGCGCGTAGCGCTCGAAGAGCGCGTGCTCGGCCAGGGCGTCCAGGCTGGCCGTGGGCTCGTCGAAGAAGAGCACCAGGGGCTCCTCGCGCATCAGCGCCCGCCCCAGCGCCACCTTCTGCCACTGCCCCGTGGACAGGTCCACCCCGCCCTCCCAGCGCGCGCCGAGTTGCGTCTCGGGCCCCGCCGGGAGCGCGTCCAGTACGCCGGCGGCGCCGGCGCGCTCGAGCGAGGCCGCCATCGCGCCTCCGTCGTCCATCCGCGGCAGGTCGCCCACCCCCACCGCCTCGCGCGCGGTGAATTCGAAGCGGGTGAAGTCCTGGAACGCCGCCGAGAGGCGCGCGCGCCACGACGCCACCTCGAATTCCGCGAGCTCCGTCCCGTCCACCAGGATGCGCCCCCCGGTGGGCTCGTACATCCGGCAGAGGAGCTTGACGAGGGTGGTCTTCCCCGCCCCGTTCTCGCCCACCAGCGCCACCACGCAGCCGGCGGGGATGCGGAACGAGACGTCGCGCAGCACCCAGCGCTCGGTGCCGGGGTAGCGGAACGACACCCGGTCGAAGACGATCCCGTCGTGCAGGGCGGCGGGGGCGGGGCGGATCCCCCTGGCGGCGGCGAGCGCGCGCTCGGTGTAGTCCATCACCCACAGCACCCGCCCGGCCGAGCGCAGCACGCCGCCCAGGCCGGCTACGTTCTGCACCGGGGTCACCACCGCGGTCTGGACCTGCTGGGCCAGGAAGATCGCCATCACCACGTCGCCCACCGTGGCCTGGCCGCGGCCGGCCCGCCACAGCACCACCAGCACCAGCGCCCCGAAGCCGGCCAGGAAGAACAGGTCGCCCGCCATGGAGCGCAGCGCCGCACGGCGCCCCGCCTCGGTGGGGTGGCTCCGCGTCTCCAGCCACGCGTCTTCGAGACGGGACACGACCTCGGGACCCACCCCGAACACCCGCAGCTCCATCCCGGCGTCGCGGTCCACCGTGAGCCGCTGCAGGTAGCGGAAGCGGCGGCCGGGCTCGGCCATGCGCTCCTCGGCGCGCGCGAAGCCCCGCTGCTCGGCCGCGGTGATGGGGAAGGCGGGAAGGGCGAAGGGGACCACCAGGAGGAGCCAGGGCGACGCCACCGCCAGCGCCGCCAGCGTGCCCACCCCCATGATCACCACGTTGGCGGCCGAGATCAGCGCCCCCAGCGCGCCGCCCAGGGCGCCGTGCCCCTGCCGCAGCAGCTCCAGCCGGTCCTGGTAGTCGGCGCGCTCGTGGTGCTCCAGGCCGGGGGCCGCCGCCGCCAGCTCGGCGATCTGGCGGTTCAGCGCGAAGCCCACCCCCTCGGCCAGGCGCATGCGGAACTGGGTGCCCACCCACATCCCCGCGAACATCAGCACCGCCGTGGCGCTGATCCCCGCCGCGCCCGCGGCCAGCAGGTGGGCGTCGCCGCGCAGCGCCCCGTCGGCCATCACCTTGAGCAGCCAGGCGATCAGGGGGACGCGCAGGAAGGAGAGCGGCTCCAGGAGCATTCCCACCGCGCTGCTGCGGTCGGTGCGCCAGGCGGTGCGCACCAGCAGGACGATGGCGCGCCAGTGCTCACGCATGGACCACCTCCCCCCCGCTCCCGGCGGCGGCGAAGCGCTCGGCCTGCAGCGAGAACATCCGGGCGTAGCGCCCGCCGGCGCGCATCAGCTCGTCGTGGGTGCCGTCTTCCACGATCCGCCCCCCGTGCACCACCACGATTCGCCCGGCGCGCCGTACGCTGGACAGCCGGTGCGAGACCAGGATGGTGGTGATGCCGCGGGTGAGCTCCAGGAAGCGCTCGAACAGCTCGGTCTCGGCGCGCACGTCCAGGCTGGCGGTGGGCTCGTCCAGGATCAGCAGCCCCGCGTCCCCGTGCACCGCGGCCAGCGCCCGGGCCAGCGCCACCCGCTGCCACTCGCCCCCCGAGAGGTCGGCGCCGCCCTCGAACTCGCGCGAGAGCACGGTGTCCCATCCCCCGGCGAGCCGCTCCAGCAGCTCGCCGCCCCCCGCGTCGCGCAGCGCCCGCTCCAGCGCGGCGTCGTCGTGCAGGAGGGGGAGGTGGCCGAACGCCACGTTCTCGCGCAGCGGGAGCTTGTAGCGGACGAAGTCCTGGAAGATGATGCCGACGCGCCCGCGCGCCTGGGCGGGGGGGACGCCGTCCAGCGCCACCCGCCCGGCGTCGGGCTCGTAGAGCCCGCAGAGGAGCTTGATGAGGGTGCTCTTCCCCGCGCCGTTCTCGCCCACCACCGCCAGCGACTGCCCCGCGGGGACCTCGAGCGACAGGCCGTCGAGCACGGGCTCCCCGCGGCCGCGGTAGGTGAAGCGCACCTCGTCCAGCCGCACGGCCACCGCCCGGCCGGACCGGGCCGGCGCCGCGGGCGGCGGCGGGAGGAGCGCGGCGGGGGGAAGGAGGCGGGCGCCTGCCCCGGCGCGCAGGGCGGCCACGCGCTCGGCCACCCGCAGCGACTGGCCCAGCCACCACTGCTCGTCGCCGACCAGACCCACCGAGTTGCTGGCGAGGACGGCCTGCACGAACACCACCAGCGCCGCCACCCCCACCTCGCCGCGGGCCGCCGCGGCGGCGAGCGCCCCCAGCACCGCCGCGTGCGCCGCGAGCACCGCCAGCGAGGCGGCGGCGGTGTGCCCGGGGCGCCCCTTGCGGGCGGCCCACATCAGCCGGAGCGCCTCCTGCCAGGCGTCGGCGTAGCGGCCCACCATCCAGCGGCCCAGCCCGAACACCCGGCTCTCCTTGGCGGCCCCCGGCTCCAGCACCAGCGAGCGCAGGTACTCGGCCCGCCGCTGCCGCACCGCGCCCTCGCTCGCGTCCAGGTGCACGCCCCGCTCGGTCCCCTTCGCCAGCACCCGGCCGGCCACGAGCCACCCCGCGGCCAGCAGGAGCGGGGCCCACCAGCGGAAGCCGAGCAGCACCACGAGCGCCGCCGCCCCCGAAAGGCGGCCCACCACCACGCCGCTCAGCCGCGTGGCGGTCTGCCACAGCACCCCGCGCCGCTCGGCCTCCTGCACCCGCTGCAGCTCGTCGGCGACCGCAGGGTCTTCCAGGGGGGCCACGCCGGCGCTCCCCAGCGTCACCCGCGCCAGCGTGCGGTACACCTCCAGCGCGAAGCGCGTGTTGATGGTGCGCGTGGCCTGCAGCAGCGCCGTGGACGCGACCGAGCCCCCGGCCAAGGCGAGCACCAGCCCGGCGAGCGCCAGCACCGCCGGCCGCCCGGCGGGGCTCCCCACCCCGTGCTCCACCGCGGCGGGAACGGCGGCCACCAGGGCGCCGGTCAGCAGGATGCTGGCGGTGGGGAGGAGCGCGGCCGCCAGCAGAAGCACGCCCCAGGGTGCCAGCCGCCACCCGGCCGCGCGCCGCAGCAGGCCCAGGAGGGCGCGCCAGCGGGCCAGGCCGGGGAAGCGCGCCCGCCGCCCTTCCGGCGCTCCCACGGCGCTGCGCGCCGCGCGGACGGGGGGTGCGGCGCTCACGGGAAGATCTCCAGCGTGGGGACGCGCCCCGCGGGCGGCGGCGCGGAAGCCACGCGCGCCCGCGCGGCGGCCAGCGACTCGCGCACCCGCGCGGCGAGCTCGCCCACGTGGGGCTCCATCCCCATGCTCACGTGGGCGCCCGGCACCTGGTGCACCTCCACGCGCTCCTGCGCCACGCGGCACCAGCACAGCGTCCGCCGCTCCTCGTCGGTCCAGCCGGCGCGGAGCCGCTCGTCCGGCTCCGGGTCCACGTTGGCTCCCTGCTCGCTGGAGCGGAACAGGCTCACCCACCCGGAGTAGCGGCCGGGCACGTACCCCCTGCGGCTGGCGGTGCGCGCCTGCACGCCGTCGTAGCTCTCGCGCAGCGCCGCGTGGTCGTAGTCCGGCGGCGCGGCCCGCTGGGCGTGCAGCGCCTGCACGGCGCGGCGCAGCTGCTCGTCCAGCGGCAGCCCCCGCAGCTCCCACCCCTGCAGCTCGAGCGGGCGGCCCATCTGCTGGGCCACGTCGCCGGCCAGCCCGGCCGCCAGCTCGGCGTCGTCGAGCAGCTCCCAGATCTCGTCGCCCACGCCGGGCGCGGCGCTGTCGAACACGCCCAGGAACGCCACCTGCTGCCCCTGCCGCTCCAGCTCCGCGGCCATCTCGTAGGCCACCATCGCGCCGAACGACCACCCCAGCAGGTAGTACGGGCCCTCGGGCCGGACCGCGCGCAGGGCGACGACGTGCTCGGCGGCGATCTGCGCCACCGGGCGCGACAGCTCGCCCAGGTCCTCGATCCCGTAGACGGGCTGCTCGTCGCCCAGGTGGCGCACCAGGTGAACGTAGGCGTGCACGCTGCGCCCGGCCGGGTGCACGCAGAAGAGCGGCGGAAGGGTGCCGCCCGGCTGCAGCTCCACCACCGGCGTGGGGGCCCGGGGTGCGGCGCGTTGCTGCAGGATCACCGCGTTGGCCATCTGCCGCACCGTGGCGCCGGCGAACAGGGTGGCGAGCGGCAGGTCGCACTGCAGCCCGCGCCGGATCTGCGCGAACAGGCGCAGGGCGAGGAGCGAGTTTCCGCCCAGGGCGAAGAAGTCCTGCAGCACGCCGATCGGGCGCACCCCGAGCAGCGACTCCCAGATCTGCACCAGCTGCATCTCGGTCCAGTTGGCCGGGAGCTCGAGCTCCGCTTCCCCGCCCCCGTGCTCGGGCGCGGGGAGCGCCCTGCGGTCCAGCTTGCCGGTGGAGGTCTGCGGGAGGGCGTCGAGCACCACGCAGGCGGAAGGCACCATATACTCGGGGAGGCTCTGCAGCGCGTGCGCGCGCAGCCCGGCCGCGTCCACCTCGCCCACCACGTACGCCACCAGCCGGCGGTTCCCCGGCCAGTCCTCGCGCAGCACCGCCAGGCACTCGCGGACCCCCTGGTGCCGGCGCAGCACCGCCTCCACCTCGCCCAGCTCCACGCGGTAGCCGCGGATCTTCACCTGGTGGTCGGTGCGGCCCAGGATCAGCAGGTTGCCGTCGGCCTGCCAGCGCGCCCGGTCGCCCGTGCGGTACAGGCGCGCCCCGCCCCCTGCGAACGGGTCGGGGACGAACTTCTCGGCGGAGAGCCCCGGCCGCCCCAGGTAGCCGCGCGCCACCCCCGCCCCGCCGATGTACAGCTCGCCGGGGAGGCCCACCGGCACCGGTTCCAGGCGCGCGTCGAGGACGTAGAAGGCCAGGTTCTGGATCGGGTGCCCCACGGGCACCGGCCCCGCGCGGTGCTTCCCGTTCGGCAGCACGTAGGCCGAGCACCCCACCACCGTCTCGGTGGGTCCGTACTCGTTCATCAGCCGCACCCCGGGCGCGTGCTCCTGCCAGAACACGGTGGGCTCGGCGGAAAGGAAGTCGGCGCCGATCACCAGCGTGTGCGCGGCGCCCGCCGCCTCGTCCGCGGCCAGCAGCCCGTTGAGCAGCCCCAGGTGGATGGGGGTGATCTTGATCAGCCCGAAGCCGGGGCGCCCGCGCAGCACCCCGGCCAGCGCCTCCACCGGCGATGCTTCCGCAAGGAGGCGCACCGGCCGGCCGGCGAACAGGGGGAGGAGGTTGGTGAGGGTGAGGTCCACCGCCATCGAGGAGAAGACGGGGGCGCCGTTCCCCTCGCCCGCCCCGTAGAAGCGGACGCCCCAGTGGATGTAGTTGCAGACGCCGCGGTGGTGCATGGCCACCCCCTTGGGCCGGCCCGTGCTCCCGGAGGTGTAGATCACGTACGCCAGGTTCTCGGAGCTCACCTCCGTCCGGGGCGGGTCCGCGCTCTCGCGCGCGATCTCGTCCCACGCCGCGTCCACCTCCACCACCCGCACGCCGTCCCCCGTGCGCAGGGCGCCGCGGAGCCGTGCCTGGGTGAGCAGCACCGCCGCGCCCGAGTCGGCCAGCATGTACGCCAGCCGCTCGGGCGGGTAGGCGCGGTCCAGCGGCACGTAGGCGCCGCCCGCCTTCAGCACCCCCAGGATGGCGGGGATCAGCTCGGGCCCGCGCTCCAGGCAGATCCCCACCCGCACCTCGGGCCCCACGCCCAGGCGCAGCAGGTGCCGGGCGATGCGGTTCGCCCGCGCGTCGAGCCCGCGGTAGGTCAGCGGCTCCTCGCCGAACACCACCGCCACCGCCTCGGGCGTGCGCGCGGCCTGCTCCTCGAAGAGCTGGTGGATGCAGCGGCCGGCGGGGTAGCGGGCGGTGGTGCGGTTCCACTCCAGCACGCGCTGGCGTTCGGCCCGGTCCATCAGCTCCAGCCGCGAGAGGCGCCGGTCCGGGTCGCCGGCCACCTGCTCCAGCACGCGCTCCAGGTGCTCCACCATGCGCCGGGTGGTGCCGCGCTCGAACAGGTCGGCGCTGTACACCAGCACCCCGCCGATCCCCTGCGGGTGGGCGGCGAGGAGGAGCGAGAGGTCGAACTTGGCCGTCTCGCGCGGCGTTTCCACTCCCTGCGCACGCAGCCGCTCGCCGGCGTCGTCGGGCGTGCCCGCCTCGCCCGGGCGGTCCGGCTCGTCCATCTGGAAGAGGACCTGGAAGAGCGTGGCGTGGCTCAGGCTGCGCTCGGGCTGCAGCGCCTCCACCAGCCGCTCGAAGGGGAGGTCCTGGTGCTCGTAGGCGCCCAGCACCGTCTCGCGCACCCGCCCCACCACCTCGCGGAAGGTGGGGTCGCCGGAAAGACCGGTGCGCAGCACCAGGGTGTTCATGAACAGCCCGATCAGCTCCTGCACCTCGGGGCGCGTGCGCCCGGCCACCAGCGTGCCCACCACCACGTCGTCGGTGGCGGCATACCGCCCCAGCAGCACCTGGAAGGCGGCCAGCACCGCCATGAACGGGGTGGCCCGCTCGCCGCGCGCCAGCGCGCGCAGCCGCTCGGCCACCAGGAGCGGAACGTTCACGGGCACCGTGCCGCCCCGGAACGAGGGCGCCGGCGGCCGCGGGTGGTCGGCCGGCAGCTCCAGCAGCGCCGGCGCGCCCGCCAGCCGCCCGGTCCAGTACGCCAGCCGCCGCGCCTCGGCCTCGCCCCCCGCCTGCTCGCGCTGCCACACGGCGAAGTCGGCGTACTGCGCCGGGAGCTCGGGGAGCGCCGGCTCGCGCCCGTCGCGGCAGGCGGCGTACGCCGTCCACAACTCGCGGTGGAGCACGTCCATGCTCCACCCGTCGGTCACCAGGTGGTGCAGGGAGAGGAGGAGCACGTGCTCGTCCGCGCCCAGCCGCAGCACCCCGGCGCGGAAGAGCGGGCCGGCGAGCAGGTCGAAGGCGCGCGCGCGCTCGGCGCCCGCGCGGACGCGCACCTCGGCCTCGCGCTCCGCCTGGTCCAGGGTGGAGAGATCCTCCACCGGGAGGGTGAAGCCGGCGAAGGGGGCGATCACCTGCACGGGGAGCCCGTCCACCTCGCGGAAGGTCGTGCGCAGCACCTCGTGCCGGCGGACCACCAGGCCCAGCGCGCGCTCCAGCGCCGCGGCGTCCAGCGGGCCCGAGAGCCGCAGCGCGGCGGAGACGTTGTAGACCGCCCCCTGCCCCACCCGGTGCAGGAACCAGAGCCGCTCCTGCGCGAACGAGGGCGGGGCCTCGGCGCGGGGCTCGTGGCGCGCCATCCCCGGGGCCCGGCCCAGCCCCTTGAGCCGGGCTTCCAGGAGCGCGCGCTTGGCGGGGGAGAGCTCCGCTCCCGGCCGCTCGATGGTCTGTTGCGAGGACACCTTCACTCTCCCGGCACGGGGTTCAACTCGGCCAGCCGCTCGGCCTCGGCCTCGGGCATCGCGGCGATGTCTGCGTAGATCCTGCGCTCGATCTCGGCCGCCATCGCTTCCAGGGTGGAGGCGGAGAACACGCTGCGGATCGAGAGCTCCATCCCGAAGGCGGTCTGGACGCGGGCGGTCAGCCGCATCACCAGGAGCGAGTGGCCGCCCAGCGCGAAGAAGTCGTCGTCCGCGCCCACCCGCTCCACGCTCAGCACCTGAGTCCAGATCGCCGCCAGCGCCTCTTCCACCGGCGTGCGCGGCGGCTGGTAGCGCGCCTGCGCCGCCGCGGGCTCCGGGGCGGGGAGCGCCCTGCGGTCGAGCTTGCCGTTGGGAGTGAGCGGGAGCCGCTCGAGGGACACGAACGCGGCCGGCACCATGTGCTCGGGAAGGGTGCGGCGCAGCTCCGCCCGCATCGCCTCGCCGTCGGCGTCGCCTGCGACGTAGGCCACCAGGCGCCGGTCGCCGGGCGCGTCTTCGCGGAGGATGACCCGCGCCCCGTGCACGCCGGGGAGCACCGCCAGCGCCGCCTCGATCTCGGCGGGCTCCACGCGGAAGCCGCGGACCTTGACTTGGTCGTCGAAGCGGCCCATGAACTCCAGCTTCCCGTCGGCGCGCCAGCGCACCCGGTCGCCGGTGCGGTACAGCCGCGCGCCCGGTTCGGGGGAGAAGGGGTCAGGGACGAAGCGCTCGGCGGTGAGCCCCGGCCGGCCCAGGTAGCCGCGCACCACGCCGGGACCGCCCACGTACAGCTCGCCCGGCACCCCCGCCGGGAGCGGCTCGCCCGCGGGCCCCAGGACGCAGGCGCGCGCGTTGGGGACCGGGCGGCCGATGGGGACGGTGGCCGCGTCCTCCGCCACCGCCTGGACCTCTTCCAGCGTGCACCACACCGTGGCCTCGGTGGGGCCGTACTCGTGCAGCACGCGCCCGGGCCGCCCCTCGCGCAGCATCCGGCGCACGCTCTCGGTCTCTACCACCTCGGCGCCGAAGACCAGCTGGCGCAGCCCGGCGTAGACGTCGGCCCGCTCGCGCACGTGCTGGTTGAAGAGCGCGGCGGTCTGGTAGAGGTGGGTGATCCCCTGCTCGCGCAGCGCCCGGCCCAGCCACAGCGCCGAGAGGAGCACCTCGCGGTCGAGGCCCACCAGCGCGGCCCCGTGCAGGAGCGCGCCCCAGGTCTCGAACACCGCCGCGTCGAAGCTCGCGTTGGAGGCCTGCGCCACCCGGTCTCCCGCCTCCAGCGGCATGCACGCGGGGAGGCACCACGCGTGCTGCACCACCTGCGCGTGCGGCATCATCACGCCCTTGGGGCGGCCGGTGCTCCCGCTGGTGTAGAAGACGTAGGCCAGGTTCCCGGGCGCGGCCCCGCTCGCCGGCGGGCCGGACGCCCCGGGGTCCGGCACCTCGTCCCGGTCCAGCCGGACGACGCGGAGGCCGTCCGCGGGGAGGCCCGCCGGGAGCGTGGAGCGGGTGAGCAGCACGCGCGCCTCGCTGTCCTCCAGCATCAGGGCGATGCGCTCGGGCGGGTAGCTGGTGTCCACGGGAACGCAGCAGCCGCCCGCCTTCAGCACCGCCAGCACGGCGACGACCTGCTCCGGGCCGCGCTCCAGCAGCAGCCCCACGCGCACCTCGGGCCCGACGTTCAGGGCGGCCAGATGGCGCGCCAGGCGGTCGGCGCGCGCGTCCAGCTCGCGGTACGTCATCCGTTCGCCGCCCCAGGCCAGCGCCAGCGCGTCGGGCGACCTGGCCGCCTGCGCCGCGAAGAGCTCGTGCAGGACGGCCGCGCGCGGGTACGGCCGGCCGGTGCGGTTCCACTCCTCCAGCACCCGGCGGCGCTCGCGCGGGCCGATCAGCTCCAGCTGCGCGAGCGGGGCGCCGGGCCGCGCCGCCATCCGCTCCAGCACCCGGCCCAGCTGCACCAGCATGCGCGCGGCGGTCGCCGCCTCGAAGCGGGTCCCGTCGTAGCTCAGGTCCAGCAGGAGCCGCCGCCCCGTGGCCACCGCCAGGGTGAGCGGGTAGGTGGTCCACTCCACCGCGCGCGAGCCGGTGAGCCGCAGCCGTCCTTCCGCCTCCGCGCCCGCGCCCGGGCCGCGGCCGGGCTCGGCGGCGTAGTTCTCGGCGGGGAAGCTCTCGAAGACGAAGAGGCTCTCGAAGAGCGGCGTGCCGCGGGGCACCTCGCTCCACCCCTGCACCTGCGCCAGGGGCGCGTGCTCGTACTCGCGCGCCCGGGCCTGCGCGCGCTGCAGCTCGGCCAGCCAGGGCCCCAGCCGCTCGCCGCCGTGGACGCGCACCCGCACGGGAAGGGTGTTGATGAAGACGCCGACCATCTCCTCCACCCCCTCCAGCTCGGCGGGGCGGCCCGAGACGGTGTTGCCGAAGACCACGTCCGGGTCGCCGGCGTAGCGCGAGAGCAGCAGCGCCCAGGCGCCCTGCACGAAGGTGTTGAGCGTCACCCGGCAGCGGCGGGCGGCCGCCTCCACCCTGCGGGTGCGCTCCGCGGGAAGGAGGAGGCTGCGCCGGGCGTAGCGGGGCGTGGCGCCCGGCGCGGCGGGGCGGTCCGCACCCACCGCCGTGGGCGAGGCGAAGCCCGCGAGCACGCCGCGCCAGTACCGCTCCGCGGCGGCCTGGTCCTGCCGGCGCAGCCACGCGATGTAGTCGCGGTAGGGGCGCGCCCGGGCGAGTCCGGGCGCCCGGCCCGTGCTCCACGCCTGGTAGAGCGCGAAGACCTCGCCCATCACCCGGGCCGACGCCCAGCCGTCCAGCAGCAGGTGGTGGCGGCTGGTGACCAGCCAGTACGCCTCGGGCCCGGTCCGGAACAGGGCGCAGCGCAGCAGCGGCGCCGCGTCGAGCCGGAAGCCGTGCGCGCGGTCCTGGTCCAGGTAACGGGCCAGCGCCGCCTCCTGCTCCGCCGGCGGCAGGCCGCTCCAGTCCTCCTCCACCCACGGGATCTGGACGGACGATTCTACCCGCTGCAGCGGGCGGGGCAGGCCCTGCCACGCGAACGAGCTGCGCAGCACGGGGTGCCGGGCCGCCACCTCGGCCCACGCGCGCCGCAGGAGCGCCACGTCGAGCCTCCCTTCCAGCCGCTGCGCCACCTGTACCTGGTACGCCTGCGGCCCCTCGTCGCGCAGGGCGTGGAAGAGCAGCCCCTCCTGCAGCGGCGAGAGCGGGTAGAGGTCTTCCACGCGCCTGTCCGCCGCCACCGCGTCGAGCTCGCCCTGGGTGAGCTCCGCCAGCGGGAAGTCCGACGGGGTGCAGCCGCCCGCGTCCGCCGCCCTGCAATGCGCGATCAGTCCCCGCAGCGCCTGGAGATAAGCATCGGCCAGGCGCTCGACCGTCTCGCGCCGGTGCGTCCCTTCGCCGTAGACGAAGCCGAGCTGCAGCGCGCCGCCGGTGATGGCGCCGCTCACCTCCAGCAGGTAGCGGCGCGGGTTCTCCGCGGCCGACTCGCGCCCGTGCGGCCCCCCGGCGAAGCGCACGCGCGTCTCGGCCGGCTCGCCGCCGTCGAACTGGCCCAGGTAGTTGAAGGAGAGCTCCGGGTCGGCCTGTGCCCCGAGCGCGCGCCGCACCTCCGCGTCGGGCGAGAGCCAGCGCAGCACCCCGTAGCCGATCCCCCGCCCGGGGATGGCGCGGAGCTGCTCCTTCACCCGCTTCAGCCGCTCGCCGGGGCCGGCCGCACCCGCCAGGTCCAGCACCACGGGGTAGACGCTGGTGAACCACCCCATCGTGCGCGTCAGGTCGATCCCGGCTGCGATCTCTTCCTCGCGCCCGTGCCCCTCGAGCGCCAGGCGCACGCGCGGGCTTCCCGTCCATGCGCCGGCCGCCTCGGCCAGCGCGCACAGCAGCACGTCGTTGATCTGCGTGCGGTACGCCGCCGGCACCTCCTGGAGCAGCGCCCGCGTCTCGTCCGGGTCGAGCGCGACGCTCACCGCGCGCGCGGCGGCCTCCGTGCGCTCGCCCGTTCCATCGACGGGGAGCGGGGCCACGCCCTCGGCGCCCTGCGCCTGCCACCAGGCGGCCTCGGCCCGCAGGGCGTCGCCGGCGGCGTACCCCTCCAGCGCCTCGGCCCACTGCCGGAACGAGGTGCTCTTCGCGCCCAGGTCCACCGGCTCGCCGGCCGCCGCCTGGACGCAGGCGCGCTCCAGGTCCTCGCGCAGGATCCGCCAGGAGACGCCGTCCACCACCAAGTGATGCAGCACCAGCAGGAGCACCCAGCCCTCCTCGCCGCGGTCGAACCGTACCGCGCGGCCCAGGGGCCCGGGCTCCAGCTCCAGGCTCGCCTGCCGCGCGTCCGCGAGCTCCGCCTGCGCGCGGTCCTGCTCCTCGGACGAGAGGCCGGAGAGGTCGATCCGCTCCAGCGCGATCCCCACATCGGCGGCGTGCCACTGCTCCCAGCCCTGGTCCGTCCTGCGGAAGCGCAGGCGCAGGGCGTCGTGGTGCTCCAGCACCGCCGCGAGCGCCGTCTCCAGCGCCGTGTCGCCGACGTCCGCGTCCACCGCCAGCAGCACCGCCTGGTTGTGGTGCCAGGGCGCCGCGAACCCGGCCTCGAAGTGCCGCCGCTGGACCGGCGTGAGCGCCACCCGCCCCGCGACGCGGCCCTGCTCCGCGCGAACGCCCGCCGGCGCCCCCCCCCGCTCCACCGCCGCGGCCAGCGCGGCGATGGTCTGGTGCTCGAACATCTGCCGCGGGGTGATCGCCACCCCCGCCCGCCGCGCGCGCGAGACCGCCTGGATGCAGAGGATGCTGTCGCCGCCCAGGGCGAAGAAGTTCTCCTCCACCCCCACCCGCTCGCGCCGCAGCAGCGCGCTCCAGATCTCCGCCAGCACCGCTTCCGCCTGCGTCCGTGGTGCCACGTAGCGCTCCTCGGCCGCGTCGTGCCCGGGCGCGGGGAGCGCACGGCGGTCCAGCTTGCCGTTGGGGGTCAGCGGGAGCTCGTCCACGAAGACGAACGCCCCCGGCACCATGTACTCCGGCAGCCTGCGCCCGAGGTGCGCCCGCAGTTCGCCGGCATCGGCGCGGCCCACCACGTAGGCCACGATCCGCTTCTCGCCCGGCGCGTCCTCGCGCACCACCACCGCGCACCGCTCCACGCGCGCGTGCCGCGAGAGCGCCAACTCGATCTCGCCCGGCTCTACGCGGAAGCCGCGCACCTTCACCTGCTGGTCCAGCCGGCCCAGGAACTCGACGTTCCCGTCCGGCAGCCGGCGGCAGCGGTCGCCGGTGCGGTACAGGCGCGCGCCGGGGTGGCCGGAGAAGGGATCGGGGACGAAGCGCTCGGCGGTGAGCGCCGCGCGGCGCAGGTACCCGCGCGCGAGCCCCGCCCCGCCGATCAGCAGCTCTCCGGCAACGCCGGGGGGAACGGGACGCAGGCGGGAGTCGGCCACGTACACCCGGCAGCCGGGGAGCGGCCGCCCCAGCACCAGCGTGGACGAGGGCGTGGAGGGGCGCCCGGGCGTGGCGTGGAAGGCCAGCGCCCCCACGGTGGTCTCGGTGGGGCCGTAGTGGTTGAAGACGGCGCACTCTCCGGCCGCCCGCACCAGCTCGTCCGCCCACCCCAGCGGCGACGACTCGCCGCCCAGCACCAGCCAGCGGCGCGGCAGCACCCGGCGGGGGTCGCCGCCCTGCAGCGCGGCCAGGTGCGACGGGGTGATCTTGAGCAGGTCGATGTCATGGACGTCGAAGTACTCGGCCAGCGCGTCGCCCTCGAAGATCCGCTCCTCGGAGATCACGTGCAGCGCGCCGCCCCATGCCAGGGGCGGGAACACCGCCGTGTGGCCCAGGTCGGCGCCCAGGGTCGACACCGTGGCGCAGGCGGCGCCGGGGGCCAGCCCCAGCCGCTCCCTGAGGCCGCACAGGTAGCCGGCCAGCTGCCGGTGCTCCACCGCCACGCCCTTGGGCCGCCCCGTGCTGCCCGAGGTGTAGACGACGTAGGCCAGGTGCTCGGCGTGGACGCCCACCTCCGGGTTGTCGGTGGGCTCGTGCGCGAGCGCGTCCGCGTCGTCCAGGTGGACTACGGGGAGCGCCCCGGCCTGCGTGCGCGAGAAGGAGCGCGCCAAGGCGCGGCGTGTGACCAGGGCGGCGGCGCCCGAGTCGCGCAGCATATAGCAGAGCCGCGCCGCCGGGAGTGCGGGGTCCAGCGCGACCCAGGCGCCGCCCGCCTTCAGCACGCCGAGCAGCGCCACGACCATCTCCACTCCGCGCTCCAGGCAGAGCGCCACCGGCACGTCGGGCCCCACGCCCAGGCGGACCAGCCGGTGCGCCAGCCGGTTCGCCCGTTCGTTCAGCTCCCGGCGGCTCAGCCGCTCGTCGTCGCAGACCACGGCCGGGGCGCCGGGCGCCTCCTCCACCGTGACCTCGAAGAGCCGGTGGACGGGGACGGCCGAAGGATGCACGCTCTCGGTCTGGTTCCACTCCTCCAGCACCAGCCGCCGCTCGTCGTCGCCGAGCAGTTCCAGCCGCGACAGGGGGAGGCCGGGGTCGGCGGCCACCTGCTCCAGCACCCGGCCCAGGTGCGCCACCATCCGCTGGATCGTCGCGCGGTCGAACAGGTCCGTGGCCCAGGCCAGCGCGCCGCACACGCCGTGCGCGTCCACGGCCAGGTGCAGCGAGAGGGCGTACTTGGTGGTGTCGGGCTCGGCGGCGAAGCCCTCCATCCGCAGCCCCGGCGCCCCGCCCTCCGCGCGGCCGGCGGTCTGCAGGGTGAACAGCGCCTGGAAGAGGGGGGCGTGGCCCAGGCTGCGCTCCGGCTGCAGCTCGGCGACGAGCTTCTCGAAGGGGACCTGCTGGTGCTCGAAGGCGCCCAGCGTGGTTTCGCGTACCCGCCGCAGCAGCTCGCGGAAGGTGGGATCTCCCGAAAGGTCGGTGCGCAGCACCAGCGTGTTGACGAAGAAGCCGATCAGCCCCTCCGTCTCGGCTCGCGCCCTCCCCGCGACGGGGCTACCCACCACCACGTCGTCGCTGCCGCTGTACCTGGCGAGCAGGAGCTGGAAGGCGCCCAGCAGCACCATGAACGGCGTGGCGCCCTCGCCGCGGCCCAGTCCCCGGAGCCGCTCCGCGAGCCCCGCGGCGAGCGCGAAGGTCTCCTGGGCGCCGCGGTAGCTCTGCACGGGCGGGCGCGGGCGGTCGGTGGGCAGCTCCAGCAGCGCGGGTGCGCCCGCCAGCCGCTCCCTCCACCAAGCCAGCTCCCCCTCCAGCGCCGGGCCGCCGAACTGCTCGCGCTGCCACACCGCATAGTCGGCGTACTGCACCGGGAGATCGGGGAGCGGCGGCTCGCCTCCCCCGGTGAACGCCGCGTAGAGTGCCGACAGCTCGCGGAGGAGCACCTCCAGGCTCCACCCGTCGCTCACGATGTGGTGCAGGGTGAGGAGGAGGACGTGCTCCTCGCCGCCCAGCCGCAGCAGCGTGGCGCGGAAGAGCGGCCCCGCCGCCAGGTCGAACGGCCGCGACGCCTCTTCCACCGCGCGGCTCCGCGCGGCCTCGTCGCGCGCCGGCCCGTCCACCCCCGAGAGATCTTCCACCGTCAGCGTGAAGCCGGAGAACGGCGCGATCACCTGCGCCGCGGCGCCGTCCAGGTCGGTGAAGGTGGTGCGCAGCGCCTCGTGCCGGCGGACGATCTCGCCCAGCCCGCGCTCCAGCGCCGCCGTGTCGAGCGCGCCGGCGAGCCGCGTGGCCAGCAGAACGTTGTAGAGGGCGCTCCCCGGCTCCAGCCGGTCCAGGAACCAGAGCCGCTCCTGCGCGAACGAGAGCGGGAGCGGCCGGTCGCGCCCCACGGGAAGGATGGGAGGAAGCTGGGGAAGGTCCGCGCGGCGCAGCGCCTCCACCCGCTCCGCCGCCTCGGCGACGGTGGGGCCCTCGAACAGCGCGCGCAGCGGCAGTTCCACGCCCAACAGCTGGCGGATGCGCGATACCAGCCGCGTGGCCAGCAGCGAGTGGCCGCCCAGCTCGAAGAAGTTGTCGCGGACGCCCACCCTCTCCAGGCCCAGCACCTCGGCCCAGGCCCCCGCCAGGACCTCTTCGGCCGGCGTGCGCGGCGCCGCGTAGCGATCCTCCGCCGCGGCGAAATCCGGCGCGGGGAGGGCGCCGCGGTCCAGCTTGCCGTTGGGCGTCAGCGGCAGCCGGGCGAGGGAGACGAACGCTGCCGGCACCATGTGCTCCGGCACGCTCCCCCGCAGGTGCGCCCGCAACGCGTCCGCGTCCGCATCGCCCACCAGGTACGCAACCAGCCGCTTCTCGCCCGGCGCGTCCTCGCGCGCCACCACGGCGCAGTCGGCCACGCCCGCGTGCCGCCGCAGCACCGCCTCGATCTCGCCCGGCTCGACGCGGAAGCCGCGGATCTTCACCTGCTGGTCCAGCCGGTCCAGGTACTCCAGCGTGCCGTCGTCCAGCCAGCGCACCCGGTCGCCGGTGCGGTACAGCCGGCCGCCGCCGAACGGGTCGGCGACGAAGCGCGCGGCGGTCAGCTCTGGCCGGTCCAGGTAGCCGCGCGCCACCCCCGCGCCGCCCACGTACAGCTCGCCCGGCACGCCCACCGGCAGCGGCTGCCGCGCCGGGTCCAGCACGTAGAGCCGCAGGTCCGGGATCCGCCGGCCGATCGGGCTCCGCGCCCCTTCGAACACGTCCTGGGGCGTCAACGGGCGGTACGTCACGTGGACGGTGGTCTCCGTGATCCCGTACATGTTCACCAGCCGCGGGCTCTCCACCCCCCGCCGCTCCACCCACTCGCGCAGGGTGGCCGGCTCCAGCGCCTCGCCGCCGAAAATCACCAGCCGCAGCGCCAGCTCGCCCCCCCGCTCGCCGTCTACCCGCGCGAGCTGGCGGAACGCCGAGGGCGTCTGGTTCAGCACCGTCACCCCCTCGCGCCGCACCAGCGCGTGGAAGGCTTCGGGATCGCGGCTCACCTCGAGGGGGACCACCACCAGCCGGCCGCCGTGCAGCAGCGCGCCCCAGGTCTCCCACACCGAGAAGTCGAAGGCGCACGAGTGGAAGAGCGTCCACACGTCGTGCGCGCCGAAGCCGAACCAGGCGTTGGTCGCGGTGAACAGCCGCGCCACGTTGCGGTGCTCCACCAGCGTGCCCTTGGGCGTGCCGGTGGACCCGGAGGTGTAGATCACGTACGCCAGGGAGTCCGCGGCCGCCCCGCTCTCCGGGTTCTCCGCGCTCTCCGCCGCGATCTGGTCCCACGCGGAGTCGACGCGGACCACCTCGGCACCCGTGTCGTCCGGCAGCACCGCGCGCAGGCGTTCCTGCGTCAGCACCACGCGCACGCCCGAGTCGGCGAGCATGAAGGCCAGCCGCTCGGCGGGATAGCCGGGGTCCAGCGGCACGTAGGCCCCGCCCGCCTTCAGCACGGCCAGGAGCGAGACGACCAGCTCCGGGCTGCGCTCCAGGCAGAGCCCCACGCACACCTCGGGGCCGACCCCGCGGCGGAGGAGGAAGTGCGCGAGCCGGTTCGCTCGCTCGTTCAGCTCGCGGTAGGTGAGCGACGCATCCTCGAAGACGACCGCCACCGCGCCCGGCGTCTGCTCCGCCTGGCGCTCGAAGAGCAGGTGGATGCAGGCGTCGGGGGGATACTCTGCCTCGGTGCGGTTCCACTCCTCCAGCACCTGCCGCCGCTCCGCCGGGCCGAGCAGCGTCAGCTCCGAGAGCCGCACGCGGGGATCGTCCACCACCTGCTCCAGGATGCGGCCCAGGTGCTCCATCATCCGCAGCGCGGTAGGGCGCTCGAACAGGTCGGCGGCCCAGGTCAGCCCGGCGGAGAGCGCGTCGTCTCCGGCCGTGAGCACCAGGGTCAGGTCCCACTTGGCGGGGGCGCCCTCCATCCCGACGCTGCGGACCTCGAGACCCGGCAGCCCGGCGCCCGGCCCGCCGGCCTCCTGCAGGTCGAACAGCACCTGGAAGAGCGGCGGGTGGCTCAGCGAGCGCTCCGGCCGCAGCTCCTCCACCAGCCTCTCGAAGGGGACCTCCTGGTGCTCCCACGCGCCCAGCGTGGCCTCGCGCACCCGCCGCAGCACCTCGTGGAACGAGGGATCGCCGGAGAGATCGGTCCGCAGCACCAGCGTGTTGACGAAGAAGCCGATCAGCTCCTCCACCTCGCCACGCGTGCGCCCGGCGATGGGCGAGCCCACCACCACGTCGTCGCTGCCGCTGTACTTCGCCAGCAGCACCTGGAAGGCGGCCAGCGCCACCATGTAGAGCGTGGCCCCCTCGCGGCGGGAGAGCGCCCGCAGCCGCTCGGGAAGCGCGGCGGAGAAGCCGAACGTCTCGGTTGCGCCACGGTACGTCTGCACCGCCGGACGCGGGTGGTCGGTGGGGAGCTCCAGCAGCGCGGGCGCGCCGGCCAGCCGCTCCCTCCAGTACGCGAGCTCCCGCTCCAGCGCCGGGCCCCCCAGCTGCTCCCGCTGCCAGACGGCGTAGTCGGCGTACTGCAGCGGCAGCCCGGGGAGCGGCGATGCGCGGCCCTCGGCGAAGGCGCCGTACAGCGCCGCCAGCTCGCGGAAGAGCACGCCCATGCTCCAGCCGTCGCTGACCACGTGGTGCATCCCCAGCAGCAGCACGTGGTCCGCCTCGGCCAGCCGCAGCAGCCCGGCGCGGAAGAGCGGCCCCGCGGCCAGGGCGAAGGGGCGCGCTGGCCACTCCGTGGCGCGGCGCCGCACCTCCGCCTCGCGCTCGCTCTCGCCGAGCGCGGAAAGATCCTCCACCGGCAGGATGAAGCCGGCGAACGGCACGATCACCTGCACCGGCCCCGCGCCGCCGTCGACGAAGACGGTGCGCAGCGCCTCGTGGCGGCGGACTACCTCGCCCAGCGCCCGCTCCAGCGCCGCGGCGTCCAGGGCGCCGGCCAGGCGCAGCGCGGCGGGAAGGTTGTAGACGGCGCTCCCCGGCTGCAGCCGGTCCAGGAACCAGAGCCGCTCCTGCGCGAAGGAGAGCGGGAGCGGCCGCCCGCGCTCGACGGGAACCACGGGCGGCGGCACCGGCGCGCCGGTGCGGCGCAGCGCCTCCACCCGCGCGGCCAGCTCGGCCACGGTGAGCATCTCGAAGAGCGCGCGCACCGTCAGCTCCACGCCGAACACGTCGCGGACGCGCGAGACCACGCGCGTGGCCAGGAGCGAATGCCCGCCCAGCGCGAAGAAGGAGTCGTGCACGCCCACCCGCTCCACGCGCAGCACCTCGGCCCAGATCCCCGCCAGCACCGCCTCTGCGGGGGTGCGCGGGGCGCCGCGCCGGTCCGCGTCGCCCGCCAGGTCGGGCGCGGGAAGCGCCGCGCGGTCCAGCTTGCCGGCGGGCGTCAGCGGCAGCGATTCCAGGGCGACGAACGCCGCCGGCACCATGTGCTCGGGCAGGCTCCGCCCGAGGTGCGCCCGCAGCTCGTCCCCGTCCGCCTCGCCGACGACGTAGGCGACCAGGCGCAGTTCGCCCGGCTCGTCCTCACGCGCCACCACGCGGACCTCGCGCACGGCGGGATGGCTGGAGAGCGCGCTCTCCACCTCGCCCGGCTCGATGCGGAAGCCGCGGAGCTTCACCTGCTGGTCCAGCCGCCCCAGGTACTCCAGAACAGCGGTGCGGGGGTGCGGGGGTGCGGGGGTGCGTTCCTCACCACGCGGATCTTCCGCGGTGTCCCGCCACCGCACCTGGTCGCCGGTGCGGTAGAGCCGCGCGCCGGGCTCGCCGCCGAAGGGGTCGGGCACGAAGCGCTCGGCGGTCAACGCGGGCCGCCCCAGGTAGCCGCGCGCCACCTGCACGCCGCCCGCGTACAGCTCGCCCGGCACCCGCGGCGGAACCGGCCGCGCCGCGCCGTCCAGCACGTACGCGCGTACGTTCGCCCCGGGGCGCCCGATCGGCACCGTCTCCACCGCGTCCGCCCCTTCCGCCGCGTCCCAGGCGGTCACCGCGACGGTCGTCTCGGTGGGGCCGTAGGTGTTCAGCAGGCGCACGCGCTCGCCCGCCGCGGCCCGCCACGCGCGCAGCGGCCCGGGGAGCGCGCGCTCGCCCCCGAACACCACCAGCCGCAGCGCCGCGGGGAACGGCGGGGGGTCGAGCTCCAGCGCCAGCCCGTGCCACAGGGCGGTGGGGAGATCGACCACGGTGACGCCCCACCGCCCGCACGCCTCCCAGAACGCCGGCGGCGACGCGAGCATGCCCTCGGTGCGCAGCACCAGCGAGGCGCCGGAAAAGAGCGTGGCGAAGATCTCCTCCGCCGCCGCGTCGAAGCTGATGGAGCTGAACTGCAGCACGCGGTCGGCGGGCCCCACCCCGAACTCGCGCGCCGCGTGGAGGGCGAAGTTGGCCAGCGAGCGGTGCTCCACGGCCACGCCCTTCGGCCTTCCGGAGCTGCCGGAGGTGTAGATGACGTACGCCAGCCCGCGCGGCGACGCGCCGCCCACCGGGTTTCTGGCGCTCCCGGCGGCGAGCGCGGGCCGCTCCGCGTCCACGCTCAGCACCCGCGCGCCGGCCGCGGCGAGGAGCGGGCGCAGCCGCTCCTGCGCCAGCAGCACGCCGGCGCCGGCGTCGCCCGCCATCCACGCGATGCGCTCGGGGGGATAGGCGGGGTCGATGGGGACGTACGCGCCGCCGGCCTTGAGCACCGCCAGGAGCGAGACGATCAGCTCCGGCGCGCGCTCCATGCAGACGCCCACCCGCGCCTCGGGGCCCACCCCCAGCCGCCGGAGGTGGTGCGCCAGCCGGTTGGCGCGCGCGTTCAGCTCGCGGTAGGTGAGCGTTTCATCCTCACAGACGACCGCGTCCGCGTCCGGCGTCCGCTCCGCCTGCGCCTCGAAGAGGTGGTGGATGCAGACGTCCCCCGGCTCCCGGGCCGCGGTGCGGTTCCACGTCTCCAGCACCTGGCGCCGCTCCGCGCCGTCCATCAGCTCCAGCGCGCGGAGGGGCACGTCGGCCACGGCGGCGAGCTGCTCCAGCACGCGCTCCATCCCCCCCAGCATCCGCCGCGCGGTGGCAGGCTCGAACAGGCCGGTGTTGAAGGTGCAGCCCAGGTCGATCCCGCCGGAGTGCTCCACCGCGTCGAGGTCCAGGTCGAACTTGGTGAAGCGCGCGGGCGACTTCACCCCCTCCATCTCCAGCCCCGCGAAGCGTGGCGCCGCGGCCGGCTCCCCCGCGGCCCCCGGCTCCAGGTTCAGGACCACGGAGACGAGCGGCGGCACGCCCGGCCCGCGGGGCACCTCCAGCCGCTCGGCCAGGCGCGCCAGCGAGAACGCCTCGTGCTCGTAGGCGTCCAGCAGCCAGCCGCGCACCTGTTTCAGGAAGGCGCGCACCGTGGTCACGCCCCCGATCCGGCTGCGCACGGGGAGCACGTCCACGCAGTTGCCCACCAGCGTTCCCGAGCCGGGGAACGGGCGCCCCGCCGAGGGAACGCCCACCACCACGTCGTCCTGCCCGCCCAGGCGGTGCAGGGTGGCGAGGAGGCCGGCCAGCAGCGTCATGTGCAGGGTGAGCCCCTCGCGCCGGCCCAGCTCCTTGAGCGCCGCCGCGAGCGGGGCGCCCAGCGTGAGCGCCGTCTGGGCGCCGGCGTGCGCGGGGACGCGCGGCCGCGGCCGGTCGGCGGGGAGGGCGAGCGGAACGGCGCCCTGGAAGCGCTCCAGCCACTCCGCCTCGCGGCCGGCGTGGGCCTGTGCCTCGGCGTCGAGGAGGGCGGCGTACTCGCTGAACTGCATGGCGGGGGACAGGGCCGGGGCGCGGCCCTCGCGGCGCGCGGCACAGGCGGCCTCCAGGTCGCGCAGCAGCAGCGGCACCGCCAGGCCGTCGGCGGCCAGATGGTGGAAGACCACCTGCACCACGTGCGCCGCGCCGCGCGGATGCAGGTGCACCCGCAGCAGCGGCCCGGCCGCCAGGTCGAACGCCTCCCGCGCCGCGGCGCCCAACGCGCGCTCCAGCGCCTCCGGGTCGCCGGGCGCGAGCGGCGCCTCCACCCGCACCTCGGCGGGGAGCGAGGGAAGGACGTGCTGCGCCTCGCCCGAGGGGTCGAACACGGTGCGCAGCGCCTCGTGGTGCAGCATCACGTCGTGCAAGGCGGCCTGCAGCGCCGCGGGGTCCAGGCCGCCGCGCACCGCGAACACCAGCTGCTCCTGGTACGCCAGCGCCGCGTCGCCGCCCAGCTGCGCGTGCACCCAGATCTGCCGCTGCGCGGGGGTCAGCGGGAACGAGCGGGGAGGCGCGTCGGCCGGGTCCGGCGCGGGAAAGAGCTTGAGCCCCGAGGGGACCGGCGCGGTCTCCGCGACGGCGGCGGAGACGGGCGCCGCCCGGCCGGACTGCTCCGGCAGGAAGCCGCCCTCGCGCAGCGCCCGCAGGCTGTCACGGAACGCATCGACCAGCAGGTCGCAGTCGTCGTCGGTGTGGGCGGTGGAGAGGAAGCAGCCGCGCCCCTCCCAGATGTACATCCCCCGCTGCAGCAGGTGGTAGAAGAGGAGGTCCGCCCACGGCTCGCGCGGGTCCACGCGGAAGGAGAAGCGCGAGGCGCAGTGGAGGATGCGCACCGGCGCCCCCTCGCGGGCGATCACCTCGCGGAGCGCGGCGACCAGGCGGGCGGTGCGCGCGTTCAGCTCGTGGTACAGCGCGGGGCCGCGCTCCTGCAGGTGGCGCAGGACGGCGCAGACGGCCGCCATGGCCACCGGGTGCTTGCAGAAGGTGCCGGCGAAGTAGGTCTGGTCGGCAGCGGGGAAGGAGTCGTCGCCGAAGCTCCACTGCCCGCCGTCGATGGCGTCCATCAGCCGCGCCCGCCCCGCCACCACGCCTACGGGGAAGCCGCCGCCGATCACCTTCCCGTACGTCACCAGGTCGGCGTCCACGCCGTAGAGCTCCTGCGCGCCGCGCACCCCCAGCCGCAGCCCGGTGATGATCTCGTCGAAGACCAGCACCGTCCCCGCGCCCGCGGTGAGCGCCCGCAGCTCGTGCAGGAACTCGCGCGGGTGGAGCTCGGGGTCGTTGCTGGGCGCGGGCTCCACCAGCACCGCGGCGATCTCGGCCGCGTGTGCCCGCAGCCATCCCAGCGACTCCGGCGCCCCGTACGGGAGCACCACCACGTCGTCCACCGTGCGCTGCGGCGTGCCCGGCGCCACCGGCAGGGTGCGCGGCTCGCCGTTGCGGCCGATCCCGCTGCGCGCCAGCACGCCGTCGTAGCAGCCGTGGTACGAGCCCGCGAACAGGACGATGCGGTCGCGCCCGGTGGCCGCCCGCGCGATGCGCACGGCCGTCATGGTGGCCTCGGAGCCGGTGTTGCAGAAGGTGGCCCGCTCCACGCCGGTCAGCTCGCACAGGAGCTCGGCCGCCGGTCCCACCAGGTCCGACTGCGGGCCCAGGTGGAAGCCGCGCCCGAGCTGCTCCTCCACCGCATCGACCACGAAGGGGGGGCGGTGCCCGAAGAAGTGCACCCCGAAGCCGCAGGTGAAGTCGACGTACTCGTTGCCGTCGATGTCCCAGATGCGCGACCCCTGCGAGCGCTCGCCCACGATCGGGTAGAGCAGCTCCTTGGTGGCCATGCGGAAGCCGAGCGCCGCCCGGTTGTCGGAGAGCCGGGGCCGGTGCCGGGCCGCGTACTCCTTGGAGCGCCGCGTGCGCGCGTTGTAGCCGCGGACCAGCTCCTCGAGGTGCCGGGCCTGCCGCGCGGTGTAGCCGCCGCCCTGCCCCAGCGTCTGCCGAATCGGACGGTGCGGCCCGTGCGAGGCGGGCGCCTCCGCCGCGCCCGGGGCCGGGGTGGAAGCCGCGGCCGGGGCGCGAGGCGGATCCGGGGCGAAGCGCGGGGCAGGCGGCGGCAGGGCGGACGAGGGCCCGGGCGCCGCGGGCGGGTCCGCGTAGCGTCCGTTCCCGGCGGACGGCGGGAGGACGGCCGAGGACGTGGCGGCGGCACCGCGCAGGATCTCCATCTGCTGCCCGATCACCGCCTGCAGCGCGGCGAGCTGCTGGGCGAAGATCGTCTGCAGGGCCGGCGCGTCGCCCGCCGGGACGGGCGCGGCGACCGGAGCTTCGACGGCCGCGGCAGACGCGGGCGCAGCGGTGGGCGGCTCGGGGTCGGGCGGGAGCTCGCGGTCCAGGTACGCCGCCAGCTCGCCGGGGGTCGGCACCCCCTCCAGCATCATCCGGAAGGGCACGCGCACGCCGAAGGTGCTCTCCACCGTGCGGCTCGCCTGCATCAGCAGGAGCGAATCCGCGCCCAGCTCCAGGAAGGTGCGCGACGGGTCGAGCTCCGCCGGCGCGGCGCCCAGCAGCCGGGCGAAGATCTCGGCCACGCGCGCGGCGATCCGGGGGAGGCGCGCGGGCGGCGCGAGGGTCTCGGTTCCCACGGGCTCGCTCCTCGGCTCGGGTGCGGGGTCCGGCGGGCCGGCCAGCGGCACGCCCGCTCCGCCGGACGGGCCGCAGGCGGCGGACGGCGGCGCGGAGACGGCCGCTGCCACCGCCGCGGGGGCGGGCTGCGGCGCGGCGGACGGCGGCGCGGGGGACGCTGGCGGCAGCCGGTGCTCGGTGCGCTCGAACGGGTAGGTGGGAAGCGGGATGCGGCGGCGCGGCGCGCCCCCGCCCAGCGCCGCCCAGTCCAGCTCCACGCCGGCGGTCCACAGGGCCCCCGCCGCTTCCAGCACGGTCAGGTCGGCGGCATCCGGCTGGTCGGCGGGGGGGAGGCTCTTCACGATCACGCGGCCGCCGCCAGCGTCGCGGCGGGCGAAGGTGCCCAGCGCCTCGCCGGGGCCCACCTCCAGCAGCACGCGCTCGGGATCCTGCAGCAGCCGGGCGATGCCGTCGGCGAAGCGCACGGTCTGGCGCAGGTGCCGCACCCAGTAGTCCGGGTCGGTGGCCTGCCCGGCGGTGATCCAGTCGCCGGTGACGTTGGAGAGGAAGGGGATGCGGGGCGCGGCGGGGCGCGCCCTGCGCACCTCGGCCGCGAACGCCTCCAGGATCCCGTCCATCGCGGGCGAGTGCGACGCCACCGACACGTGGAGCCGCCGCGCCACCACGCCCGTCTCCGCGAGCCGCGCCTCGACCTCGCCCACCTCGGCCGTGGCCCCCGAGACCACGCAGTGCGCGGCGCTGTTCACGGCCGCCAGCGCCACCCCCGCGGGGAGGCGCGAGCGCAGCTCCCCCTCGGGCAGGGGAACGGCGAGCATCGCCCCGGCGGGGGCGGACTGCATCAGCCGCGCGCGGGCGGCCACCAGGCGGATGGCCCCGTCGCGGCTGAACACCCCGGCGAGCGCGGCGGCGGCGTACTCGCCCATGCTGTGCCCCAGCATGGCCTGGGGCCGCACCCCCCACTCCATCCACAGCTGCGCCAGGGCGTACTCCACCGCGAAGAGCGCGGGAAGCGCGTACGGGATCTGCTCCAGGTGCTCGCGCGCCGCCGCCTCGCCCCCCTCCGCCGGGAAGAGGAGCATGCGCAGGTCGAGTCCCAGCTCCGGGGCCACCGCGCCGGCGCAGGCGTCGATCTCGGCGCGGAAGACGGGTTCGCGCGCGTACAGCTCGCGCGCCATCCCCGCGTACTGGGTGCCCCCGCCGGGAAAGAGGAAGGCTACCGGCGGCTGCTCGGCCGCGCGCCGCACGATGGGCGGGCGAGCGGCGGTGCCGGCCAGCGCCTGGCGCGCCCCGTCCACGCCGCGGGCCACGGCGGCCCAGCGGTGGGGGTGGGCGGCGCGCCCCTCGCGCAGCGTGCGCGCCACGGCGGCCAGGGAGACTTCGGGATGCTCGGCCAGGTGCCGGGCCAGGTTCGCGCGCGTCCGCTCCAGCGCGGCGGCGCACTTCGCGCTCAGCACCAGCAGCTCGGCCGCGTCTCCATCCTCCGCGGCGGGAAGCTCCGGCGCCTCCTCCAGCACCACGTGCGCGTTGGTGCCGCCGATCCCGAACGAGCTGACCCCCGCGCGCCGCGGCGAGCCGCCGCTCTCCCACGGCCGGAGGACGGTGTTGACGTAGAAGGGCGAGCCCTCCAGCCCCGTCTCGGGGTTGGGCGTTTCGAAGTGGAGGGTGGGCGGGAGCATGCGGTGCTCCAGGGCGAGCACCGCCTTGATGAACCCCGCCACGCCGGCCGCGGTGTCGAGGTGCCCGAAGTTGGACTTCACGGCGCCCAGGGCGCACGGCGGGCGGGGGCCGTCCGCGCCGTAGGCGGCGAGGAGCGCCGCGGCCTCGATCGGGTCGCCCAGCGGCGTGCCCGTGCCGTGCGTCTCCACGAAGGTGACGGTGCGCGGGTCCACCCCGGCCACCGCCAGCGCCTCGGTGATGGCCTCGGCCTGCCCGGGCACGCTGGGCGCCGTGAAGCCGATCTTGGCCGCCCCGTCGTTGTTGACGGCCGATCCCTTCACCACCGCGCGGACCGAGTCGCCGTCGCGCAGCGCGTCGGCCATGCGCTTGAGCGCCACCACGCCGGCGCCCGAGCCGCTCACCGTGCCCGCGGCGCGGGCGTCGAAGGCCCGGCAGTGGCCGTCGGGGGAGTGGATCCCTCCCTCCTGGTAGCGGTAGCCGGTGGGGTCGGGGGCAAGGGTGACGCCGCCGGCCAGCGCCAGGTCGCACTCGCGGTTCAGCAGGCTCTGGCAGGCAAGATGGATGGCCACCAGCGAGGTGGAGCAGGCGGTCTGCACCGCCACGCTGGGGCCGCGCAGGCCCAGCTTGTAGGAGACGCGGGTGGTGAGGAAGTCGGGCTTGTTGGCGATGACGGCGGTGGCGCCCACGGCGGCGGCCAGGTCGGGGTGCGCCAGCACGCGCCACAGGTGGTCGCTCCCCCCCGAGCCGGCGAACACGCCCACGGCGCCGGCGAAGCGCGCGGGATCGCACCCCGCGTCTTCCAGCGCGCTCCAGGCGCACTCCAGGAAGACGCGCTGCTGCGGGTCCATGAGCTGCGCCTCGCGCTGGCTCACGCCGAAGAACGGCGCGTCGAACGCCCAGGCGTCGGCGAGCACCCCGTGGACCCGCACGTACGACGGGTCCCGGAGCGCGCTCGCGGAGACGCCTGCCGCCAGCAGCTCGTCTTCGGACAGGAACGAGACCGATTCCACGCCCGCGCACAGGTTCTTCCAGAACTGCAGCGGGTCGCCCGCACCGGGAAAGCGGCAGCTCATACCGACGACGGCGATCTCGTGCTCCCGATCCTGCATCTCCATCCGGGACTCTCCTGTGTCGTGAGCCGTCCGAACCGGAACCCCTCGGGTGCTGAGTGCTGGGTGCTGGATCGAGATCCGTCGGCACCTGGCACCCGGCACTGCGCTGGCCACCCCACCTTCAGCACTCAGCACTCAGCACTTCCCCTATCCCCTGGCCCGCGCCGCCCTGCGCGCCTCGCCCCGCGAGCGGCTGCGCGACAGGTCGCCGGTGTCGGCGGCGGCGCCGGACTCGAGGTGGCGGGCGAGCTCCTCCACGGTGGTGTAGCGGAACAGGTCCACCACCCGCAGGTCGGGGCGGATCTCGCGCAGCCGGCTGTAGACGCGGTACAGCAGCATCGAGCTGCCGCCCAGGTCGAAGAAGTTGTCGTGCACGCCGATCTCCGCCGCGTCCAGCACGCCCCTCCACGCCTCGGCCACCCGCTCCTCCATCGCGTTGCGCGGCGGGGGGCTCGACGCGCCCGCCGCGAAGACCGGCGCCGGCAGCGCCCGCCGGTCCACCTTGCCGTTGGGCGTCAGCGGGAGCCGCTCGAGCGCCACGAAGGCGCCCGGCACCATGTGCTCGGGAAGGGTGGCGCGCAGCGCGGCGCGCAGGGCGTCCACCGGGACGGACGCCACCACGTACGCCACCAGGCGCTCCTCGGCGCCGTCGGCCCGCACCACCACGGCGCAGTCGGCCACCCCCTCCAGCCGGCGCAGCGCCGCCTCCACCTCGCCCGGCTCGATGCGGAAGCCCCGCACCTTCACCTGCGCGTCCACGCGCCCCACGAACTCCAGCTCCCCGCCGGCCGTCCACCGCACCCGGTCGCCCGTGCGGTACAGCCGCCCTCCCGGCCGCGCCGCGAAGGGATCGGGAGCGAAGCGCTCCGCCGTCTGCCCCGGCCGGTTCAGGTAGCCGCGAGCCACGCCTGCGCCGCCCACGAACAGCTCGCCGGGGACCCCGGCGGGGACGAGGCTTCCCCCCGCGTCCAGCACGTAGAGCCGCACGTTCTCCAGCGGGCGCCCGATGGGCGGGGTGTGGCCGTCGGCCCGGCACACGGCCAGGCATGGGCACACTGTGACCTCGGTAGGCCCGTACGCGTTGACCAGGGTGCGCCCGGCGCTCCACCGCTCCACCAGCGCCGGCGTCAGCGCCTCGCCCGCGCTCACCAGCGTGCCCAGCTCCGGCACGTCGCCGGGGTCCAGGACGGCGAGCACCGAGGGCGGCAGGGTGGCCAGGGTGATGCGCTCGCGGCGCAGCGTGGCGGCCAGCGGGGGGCCGGGGAGGAGCGCGTCGCGCGCGGCCAGCACCAGGGTGGCGCCGCACGCCAGCGTGGCGAACGTCTCCCACACCGCCGCGTCGAAGGAGAACGAGGCGAACTGCAGCACGCGGCTGGCGGCGCTGATCCCCAGCCGGCCGATCTCCGCGCGCGCCAGGTTGGCCACCCCGCGGTGCACGGCCATCACCCCCTTGGGCAGTCCGCTGGAGCCGGAGGTGTAGATCACGTAGGCCAGCCCGTCCGGGTCCACCGGCACGCGCGGCGCGTGGGCCGGGCGGGCGGCGATCCCGGCGGCCTCGGCGGCAGGGTCCAGCAGGTCGGGGACGGCGTCGCGGGAAAGACCCTCGGGCACGCCCGCGGGGGCGATCACCGTGCGCGCGCCGGAATCGTCCAGCATGTAGCGCAGGCGGTCCGCCGGATACGCGGGGTCCAGCGGGACGTAGGCGCCACCCGCCTTGAGGACGGCCAGGATGGCGGCCACGGTCCCGGGAACGCGCTCGGCGAAGACGCCCACGCGCGCCTCGGGCCGCACGCCGCGCGCGGCCAGGTGGTGCGCCAGCCGGTTGGCCGCCTCGTCCAGCTCGCGGTAGGTGAGCGACGCGCCGCCGCAGGCCACCGCCACCGCGTGGGGGGTGCGGGCCGCCTGCGTCGCGAACAGCTCGTGGATGCACCCGCCGGGCTCCCACGCGGCGGCCGATTCGCTCCACGCCAGCACCGCGCGGCGCTCCGCGTGGCCCAGCAGGGCCAGGCGGGAGAGGCGCAGGCCGGGGTCGGCGGCCACCTGTTCCAGCACGCGGCCCAGGTGCTCGCTCATCCGGCGGATGGTGCCGCGGTCGAACAGCGCGGTGGCGTACGACAGCGCGCCGCGCATCCCGTCGGCGCGGGCGGCCAGGGAGAGCGACAGGTCGAACTTGGAGATCCCCGCGTCGCCGGCCATCGCCTGGGCGCTCAGCCCCGCCAGGCCGGGCCCGGCGGTCTCGCCCTGGTCCAGCCCGAAGGTCACCTGTACCAGCGGCGCGTGGCTGAGCGAGCGCTCCGGCTGCAGCTCGCCCACCAGCGCCTCGAAGGGCACCTGCGGGTGGTCGAACGCGCCCAGCGTGGCCTCGCGCACCCGCCGCAGCACCTCGTCAAACGACGGGTCGCCGGAAAGGTCGGTGCGCAGCGCCAGCGTGTTGACGAAAAAGCCGATCAGCCCCTCCACCTCGCGCCGCTCGCGCCCGGCCACGGCGGTGCCCACCACCACGTCGTCGCCGGCGGCGTACTTCGCCAGCAGCACCTGCCAGGCGCCCAGCAGCACCATGAACAGCGTGGCGCCCTGGCCGCGCCCCAGCGCCCGCAGCCGCTCCGGCAGCGCGGCGGGAAAGCCGAGCGTCTCGTACGCGCCGTGGAAGGTCTGCTCCGCGGGGCGCGGACGGTCCGTCGGCAGCTCCAGGAGCGCGGGCGCCCCGGCCAGGCGCTCCGTCCACCAGGCCAGCTCCCGCTCCAGCGCGAGGCCGCCCAGCCGTTCGCGCTGCCACACGGCGTAGTCGGCGTACTGCACCGGCAGCTCGGCGAGGGGAGACTCGCGCCCTTCGCGGTACGCGCCGTACAGCGCCGACAGCTCACCGAAGAACACCCCCAGGCTCCACCCGTCGCTCACCACGTGGTGCAGGGTGAGGAGGAGGACGTGCTCCTCGGCGCCCAGGCGCAGGAGCCGGGCACGGAAGAGGGGGCCCGCCGCCAGGTCGAAGGGGAGCGCCGCCTCGTCGGCCGCGCGCCGCCACGCCGCCGCCTCGCGCTCCGCGCCGCCCAGAGGAGAGAGATCCTCCACCGGGAGCGCGAAGCCCGCGAAGGGCGCCACCACCTGCACCGGCACCCCGTCGGCTTCAGGCAGGGTGGTGCGCAGCGTCTCGTGCCGGCGGACGATCTCGCCCAGCGCGCGCTCCAGCGCCCGCGCGTCCAGCGCTCCACCCAGGCGGATGGCGGTGGAGACGTTGTAGACCGCGCTCCCCGGCCGCAGCCGGTCCAGGAACCAGAGCCGCTCCTGCGAGAAGGAGAGCGGCAGCGGCCGGTCGCGCTCCACCCGCACCACGGGCGGCGGCGGCGGGAGCCCCG
>Ga0207706_10000560_pt1 | contig 39632 bp, 36 predicted proteins | sample KBSC53metaG_FD_184318 | JGI IMG/M metagenome (GOLD analysis project Ga0207706, IMG submission 184318) | Corn rhizosphere microbial communities from Kellogg Biological Station, Michigan, USA - KBS C5-3 metaG (SPAdes) (version 2) | ecosystem: Host-associated > Plants > Roots > Rhizosphere > Soil ... | reverse complement strand
TGGGTTTTCTTCACGGTCATGGGGCTGAGCTTCGCGATCGGCTTCCTTCTGATCATCCCGATCGGCGGCGCCGACATGCCGGTCGTGATCTCGATGCTGAACAGCTATTCGGGCTGGGCCGCCGCGGCGATGGGCTTCACGCTCCACAACAGCGCGATGATCATCACCGGTGCGCTGGTTGGAAGCTCCGGCGCGATCCTCAGCTACATCATGTGCAGGGCGATGAACCGCAGCTTCATCTCAGTCATCGCTGGCGGCTTCGGCACCGATTCCGGGGGGGCAGGGGAGGCAGCGGCGATCGACCGGCCGTGGAAGCGCGGGTCCGCGGAAGATGCCGCATTCCTGATGAAGCAGGCGGACCAGGTGATCATCGTTCCCGGCTACGGAATGGCGGTCAGCCAGGCCCAGCATGCACTCAAGGAGATGGCGGACAAGCTCAAGGAAGAGGGCGTCCGCGTGAAATATGCGATCCACCCGGTCGCCGGCCGGATGCCGGGGCACATGAACGTGCTGCTGGCCGAAGCCAACGTGCCTTATGACGAGGTGTTCGAGCTCGAGGACATCAACAGCGAGTTCGCGCAGACCGACGTCGCGTTCGTGATCGGAGCCAATGACGTCACCAACCCGGCGGCCAAGACCGACAAGAGCTCGCCGATCTACGGAATGCCAGTGCTCGACGTGGAGAAGGCGCGCACTGTGCTGTTCGTGAAAAGGTCGATGGGCGGTGTCGGCTATGCCGGCGTCGATAACGAGCTCTTCTATCGGGACAACACGATGATGCTCCTGTCGGACGCGAAGAAGATGGTGGAAGAGATCGTGAAGAACCTCGGCTAGCGCCGGGGAAGGTGAATCTCGGCGATCATGCAGCGAACGCTTCCGCCGCCGACGGCTTCGATCGTCGGGATCGGAACGTCGATCAATTCGCCGAACCCCTCCAGCAGGCGCAGTTGCTCCGGCCGGAGACTATTGATCGCAGTCGTTGAGAGCGGGATCACCGGATCGCCCTTATCGCTGCGGAGCTCGATGACGTTGCAGCCGAAGCGCCGCAGCTGGGCAAAGCTCATTTCGACAATCGTTCGCCCGCTGTCTTCGACCTGCCCGGCGAGGGAATTGCGATGCTCTGGCGCAACCGCCTCCGGGCAAAGGACAGCAAAGCTGGTGCCGAGGCTCATCAGGACGTTCGTGTGGTAGATCGGACGGCCGCCCGGATCGCGAGCTTCGAACACGAAGGTCGAATAGCCGAGCTGCAGGTCGAATTCGGCTACCAAATCGGCATCGGTACGCGGGCTGAGACTCGCGAAAGCGCGGCGCCGAAACCGATCGAGCACGAGGCTTCCCGTTCCTTCGAGGAAACGGCCGTCCTCCTCCGATCCGCTCAGGTCGATGGTTCGCCTGACGTCGAACCCCGCCTGCTCGACCAGGTTTCGGACGTCCGGCGCGCGCCGCTCGATCCGGCGTGAAGCGGAGGCCATCGGATAGACGACCATTGTCCCGTCCGCGTGAGTCGTGAACCAATTGTTCGGGAAAACGGCGTCCGGCTTTGCCGGCTCGGGAGAATCGTCGAGTAGGAGAACCTCTACACCGGCATCAGTGAGGAGCTCCGCCAGGCCATCGAATTCGGCGAGCGCCTTGCGTTGAACATCCGCGTCGGACGGCGCGTGGGCGAAAACGTTTGACTGCGCTGCCTCTGCATTGAAGCCGAACGCCGCCGGGCGGACGAGGAGGACTGCTGAGGCGGCTTGCGGTTCCATCGCGACGGTTTCCCGCGCAGCTTAGTCGACGTCAATCGCTCCACAATTTTCGAAGCGTTAAGCGCTTGCCCGACCGTGAAAATTGACCGAAAGTCGCTGCGGCAGTGAGTCGCTTCATCGCTTCTCGGCCGCAAATTCGCATCTGGGTTCAAGCCCCCAGCCGGCGGCCCGGTTAGGGCCGGGCCGCGAGGGGAGACGACATGCGCAAGCTCGGCATCATAGGCGGTACCAGCTGGTCCTCCACCGCGCTCTATTACGAGCATATCAACCGCGGAGTCGCGCGGCGCCTCGGCGGCCTTCACAGTGCCCAGATCGTTATCGAGAGTCTCGATCTCGCGCCCATCGCGGAAATGGAGTTGTCAGGCGATTGGGACGGAGTCGCCGCAGTCCAGGCCGATGCCGCCAAACGGCTCGTAAAAGCAGGCGCAAAGGGACTGCTGATCGCGTCGAACACGGGGCACAAGAGCTATAACGAGGTCGCCGCGGCTGTCCGCGTGCCGGTCCTTCACATCGGCGACGCGACGACCGACAAGCTGGCCGCCGACGGCCGCAGCCGAATCGCACTTCTCGGAACCCGCTTCACGATGACCGAGCCGCACATCCGCTCTCGCCTGGAAGCCCGCGGCATTAGCCTCGCTCCTGTCGAGCAGAGATGGATAACGGAAGTCGACCGGATCATCTTCGAAGAACTGGCAGCGGGCGAAGTGGTTCGCGACAGCCAGCGCAAGCTGAAGACCCTCATTGCGGAATTGGCCCGGCAGAAAGTCCATGCGGTCGTTCTCGGCTGCACGGAGCTGGTACTCGCCGTCGACACGCGGGCCAATGTCGTCCCCGTCTACGACACCACGGCCATCCACTCGCGCGCGGCGGTCGACTGGATGCTCGCCGACGAAGAACAGGCAAGAGCCGCGGCTTAGCCCTCCCACAAGGAAGACGCTTCGCCTACATCGGGTCCATGGACCGGACCCCAGCCGACCGTCCCGAGCATCCGCGAGCTGCCGAGCGCTTCAACGAAGAGCAGGCGACCTATGCCGTTCGCGGCGCGGACAAGCCGGATCTGGAGGCTGGAGTTGCGGCGATCCGGAACGTCCTGAAAACTCTTCCGCGGCGGCCCGGCGTGTACCGGATGCAGGATGCTCGGGGCGACGTGCTCTATGTCGGCAAGGCGAGAGCGCTGAAGAACCGCGTCACGAACTATACGCAGGTGGCCAAGCTTCCGAAGCGGCTGCAGCGAATGGTGTCGCAGACTCGCACGATGACCATCGTCACCACCCGGACCGAGGCGGAGGCGCTGCTTCTCGAGGCGCAGCTGATCAAGCGCTTCAGGCCCCCGTACAACGTCCTCCTTCGCGACGACAAAAGCTTTCCCTTCATCCTTCTTCGCGAGGACCATGAATTCCCGCGCGTTCAGAAGCATCGCGGCGCCCGGCGGGCGAAAGGGCAATATTACGGCCCATTCGCGAGCGCCGGATCGGTCACTCGAACACTTAATGCACTTCAGAAGCTATTCCTTTTAAGAAGCTGTTCCGACAGCTTTTTTGAAACGAGGTCGAGGCCGTGCCTGCTTTACCAGATCCGCCGCTGCTCGGCGCCGTGCGTGGGCCGGATCAGTGGGGAGGAATATGGCGAGCTGGTAAAGGACGCGAAGGCGTTCCTCGCAGGGCGCTCGACCGGCGTGCAGGAACGGCTCGGAAAGCTGATGGGGCAGGCGGCGGAGAAGCAGGATTACGAGCTCGCGGCGGTCTATCGCGACCGCTTGCGCGCGCTCACCTACATCCAGGGTAGCCAGACCGTCCACTCGGAAGGGCTGGGCGATGCCGACGTCTTCGCGCTCGCCTGCAAGGCAGGGTCGGTCTGCATCCAGGCCTTCTTCATCCGGGGAGGGCAGAATTGGGGCCATCGCGCCTTCTTCCCGGCCCACACGAACGATGTTCCGGAAGGGGAAGTGCTGTCGGCCTTCCTTGTTCAATTCTACGAAGAGGTGCCGCCGCCGAGGCGGATCCTCGTCGACCGTGAACTGGCGGACCGTGAATTGCTCGAAGAGGCGCTTTGCGAGCGGGCGCAGCGCAAGGTGGCGATTGAGCAGCCCCGGCGAGGCTCGCGGGCCAGGCTGATCGACCAGGCGCGTCGCAACGCCGAGGAAGCACTCGACCGGAGAATGGCCGAGACAGCGACCCAGAGCAGAGTGTTGCGTGAACTCGCCGATACCTTTGAGCTTCCCGAGATTCCGAAGCGGATCGAGGTCTATGACAACAGCCACATCATGGGCACGAACGCCACCGGCGCGATGATCGTCGCCGGGCCGGAAGGCTTTCGGAAGAACAACTACCGGAAGTTCAACATCAAGCGCGCCGAGACGACCCCTGGCGACGATTTCGCGATGATGCGCGAGGTGCTCGAGCGGCGCTTCGCACGGCTGGAGAAGGAAGACCCCGAGCGCAGGAGCGGCGAATGGCCCGATCTCCTCCTCATCGACGGCGGAAAGGGCCAACTTTCCGCGGTCTGCGAGATGATGGAGAACGCCGGAGTGCACGACATTCCCGTCGTTGCGGTATCGAAAGGTCCCGACCGCAACGCCGGCCGCGAGACCTTCCACATGCCAGGTGGACGCGAACTTACCCTGCCGCCCAACTCGGCTCTCCTCTTTTACCTCCAGAGGCTTCGCGACGAGGCGCACCGATTCGCCATCGGTACGCACAGGCAGAAGAGAGCCAAGAGCCTAATCACGTCGACGCTCGACGAGGTCCCGGGGATCGGCCCCAGCAGGAAGCGTGCTCTGCTCATGCATTTCGGAACGGCGAGGGCGGTCAAGGGCGCCGCGCTGGAGGATCTCGAGCGGGCGCCCGGCATCTCCACGACCATAGCCCGTGTCGTTTACGACCATTTCCATCCGCGCGGCTGATGGAGCTGGAGACCGATGCCATCATGTGCAGCCTGCTCAGCCACGGCGAGCATGGCGCGATCGTGCGTATGCTGACTCCCGACCATGGCCTCGTGGCAGCCTATGTGCGGGGAGGCCGAGGGCGGCGAATGCGGCCCGTCCTGATCCCCGGCAACATGGTTTCAACGCGGCTCCGGTACCGGACTGAATCGCAGCTTCCGCAGGCGACGATCGAGCTGGCGCATAGCCGCGCGCCCATCCTCGGCGAGCCGCTGCCGTCCGCCGCGATCGAATGGTTGACGGCGCTGGTCGCTTCGGCGCTTCCGGAACGCCAGCCTTACCCGCGGATCCACCAGGCGATGGCTGGCCTGCTCGATGCGGTCGAGGCCGCCCCCTCGGCGGTTGGCTGGGCGAGTGCGCTTGCCCAATTCGAACGATTGCTGGTGGCCGAGCTCGGCTACGGGCCGGGCGACTATGCTCCGGGAGATATCCGGGACGCCGATTGGGGCCGCGTCCTGTCTGCGCTCGAGCATTCGGGGCGCCCCATTTTCCAGGACGTGCTTTCAGGCCGCACACAGTCGCTGGAGGACAGCCGCGGCCGTCTGATCGACAGGCTAAGACGAATTACATCGTAGCGGGCGCTTGTGCGCGGTGCGGGCGCCTTCTAGTCTCCGGGTGATGGCCTCATCGTTCGATGCGCTTTCGGTACTCTTCCCGAACGTAGCCATTACGCGCGAGATCAGCGTCAGGGTCGCCGTCAGCTACCTCGCGGAGCAGTCCAATCCTTCACTCAACCGCTGGTTCTGGTCCTACCACGTACGGATCGAGAACCGGTCGGACCGGTCCGTGCAGCTGCTGTCGAGAAGCTGGAACATCGTCGACGGCCGCGGCGCAGTGCACGAGGTGCATGGGGAAGGAGTGGTCGGCGAGACTCCGCTTATCGCTCCCGGCGGAAGCTTCGATTACGTGTCGGGTTGCCCGCTCGACACACCATCGGGCTCGATGAGCGGGAGCTACCGGATGGTCGACGAGGACGGATCGATGTTCGACGTCGCAATTCCGCTTTTCGCGTTGGTTGCTCCTGCAAATTGACCCGATGCGAAAAAGGGCCGCCGTTCGACCGCCCTTCGCATTCAAGCTTGTAATCCGTCAGGCCGGGCTGACCGGCGTCGTATCGCCCTCGTCGTCGTCGTCATTCAACAGCAGAAGGGCGGCAATGCCGGCGACCGCCGCAAGTCCCAGCAACAGCGGCCAGGTGCCGATGCCCCCTCCGCCCTCGACCGGAATGACTGGCGGCGGAGCTTCAGCCACCGGCGGTGGAGGAGGAGCCGCGTTCACCGGCAGCACGCAACCAGGGGCGGGAGCCGCTTGGGCGGCCGCCGAGGCAGCGGCCGTTGCGGCCGTGGAACCGGCGCAGACCGCGGCTCGCGACGCTGATCCCGCGAGAGCGCTGAGAGAAACGAGCGGATCGATTGCGGAGACAGGGGCAGCGTAAACCGCCTGGCTCGACAGCAATGCTGCGGCGCCGGCAGCCAGGAAGCCGTTACGGATTCTAGGTCTCATGGACTTTCCCCGTTCTGCTCATGTTGGCGGAGAGTCTCTCCGAAGCGGATGTAACGTCGAAGACCCCGATGAGTTGCGAAGAAAGCGATTTGACCAGCTTCGAATCGGCGCGCTGGCGGGAAACTCGTCGTGATCCGCTGCTCAAAAACCGTCAGCGGACGAAACCATGTCCGTCATGGATGGTTTGTGGAGCGTTCCAATCAGGAGGAAACCCGAAGGAGGGCGAGCGATGACCAACTCACTGCTGTTGAGGTCTGCATTCTTTGGCGCAGTACTCGCTGCGCCGGTCGGAGTCGCCGCTCAGCCGATGTGGACACCCGGCTCCGAAATCACCGGGCAGACCGTCCAGGTCCAGACGAACGGCGTCATGAATAGCATCACGTTCAATGCCGATGGGACGGCGACGATCACGACGCCGGCAGGAACGAGCGTGCCCGGCACCTGGTCGGCGGCAAACGGCCAGCTGTGTCTTAGCGCGAACGGTGGCCAGGAGTGCTGGCCCTATGCGCAGCCTTTCGCGGCCGGGCAGCAAATGGCGCTGACGAGCTCGTGCCAACAGGTCACGACATTCATGCCGGCGGCGGTGAATGCGCCTCCGCCTCCGCCACCGACGACGCAAGGCGCGGGCGAACGCGGGTAACTGTCGAAGCCAACGAAAAAGGGCGGCCGAAGGGCCGCCCTCTTTTTGTGTTCAGGAGCGTCGCCTCAGGCGGGGCTGACCGGGGTCAGGTCGCCGTCCGAATCGCCGCCGCCGCTCAGGATCGCGGCCATCAGGCCGACAACCACGACCAGCCCGAGAATCAAGGGCAATGTCCCAAGTCCCGACGATGGCGGAGGTTGATCCTGCGCGGCTGCAGCAGCAGCCGAGGCCGCCACAACCGAAACCGGAATTCCGCAAGACGTTGCCGCCTGCGAAGCAAATGTAGCTCCCGAGCAGACCGCCCCGCGCGACTGAGCGGTGCTCAGGACGCTAAGCGAAACGAGAGGATCGACCCCCGACGAAGCATTCGCAACGGGAGCAGCATATACGGCTTGTGCGGAAAGCAGAGCTGCCGCGCCTGCGGCTAGCACGCTACTACGGATCGCCCACGTCATCCGGAACTCCTGTTCTGCCAGAGTGGCTGCTTGTGCCACCAAAATGGGTGAAACGCAAAATGATAATTGCGGCGGCAATCGCGGGAATCCGCCGTGCATGAACGCATGCCGGCGAAAGAGTCCCCAACTAACGCGGCGCCGATTTTTGACTGGGCCTGCGAAGAGTCGGGAAGCGAGTTTCAACCCCTTGCATGTCGAAAATCGCTTCCAGCGTCCTTAACTAGCGTTCACTGGCTCGAGCGAAGGAGTTTTGCCGCTTGGTTTTGACACGGCTTCGTACTCGATGATTTTCAAGCGCTCTTCGAGGCCGGCTGGGCCGCGCGGCCGTCGGGCCTATGCGATCGGCGACATCCACGGCTGCCTCGATCTGCTGGATCGGCTGCTCGAGGAGATCGAAGCGGAAATCGCGGAGCGGCCGAAGCAGAAAACGGGAATCGTATTTCTCGGCGACATCATCGATCGCGGGCCCGCCTCCGCTCAGGTGGTCGAACGGCTGCGGACCTATTCGCCCGAAGGAGCAACGGCTCACTTTGTCATGGGCAATCATGAAGAGGTGATGCTCCGTGTCGTCGGCGGCGAAACCGAGATGCTGCCGAGCTGGCTACGTTTCGGAGGCGCCGAAACCTTGCGAAGCTACGGCGTCGAGCCGCGCGGGCTCGTGACATTGCCTGAAGAAGACATCCTGTCCCGGCTTCGCCGAGCGATCCCCAAGGAGCATGTGGATTTTCTCCAAGGCTTCGCCGACAGCATTTCCTTCGGTCGCTACCTATTCGTCCATGCCGGCATTCGCCCGGGAGTGCACCTTTCCGAACAGAGCCAGTCGGACCTTCGCTGGATCCGCGATCCCTTCCTCGACGACCCGCGGGATCACGGGTTCGTCGTCGTTCACGGCCATACGATCACGAACACAGTCGACGTGGCGGAAAACCGCATCGGAATCGACACCGGGGCCTTTTGCACGGGCAGGCTGACTGCGCTCGGAATCGAGGGTTCGGAGCGGTGGCTGATCCAGGCGGGAAATGAAGGAAGCGAACGGATCTCGCTCGATTAGGCTCAAAACGAACAGGTTTCGTTCGACGCTCAACTTGGTTAGGTGAACTGCACGTCCGCCCGGGAGAATGTGCGATGCGCAGCATTGAGTTGAGTTTCATCTCGCGCCTGTCGATGGCAGCGATCGCCGGGCTTGTGTCGCTCCTTGCAGCCAGCTGCACGGATTCGCGGGGAGGGCCGATCCCGTACCAGGTCAGCAATTTCGGCGCCCCGGATACGACTGTCGCCGCTCCCATCGAGGAAGGATACCGAATCGCCCCGATGGATACGCTGTCGATCCGCGTCTTCGGGATGCCGGACCTCACCGGCGACTATCAGGTGGATCTTAGGGGCAATATCGGAATGCCGTTGGTCGGTGAGGTGGCGGCCCTCGACCGCACTCCGGCCGAACTCGACGCGGTCCTGACCCAGAAATACGGCGAGAAATATCTGGAAAACCCGGACATCACCGTCGGAATCAAGCAAGCCACCGGCCACAATGTCACTGTCGACGGAGCCGTTCAGAAACCTGGAACCTACCCGGTCGTCGGTCCGATGACGCTGATGCAGGCTGTCGCCCTTGCGCAGGGCACGACAGACATGGCGAACCTTCATCGAGTCGCCGTCTTCCGCACAGTCGACGGAACCCGCCAGGCGGCGGCATTCGATCTGCTCAGCATCCGGCATGGCGAAATGCCGGATCCGCAGGTCTATTCGGGCGACATCGTCATCGTCGACGGATCGCGGATCAAGGAAGCGCAGAAGAAATTCTTCCAGTCCATTCCGCTGCTGAACATCTTCCGGCCGTTCTGATTCCGTGGCCTTTGCGGCTCATCCACAGAAGTGATGTCGACGACCGCTTAACTGTGTTGTTTCTGCAACGGTGCATGCTACGGCGGAAGCAATGGATGTCCCCGCCGCCGAATCGGATTTGAGTACGCCGAGAAAAACCAACTGGCTCGTTCGGGAGCGGGAAAGCGGCCGTTTCTACCGCTACGCCGCGATCATCATCGGCGCAGTCCTCGTCGGCACCGTCACCTTCAGCACCTGGCTGCTCCAGCGGCCGGCCCAGCCCGGAAGCCTGCTGTCGCCGCCGCTTATCGCGGCGCTGCTGATAGCCAACCTGATCCCGGCGATCGCGCTGATGGTCCTCCTGTCTCGGCGAATTGCGATGGTGCGCGCGGAGAGGGGAGGGCTTGGTTCAGGGCGGCTCCACACGCGGCTTGTCGCCTTGTTCTCCGTGATCGCCGCGGTCCCGACGGTGCTGGTCGCCATTTTCGCTTCGCTGCTGTTTCAAAGCGGTCTGGAATTCTGGTTTTCGGATCGCGCCAGGGGCATGCTCGAGAATTCGGTGCTGCTGGCGCGGACGACGTACAACAACGAAGTCGAACGGGTCGCCAACGAGACGGAGGCTGCGAGCGGAGACCTTGCGACCTATCTCGAGCAGGTTCCGATCGACAGCCCGGAATTCCTGGAGGCGTTCGGCAAGCTCCAGGTGCTCAACCGTTACCTCTCCGAGGCGATCATCTTCACCTACGGGCCGGACAAGCAGGTCCGGTCGCTGGTCCTGATCAACCCCTACGATCGAGCGCTCGAACAGAGCATTCCACCGGCTAAGATCGAAGAGCTGAAGACCCGGAAGGTCGTGCCGATTACGTCCGAGGATCGCATCGGCGCAGTCACTCGGCTCAACATCGGGCCGGACACCTACCTCTATGAGGCGCGTGTCTTTGATCCCGAGTTCAGGACGCAGATCGATCGAGCGAACGACGTCCTGCATGACTATCAGCAATTGCTTGCCCGCTCGCGGACAAACCAGCTGCGCTTCAATGCAGCTCTGCTGCTGGGTTCGCTGCTGATCGTCGCGCTTTCAATTCTTGCGGCGCTGCGGCTCGCCGACCGGCTGGTTCGTCCGGTGGGACAGCTCGCCGAGGCGGCAGGGCGGATCGAGCAAGGTGACTTCTCGGCCCGCGTCCCGGTCACGCACACCGAAGACGAGATCGAAACGCTTGCAACGGCCTTCAACCGGATGACGGCCCGGATCGACGAGCAGACGGGCGCGTTGCGTGCCGCCAATGCGCAGATGGAGACCCGGCGAGCCTTCATCGAGGCAGTCCTTTCGAGCGTCACCGCGGGCGTCGTCGCGATAGACTCGGAAAATCGCATCCTTCTCATCAACCGCTCCGCGGAGGGGATCCTCCAGCAAGGGGAAGAAGCGGTCGAGGAGACCCCTCTCGCCGGACTTTCGCCCGAGCTCGGCGAGTTCATGCACGGCGACGAGCGCGAGGCGAATGTCGACGTGGAAGTCGGTGGCGGCAGGCGGACGCTCGCCGTCAAGCGAGTCCGCTACCAGGACGGCTCGGTGCTGACTTTCGACGACATCACCGACCAGCTTTCCGACCAGAGGAGTGCGGCCTGGTCGGACATCGCCCGAAGGATCGCTCACGAGATCAAGAATCCGCTCACGCCCATCCAGCTCGCGGCGGAGCGGCTGCAAAGGCGCTTCGGGGGGGAAGTCGAATCCGATCCCGAAACGTTCGAGCGGCTTACGGGGACAATCGTTCGCCAAGTCGGCGATCTCCGCCGGATGGTCGATGAATTCTCTAATTTCGCGCGCATGCCGAAGCCGGTCTTCAGGAGTGAGGACGTCCACGAGATCGCTCGGCAAGCGCTGTTCCTGCACGAGGTGGCGCATCCGGGCATCAAGTTCGCCCTGGACCCGCCTACAGGCGACTTTCCGATGGTTTGCGACCGCCGGCAGCTCGGCCAGGCGCTAACAAACATCGTCAAGAACGGCGTCGAAGCCATTGAATCCAGGAAGTCTCGCGGCGAGCATCATTTCAGCGGCGATCGCGTGGAAATGCGCCTGCACAATGAGGGCGACCAGCTCGTCATCGACATCACGGATACGGGCGTAGGCCTTCCCGAGGACCGCGACAGGCTGACCGAACCGTACATTACGACACGCGTGCGCGGGACAGGCCTCGGCCTCGCGATCGTGAAGAAGATCGTCGAGGAGCATCACGGCGAAATCGCTTTCCTCGACCGTCAGGGCGGGGGAACGCACGTGAGGATCGCGTTCGATGTGGACAAGCTGGCCGACAGGGAGGGGGAGGCCTTGGGCGACGGGCCGCAGGAAGACGGTGAAAATGGGACGTATATTTAGGGAGCGTATCTGATGGCCCTCGAAGTGCTGGTGGTCGACGATGAGGAAGATATTCGCGACCTCGTCAGCGGGGTCCTTCAGGACGAGGGCTATTCCGTGCGCAGCGCGGCCGACAGCTCGTCCGCTCTGGACGCAGTGAAGGATCGCCGGCCTTCGCTCATCCTGCTCGACGTCTGGCTTCAGGGATCGCGGCTCGACGGGCTGCAGCTGCTGCAGGAGATCAAGCGCAACGATCCGAGCCTTCCGGTGCTGATGATCTCGGGCCACGGCAATCTCGATACCGCTGTAGCCGCCGTGCGGGAGGGGGCAGTCGACTTCATCGAGAAGCCGTTCGAGGCCGGGCACCTGCTGCACCTGGTCGCCCGGGCGACGGAAACGGACCGTCTCCGCCGAGAGAACCAGAGCCTTCGCCAGCAGATCGTGTACGACGAGGTGCTGAGCGGAAGTTCGGTCGCCATCAACACGGTTCGCGCCACGCTGAAGCGCGTCGCCCCGACCGGGAGCCGGGTGCTCATCACGGGACCGGCGGGCGTCGGCAAGGAAGTCGCGGCTCGAACCATCCACCAATGGAGCACGCGGGCCAACGGGCCCTTCGTCGTTGTCTCGGCGGCGATGATGACGCCCGAGCGAGTCGAAGAAGAATTGTTTGGCCAGGACAGTGAAGACATGAGCCGGCCAGGACTCCTGGAGCAGGCCCACGGCGGAACATTGTTCCTCGACGAAATCGCTGACATGCCGACGACGACACAGGCCAAGATCCTCCGGGTGCTGACCGACCAGAGCTACCACCGGGTGGGCGGCCAGCGGCCGGTGAAGGTCGACGTCCGAGTGCTCTCGGCCACGTCGCGCGACCTTGCGCAGGAGATTGCCGTCGGGCGGTTTCGCGAGGACCTGTTCTACCGGCTCAACGTCGTTCCGGTCCGGCTTCCGCCGCTTCGAGAACGGCGCGAGGACATTCCCGACCTTGCCAACCATTTCCTCGCGAGATTCGCGGCCGAGCGCCGAATCCCCACTCCCGTACTTTCGGATGAAGCGATCGCTGCGCTGCAGGCCCACGACTGGCCGGGGAATGTCCGCCAGCTTCGCAACATCATCGAGCGGACGGTTATCCTTGCGCCATGCGAGCGGGTCGAGCGCATCGAAGCGGACATGTTGCCGTCGGAAATCCTTGAAAACCATGGCTCGGCAGGGGTTTCGAGCCAGGCGATGACGATCATGGGGAGCCCGCTTCGTGAAGCTCGGGAAAGCTTCGAACGGGAGTATCTGAGGATCCAGATCCGCCGATTTTCCGGCAACATCTCCCGCACAGCCTCGTTCATCGGGATGGAACGATCTGCCCTGCACCGGAAGCTGAAGGCGCTGGGGATCGGCGACAAGCGCGACGAGGAGTAAGGGCCCGGACCCGTTTTATGGCCGCAAAGCCAGTCAGCCTCCAGGATCAGTTCCTCAACAACGCGCGCAGGTCGAAGGCTCCCCTGACGATTTTCCTGCTGAAAGGCGTAAAGCTCCAGGGAGTCATCACGTGGTTCGACTCGTTTTCGTTGTTGTTGAGACGCGAAGGACAATCGCAGCTGGTCTACAAGCATTCGATTTCGACGATCATGCCGGGGCGGGCGCTTGATCTCGGAGATATCAGCTCACCGGAACCTCAAGCGAAGCCGGGCCTCCAGGATGCCTTTCTCTCGGCGGCAGCACGCGAGCAGCAGCGGATGACGATCTTTCTCGTCAACGGCGTGATGCTGCAGGGTACGGTCACGATCCACGATCAGTTTTCGCTGCTGCTGGAACGGTCCGGGCAGGCGCAGCTCGTCTACAAGCACGCGATTTCGACAATGCAGCCGGACGAGCCGCTTCCGCTCGGCGTTCCGGAAACGCCGGAGGACCAATGACGGTCGACATAGTCAGCAGGCCGGGAGCGCTTGACGTCACTCGCGGCGAGCGGGCGCTCGTTGTCGGAGTCGATAGACCGGGGCTGGGGGAAGGACGCTCGTCGGAAGCGAGGCTTGAAGAGGCCGTCGGGCTCGCCCAGGCGATCGGAATCGACGTCGTCGCACAGCGGACTTTCCGGCTGCGTGCTCCGAAACCCGCGACTTTGGTCGGAAAAGGGCAGGCCGACGAAATTGCCGACATGGCGCGTGAGCACGAGGCAGGCCTCCTGGTTGTCGACGCCGCGCTCACCCCGGTGCAGCAGAAGTCGCTCGAGGAGCAGGTCGGAACCAAGGTGATCGATCGCACCGGACTCATCCTCGAAATCTTCGGGGAGCGGGCCGCGACTTCGGAAGGCCGCTTGCAGGTGGAACTCGCGCATCTCGATTACCAGGCCGGCCGCCTTGTCCGAAGCTGGACCCACCTTGAGCGCCAGCGCGGCGGCTTCGGTTTCCTGGGGGGGCCCGGAGAAACGCAGATCGAGGCCGACCGCCGGCTGATCCGTGACCGGATGGCGCGGATCCGGCGCGAGCTGGAGCAGGTGAAGCGGACCCGCTCGTTGCATCGGGGCCGGCGGCAGCGGGCGCCCTGGCCCGTGATTGCCTTGGTTGGCTACACAAATGCTGGAAAATCAACGCTTTTCAATCGCTTGACCGGAGGCGAGGTGCTCGCGGAGGACATGCTGTTCGCAACTCTGGACCCGACCATGCGCGACGTGAAGTTGCCCGGCTTCGACAAGGCGATCCTGTCGGACACGGTCGGCTTCGTTTCCGATCTTCCGACCCAGCTCGTTGCGGCGTTCCGTGCGACGCTGGAAGAGGTGGCGTCTGCCGACCTGCTCGTCCACGTCCGCGACATTGCGCATCCCGACCGCGACGCTCAGCGCGACGACGTTGACAGCGTCCTGAGCCAATTGGGTGTTGGGCCGGAAGACGAAGAGGCTCCGCCGCGGATCGAGGCCTGGAACAAGGTCGACCTGCTTCCAGCGGACGAGAAGGCAGCGTTGACGGCGGAGGCCAAGCGCCGGGAGGACGTCGTTCCAATCTCGTCGCTTGCAGGCTTTGGAATCGACGCACTTCGCAATTGCATTTCCGACAGGCTGCACAGCGGCGCGCAGCTCCACTCGATCAGAGTGCCGGCGAGCGACGGGGGAAAGATTGCGTGGCTCCATTCGCGAGGTGACGTCGTGGAGCAGGAGACCCGCGACAGTGACGTGCACCTTCAGGTCCGGCTATCGCCAGAAAATTGGGCGCGATTTCAGTCGCTTTGAGCGGCTTTGGCCTTGCGCCAGAGATCCTCTTTTTCGTCGAGGCTCAGAGCTTCGAACCCGGGCGCCTTCTCGATCTCGCGGAAGCGCCGTTCGAATTTCTGATTGGCTTGGCGTAAAGCCTCTTCTGGATCGACTTTCAGATGGCGTGACAAGTTCACGACCGCGAAAAGCAGGTCGCCCAATTCCTCCGCTCGGCGTTCCTGACTCGTTTCGCGGTCCAATTCTTCCAGCTCTTCGTCGATCTTCGCTCTAGCGCCGGAAGAGTTCGGCCAGTCGAAGCCCGTCCGTGCAGCGCGGCGCTGGAGCTTTTGTGCGCGGTCGAGTGCGGGAAGGGCGTTCGCGACCCCGTCCAACGCACTTTCCTGACGCTTGTCGCTGCGTTCGGCTGCCTTGATGGCGTCCCAGCCGGGGCTTTGTGCGGCGCCGCCGAAAATGTGCGGGTGCCGTCGCTCCAGCTTGTCGCAGATGCGGCCGATCACGTGGTCGAGGGTGAAAAGCCCAAGCTCTTCGGCCATTTGCGCGTGGAAGACGACCTGGAGCTGGAGGTCGCCGAGCTCATCCTCCAGCGCTTCCATGTCGTCGCGGTCGATCGCATCGGCGACCTCATAGGCTTCCTCGATCGTATAGGGCGCGATCGTCCGAAAGCTCTGCTGCAAATCCCAATCGCAGCCGTGCTCCGGGTCGCGGAGCCGGCGCATAATCGCAACGAGCCGTTCGAGATTCATCGGGCGAGTCTAGCGAGGGGACTGGCGAAAGGCCCCCGCGCCCCTTCATCTGTCAGTCTGATAATATGTATTATGTAAAATTTCCGGGCCATTAGAGATAGGCCCCCAAGAAAACGGCAATTGCGATTGCGACGATGAATATGGCGACCCAAGCCAGCGCCATCCTGGCTGCTTTGCCCATGGGAATGCGACGGCCGATCAGCGCGGACGCGACAAATACTCCAGCGATCGCGTAGAAGACGACGTAAGGCGCCTTGTCACTCACCTCGCCGCCTTGCCGAATAGTCGGAAGAAGTTCGCAGTGGTCGCATCGGCAAGCGCTTCGGGCTCTTCGCCGCGGATTTCAGCGACGAACGCCGCCGTATCGGCCACGAATGCCGGCTCGCAGGTCTTGCCCCGGTGCGGGACCGGAGCGAGGAACGGAGAATCGGTCTCAACCAGCATCTGGTCCGCCGGGAGCCACTTGGCCGTTTCCTGGAGATCCTGCGCGTTCTTGAAGGTCACGATCCCCGACAGCGAGACGTAAAAGCCGAGATCGAGGCCCTTGCGCGCCAGCTCCGCGGTTCCAGTGAAGCAATGGAGGACGCCAGTGACGCCGCCCTGCTTCACCGCTTCGTCCAGCATCTGCGCCGTATCAGACTCGGCGTCTCGAGTATGGACGACAAGCGGGAGCCGGGAAGCTCGCGCTGCCTCGATATGTGCCTGGAAGCGCTCGCGCTGCGCGGTCCGGTCGGACTTGTCGTAATAATAATCGAGCCCGCACTCGCCGATCGCGATCACGCGCGGGTGCCCGGCCGCCTCGACCAGCGCGGCAGAGCCGAGGTCCGGGTGAGCGTCGGCCTCGTGCGGGTGGACGCCGACGGTCGCCCAGACGTCGTCGTTCGATTCCGCGACGGCAATGACGTCATTCCATTCGCGCTGGCGCGTGGAGATGTTGAGAAAGCCGGTTACTCCCCTGGCCCGAGCATTGGCCAGGACTTCGTCGCGGCGCTCCGCCAGTCCCTCGTAATTGAGATGGCAGTGGCTATCGATTAGCTTCACGCCGCCTCCCCAGCCTCTTCCGCCAGCTCGAGCCGCGGGAAGATCGGTACGGGCTGGCCCAGGCCGCCGCACATTCCGTCGTCGATCACCCGGATAAGCTTTTCAGCCGACGCGGGAATGATCGGAATGACAGCTTCCGCCAGCTTGCGGATCGCCACGACCAGCGTGCCGAGCACGTCCGCCATGCGTTCGGGATCGCTCTTGCGAAGCGCCCAGGGCGCCGCGGCGTCGATATAAGCGTTGCAGGCGAAGACGGCGGCCATCCACGCTTCGAGCCCGGACGAGAAAGCGAAATCCTGGAAACGCGAATTGAGCTCGCCAATTGCGGAATCGACCTTTTCAAGCAACAGCACGTCGCTATCGTCTTGCCCGGCAGCAGGAATGACGCCGCCCAAATTTTTGTGAATCATAGACAAAGTACGCTGGGCGAGGTTGCCAAAGCTATTAGCGAGCTCGGCATTGACTCGATTGACGATCGCTTCGGGCGAATAGCTGCCGTCCTGGCCGAACGTGACTTCGCGCATCAGGAAATAGCGCAGCTGATCCACCCCGAAGTGATCGGCGAGAACGAACGGGTCGACGACGTTGCCGATACTTTTCGACATCTTCTCACCGCGGCTGAGCAGGAAGCCGTGGCCGTAGACCTGCTTCGGCAGCTCCAACCCCGCGGACATCAGGAACGCCGGCCAGTAGACCGTGTGGAAGCGCACCACGTCCTTGCCGATCAAGTGCAGGTCGGCAGGCCAGTAGCGCCGCCAAAGCTCGGTATCGTCGGGATAACCGAGACCGGTGATGTAGTTCGTCAGAGCGTCGAGCCACACGTACATGACATGGCCCTCGCTTCCGGGCGACTTCACGCCCCAGTCGAAGCTCGTTCGAGAGATCGACAGGTCGGACAAGCCGCCCTCCACGAAGCGAAGAATCTCGTTGCGGCGGCTTTCCGGGCGTATGAAGTCCGGATTGGCCTGGTAATGGACAAGCAGCTTCTCCTGATAGGCTGACAGACGGAAGAACCAGCTTTCCTCGACGGTCCATTCAACCGGAGTGCCTTGGGGAGAAAGCTTTTCCTCCCCTTCCCCACCGACGAGCTCGCTTTCGTCGTAATAAGCCTCGTCGCGGACTGAATACCAACCTTCGTACCGGCCGAGATACAGGTCGCCGCGCTCCGCCATCGCCGTCCAGATCGCCTGGCTCGCGCGGTGATGGGCCGGATCCGAGGTCCGGATGAAGCGATCGTAAGAAACCTCAAGACCGTCGCACATCCGTTGGAAAAGAGATGACATTTTATCCGCAAAAGCTTGCGGCTCGACGCCGGCCGTCCGCGCAGCCTGCGCCATCTTCAGGCCATGCTCGTCGGTGCCGGTCTGGAAGCGCACGTCCCGTCCCTGCGAGCGTTGGAAACGCGCGATCACGTCGGCGGCGATCGCCTCATAGGCATGGCCGATATGGGGCGGCCCATTCGGGTAGCTGATCGCGGTGGTGATGTAATAAGGCTCGGACACGGCGAGGGCCCTACCCTGCCCTTCGCGGCCCTTCAAGAAAGGCGCGGATCGGCAACCGACGCGAGAATGGTGCCGAGCTGGAAAACGGTCGCGGCAGGATCCAACGACAGGCGCGGGGCCACGGCTACGAGCTCGCGCACGCGCTCGTAGGCATTCAGCGCACGCTCGCGCCTCGGTTCCGCCAGGCTGCGCGCTTCCTTCGCCACCAGGGACGGCAGGAGATCGAGGAATGCCGCATAGCGATCCGCTGCGGCCTTGCGTGCAAGCTGGCTCGCGAGCGCAGAGCGCCTGCTGTTGTCCGCGTCCCCTTCCCGAAGGATCGTCAGCGCATCCTTTTCGAGCGGCCCAAGTTCGAGCGAGGCGAAGGCGAGTGCTCGACCGACGGAGCCGTTTGCTTGAGGAATGAGGCGCCGGCGTTCTTCGACACCCGCATCCGGCAATTGCTCGTGGAGAACTGACGTCATGGCGTCGTCGCTCAGCGCATCGAACTGAAGGCGGCGGCAGCGCGACCGGATCGTCGGAAGGAGCCGTCCGGGCGCGTGGCTGACGAGCAGGAAGACCGTGTTCGGCGGCGGCTCCTCGAGCATCTTGAGGAGCGCGTTCGCGGCGGACTTTTCCAGCTCGTCGACGCTGTCGATGACGACCACGCGCCAATCGGACAGCGCCGGCGTCAGACCGAGAAACTCCCCGAGCCCGCGAACCTGGTCGACGCTGATGTTGCGCGAGAGGTTACCGGTCTTTTCATTCTCCACGCGTTGGAGCCAGCGCATGTCCGGATGACTGCCGGCAGCGATCAGTTTCGCAGTCGGATGGTCTGGAGGGGACTCGAGCGCCGGAGCATCGAAGCCGGGTCCCGCCGCTTCGGCAAGCAGGCGAACTGCCGCATTCCGAGCGAAATGCGCCTTCCCGACTCCGCGCGGCCCAGCAAGGAGCCAGGCGTGGTGAAGGGCACGCGAATCCCAGGCGCGGCGGAATTGCTCGACAGCTTTGTCGTGGCCCACGATCACGGCAACAGGTCCGCAATTTCATTGAGCAGCCGCTGAGTCACCTCCTCGGAGCTTCCGGACGCGTCGACGATCCGGACGCGGTCCGGCTCTTCCGCCGCAATCAGCCGAAAGGCGAGATCGACCCTCTGATGATAGCCTTCGGGGCGGCCACCGATCCGGTCGCTCCCCTCATTATCGCGAGCGCGTGCACGCGCCCCGCCTTCGGCGAGCGCGAGGACGAGCGCCCGGTCGGGAAACCACTCGCCGATACCGAATGCGTTGATTGTCCGTACGGCTTCTATTCCGAGCTCGCCGGCGCCGCCCTGGTAGGCGAGCGAACTATCGATAAACCGGTCCGACAATACCCAATCCCCCCTGACAATCGCGGGACGGATGACCTTGTCGACATGGTCCGTCCGGGCGGCGGCGAACAGCAGTGCTTCAGCCTTGGCGCTCCAGCGCTCCTCCTCGCCGCTCAGCAGAAGCTCGCGGATCTTTTCCGCCCCCTCGCTTCCTCCGGGTTCGCGGGTTTCGACGACTGTGAGGCCGCGCTCGCGCAACAGGCGCGCAAGCGCCTTCAGCTGCGTCGACTTGCCGACCCCCTCGCCGCCTTCGAGGCTGATGAATCGCCCGCGCCCGCTCACGCCATTCCGAGCAGCGACTTCAGTCCGATCCACGCCCGCGTGAAGAAGCCCGCCTCGCCGACGTCTTCGCCCGCGACCAGCGGCACGACCTGCGGATCGGTGTCGCCGGTCGTCACGACGAGCTGCGCGACCTCCTCGCCTTTCTTGATCGGCGCCTTGATCGGGCCATTGTAGCGAACCTGCACATGCATCTTTCGAGTGAGGCTCAGGCCCGCCGGGACGGTCACGGCGAGATCGCGTGGCGCGACCAGCGGCACTTCGCTGTTGGAGCCCATCTGCACCTTGGCCTTCGCAACCTCCGATCCCGACTTGAACAGGGTCTTGTCCTGCCACGCGTTGAAGCCCCACTGGATCAGGCGGGTCGACTGCTGAACCCGCTCGTTCCAGCTCTTCATTCCGGCGAGCACCTCAACCAGGCGCCGGCCGTTCTGTTCGGCCGAGCCGGTGAACCCGTATCCAGCCTCTTCCGTGTGCCCCGTCTTCAGCCCGTCGGCGCCCCGGACATGGCCGAGAATCGGATTGCGGTTGTCCTGCGTGATGGCGTTGCCGCCCATCGTCTGGCCCCAGCTGAAGCTCGTCTGCCCGTAGAACTTCTTGTACAGCTTCTCGTGGTGCTGGACGGTAGCCTTGGCGAGCGTGGCCAGGTCCTTCGCCGTGACGTAGGTCCGGCCCTCATCCGGCCAGCCGTTCGATGTCCCGAAATGGCTTCCATTCATGCCGAGCTTGTGCGCGAGTGCGTTCATCTGGTCGGTGAACGATTCCTCAGTCCCCGCAATGCATTCTGCAAGGACGACCGAGGCATCGTTTCCGGACAAGGTGATGATCCCGTGCAGCAGGTTCTCCACGCTGACCTGCTCGTTGGGGCTGAGGAACATCGTCGAACCCTGCGAATGCCACTTCTGCCAGGTTTCCGGGCGGACCGTGCACATCTTGCCCAGTGGCAGCTGGCCCGAATCGATGAGCTCGAAGGCCACTTCGCTGGTCATCATCTTCGCGAGCGATGCCGGGGGAAATTTGCGGTCTGCATCCCTGGAAAACAGTACCGCGCCCGAATTTACGTCGATGAGATAGGCGATCGGAGCGCTGGTATCGAATTGCGGCGCCTTGGCGAGCGCGGTTCCGGCAATGAGAGTGGCGGCGGCGGTGGCGAATAGGAATGCACGGGTCATTGGCGCGGTCGGTATCCTCTGGCGAAATTTGAGACGAGCCCCTGTCTATCGTCGGATTGGGCTTCGCGCGAGGGGCTAGCCCGCCGCAATGGCATTCGCGAGCAATCCGATCGTCAGCGCGTAGTAGTTCGAGCAGTTGTAATCGAGGATCGCGTAATAATTCTCGGTCAGCAGGTAGGCTGGCGCATAGCCACCCGGAGTCTCCATCAAGGTTGCGAGCTCGGCGTCCGGCAGTCCCCGGCCGGTCGGAACGACGCCGAGCGATCGCCACTCGCGCACGGTAAGCCATCGGCTGTGGCGTCTGAAGACAGCGGGGCAGCGGGGGGCACGCACTTTCGACTGTATCGCGGCACGGTTGAGCGTTGCGGGGATCCTGACGGGCACGCCCCAGGGGATGCCGCGCTTCCAGCCCGCGTCACGCAAGTAATTGGCGATCGACGCGAAGGCGTCGTCCTCGCTTCTCCACACGTCGGCAAAGCCGTCGCCATCGCCGTCCTGCCGCAGGCGCAGGACGACCGACGGCATGAACTGGGGATAGCCGGTTGCGCCGGCATAGCTCCCTTTCAGCTGCCAGCGGCGCACTCCGAGATCCAGCAGCTTCATCGCGGCCACGAACTCGTTCTCGAAGAGCGCCCGGCGGCGGCCTTCGTAAGCAAGGCTGGCGAGCACCTCGAGGAGGTCGAACCCGCCGGTAACCGAGCCGTAGCTCGTTTCCTTGCCGTAGATCGCCATGATCACCGACGGATCGACTCCGTAGAGCGACTGGATCCGGTAGAGCCTGTTCCAGTGCGACGAATAACGCGCCTGTCCGCGGTTGATCAGCGAGGTGGTGATATGACGCTCGAGATAGCCGCCGAAGGCCGGCGGCCTGTCGTCATAAGACGTTGAAGTGGGCCGCTGCGCCCGGTCCAGCTCAATGACCCGCGAGTTGACGTCCAGCGTCGGCATGACCGCCTGGATCGTCGATTCGCGGACACCCTGGCTGCGCGCCTTGGCTGCGAGATAGGTCTTGTAGCGGTCAAAGGCGCTCTGCGGCTGAGCATATTGAGCCGCGTAGGCCTGGGCCGACGCCGCCTGCACCGCGCCAGTAGAGTTGTCGCGCGCGTTGGCAGGGCCAAGCGCGAGCGCCCCGATTCCGGCCAGACTCCACCCGATGATCCACCGCAACGCAACTCTCCCTGATCCCACTCCAACAGCCTAAGCCTGGCCGCCGTTCCCGACCACAAGCATTGGTCGCGCAGCTTGCACGTCTCGCCTCGACGACGATATCAGGCTCGACCCTGAAAGCGGGTAAACGCGGGTCGTATGGAGAGTGACCGCGCGGGCTTGAAAACCGCGCGAAGCGCACGGACAAGCGAAGTCGGATGGAGAGGTGGCCGAGCGGTTTAAGGCACCGGTCTTGAAAACCGGCGTGGGTTCACGCCCACCGTGGGTTCGAATCCCACCCTCTCCGCCACAGTGCCGCCTGGGTGTGCCGGCCGTTGCCCAAGTTGCCGATAAATTGATGTGGAGAAGAGGAAGGCCATGATCGAAGCGATAATTTCCGCTCTCGCGCTGTGCGTGCTCGTGCTGATGTCATTACGGGCGAACCGCCGCTTCAATCAGCACGCACGATTGCCCATGCAGTGGTCGCTCAATGGGTCGGTGAATTGGACCGCTCCGCGTCAAATCGCCCTGGCTTTCACTCCAGTCTTGGCCGGCCTCACTCTGGCCGCCGTAGTCTGGTTGACCACGGCCCTAACTCCCAGGCCCGGTCAAGAAGGGTTCGCAATTCCCTCCCTGATCTTCGTCGCCCTGGTGTTCGTCGCAGCGCATACGTTCCATCTATGGCTCATTCGGAAGTCGATTCGCGAAAGCTGATTCCGCGCAATCGGCCACTCAAAAATCCCTTATTTGACCAATCACGAACCTTGGCCGCCCTCCGGCCGTTACCTTCCGCAAGGAGTGAAGACATGGGCGCGGAGGAATGCAGCGATCTAGCCGAAGCGAATCGCGGAAACAGCGAGAGCACCGGTGAAAGGCACCAGTTCACGACCGTGAACCCAGCGACAGGCCAGCCGGGGAAGGTTTATCGCGGTCACACTTTAGAAGAGGCGCACGCGGCTGCCGCAGCCGCGCGAAAGGCGTTTGAATCGTGGCGGCGAACAGAGTTCGCGGAACGGTCGTCAGTCATTCACAAAGCTGCGCAGCTCCTTCGCGATCGCAGGGAAGAATTCGCGCTGCTCATGACCGAGGAAATGGGCAAGACTGTCAGCGACGGCCGCGCGGAAATCGACAAATGCGCCTTGCACTGCTACTGGTTCGCCGATCACGCGCCGAAGTATCTGGCGGACGAGCAGGTGGATATCGACGGGCCCGAGGCATTCGTCACCTACAATCCACTCGGCGTCGTGTTAGCCGTCATGCCGTGGAACTTCCCCTTCTGGCAGGTGATCCGCTTCGCAGCTCCTGCCCTGATGGCGGGCAACGGAGCGCTCCTCAAACATGCGGCGAATGTTCCCGGTTGCGCGCTGGCGATCGAGAGGCTGCTTCACGACGCCGGAGTCCCGCGGGACCTTTTTCGCACCCTCCTACTTCCCAGCAGCGAGGTGAAGGCGATCATCGAGGACGACAATGTCGCCGCTGTCACGCTGACCGGAAGCGTGGCGGCTGGCAGGAGCGTGGCCGCGACTGCCGGCGGAGTCCTGAAGAAATGCGTGCTCGAGCTCGGCGGATCCGATGCCTACGTGGTTCTTGACGATGTCGACGTCGACGCGGCGGCGCAGATTTGCGCAACCGCTCGCATGGTCAACGGCGGCCAGAGCTGCATCGCCGGAAAGCGCTTCATCGTCGTTCGCTCCGTTCTGGAGCGATTCGAATCCGCGCTGCTCGAGCAAATGCGAACCTACGAAATGGGCGATCCGAAGCGCGAAGGAACCAAGCTCGGACCGATGCAGAGCGTGAAGGCCCGCGACGAAATCCATCGCCAGGTGACCGAAAGCGTCGCCAACGGCGCACGGCTCCTGCTCGGCGGCAGAATTCCGGATCGTCCTGGCGCCTGGTATCCAGCGACGATCCTTGCGAATGTCGCGCCCGGGCAGCCAGCCCATGACGAGGAAGTCTTTGGACCCGTCGCAGCAATCATTGCCGCCGATGACGAGGCGCAGGCGCTGCAAATCGCCAATTCGAGCGAGTTCGGGCTTGGATCGGGAGTCCTCACCTCCGACGTGGACCGAGGCCGCCGGATCGCCGCCGAGTCGCTCGAGGCTGGCCTCGCCTTCGTCAACGAAAACGTCCGGTCGGATCCGAGGATGCCATTCGGCGGAGTGAAGCACTCGGGCTATGGCCGCGAATGCTCGGCTTTCGGGATCCGTGAGTTCACCAACATCAAGAGCGTCCACGTCAGTCCGCTCGACAAGCGCGATACCGCTCAAGTCGAATAATCCGCGTTCGTCGAAAAAATTTCGACGCCAGCGAAACATTCATCTTGCGTTCACGCTACAAATGTAGCACACGCTACAAATGTAGCGCGAAATAGGAACGTGATTCTCATGCTCAACAAGCTCCCGCCCCGCGAACGCCAGATCGTTGACGTCCTCTATGAGGCTGGTCCGCTGACATCCGGTGAAGTCGGCGAAAAGCTTCCCGACCAGATCAGCGGCTCTGCCGTTCGCGCGATGCTCAAGCGACTCGAGGACAAGGGTTTCGTCCACCGCACCGACTCGGAGCGCGGCTATCTCTACAGCCCGGCGGTTTCCGAAACGGCCGCCCGCAAATCGGCTCTCAGCGAGATCGTGAAGACCTTCTTCAACGGGTCGGCAGCGGGCGCCGCAAGCGCTCTCCTCGGAATGTCCGACAAGCTCAGCAGCGACGATCTCGACAGCCTCGAAGCGATGATCGCGAAGGCGCGCACCGCAAAAGGAGCGAAATGATGGACTGGCTCATTCCTCTGGCGGCGAAGTCGTTCGTCGTTGCAGGCGGCGCACTCTTTCTCCTGAAGCTGCTCAAGAACCGCTCGGCGGCCGACCGCAGCTGGATCGCTCATCTCGCGCTTGCAGGCCTGCTCCTGCTTCCGCTTGCAGCCGTTGCACTCCCGTCGCTCGACGTCGCCGGTCCCGAATTCCTGGTCGGCACGGCCGAAGTCCAATCCCCTTCTTCGGCCGTCCTTCCGCGAACTGAACCGACAGCGGCACCTGCGGCATCGTCAGCGCCAGCGTCTGACGAGACGAGCGTCGGGGGCGCATCCGTCGACTGGCCCTTTTGGGGCTACGTCGTCCCCGCGGCTCTGCTCGTCCTGCTTACCCTGATCGCGCTCGTCCGGCTGTTCGTACTCAAGGCCCGGGCGACCGTGCTGGTCGACGCACCGTGGCTGACCGCGCTGGCAAAGGCGCAGCATCGCATGGGTTTCAAGCATGGGACCGCCCTGCTCACCAGCAACGAACTCCCCTCCCCAATCAGCTGGGGAGTCGTCCGCCCGGTTATCCTACTCAATACCGAAGCGTCGCAATCGCATGCTGAGGCGGAGGCCATCATCACCCACGAGCTGGCCCACGTCGCCAACCTCGACTGGGCGAAGCTTCTGATCGCCCGGGTCGCGACCGCGCTCTTCTGGTTCAACCCGTTCGTCTGGCTGCTCGCCCGCGAGGCGCACCAGCTTCGCGAAGAAGCCGCCGACGATGCGGTCCTCGCGACCGATATCGACGAGACCGAATATGCCAAGCTGCTCGTCGGGGTTGCCCGGCACGAGTGCCGCGGCCTTCTGATCGGCGCGCATGGGGTAGCTCCGGCCAGGAACTCCCTTTCCCGCCGAGTGAAGCGCGTGCTGGACGGAGCAGTGAAGCGCGCTCCGGGCGGATGGCGCTGGGGGTCTGCAGCGGCGTTCTTTGCGGCTGGCATGGCCGTGCCCGTCGCTGCCCTGAACCTCGTTCCTGCGACTGCTGCGACCGCCAATGGGGCCGACAGCCAGAACCCCTATTATGCCGCGACGACGCAGCCGGATGCCTCAGTGCAAGCGTCCACGCCGAGCGAAATCCAGGTTGCCGACGGCATTGCTACTCTCCGGTCCGGAAAGACGACGATCAGGACGGCAGACGGCAGGACGATCCTGAGCTCGAGCGATGGCGGCACAATCACCACCAAGTCCGACGGCACCGTGGTCATGGTCGGCCCCACCGGCGGCAAGATTCAAATCTATCCGCCCGATTCCAAAGGCCGCAGGCGCGCGGTCGCAATCGGCCCGTCGGGTAGCGTGGCCGAATTCGCGGATGCTCGCGCGGTTCCGGGCCTTGCCGTTGCCATCTCCAGCAATTCGCACCCAGGGCGCGAGCCGAAGTCTGCGGTCGATCGCGCGATCGAGCTCAAGGCCGTTGGAGTCACTCCCGAATATATCGCGGGGATCCGCTCGGCTGCTCCGCAGCTCCGGTTGGACCATGACGATATCGTCAGCCTCAAAGCGGTCGGGGTCACGCCCTCCTTCATCCAGGAGCTTGCGCGCCTCGGCTATCGCAACCTCGACGCCGACGAGATCACAGGCGCCTATGCCGTCGGAGTTCGCGAAGACTATGTCCGGTCGCTGGCGGCGGCTGGCTATGGCAGGCTCTCGATGGACGAGCTGACCCAGCTGAAGGCGGTCGGAGTGACCGCGAAGGACATCGAGCGGTACCGGGCAGCCGGCTTTTCCCACATCGACGTCGACAAGCTCACCGAGCTCAAGACTCTCGGCATCACGCCCGAGGAGCTGAAAGCGAGCGAAGACTACGGTCCGTGACCGGCCCCGTCGCGCTGAACCGCTGAACTGACCTGAATTCGAGAATTTCGAAGCGCCCAAATGGGGCGGACGGGCGGACTTTGCCCAAATGGAAGAAGAAGGAGGAGTGAAATGACCAGGATGTTGGCTTTCGTCGCGGCACTGCTTCTGACCGCGATCACCGTGTCTTCCGCCTGCGTTGCAGGCAACGCCACGCCACTCAGCTTCACCATCGAGCCGGATCGTGAAACCGAGCGCGTACAGGTCCACTTCGACCGCTCGAACGATCGTGGCGTTCATAACTGGTCGAGTTCGTTCCGGACTTCCGAGTTGAGCGGGTTGGACGTGGCGGCCCTGACCGGCGCCGTCATTCGCCCCATCCGGTTTGCCGTCATCCGAGAGGCTGGACGTATCGATTGCTCCGGAAGCGGCGGCAATGCGATGGCGAGAGGGAATTGCGCTGTCAGTGCGGATCCGGGCTTCAACGATTTTCTTGCGGCGCACGGAATTGCACGGCCAAGCGCCGAGCAGACCCTGGCCCTCATTGCCGTCAGGGCTCGCCGCGACCTGATCGGCGCCCTTTCGCAGGCGCGTTATCCGACGCCGGACATTGAGAAGCTCGTGGAGCTCAGTGCCGTCGGAGTGACACCGGACTATATCCGCGGACTCGCCGGCCAGAACTACCGGCCGCACTCCCTCAGCTCGCTGGTCGAGTTCGCAGCGCTCAAGATCACGCCGGAATATGTCGGGAGCTTCATCCGAGCGGGCTACACGAACCTCGATCCCGATGAGCTGGTTCAGCTCAAGGCTCTAAACATCACTCCCGAATATGTCGCCGGGTTCGAGCGCCTCGGCTATCGCCACCTGCCGGTGGACACCCTCGTCCAGCTCAAGGCACTGGATGTGACTCCGGAATTCGTCCGCGCCGTCCAGCAGGGCGATACCCTGCCCTCGCCCGACCACCTCGTCCAGCTCCGGGCGGTCAGCCGGGATCTCCGCAATCGCTAACCGGGATCTCCGCAATCGCTAACTTGCTTCACTGTGTTACCGGACTACTACTGCAACACTGTTCTGGGGGTAAATTGATGATCCGCTTGTCGAACGGCCTGAAAGTTGCGTTCCTCGCTTCGGCGGCGTCGATCGTCCTCCCGACTGCAGCCCTTGCGCAGACCTCGGACCCGGCGGCGGCACCGGCGCCAGTCGCGAAGCCCGCGGGGAACAGCAAGGTCTATACACCGGGCGACTTCGCCCGCTTCGCGCCCAAGACGGCCTATGACATGCTGGTGCAGGTCCCGGGTTTCACGATTCGGACCGCCGACCAGGAGCGCGGACTCGGTCAGGCGTCGGAAAACGTGCTGATCAACGGTCAGCGAATCGCCAACAAGTCGGGCGGAGCGGTCGACCAGCTCCAGCGGATCGCGGCCGCCAATGTCGACCGGATCGAGATTGTCGACGCGGCCACTCTCGGAATCGCCGGGCTCACCGGCCAGGTCGCGAACGTCATCGTCAAGCAGGAGGCCAAATCGTCGGGCCAGTTCGAATATAGGCCGAGCGCCCGCGCCCACTTCGCGAAGCCGGACTTCCTCGCCGGATCGATCAGCTACACCGGCAAGACCGGACCGCTTGATTACACTTTGTCCGTCAAGAACAGCCCCGGCCGCGGAGCCTTCGGCGGGCCCGTCTATATTTACGACCACATGGGCGGCACGCTCCAGGAGCTTCGGGAGGAACGCTACCATTCCGAATATGACGAAGCGAAAATGCAGGCGAAGTTCGGCCTCGACGGTCCGGGCTCGTCTGTCGGCAACCTCACGCTTGGCTACGCGCCCTATTGGGGTCCGTCCTTCCAGCAGGACCACAGGACGATCATCGCCACGGGCGAGAAGCGGACCCGGACCATCACGACCGAGCTCGCTGGCTATTATGGCGATGTAAACGCGGACTATGAGTTCGCGCTTGGCCCCGGCCGGTTGAAGCTGATCGGCGTCCGCCACTGGGACCACGAACCGCTGTCCCAGGATCTCATCTTCCACTTCGACACCACCGGCGAGCCGGACACGGGAACTCGCTTCACGCGCGACACGCACATCGGCGAGACCATCCTTCGAAGCGAATATGGCTGGAAGGCCGGGGAAAACGACTGGCAGCTGTCGTTAGAGCGTGCCTTCAATTCGCTCGACCAGAAGGGTGCGCTGTTCGACCTGAACCCTCAGGGCGAATTCGTCGAAAAGCCCTTCCCAGAGGGAACCGGCAAGGTGACCGAGGTCCGCTACGAGGGGATCGCGACCTTGACCCGTCCGCTCACCTCAAACCTGAACCTTCAGGTCGCCGGCGGCGCGGAAATTTCGGATCTCGACCGGGTCGACGACGACCAGCCCGCGCGCCACTTCTTCCGTCCGAAAGGCAGTATCAACCTCGCTTGGCGTCCCGCACCCAGGTGGGACATCAGCCTGAAGCTTCGACGCCGCGTCGGTCAGATCAGCTTCTACGACTTCCTCGCCCAGCCGAAGCTCAGCGAGGATCGCGAGAATGCCGGCAACCCCGACCTGGTGCCCCCGCAGAGCTGGGAGATCGAGACCGAGTTCGCGCACGACCTCGGCCCGTGGGGGAAAACCCGGCTCAACCTCCATTATTACAAGGTCGAGGACATCATCGACGTGATCCCGATCGGCGAGAATGGCCAGGGCGTCGGCAACCTGCCCAGCGCCGATCGCTTCGGCTTCGAAAGCGTCAGCACTTTCAACCTGGACCCGATCGGCTGGACCGGAGCGAAGCTCGATCTGACCGTTGGCCGTGAGTGGACCTCGGTCAAAGACCCGCTAACCGGCGAGAAACGGCCGATCAGCGGCAATCGGAGCAAATGGGCCTTTGCCCAGATCCGCCACGACATTCCCGGGACGCAGATCGCGTGGAGCGTCTACGCCCAGTACAATTACTACGCGCGGAACTTCTTCCTCACGGAGGTCTATCGAAGCCTCGACCTGCCCTGGATCACCGGATTCTACATCGAGGACAAGAACGTGTTCGGGACGACCGTCCGCTTCTCCGTGGACAACGTCCCCGACCTCACCCGCCACAAGCTTTGGCGTACCGTGTACGAAGGCTATCGCGACCGGACTCCGGTTTCCTTCTTCCAGAAGAACAACGAGCTCGTGGGACCGCTCTTCGAGCTCTCGATCCGGGGCAATTTCTGACGTCAGTTGCACTTCGCGACGCGCTTCGCCGTGCGTCGATCCCGGCCATCCGTTCGCGAAACCGTTCGTCGGTTTGTCGAGCGCCGGTGGCGGGCAAGGCGAAACGAAGCCACTGCTTTAACCGGGTAATACAGGGGTGACTTGCATGCGCGCATGCCTTTTCTACGCATCCGCGGCCGTGTTCGCGCTCAGCATCGCGCAAAATGCCCGCGCGCAAACCCCCACGGGCGGGGACCAGCCCGCCCCCACCCCGACGCAGGCAAGCCGAACGACGGTCTATGACGCCGCCTTCTTCGCCCAATATGCGCCGCGAACCGCGCTGGACATCGCGCGGCGGGTTCCGGGCTTCAATCTCGATCTCGGAAACACCGACATCCGGGGCTTCGCGGCCGCGGCCGGCAATGTCGTCATCAACGGCGCGCGACCAAGCTCGAAGGCCGAATCACTCGAAACGACGTTGCAGAGGATTCCTGCAAAGCGGGTCACGCGAGTCGAAGTCGGGCCCGGTGATCTTTTCGGCGCTGACTATTCCAGCAAGAGCCAGGTCCTCAACATCATCATGTCGGCGGAAGGCGGACTGGACGGCAACGTCACGGCCGTCGGGCGCCGCCTCTATGACGGCAAGTTGAGCGGCGACATCAGCGGCTCGGCCCTGATCCGCCGCGGAGCGTCAAGCATCAACCTTTCCGCCGGCACCGGCTACAATCTCCAGCACGAGGAAGGGACCGACAGGCTTACCGACCTGGGTACGGGCGAGCTCATCGAGTTCCGGCGCAAGTTCAACAGCTACGAAGACTTCAATCCCTATATTTCGGGAAGCTGGGCCCTCGAGCGCGCGGCCGACAAGGCCATTCGCGTGAATGCCCGATGGTCGCCCGGCCAGTTCGACCTCATCCAGGACAATCGCGTGACCGTGACAGGTGAGGACCCGCGCGACGATTCCCTGATCCAGGATTACGACAATGGCGTGTTCGAGCTTGGTGGCGACGTCACCCGCCCGCTTGCCGACGGAGCCATCAAGCTGGTCGGCCTGGCGACGCGAAGGAAGCGCAACAACTTCGACGCCTACATCCAGCGCGATGGATTGCTCGAGGATGGAGCAGTCCAGGTCGGCGGCTTCGACCAGACCCAGAAGGCGCAGCGCAACGAAACCCTCGGACGGCTGACATGGAGTCGTCAGGACCTTTTGGGCTTCACGTTCGAAACCGGCGGCGAAGCAGTCCTCAACACGCTCGACAACACGACGCTGCTCTTCGAAGTCAATGAAGACGGCACCCGCAAGAGGGTCGACCTCCCGGTCGACACTGCGGAGGTCAAAGAGAAGCGCGGCGAAATCTTCGTCAACGTCGGCCGCAGTCTCAGCCCTGCCCTGCGCATCGACGGCGGGCTGACATACGAATATTCGCATTTGACCGTTTCCGGCGACGCGTTTGCCGATCGAACGCTGAGGTTCCTCAAGCCCAATGCAACGCTGGACTGGAAAGGCGCCGGAGGCTGGCACGGGCAGCTGTCGATCAAGCGCACCGTTGCCCAGCTCGACTTCTTCGACTTCATCAGCGTCGCGGAGCTGTCAACGGACCGGGTCAACGCCGGCAACGCCGATCTCCAGCCCCAGCGGGCGTGGGAGTTCCGCCTGTCCGGGGATCACCCGCTGTTCAAGGACGGCCTCATCAAGGTCGACCTCGGGCACGATCTCATCAGCATGCTCCAGGACCGGATCCTGATATTCGACCCGGTCAGCAAGCTCTTTTTTGACGCACCGGGGAATATCGGGACCGGCAAGCGCTATTTCGCCTCGCTCACGGTCGACGCGCCGCTGAATCAGCTATGGAAGGGCCTGCGCGTCAAATTCGGCGGGACCCTCCAGCGCACGCGCGTCGAGGACCCGATCAGCGGCGAAATGCGCAAGTTCACCGGCTACTTCCCCGACTGGGAATGGAACCTCGACGTCAGGCGCGACATCGGCCCCTGGTCCTACGGCTTCCAGATGTTCGACAACCAGCGGTTCACTTTCTTCCGGACGGACGAGTTCGATACGAACTTCAACGGCGGAATCTACGGCACCGCGTTCGTCGAATACCGGCCGGACTCCCGAACCTCGATCATCTTCGACATCGACAACCTGCTCGACACCAGCGGGAACCGCGACCGCACCTTGTTCTTCCGCAACCGGGCCAATCCCATCGCCATCTTCGACGAGTTCCGTGAGCGGAACCGCCACCTCAATCTCGGGCTGACCATCAAAAGAACCTTCGGCGGAGGAGGCGCGGCGCCGAAGCCGGCCGAGTAAGCGGGCTGGCGAAGTCGTTTCGCGACCGCTAGAGGAGCGCCGACTTCCGCCATTCGAGGACTCCACACGTGGGCGAGCCTGCCATCCTTCCGTTCGACTGGGCCGATCCCTTCGATCTCGACAGCCAATTGACCGACGAGGAGAAGCTCGTCCGCGATACCGCGGAGGGCTATGCGCAGGAGAAGCTGCAGCCCCGCGTCACAGCAGCCTATATGGACGAGAATTTCGATCGCGGAATCCTGACCGAGATGGGAGAGCTTGGGCTCCTCGGGGCGACCATTCCCCATGAATATGGCGGCGCCGGGCTCGGCTACGTCAGCTACGGACTCATTGCGCGAGCGGTCGAGCGCGTCGACAGCGGTTACCGTTCGGCGATGTCGGTCCAGTCGAGCCTCGTGATGCACCCGATCCACGCCTACGGGTCGGAGGAGCAGCGACAGAAATATCTGCCGAAGCTGGCGACGGGCGAGTTGGTGGGCTGTTTCGGCCTGACCGAGCCCGATTCCGGCTCCGATCCCGGAAGCATGCGGACCCGCGCCCAGAAGGTACAGGGGGGCTACATCCTGACCGGCACAAAGATGTGGATCACCAACTCGCCGATCGCCGACGTGTTCGTCGTCTGGGCGAAGTCGGACGCCCATGACGGCAAGATCCGCGGTTTCCTGCTGGAGAAAGGGGCGAAAGGACTCTCCGCGCCGAAGATCAAGGAGAAGCTCTCGCTCCGCGCATCCATCACCGGCGAGATCGTCATGGACAGTGTCGAGGTCGGGGAAGACGCGCTCCTGCCGAACGCGGAGGGCCTCAAAGGCCCGTTCGGCTGCCTGAACCGCGCGCGTTACGGGATCGGATGGGGAGCCATGGGCTCCGCTGAATTCTGCTACCACGCCGCCCGCCAGTACACCCTCGACCGGAAGCAATTCGGGAAGCCCCTGGCCTCCAACCAGCTCGTGCAGCTGAAGCTCGCGAACATGATCACGGAGATCACCCTGGGACTGCAGGCTGCCCTCCGCGTCGGCCGCCGCATCGATTCGGGCGAACTGGTCCCGGAGATGATCAGCCTCCTCAAACGCAACAATTGCGGCAAGGCGCTCGATATCGCCCGGGTGTCCCGCGACATGCACGGCGGCAACGGGATTTCCGCCGAGTTCCAAGTGATGCGCCACTCCGCGAACCTGGAGACGGTCAACACGTACGAAGGCACGCACGACGTTCATGCGCTGATCCTCGGGCGGGCGATCACCGGCATCCCCGCGTTCTGACCGGCACCCCGTCAACCCAGCGAAGGCTGACGAACAGCTAGCGAACACGGTTGTTCGCCCCTATGGTCTCCCTCGATCGAAGGGGGCTTCAATGATTGGCTGGATCGTCCTTGGAATCATTGTCCTGCTGCTTCTCTGGGCAGTGGGAATCTACAACCGGCTCGTGCGGCTTCGCGCCCTGGTGAAGGAAGGGTTCAGCGGAATCACCGTGCAGCTCCGGCGGCGGGCTGATCTCATTCCCAACCTCGTCGAGGCGGTCCAGGGCTACACCACCCACGAAAGGGAAGTATTCGAGGAGGTTACGGCCCGTCGTGCAGAAGCGACCAGCGCCGGGAGCGTAAGGGCGACTGCCGAGGCCGACGCTGCGATGACCGGGCTGCTCGGGCGCCTGATGGCCGTCGCGGAAAACTATCCCGAGCTGAAGGCGAACCAGAACTTCCTCCAGCTCCAGGACCAGCTTGCCGGGATCGAGACCGAGCTTCAGAGCGCCCGCCGCTATTACAATGCGACGGTCCGCGACCTGAATTCGACAATCCAGAGCTTCCCGCCGGTGCTGATCGCGCGCCCCGCCGGCTTTTCCGAAGAGCCGTTCTATCAGGACGAGGATCCGGCCATCCAGAGCGCGCCCAAGGTGTCCTTCCCGCGCCCGGCCGCTTAACCGTGCGCAGCCTTCGAATCCTCGTAGCCGGCCTGGCGTTGGCTGCGTCTCCTGCCGCTGCTGACGAACGGATCATGAGCTTCGTCAGCGACGTCATGGTCCAGCCGGATTCGGCGCTTGAGGTTACGGAGACGATCGACGTCCGCTCCGAAGGCACCGCGATCCGCCACGGCATCCTTCGCGATTTCCCGACCCTCTATCGCAACCGGAACGGAAGCCGGGTGCGCGTCGGCTTCACTTTCGAAGGCGCGACACGCGACGGGCATGAGGAGCCGGCAAGCGTAGAGCCCCTTTCCAACGGTGTGCGGATGAGGATCGGCGACGCCGACACGGAGATCGAACCCGGCACCCATCGCTACGTCCTCCGCTACCGCACCACGCGCCAGGTCGGCCGGTTCAAGGACTATGACGAGCTTTACTGGAACGCGACCGGCAACGGCTGGGCGTTTCCGATCGATTCCGCCGAAGCCCGGATCCACCTCCCGTCACCCGCCGGCTTCGGCCAGCGGGCCGCATATACGGGACCACAGGGTTCGACCGACAGCAACGCCCAGGTCGTCAGCGAGTCGGACAGCGAGATCGTGTTCCGAACGACCTGGCCGCTCGGTCCATATGAAGGCCTGACGGTGGCCGCGTCCTTTCCCAAGGGCGTGGTGGGTGAACCGAACGGATCTACCCGGCTGGCCTGGTGGTTTAGCGACTATGGGCCGCCGATCATCGGCTTCCTGGGACTTCTCGCCACTCTCGCCTTCTACTTCGTCGCCTGGCACCGCGCCGGCCGCAATCCTCGCGCAGGGACCATCGTCCCCCTCTTCTCTCCGCCCGACGACCTGAGCCCGGCGGGGATGCGCTACGTTGTCAATGAAAATGCCGACAATCGCGCCTTCGCGGCCGCGCTGGTCGACATGGGCGTTCGGGGTCATATCAGGATCCGGGACGAAGAAGGAGGCTGGCTGTCAGGTGACACCAGGACGATAGAGCGGTTATCCAGCTCAACCTCGCTCCCGGACGAGGAGGAAGCCGCCCTGCGCCAGCTTCTCTCGACCGGCGAAACCATCGCGATGAAGCAGGAGAATCATGCGAAGTTCTCTTCTGCAAAGAGTGCCTTGGAAGGGATTCTCAAAGCCAGATATGAGGGCAAGCTGTTCAAGCGGAATTACGGCTGGGCCGCCGCGGGCCTCGCGGTTTTCCTCGTCGCGATGTGGCTTTCCGCCGCAGCCGTCGCCCTCGCGACCGGATTTGCGGATACGCTCACCATCCTCGTCGCGCTCGGAGCGGCGGTAACCGCCGTCCTCTTCCTCCTGCTGCGCCAAAGCATAGGCTCGCGCGGCACCTGCCTGTTCAGCGGTCTCGGGATGCTTTTCGGCTTCGGTGCGCTAGCGCTCGGACTCCCCCTGTTCGTCGAGGCATTGAACAGTGGCTGGTGGTTCCCACTCCTCCTGCCGGCTCTGGCGGTGCCGGTCGTCGCTTCCGGCTTCTGGTGGATGGCCGCCCCCACCGCCGAGGGCCGCCGAGTGCTCGACCATATTGCCGGCTTCAGGCAATATCTGTCGATCACCGAGCGCGAGCGGCTCGACCGGATGATGCCGCCGGACGATACGCCCGAGCTCTTCGAAAAATATCTGCCGTTTGCGATCGCTCTGGGGGTCGAGAACCGCTGGGCCGATCGTTTCGCGCCCATCCTCGCCGCCGCGGCGGCGCAAGGGCAACAGGGCTTCGCATGGTATTCCGGAAGCAACAGCCCCTGGAGCGATCCCGACGGATTCACGAACAGCGTCGGCTCATCGCTTGCCTCCAGCGTCAGCTCGGCTTCGACAGCGCCCGGCTCGAGCAGCGGCTCGGGCGGCGGAGGATCTTCTGGCGGTGGCGGCGGCGGCGGTGGAGGCGGCGGCTGGTAATCAGCCCCGGCCGGGCCGGCGGTAGAAGGCAATGGGCTCGTCGCGGTAGACGGCGTCGTCGAGCCGCTCAAAACCCAACTTCTCGGCGAGCTTCATCGATGCGATGTTCTCGATGCTGATGATCGCCGGATAGGAAGGCGCGCCGAGGATCTCGTCGGCCCACTCGAGCGCCCGGGCGCAGGCCTCGAACGCGATCCCCTGCCCGTGCACCGACCGGTCGAAGATCCAGCCCATCTCCGGCTCTCCGCGGATCGACGGCTGCATGTCCCGCTGGAACTCGAAGAAGCCGCAATGGCCGACCATCGCGCCGTCGGCTTTCCGCTCGACCGCCCACGGCCCGATCCCGATCAGCTGCCAGGAGCCGATTCCGGAACACAGGCGCCGCCAGCTGTCCTCGCGAGTCATGGGCTTGCCGCCAATGAACTCCATGACTTGAGAATCGCCCAGCGTCGCCGCATGCGCGTCGAGATCCTCGACACGGAACTCCCGGAGGATCAGCCGTTCGGTCTCGAGGCGCGGAGCGCTACGCGGCGCGGACGCCGGAGCGACGTACAAATCCGCCAATGCCCCCACTTGCGGCTTATTTCTTGGAGAGGTTCAGTCCGCCGAAGCGCTTGTTGAACCGGGCGACCTGGCCGCCGGTGTCGAGCAGCTTCTGGTTTCCGCCGGTCCACGCCGGGTGCACCTTCGGGTCGATGTCGAGATGCAAGGTGTCGCCTTCCTTGCCCCAGGTCGAGCGCGTCTGGAACTTGGTGCCGTCGGTCATCTCGACGTTGATCACGTGGTAATCGGGGTGGGTACCGGATTTCATTTCAAATTCCTTTGGGTTGGCTGGTTTCCGACCAGCCGGAAAGGTGAGCGCGGCCCATTATATGGGGACCGCTTAAGATGCAACCAGCGGCCGCTGGCGGATCGCCGGGACGGTGCGCTCGGCAATCGCGAACCCCCCGAACAGCAGGACGGTGAAGAACAGGTCCCCCAGGACGGTGTTCTGGAAGAACGGAATTGCCGCGACATAGCAGGCAACCAGCCCATCGGCCGTCACCGGATAGATGCCGCTGAACAGCCACATGCCGAAATTGGTGAGCACGAAGAACAGGACCGAGCTGGCAATTGCCGCAAGGCCGATCGTGAGCGGCGTCTTGCGCGCCGCCGCCGCCCAGCCGATCAGCACCGTCATAGCGAAGCTCAGGTAAACGAAGTTCATCCCCGGGTAAAAGCCGCCCAGCAGCGTGTCGCTGATCACGAGGGCGGCGAAGGGCGCCACGAACGACATCGCTCGGCGCGGCATCTGCGCCCCGCTGAACAGGGCCATTGCCGCGATCGGCGCGAAATTGGGCGGATGGGGCACCATGCGCATCGCAGCGGCGGAAAAGATTGCCAGGAGCAGCGCCACGAACCGCGCTTTGTTGTCCATAGTCTGGTCGAACCTGTTCATGGCGAGCCTCATAACCGCCCGGGTCCTCGATTGACAATCGCACGACGGCAGTCGTAGCCGATCCTTCGACGAGGGTGCCGCCCGCGGCCTTGCCGATTGGGGGCGGTTAAAAGGGAAGCCGGTGCGATTCCGGCGCTGTGCCCGCAACTGTGAACCCCGGCCCAAAGGCCGGGGGAAGTCAGGAATCTGCCCCGTCGGTCGTCCGCACCAGGCCGGGTCCAGCCGTGGATGCGTGGCGCCGCTTGGCGATCGGCCATGCAGCACCTCCGAGACGACATCGTGAAGTCGTTTCAGGAGGAATTCCAATGATGTTTCCATTGTTGCTCGCATCGGCGGCAAGCGCGGCCGAACCCAGGTCCGACATCGTCGTCACGGCGTCCCGCGTTCCTCAGGAGCAGACAGAGACCGCGGCAAGCACGACCGTCATCGACGCAAAGCAAATCGAGCGGCTGGGCGATCCCCTGCTCTATTCGCTCTTGCGGCTCACGCCTTCCGCCGCGGTCGAAAGCGGGGGGCCTGCCGGCACATTCTCGGAAGTACGGATCCGCGGCGCCGAGGCCAATCACACCTTGCTGTTCATCGACGGGATTCGAGCCAACGATCCCGCGTCCAACGATACGCCGAGGTTCGAGCTTTTGAACTCGGACCTGGCGTCGCGGCTCGAGGTCGTGCGCGGTCCGCAATCGGCGCTGTGGGGCTCCGACGCCATAGGGGGAGTCATTGCCGTCAACGGAATCGCCCCCGACCGGGGCGGCTACTCAGCCAGCGCGGAAGCGGGCTCCTTCGGCTTCGCTCGCGCAGCGCTGTCCGGCGCGGCCGTGTCATCCGATGCAAATGTCGAGGCCGCGGCTGGATTCCAGCGAGCGACCGGCATCGACAGCTTCAACGGTGAAGGCGACAAGGACGGCTTTCGCAACCTTTCGGGCCGGCTCCGCGGGGGCTGGACCTTCGCTCGGGGATTCGAGCTCGGCGCTGCCGCCTTCTCGCTCAACGGACGAAGCGAATTCGATGGTTTCAATCCCGCACCTCCCTTCCAGCACACCGATACGCTCGACAACACGAAGAACAGGCTATCCGCCGGACGGCTCTGGGTTTCGGGCGGCAATCCCGAGGATGGGCTGAGCGGGACTGTTTCGACTTCGCTCCTGGGATCGTCCAACAAGAACTTGCTCGACCAAAACGAGATCAACCGAACCAGAGGCGAGCGCTGGACCGCGGCGGGCCAGCTTCAATATCGGTTCTCGACGGGGCAGCTAAAGCACACGGGGATCGTGGCGCTGGATCACGATCGGGAGGAATTCCATGCGCAGGACACGGGCTTCTTCGGCGCTACGAACCAGGATCGGAAGCGATCGCATGAGGCCGTCACGGCCGAGTGGCGGACAGAGCTTGCACCCATCGTTGCCGACGTCGCGCTGAGGCATGACGTCTTCAGCGCATTCAAGGACACCACGACATTGCGCGCGTCGGGCCTTGCTGCGCTGGGCGGCGGCTTCGCCGCGGCTGCCTCCTATTCGGAAGGCATCGCCCAGCCGACATTCTTCGACCTCTTCGGCTCCTTCCCAGGTAATTTCGTTGGTAATCCGCTGCTTAAGTCGGAAAGCTCCAAAGGATTCGAAGTCTCACTCCGGTATCGAAGCGAAGGACTTTTCGCAGCGCTCACGGGATACAAGCAGAAGCTGCGCGACGAGATCGTCGGGACCTTCGACCCCCTCACGTTCATCTCAAGCACCGTCAATCGCGAAACCCCCAGCCGCCGATCCGGCGTCGAGGCGGAGCTTGGATGGCAGATCGGCGAGCGGCTCAGGCTGAGCGCCAACTACGCCTTCCTGGACGCGGCGGAGCCGGGTTCCGCGCCGTCCGTGAAGATCCGAGAGGTCCGGCGGCCGAAGCACAGCGGTTCCGTTGCCATCGACGGCTCCTCGGGACGATTAACCTACGGCGCATCTCTCGCTTACGTAGGATCGCGAAGCGACACGAACTTCGACGTTAATCCCTCCCAGGGCGTTCGCCTGGACGCCTATTGGCTCGCCGGGGCGCGAATTGCCTACGAATTGAGGTCGAACATCCAACTGTTCGCGCGGGGATCGAACCTGTTCGACGCCAACTACCAGGACGTATTCGGTTACCGGACCGAGGGCCGCGCGATTTATGCAGGAATCCGCCTCGGCGGCCGCTAGGCACTTGCCGAAGGCGGGTCGGCGATCATCGCGGTGAAATTGGCCTCCGCGACGACCTTGTCGTCGATCCGCGCTCGGCCCGTGAACTTGCACACGCTCGGCCGCTTCTGAGCGAATTCGACTTCCAGGCGAAGCAGCACTCCAGGCTCGACTGGAGCGCGGAACTTGGCGCCCTCGATTGCCATGAAATAGACGAGCTTGCCGGTCCCCGCGAGGCCGAGCGATTCCACTGCCAATACACC
>Ga0207706_10000556_pt1 | contig 39738 bp, 36 predicted proteins | sample KBSC53metaG_FD_184318 | JGI IMG/M metagenome (GOLD analysis project Ga0207706, IMG submission 184318) | Corn rhizosphere microbial communities from Kellogg Biological Station, Michigan, USA - KBS C5-3 metaG (SPAdes) (version 2) | ecosystem: Host-associated > Plants > Roots > Rhizosphere > Soil ... | reverse complement strand
GTGGCCTACGTTGATATAGAACTCGAAGGCCACCGAGAATTTGTCATCCATAAGGCGGGTGGAAATAAAGACGCACTGCGAGTCGCCCAGGTCGAGATTGCGATGGCATACGGCGTTGTCGCTGAGGGCCACGTCGTAGCGGTCGGCGATTACGGTTTCGTCACCCTGGTTTACGGTGAGTGGAACAAAGTAGTAAGCCTTGCGTTTCAGCGCGGCCGCGGCGGCGTCGGGCACCGCGGACACCATGCGCCGCAGGTCGGCTTCAGGGACCGTGATCTCGCCCGAAGCGGCGTAGCAGATGCCATTCGGAGCTTGGGAGACGGGAGTCAAACGGACGACCTCCGCGGGTGGACGCGTAATCGGCGAGGCGGCTTGCGGCATGGGATGTATTCTAGCCCAGCCGTCAGCTATCAGCCATCAGAGACAGCCCATAACCTCAAACCGTTACAATCAGGAAGAAATGTCTCCGGCCAAAGCACCGTCCCCATTGGTTCGCTGGCTGCTGGTTCCGGTGCACGTGCTTCTGGTGGCCTTTCTGCTTGCACTGCTTACCTTTGCCGTGTGTCTTTTTCTGGGGATCTTCGGCCTCCTGATCACTGCCGCCGTGCGTGGTGTTCATCCCAATATGACGGTCGCATACCGGGAGATCGCCTTACCCGCCGCCGTGGTGGCGGGCGCGATAGCCCTGCTGGCGGCGATCGTCCTGGAGTTCCGGCACCTGAGGCAGGAAAGAAGCGAGCGCTCGATGTAGGCGCGAGCGTCCTCGCTCGTGCAGCGGCAAACAATCGTTGATGGGCTATGGAGTGGCCAAGTTGAAGTGCTTCCCGGTGTTGGCATGGCGCTGATGGCGTTCGATGTGGCCGAGCGATGCTCGGCCAGCACGGGCGTGACGCCCGCGCCTACATGGCTTCGTGCTAACTTACTTGCTCATGATTGTCGGCACAGGCATCGACATTGCGGAGGTCCCGCGCATTGCCCAAGCTCTGGCCCGCCACGGCGACCGCTTCCTGCACCGCGTGTTCACCGAAGGCGAGATCAAATATTGCGATTCCAAGGCCAATCGCGTGGAGCGCTATGCGGCCCGCTTCGCCGCCAAGGAAGCGGGCATGAAGGCCCTGGGCACCGGATGGAACCATGGCGTGCGCTGGCGCGACATCGAAGTCTCCCGCCAGCCCGGAGGTCGGCCCACGATCACTTTCCACGGCAAGGCGGCGGAGTTTGCCGCCCGGCTGGGCGCGGCCCACGTCGCGCTTTCGCTTTCCCACACCGCCGAGCAGGCCATCGCGCAGGTGATTCTGGAGACTTGAAGGGCAAGAGCTGAAGCCTCCTTCTGGTAGACTGGCCGCGTTCCGGGCGAACCTTGCGCGATGAGTGAGGCATCCCTCATGACCCCCATCAACAGCACAGACCGAGGCCCGAATCGCGCGATGCTTTACGGCATGGCGCTATGCAGCTTTGCCGCCCTGCTGCTTGAGCTGGCGCTGACCCGCCTGTTTTCCGTGGTGCTGTTTTACCACTTCGCGTTTCTGGCGATTTCGATTGCCCTGCTTGGGCTCGGCGCCGGAGGCGTGTTTGCGCATTTAAGAAAAGACCGGCTGGCGCGATTCGAAACCCGCGCGCTGGTCTCGAGGCTATGCTCGGTCAACGCCTTGATCGTGCCAGTCGTGCTGGTGATCGTGCTGCGCACTCCGGTCTCGCTGGACATCTCGACCGTTAACTTTCTGCGCCTTACCGCGATTTACCTGGCTTCCGCGGTTCCGTTTTTTATCACCGGCCTGGAATTCTCCGTTGTCTTTGCGCGCGAGGCCAATCACGTTTCCCCGCTTTACGCCGCCGACCTGGCGGGAGGCGCCCTGGCTTGCCTGGCCATTGTTCCGCTGCTCAATTGGCTGGGCGGGCCGAACACGGTGTTTTTCACGGGTGCCTGCATGGCTGTGGCCGGGACCATCTGGGCGGTGGATCGTAAGGGGCGAAGGTCCGCCGCAGGGCGGGCACTCTTCATCCTGGTGCTGATCGCGGTCAACTACTCCTTCAATCTTTTCGACATCGTTTACGCCAAGGGAGGGTTTCGAGATTCCGCCTGGGTGGAGTTCGCACGCTGGAATGCCATATCGAGGGTGGAAGTGGATTCGCAGCGCAAGGGGGGCAAGGCGATTGTGATCGACGCCGATGCTTCCACTTACCTGATGAACGTCGATCCCAAACACTGGCAGGGCGGCTGGGAGAAGAATCTGATGTCAGCGCCTCCCGCGCTGGCCAATGTGCTGCGCCCCCATGGCGATTTCGCCATCATCGGGCCCGGCGGCGGCGTGGATGTCCTGCGCGCGCTGGGCAGCGGCAGTCCCAGCGTCACCGGAATCGAGATCAATCCCATCATCGCCAACACCATCATGCGCGGCCGCTACGCGGACTACACCTTCCATCTGTACCAGCAGCCTGAGGTGCACATCCACGTGACGGACGGCCGCTCGTTTGTGCGCAATGCCCGGCAACAGTTCGACGTGGTGCAGATGACGCTGGTGGATACCTGGGCGTCCACTGCCGCGGGCGCCTTTGCCCTCAGCGAAAACAGTTTGTACACCGTGGAAGCCTTCCGGGAATACTTCGAACATCTCAAGCCCGATGGAATGATCGCCATTACGCGCTGGGAGTTTCAACAGCCCCGCGAAGCCCTGCGCGTGGTTTCGGTTGCGATCGAGGCCCTGCATGAAATGGGAGTGGCGATTCCTGCCGGCAATTTCATCGTGGTTTCGGAAGGGCAGCTGGATGCGGACGGCATTCCGGTCGTGATATTGGCCAAGCGCAGCGCGTTCACCGCCGAGGAGGTGGACCAGGTAAAGCAACATCTAGCGGTCTATCGTAAATTAGTTCTGCTGTACGCGCCCCCCGATCCAGCTTTGGCTGCGGGCAATATGCCAGCGCGCTATTCCGCCAGCGCCGAATCTTTCAGCCAACTGATCCAGGCGAATGATCCCCAAAAGTTTGCCGAGCGCTACCCGTACGAGGTGTCTCCCGTAACCGACAATGCCCCGTTTTTCTTTTTCACTTTGAAGCTCGACCAGATACTCCATCCCCAGGGGCTGCAGCGAGGCATGGACTGGAAAAATAATCTGGGCGTGGCTGTGCTGGGGATGGTGCTGGCCATCTCGCTTCTGGCTGTGCTGGGGTTTCTGGTGCTACCCCTGGCCATGGGGGCGCGGGACCAGCAGCCGCGTCCGCTGCGCCTGCTCTACTTCGTCGCGGTGGGGCTGGGATACATCCTGGTCGAGATCGCCTTCATCCAGCGCTTCGTCCTGTTCCTGGGCCATCCGGTCTATGCCTTGACGGTGGTGGTGTTCCTGCTGCTGCTTTCGAGCGGCGCGGGCAGCATGGTCTCGCGCTGGTGGCTGGCGGAAACCAGCCGGGTATGGCTGCCCCTGCTGCTCATTGCCGCCGCCCTGCTGTTGTATGTAGGCGTGCTGCCCGGCCTGCTGGGACGGCTGGTGGGCTGGCCCTTCATGGTCAAACTGGCGGTCAGTGCCGGGCTTCTGGTCCCGCTGGGATTTGCCATGGGCATGCCTTTCCCCACTGGCTTGCGGGCCCTGGCGGGCGCGGGAGGTGGCGAATTGCCGGTTGCAGCCGCCGGTAAAAGCAGCGGAAATATGGTGGAGTGGGCCTGGGCCATGAACGCGGCTTCCAGCGTCCTGGGCTCGGTGCTGGCCATTATCATTGCCATCCAGTTTGGCTTGAACGTCACATTGGCCTCCGGAGCCGCTGCCTATCTGATTGCGCTTCTGTTGGCGACAACGTTGCGTCCCGCCCACGGGATGGCCTGATCAGGCCACGCGGTCTGCTATTATTCTGGGCTAACCCGTGCCGGTGCCACGGAGAACGACCTTTGCTCGGGAGAATGCGTGCCTAGCCAGAAGCAGTTGAAATGGTCTCAACTGAAGGTAGGGCTTACGGTGCTGGCGGCCAGCGTCACGCTGATGTTCCTGATCTTCCTGATGAGCGGTACCGGCGGTCTCTTCACCAAGAAAATCCAGCTCAAGTCATATGTTGACAATGCCAACGGCTTGCGCGAGGGCGCACCCGTGCGTCTGGCAGGAGTGGACATCGGCAACGTGACTAAAATCCTGGTGGTCCACGATCCCACCAAGCAGCTCACTCCGGTGGAAGTTACGATGAAGGTGAATACCCGCTACCTGTTTAACCTGCGCAAGGATTCCCTGACCTTGCTTTCTACCGCTGGCGTGCTGGGCGAGACTTATATCGACATCGACAGTTCGCAAGCTACCGGTCCGCAGGTGCAGGATGGAGATGTGTTGCGCAGCCGGGAAGTGCCCGACTTCGGCGACATGGTGCGCGCCGGCCAGGGCACGCTGCAGAACATGGATGCATTGCTCAAACGGTTGGATCGCATCGTCGCCTTCGTCGAAAGCGGCCAGGGTTCAGTGGGCAAACTGCTGTATGATCCCACGCTCTACAACCGGCTGAACGCGACGGTGAGTGAATTCCAGGGACTGGTGAACCAGGTGGCCCAGGGCAAGGGCACGCTGGGCAAGCTGTTTTCCGACGACGAGTTGTACCGCAAAGCCAACGCCACGGTCGATAAATTGAACGTAGTCATTGACGACCTGAATGCGGGCAAGGGCAGCGCCGGGAAGTTCCTCAAGGACCCGGTCCTTTACGATAACGCCAATGCCACCATTGCCAACGTGCGGAAGCTCACCGACGATGTGAATGCCGGCAAGGGCCCGATCGGCATGCTGGCGAAAGATGAAGAGTTTGCCCGCAAGCTGCGAAATACGATGGACAAACTGTCCGCCATCTCCGATCGCCTGGAGGCAGGCGAAGGCTCAGCCGGCAAACTGCTGCGCGATCCGTCGCTCTACAACAACGCCGACCAGATGCTGGTCGAGACCCGGGGGCTGGTGAAGTCCATCCGCGAGAACCCGAAAAAGTATCTGACCATTCACTTCAAAGTTTTCTGATGCAGGCGCGAGCGTCCCGCGCGCCCAAGTAAGTAGCGCCGGCATCCTGCCGGTTGTCCTGAGGGCATCTTGCCCTCAGGCGGACGAATCACTCTCATCCTCAATGTGGGTGCGAGCGCCCGCACGTGCGTTCCCGATTCGATTTGATTGGCGTACCCCGCTGAGGGCAGGATGCCCTCAGGACAGCCGGCAGGATGCCGGCGCTACAAGAAAACGCACGAGCGTGGGCGCTCGCGCCTACACGGTTCTGGTGGACTCCGCCTGTTCGTGGGCGTGGTAGCTGGAACGCACCAGCGGCCCGGATTCCACGTGGCGGAAGCCGAAGCGCAGCGCCTCTTCTTTTAGATAGGTGAATTCTTCTGGCGCATAAAAGCGGGAAATGGGGAGATGATCGCGTGACGGGCGCAAGTATTGCCCGACCGTGAGAATATCCACGCCGCGGGAACCCAGGTCGCGGAAGACTTCTATCAGTTCGTCCGTGCTCTCGCCGAGACCAACCATCACGCCGGACTTGGTCACTGTCGCGGGGGCAAAGGTCTTGGCCTTTTCCAGCAAACTCAGGGTGCGTTCGTAGCGTGCACCCGAGCGCACCGAGCGATACAGCCGGGGCACGGTTTCGGTGTTGTGGTTCAGGACGTCGGGCTGGGCGTCGAGTACGATCTTCAAGGCTTCATCGAGACCCTGGAAGTCAGGAATCAGGACTTCCACCCGGCAGTCCGGCACGAGTTCGCGAATCTGGCGAATGGTTTCGGCAAAAACTCGGGCGCCGCCCAGGTTGTCGTCATCGCGATTCACGCTGGTGACCACAGTATGCTTCAGGCCGAGTGTGGCGACAGCTTCAGCCACGCGACGGGGTTCATCCCAGTCGATGGGGCCAGGCTTGCCCTTGGGCACGGCACAAAAGCCGCAGCGCCGGGTGCAGATATCTCCCAGCAGCATGAAAGTTGCAGTACGGTGATTCCAGCACTCGCCGATGTTGGGGCACTGAGCCGACTCGCACACCGTGTGCAGTCCCAGACCGCGGGCCAGCTTCTTAAGACTGTGAAAATTTTCGCCGACCGGGGCCTTGGCCCGGAGCCACTCCGGCTTGGGTTGCCGGAGGGGAGGACTCAGTTCGATCTGTACGAGTGGGGAACTGGCGGCCATCGTACTTCGATTTTACATGCAGGCGGAGCGATCCCCAAGGCGGTCTGCCGTGCGGGATCTCGTTTGCGAACTTTGCGGTCTTTTCTTTGGGTCCTTTGCGGTAAAGGTTTGATCTGGCCTATCATGCAAAAATCTTAAACCGCAAAGGACGCAAAGAAGGGCCGCGAAGTTGGCAAAGAGTGCGCAGCGACGAAACGGCGCCCTAGTTTTCCAGGTAGGCTTCGATCCATTCCTTGATGCGCATGCGGCGCTCATCCTTGACGTCGAAGCGAACGCCAAAGGTCTTGTCGGGTTTACGCCAGCTGACAGTTGCCCGCACCCAGATGCGGGGCAGAGTCAATAAGGCGAACGAAACTTCCAACGCCATGCCGACCTGGACATCCTCCGGGCTTTTGACCGACATCCCTCCCGTGCTGAGGTCCTGGCTGGTAGCAGTGAAGCGGCGGCTGTCGGCCGATACCATGGAAATTTCGGTAATGATGGGAATGCGTATGTAGCGGCGAAATTCGTGCAGCACCAGCATCTGGGTGGCGCGCACCAGTTTGAGCGCCGCCTGACGTTCAAGGGGTTCATGGAAGACGGCGTTCACGCCGTAACGGGAAAACTTCATCGCCTCCTGGGCGCTGCCGCCGAGGCCGTAGATCACCATGCGGTTGTTTGATGCCGACCTGCGCGCCGATTCCATCACCGGAACGGCCTCCGGCGTCAGGTGCACGACGCAGGCCTCAAGCTTTTCCCGTTGCAGCCGCTCCGGCACGTTGCCGGTCATTACCACGGCTTCGATCCCGAATTGTTTGAAACAGTCGGCCAGCAGGGAGCGGGCGGGTTCCTTGATGTCAACCAGGGCGACCCGGGCAGAGGCCTTTCTGCTGCGAGGAGGCGGCGCGAGAACCAGTCCTGACGATTTTTGCATGTCCTTGAGGAATGCCTTGAAACTCCATTCTGGCCTGCCTTCCGGTGCTTGGCAAAGGGATAGAAGGCCAATATGCAGGTACCAAGGTGCCATTACCCAAAATGGACTGAAGGCACCAATCTGGGCCTTGCAAACCCAAAATTTTGCGGGAGTTAGGTGGATGGTCGAAAAGGCGGATCCGGAGAATGTAGGCGCGAGCGTCCACGCTCGTGCAGGGCCAGGAAAACCGCCAGGTTTCGTACCAGCGGCACCCCATTCTTTGGCCCCGTTGGGGCTCCGCCGTCGCGGCGGCTTATTACCCACACGCCGTGGGCTACATGCTTGCGCCGCCTCGCGGCCAAGTGGGAAATTAGTGACAACCGAGGTCTGGGGGCCGAGGTCCGACGGCTGAAGTCTGACGACTGCCTACTCGCTCCAGCGCCGGAACAGCAGAGCGCCGTTGGTCCCACCGAAGCCGAACGAATTCGACATGGCGTACTCAACCTCCGCTTTGCGAGCAGCGTTGGGGACGTAGTCTAGATCGCAGTCCGGTTCGGGATTCTCCAGATTGATGGTTGGCGGCAGGACCTGGTCGCGCAGCGCCAGCAGAGTAATTCCAGCTTCCAGTCCGCCCGCTCCGCCCAGCAAATGTCCGGTCATGGACTTGGTCGAACTTACCGCCAGCTTATAAGCGTGGTCGCCAAACGCCCGTTTGATGGCGATCGTTTCCAGTTTGTCGCCAATGTCGGTGGAAGTACCATGGGCGTTGATGTATTGGACCTGCTCGGGCTGTATCTTGGCGTCGCGCAGAGTGTTCATCATGACGCGGTAGGCGCCGTCGCCGTTTTCGGCCGGCTGCGTGATGTGGAAGGCGTCCCCGCTCATGCCGTAGCCCATGACCTCGGCCATGATGCGGGCCCCGCGACGGCGGGCAAACTCCAGTTCCTCCAGCACCAGGATGCCGGCGCCCTCGCCAATCACGAATCCGTCGCGTCCCGAGTCCCAGGGCCGGCTGGCTTTTTCGGGATCGTCATTTCTGGTGGAGAGTGCGCGCATGGCGGCAAACCCGCCCACTCCCATGGGAGTAATGGCTGCTTCCGTACCTCCGGCAATCATTACATCGGCATCGCAGCGCGCGATGATCTTGAAAGCATCCCCAATGGAGTGGGCGCTCGAGGTGCAGGCGGTGCAGGTAGCTTCGTTGGGTCCGCGGGCGTGGTAGCGGATGCTCACGTGGCCGGCGGCGAGGTTGACGATCGCCGCCGGAATAAAAAATGGAGAGATCTTGCGCGGTCCGCCGCTCAGCAGACTGATGTGCTCGCGCTCGATCACGTCGAACCCGCCGATTCCGGACCCGATGTGGACACCCACGCGCTCGGAAATCTCGGGCGTGACCTGCAATCCCGAAGCTTTCATGGCCTCATCCGCGGCCGCCAGGGCCAGATGGATGAAGCGTCCCATCTTCTTCAGTTCTTTTTTTTCGATGAATTGCAGGGGATCGAAATTCTTGACTTCGGCGGCAATCTGGCAGGCAAACTTGGGCAGGTCTTCTTCCTTGAACGCGCCCTGCTTAACGGCCTCGGTGATGCGGGCCACGCCGCTCTTCCCCGCGAGCAGGTTCTTCCACACCTCGGGCGCGGTGTTGCCCACTCCACAGATCAGGCCGATTCCGGTGACTACGACCCTACGTCCCAACTACTTCCCGCCTTTCGCGTGCTTGCCGATGTAATCGACGGCGTCCTGCACGGTACGGATTTTCTCCGCGTCTTCGTCGGGGATTTCGATCTCGAAGGCTTCCTCAAAGGCCATGACCAGTTCCACCGTGTCCAGCGAGTCGGCGCCCAGGTCGTCCACGAACGAGGCGTTCGAAGTGACCTCGCCCTCGTCCACGCCCAGCTGTTCCACGATAATCTGTTTCACCTTGTCGTCAACGGCTGCCATTGGTTCTCCTCGTCGCGTGCAGTGTTTTTCGTTACGGGCGTTGTACGGATGGCAACTCCCCCCCCAGGTTCGCGCAGGGGAAAAGCCTCTAGCCGCTGGCTTCCAGCCTCAAGCTTCACTCCGTCACGGTTGTCATCCTGAGCGCAATCAGTTCATTCGCTTTGCGAATGAACTGATGGAGTCGAAGGACCCCTAATAGCAGCTCAAACGCCGGAGCACGCCCGGCCGCCGGAAGTCGCGGTTACGGTCTGACCTCTATTTGCTGACCTTGGCGTGCTTGTCGATATAGGCGATGGCGTCCTGCACGGTGCGGAGTTTCTCCGCGTCCTCGTCCGGAATCTCCACCCCGAAGTGTTCTTCCAGGGCCATGACCAGTTCGACCTGGTCGAGCGAGTCCGCGCCCAGATCATCGACGAACGACGCGCTGGGTGTGACTTCGTTTTCGTCCACGCCCAACTGCTCGGAGATGATCTGCTTCACCTTCTCTACAATCTCTTTTTTTTCTTCGGCAGCCATGAATCCAACCTCCTGAATTTAGGGAACGAATAGTGTACTGGCCCGTGCGAATTGCTGTAAAGGAAGCGCGGTAGGAAAAGGCTGAGCCGCCTCATCGCCCACAGAGAATCCTACTTGCGCCGGCCTACGGGGTCAACGCCGCTGCCAGCGGGTCGGTGTGGGTCGGACACTCCTGTCCGACGCCTTTTACTTTGCTTTTGGTTTGCTTCCCCAAATCTCCGTTCCACGACTGAAATTTGTGATTTCGGCCTTCGTTGCCGGCCCGGGGCCCCATCGGTTTTGGATACTTCAACACCCAGGTCAAAAGCGTCGGGCAGGAGGGTCCGACCCACATCATACGAACCTACCGGGAATATCTGTCTCGCAGCTCCGTCTGGCGGCTTCTCATGGGTAATTCCTGCCCATTGATGAAAACCCTCCTGACGTCGGTCTTGACGTCAAGCGGGTCACCATCCGCGACCACTACGTTGGCCGTTTTGCCCACATCGAGTGAACCCAGTTGGTCGGCCACGCCCCATATTTCCGCGGGATTCAGAGTGATCGCCTTCAGCGCCTCGTCATGAGGCAAGCCAAATGCGCTGGCGTAGCCCGCCGCATACGGCAGGTTGCGCACCGCGTGCGCATCGTAGGACGCGAATGCAATTTTCACCCCGCGCTTGTACAACTCGCCTGGCAGTTTGTACACCGCATCGTAGCGTTCATAGTTCTTGGGGTCTTCATAAATCGGCCCCACGATGACGGGTACCTTCAGGCTGGCCACATAGTCGAGCACGGACTGGGAGTGGCTGATGTGATTGAGCACGAATTTCAGGTTGAATTGCCGGGCCAGTCCGACCGCGGTTTCGAGATCACTGGGTTCCTGGGCCGCGAGCACGATGGCCTTCTTGCCCTGAAGATAGGGCAGCAAGGCTTCCAGTTTCAGATCGTGCTTGGGCGGAGTTGGCGGGCCCTTCCTGTCGTCGCCCTTTGCGGTCGTATCGGACTTCTTTCTTTCGTAATCGGCCCAGCGCTGGGAATAGTCCTGCGCGTCCATAAAGGCCTGGCGCAGTTGCGCCGCCAGTCCCATGCGGGTTTGCGGAAATTTTCTCTTTTCCCAGGACTCGTTCCGCCGCTGCTCGCCGGTAAAGTTCAGGGGCATGGCGATGTCGCGCACCAGCAGCATGTCGTTGGCCGACTTGCCGTCGAGTTGAATGAACGAGTCCTGCCCGGGCAGAGTGTCCTGGCTCTGCGGCGCCACGATGGCGTTAGTGATCCCGTTGAGACGCGCCACCGGAATTAGTTCCGACTCGGCGTGGAAGGCATCATACACGTGCATGTGGGGCATGATCTCATCGCTGGTTTCGATCAGATCGTTGGTGCTGCCCTCGGCGGAAATTTCGGTGAGTCCGAGGTAGCTCTCAGAATCGATCAGTCCGGGATACACCGTCATCCCGGTCACATCGATCACTTGCGCGTCTTTCGGAACCTTCACCGCATTGGCTGCACCGATGGCAGCGATCTTGCCCGCGGAGATCACGAGCACACCGTTCTCGATCTCTCCGTGCGAAATGGTGAGTAGCTTTCCGCCCTTAAGAACGAGAGTTTTGTGCTGGGCGAAACTCGCCGTTGACCCGAAGCCCACAGCCAGGACAAGGAGGATTCGGCCAACGGCCAACGCCCAACGGCCTGCGACCGAGTCTGATGACTGACGACCGACGACTGATGACTGAATCATTCTCCCTCCCGGTAGTGCGGCATGCCGAAGCCCGGCAGCGAGCGGTCAAAATAAACGTCGCCATCGATCAGTACTTTGTTGGGCACGCCAAAAGTGGACAGAGGATATCCATCCCAGACCACCAGGTCGGCGTCCTTTCCCACTTCAATCGATCCCACCCGATCATCCACGCCGATGATCCACGCCGGGTTGATGGTGATCATCTTGAGGGCCTCTTCCTCGGTGGCGCCGCCGTAGCGCATGGTCTTGGCCGCCTCCTGGTTCAGGCGGCGGGCAAAATCTTCCGAGTCGCTTTTGATCGCCACCCGTACTCCTTTCCGCATCGAGATGGCCGCGTTCCAGGGAATTGCGTCCCAGGCTTCCTGCTTATAGCCCCACCAGTCGGAGAAGGTGGCGATGGCCACGCCCTGGGCGGCCAGTTGGTCCGCCACCTTGTAGGCCTCGAGGGCATGGTGGAAGGCGCGCACCTTGTAGCCGAATTCCTTTGCCATCGCCATCTCGTTCAGCAATTCGTCGGCGCGATAGCAATGGATCTGCACCAGCAGCTTGCCGCGTAACACATCGGCCAGCGCTTCCAGTTTGAGATCGTGCCTGGGAGGCTTGGCATCCTTGTCGCCGCGTTTGACTTTAGCGTCGTAGTCGTCCCATTCGCGCATGTAGTCCTGCGCTTCGACCAGGGCCGCGCGCTGCACCGCGAAATTCCCCATGCGAGTGGAAGGCAACTGGTCTCTGCTGCCATAGACGCGCTTGGGGTTTTCACCGCTGGCGAACTTGATGGAGCGCGGCGCGCCGGGAAACAGCATGGCGTCCCGGCTGGCTCCGTACTTGTGTTTGATCACGATGGCCTGGCCGCCAATCATGTTGGCCGACCCGTGCAAGAGCAGCGAGGTGGTGACGCCTCCGGCCAGGCCGCGATAGATGGCCTTGTCCTGGTAGTCGAAGGCATCCATCATCATCATCTGCGGCGTGACCGGGCTGGTGGCTTCGTTTACGTCGTCGTCCAGCGCAATGTGCGAGTGGGAGTCGATGATGCCCGGTGTGAGATATTTGCCTCCGGCATCGATCACGGTGGCGCTCGCGGGGGCGCTCACGTCTTTGCCCACGGCGGCAATTTTTCCGTCCTTGATATAGACGCTGCCGTTCTGAATGTCGCCGTGGGTGACAGTCATCACCACGGCATTCCTGATCAGAACTTCATTGTGCGATGAAGGCGCTGGCTGCTGGGCCAAGGCCTGCAATGACGCCAGTCCGACAACAAAGAAAATTAGAGTAGTGACCCGACTCATGGGGACAACTCCCGCATCGTGATTTCTCGAAACGCAGAACTCGGGATTTTATGAGTCATGGCGGCAGTCGTCAATTCGGGACGGGCGGGACGCCGCGTCCTCCATTACGCTGCCGGCGCGGTATCATGCCTCCGGAGGAAACCACGTGAAAGCTGGCCTGCTCCTTGCCATGTTTGCGATGCTGCCCGTGCGGGGCGGGCGCCCTCGCCCGCTGCTTTTGAATTTGATGTTCACATCCAACTGCCCAGCCCACCACGCCAAAGACGGCAACGCTCTCATCCAGATCGAGCAATCGTGGGCGCAGGCCCTCGAAGTGCGAGATGCCGACGCCGTTGGCTGCATCCTGGCCGAGGAATTTCAGGATGCCGATCCCAACGGCCAGCTTCACAATCGGGCAGAGACTCTGGCGCAGATTCCCCACCGCCGTCCCGGTAAGAACATCCTGAGCGAACTCACGCCGCATGTGTTTGGCGATACCGGCTACATCCGCGGGTTGGCCACGCTGGTGGACGCGCAGGGCAAGACCGTGGCCCGGGTCCGGTTCACCGACATTTATGTTTATCGCGGCACGCGCTGGCTCGCGGTTGCCGGCCAGGAAACCCTGCTGCCGGAAGCGGCGAAGTAAGCCATGCGCGCCGTGGTGCAGCGAGTAAGCCGGACCCGTGTCACTGTTGGCGGTGACCTGGCCGGCGAGATTGGCAGCGGATTGCTGGTCCTGCTCGGCGTCTCAAAGGACGACACCGAAGCCGACGCGGACTACCTGGCCGGCAAAATCACCGGCCTGCGAATTTTCGAGGATGCCGCCGGCAAGATGAACCGCGCCGTGGGCGAGGCTGAAGGGAGCGTGCTGGTGGTTTCCCAGTTCACGCTCTATGGAGACGTGCGGCACGGCAAGCGGCCATCGTTCGATGCCGCGGCTCCGCCGGAAAAAGCGCGCGCCCTTTACGAATATTTTGTGGAGCGCATCCGCGCCGCTGGCCTGCGCTGCGAAACCGGCAGGTTTCAGGAGATGATGCAGGTGGAACTGGTCAACGACGGGCCGGTGACTATCCTGCTGGATTCATCGAAAGCGTTCTAGATCGTTGTTCGGCGCCGCCTGCTGCAGGCTGCCCGGCCTGCAGGATCCGCAGCACATCGTTCCAGTTGTCGGCGCGTAAATCCGCGGTTTCCCTGGCGTTGTGCGGTGCGGTGAACAGAATGCCTGTGCCCCGGAATCCCTTGAAGTGCCGCGAGCGGTCATCAATCAGCACATCGGCGTTGACGATGTTCTTGTCTCCGCAAAACACCATCCGGCTGGGCGGAATGAAAGGGAAATTCTTTTCCATCCACTGGAACTTGTCCGCGAACGATGAAGGGACTTCCATGGCAGCGCTGGTGATGTAGATGTCATGATGGCGCGACAATTCCAGCAATGCCTCCTGGCTGCCGGCAATGACCTCGAGGTCAGAAAAAAATCCAGGCACGTGCGGGATGGCATTGAAGTCATCGCGATGCTCGCCGGGGAGCAGTTCGGCCAGTCCCCGCTGGCTGATCATTTCCGGCGTCAGGTTCGCGCCTGCCCGCTGGTTGTACTGGCTCAGATGCCTGCTGAACGAGTCGGCGATGACCTCGTCCATATCGACCGCGATGCGCAGCCGGCGCGTTCCTGAATCAACCCTTGGGGCCGGCGGATTGGCCTTCAGCACGATGGATATCAACACCAGTACCGCTGCCACTCCGTTGGCCCACATCATCGCCACCGCGTGGATGCGAATGCCGTAGGCCAGCCACAGCAACACTCCCGTGAGATAAAGAAGAAGCATTGCGTACGACAACCCGCGGCCACCCTGCTTGCGCAGTTTTACAATCTGCGGCACGAACGCCACGGTCGTGCAAAAAGCTGCCACGATGCCTATGAAGGCCGTTAACGACATACCGATTACCCCTCTCCTGATAGTAGATGACCCCAGGTGATGATTCGTCCAATGAAATGTTTGGAAGCCTGTGATAACTTCCAATTATGGCACTGGAAACCCAGGAACTGGCCTCTTTTGCCGTCCTCGCCGAACAGCTGCATTTCGGCCGGGCGGCGGCGCGCCTTCACATTTCACAGCCCGCGCTGAGCAAACGCATGCGGAGCCTGGAAGAAAAGATCGGCGGGCCGCTGCTGGCGCGCAACCGGCGCGGGGTCGCGCTTACCCGGGCCGGCGCGATGTTCTACAAGGAGTCGCGCAGAATTATCCACGACCTGGAGGCGGCTTTCGAGGCCGCGCGCGGCGCCAGCAGTGGCGAGCGCGGGAAACTGCGCCTCGGCGTGGGCATGTCCACCGTGCACAGCCTGGTTCCCCGCGCTCTGGTGAAGTTTCGCGAAAGCGCTCCCGGAGTTGAAATGGAGATTGCCGACATGCCCACACTCCGCCAGATCGAGGCCCTGATCGATGGCCGCCTCGATGTCGGCTTCGTGCGCCTGCCGGTCAAGAACCCCCTAGTCGCGGTGCGCAAGGTACTCACGGAACGCCTTACCATTGCCACCGCGGAGAAGTTCACCGGGTCTCTGACCATGAAAGGGATTCAGCACCAGCCCTTCATTCTGATCGATCGCGGTGTCTCGGCCACGTATCACGATCATTGCATCAGCCTATGCGACCGGTCCGGATTCACTCCGAGGATTGTCTATGAACCGAACGACATGTTTACCATCCTGAACCTGGTCAGCGCCGGCATTGGCGTGTCCCTCGTTCCCAAAGCCGCCCGGGCGATGCATGTGAGCGGAGTGAAGTTTGCCCCCGTCCACAGCAGCTATGCGGAGTGGGACATAGGCATGGCGTGGAACCGGAAATTGGAATCTGAAATCATCCGCAAGTTCGCCGACGCATGCCGCACGGAGTAGCGTCATGTTGAGCCTTAGCTCGCCAGGTCGGCAATCCGCACCGTGTCGACGCAGGCGCGCACATCATGGGTGCGGATGATGTGCGCGCCCTTCATAATGGCCACGGCCTCCGCCGCCAGGGTCCCGTAAAGTCGGTCGGCAACCGGCGCGTCGGTCCCACTGCGTGCCAGGGCGCGGCCGATAAAAGATTTTCGCGAAACGCCCACCAGCAGCGGGAAACGAAGCTGATGGAACTCCTCCAGTTGCCTGAGCAACGGATAGTTTTCTTCCCGGTTCTTGCCGAATCCGAAGCCGGGATCGATCACCATCCGCTCCCGTTTCATGCCCGCAACCACGGCGGCGTCGGAGCGTTCCCGCAGTTCGCGCTTGACCACGGTCACCGCGTCAGTCAAAGGCGGCAACGTTTTCCACTCCTGGGGACGTCCGCGCATGTGCATCAGCACAGCCCCGCACTTCAGCTCCGCCAGCGTCTTCTTCATTTGCGCGTCCCAGAGAAACCCGCTGACGTCGTTGACGATCTCTGCTCCCGCTTTCACGGCGGCACGGGCCACGCCCGACTTGTAGGTATCGACTGAGATAACCGCCTGAGGGTTTTTCTTCTTCACACCCGAAATCACCGGGATGACCCGATCCAATTCTTCCTTCTCGCTCACGCCGGACTCGGTCGCAGATGCCACTTTCGCTCCCGGGCGCGTGGATTCTCCGCCTACGTCGATGATGTCGGCACCGTCCTGCAACAGCTTGAGCGCATATTCGACGGCGCGATCGCGATCGAAGTTAGCCCCGCCGTCGGAGAATGAGTCGGGAGTGACGTTGACCACGCCCATGATGAGCGTGCGTTTCCCCAGTTGCAACGCACGGGAACCGATCTGCCACTCGAAGACAGGGCGCATGCCAGCGATTCTACCCCCCTTGTGCGGGAGTGTGGGCCGGAGACTCCCTTCGACTTCGCTCAGGGCAGGCTCTGCCCGACGCCTTTGACTTTGATTTTGACTCGGGTACCAGCGTGAATACCTGCGTGGGGATAGCCGCCGTCGGCTGTCCGGCCGAGCCAGGCTCGGCTGTTTTTTGGCTCTGCAGGAACAGAAAAGTCTGTCGAGCTGCGCTCCACCAGACAGCCGGGGGCGGCTGTCTCCACGTGCTACGAGCCCAATCTGCGGTGCTACAATCAGCTTGCCATGCGCCATATGCGCCTCTTTCCGCGGCTTGCGCTGTGCCTGTTGCTGTGCACGCAACTGCAGGCCGCCTCCCATAAAGCGCTCGACAAACGCATTGCCGCTGTTCTTGAGCCTGCCGACCTGGCGCGCGGCTTTTGGGGCATCGAAGTAATTTCGCTCTCCAGCGGCAAGGTGCTGTATGCCCGCGATGCGGACAAACTGTTCACACCTGCTTCCAACACCAAGCTCTTCACCACCGCGGCGGCCATGGCCCTGATCGGGCCGGATTACACTTTTCACACCACGGTCGAAACCAACGGCACCCTCGACACTCACGGACGACTTACCGGAGACCTGGTGCTGGTGGGACGTGGCGACCCCAATCTCTCCGGCCGCGAGTTGCCATACGCTCTGCATACCGAGCGCAATAACCATCCCATTCGCGTGCTCGAGCAACTGGCTGACACGCTGGCCCAAAAAGGCGTGAAGTATGTGGACGGCGACATCATTGCCGACGACTCCTATTTCGCCTTCGAACGCTACGGCGAAGGCTGGACTCAGGACGATCTGGTGTGGGCGGACGGCGCTCCCGTCTCCGCGCTTACCATCAACGACAATGTGATTTTCGTGAACATCCTGCCCGCCGATCGGGCGGGCGATCGCGCCTTCGTCAGCATTACGCCTTTTGCCGATTACTACCGCATTGACAATCGGATCATGACCACGCCCGCGGGCACGGGCCGGAAGATCTTTATCAATCGTGAGCCCGGCGCTATCACGCTGACTCTCTGGGGCAACATGCCGCTGGGAGACGCGGGGGCCAACGAGGCCCTCGCCATCGAAGATCCGGCGGAGTTTGCGGCCGAGTTGTTTCGCCATCTGCTGGAAGTGCGCGGCATTGCGGTGTACGGCAAACAGAAGACGCGGCATACGGAATTGTCCAGCCTGTCCACTCTTACGATCACGGCTTCGGCCGCTGCACGCGGTGGCGACGAACCCTCACGCTCGTTGCAGAACCAGCCTCTGGTGCTGGCCAGCTATCAATCCCGGCCGCTGATTGAAGATGTGCGGGTCATCAACAAAGTCAGCCAGAATCTGCATGCGGAAATCCTGTTGCGGTTGCTGGGCCGGGAAAAGGGCACCGCGGGCACGGTCGAAGGCGGCCTCGAAGTGCTTCGCGGATTCCTCAACCAGGCCGGGATCACGGGCGATCAGTATGCGTTTTACGATGGCTCCGGACTCTCGCGGCAAAATCTGGTGACACCGCGCGCCGTGGTCCAGTTGCTGCGCTACGCTGACTCGCAATCCTGGGGCCCCAGTTTCCGCGATACCCTGCCTCTCTCCGGCACCGATGGTTCCCTCTCCAGTCGCTTCAAGAATGTGGACGTGCAAGGGCGGGTGCAGGCCAAGACCGGTTCGCTCGGCGGAGTCAAGACGCTGTCCGGCTATGCCACCACCAATCGCGGCGAGCGAGTGGCATTTTCCATCCTGTCGAACAACTTCAACCTGCCGGACAAACGCATCAACGAAACCATCGACAACATCGTTGACCAGATTCTCGACGACGGCAAGCCCAGGAAATGAAGTTGCTAGTCGTGTGTGTCGGAAACTCCCTTCGACTTGGAGTGTCCGACCCACACCAGCCCGACCCACACGAGCAGAATCTATCGCGGCATGCGCTTGGCCTGGCGATGGCGCAGCGCGCGCACTGCGCCCGGGCCGGTGCCGGTGGGCGGCTTTCGCATTCCGTCCAGCAGGTCTTTCAGGACCACGGCGTTGTTGTGCAGCTCATTCCGGGAGGCGTAAAGAAGGGTAAGATTCTTCTTCCGCTGGGCCAGGCGGTAAAGTTGGTTAAGAGCCTCCGCGGCCTGAGGCAACGCCAGTTCCTTGAGATAGCGTTTGCGGAAAGTCAGCCACTCCTGGGGACGGGCGTGAAACCAGCGGCGTAGTTGGTCGGAAGGTGAGAGGTCGCGCAACCAACTATGCAGCGCGGCTTGGCTTTTGCTCAACCCGCGGGGCCAGAGCCGGTCCACCAGAACGCGATAGCCGTCGCCGCGAGCGGGTTTCTCATACACTCGTTTGACGGTGACGCGTTTGACGGCGGCGGGCATGGGATTGCTCTACTATTGTACTTCCGCGCAGCGCGCCGGCACTTGGCAATTAGCAATTGGCACTTGGCCAATGCCTTTTGGCTGCGCCAAATGCAGAGTGCCGAGTACTGCATCAGATGATCGAGGAACGAATGGCATCAGCTTTCAGGAATTGGCAGGCTCTCGCCGTGGTCGCTGTTGCCCTGGCCCTGTCCAGCGGTTGCGATGTGCAGCGCCGAAAGAGCGACGCTGAACTGGGATTGAACCCGCAACAGGCCGCCGGCCGCCGGCTCTACGACCAGTACTGCGATCGCTGCCACGAGCCTTACTCATCCCGCGATAAAAAGGCGGGCACTTTGCAGGGAGTCTTCAAGAAACAGTTCCTGTCGGAAAGTGGAATGCCGGCGAACGACGAGCGCGTGGGCGAAATCATCGTGACCGGCCGCAACATGATGCCGGCCTTCGGCCAGACACTGTCGCAATCGCAGGTCAAGGATTTGCTGGCATACCTGCACACGCTATAAATCAAGACAGATCGTTTGAGGACTGGTCTCGGACCCGTTCGGGTCGAGTGCACCTCGACATTTGTGTGCTGGGAACAACTGCGGGAGGGGCGGGACGCCCGTCTTCCACGCTGGCCAAATTGACTTGCCGCGGCCCGCAGCCTAACATGGCCGACCTACTGGAATTATGATCGGGAAAACCATATCGCACTACCGCATCTCGCAAAAACTGGGCGGCGGCGGCATGGGTGTGGTGTACGAGGCGGAGGATTTGCGCCTGGGGCGGCGTGTGGCTCTGAAGTTCCTGCCCGACGAGCTGGCAAGAGACCCGCAGGCCCTGGAGCGCTTCCGGCGCGAGGCGCGGGCGGCGTCGGCCCTCAATCATCCCAATATATGCACCATCTACGACATCGGCGAAGACGAAGACCGCCAGTACATCGTGATGGAATATCTCGATGGCACGACCCTGAAGTACCGCATCGAAGGCAAGCCGATCTCGATTGATCAACTGGTGGACTTCGGGGTGCAGATTGCCGATGCGCTGGATGTAGCGCACACCGCGGGCATCGTGCATCGCGACTTGAAGCCGGCGAATTTATTTCTCACCAAGCGCGGACAGGCCAAGATCCTCGACTTCGGGCTGGCCAAAGTGTCGGGGCGGCCGATGCCGGAACTGGAACCTGTGGGCGCATCATTCGCAACCGCGGCCATCGATGCGGCGCACCTTACCAGCCCGGGCAGCACGGTGGGGACTGTCGCCTACATGTCCCCGGAGCAGGCGCGGGGCGAAGAGCTGGACGCCCGCACTGACCTGTTTTCCTTTGGCGCGGTGCTCTATGAAATGTCCACCGGGCGTCAACCCTTTACCGGAAATACCTCTGCGGTAATTTTTGACGCCATCCTGAACCGCGCGCCCACAGCCCCAGTGCGGCTGAATCCGAATCTGCCGGCGGAGCTGGAACGCATCATCAACAAAGCCTTGGAGAAAGACCGTGACTTGCGCTACCAGGTTGCGTCGGAAATGCGCGGCGACCTGAAGCGGCTGAAGCGCGAGATTGATTCGGGCAGGAGTTCGTCGGTAAGCGTGTCAACTCCCACGGGCTCGTCGCCTTCGGGTCCGGTTGCAGTGGCGGCGCCGCCCTCGGCTCCGGCGGTGCAACCCGTGTCCGCGATCTCGGGACCGGCCTCGTCCGTTCCAGCTATTGCGGCAGCACCGGCGAACCGAAAGCGATGGTATATCGCGGCGGCTGCATTGCTGGCGGTCGCAATCGGCATTGGCGGCTTTTTCTACACCCGCCGCGCGGGTGCGTTGACGGAAAAGGATTCCATCCTGCTCACCGATTTCGTCAACACCACTGGTGACGCCGTCTTCGATGGAACTCTGAAACAAGCTCTGGCTGTACAACTGGAGCAGTCGCCTTATCTGAACGTGTTTCCCCAGGAGCGGGTGCGGGACACGCTGAAGTTTATGGGTCGGTCGCCCGATGAACGGCTCACTCCCGACCTGGCGCGCGATGTCTGCCAGCGGGAGGGCATCAAGGCCGTCCTGAATGGCGCCATCAGCAACATTGGCACCCAATACGTGGTGGATGTGAACGCGGTGAACTGCCAGACCGGCGACAGCCTGGCGCACGAGCAGGTGTCAGCGGACAAAAAGGAACAGGTCCTGGGCGCGGTAGGCAAGGCGGCTTCCAGCCTGCGCGGCAAACTGGGAGAGTCGCTGGCTTCAGTGCAGAAATTCGACGCGCCGGTGGAAGAGGCCACGACTTCCTCGCTGGAAGCGCTCAAGGCCTTCAGCTTGGGTGAAGCGGAGCGGGCCAAGGGCAGCGAGTTGGGCGCCATCCCGTTTTATAAGCGAGCGATCGAACTCGACCCCAACTTCGCCGTGGCTTATGCCCGCGTGGGCCAGTCCTACGCCAACAGCGGGCAGGTTGACCTGGCCATCCAAAACACCAGGCAGGCCTTCGAGCGCCGGGAGCGCACCAGCGAACCGGAGAAACTTTATATTTCGACGCACTACTACGACATTGTCACAGGGGAAGCGGACAAGGCGATCGAGGCCTATCAGTTGTGGAAGCGGACCTATCCCCGCGACTCCATCCCAACCAACAACCTGGCCTCCAGCTACGCTGCCGTGGGCAAGTTTGATCAAGCGCTGGTGGAGGCCCAGGAGACCATGCGCCTCGCCCCTAACGAGGCTCTGAGTTTTCAAAACGTAGGCGGGGACTACCTGGGACTGAACCGTTTTGCCGAAGCCAAGGCGGTGCGGGAAAAACAAGTAGCAGCCAACCTCGACGCGGTCCTCGACCATGCGGATTTGTACGTCATCGCCTATTTTGAAGGCGACACGGCGGCCATGCAGCGCCAGGTGGACTGGGCAAAAGGCAAACCGGACGAATACGACCTGCTGCAGGTGGTCGCCGACGCACAGGCTTCGGCCGGCAAGCTGCGCCAGGCCAGAGAGACCTACAGCCGGGCAATTGAAGTGGCGCGCCGGGGAAAAGTCGGTGAAATCGTCGCCCGGACTACGGTTCTGCACGCGTGGACGGAAGCACTGATGGGAAACACCGCCGAGGCCCGAAGCCAGGCCATGGCAGCAATGGCCGTGAGCCGCAACCGGCCGACTCTGGTGTTATCCGGCATCGTGCTGGCTTTGGCAGGTGACGTTTCTGGTGCGACCGCGATCGCGGACGAGCTGGGCAAGACCAATCCCACTCACACCTACATCAACAACATCTATTTGCCTATGATTCGAGCCGAGATCGAGATCAACCGCGGCAGTCCAGCCAAGGCGATTGAATCGCTCAAGGTGGTGTCGCCCTACGAATTCGGCTGGGCCTCGCGGGCATGGCCCAACTACATTCGGGGAACGGCCTACCTCAAGGCGCGGCAAGGGGCGGAAGCGGCAGCTGAGTTTCAGAAAATTATAGACCACCGTGGAATCTGCCAGACCGCGCCCGAGTGCACCCTCGCGCGCCTTCAACTCGGACGCGCCCGGGCCCTCTCGGGAGACAATGCCGGAGCGCGCACCGCATACCAGGATTTCCTGGCGCTGTGGAAAGATGCCGACCAGGATGTTCCCATCCTGAAAGAAGCCAAAGCCGAATACGCCAAGCTGCAGTGATATATGTGGGCGCGAGCGTCCCGCCCGTGCAGGTGCCACGGCCCACGTAGGGGCAGATGTCTTCATCTGCCCGGCGAAGCGAAGCTTCGCTGCTTTCGCAGGCAAGAACCCCAATTCCTCTTCCTGCTTTGAAAAACCCTCGTCGAGCTCCGCTCGACTGGGCAGATGAGGACATCTGCCCCTACGTGGGCCGTGGCACCTGCACCAGCAAGGACGCTCGCGCCTACATGTCTTTGATGTGCGTCGCGATGTACCACTTGTTCCCGAAGGGATCGACCACGCCGCCGCTGCGGTCGCCGTAAGGCTGATCTTTGGGCTCGGAGATCGATGTGGCGCCTGCACTCATGGCGCGCTTGTACAGGGCGTCGCAGTCTTCCACGTAGAGATAGAACATGGTCGGCATGGGCTGATAGGGTCCGTGAGCCTCGCCCATTTCCATGTGGGCGTTGCCGATTCTCACCGTGGTGTGATGGATCACCCCATCGGGGGCCGTGTACCTGCCAAGTTCTTCGGCTCCGAAGGCGCGCTTCATGAAGTTGAGCACCGGTTCGGCGCGCAGCGGATGCAGATACGGTTGCAGCGTGGGTGCTCCCTCCGACTTGTAGCTCTCGCCTTTGTAGGTTGCTATGTACCAGAAGTTTCCGGCGGCGTCTTTCACGGTTGCGGTGCGCTCACCATAGTCCTGATCGGCCGGCTCAGCGATCGAAGCCGCTCCCGCTTCCAGGGCGCGGGCGTAAGTGGCATCGCAATCGGGCACATAGATGTGGAATGCGCTGGGCATCGGAGTTCCTCGCCACTTCATGCCGGCGCCGCCCCCTCCCACCATCAGCATGGAGTCGCCGATACGCACTTCGCAGTGCAGGCCGCCTTCGGATCCGGGGCCGCTGCGGAAGGTCTCTTCCGCACCGAACGCCTTGGTCATGAACTGAATCAGGCCGTCGGCATCTTGCGCCACCAGATACGTGGTCAAGGTGGTGTAGCCTTTCGGGACGGGGTCCACCACCGGCTTCTTTTTCTCCGGCATCATCGCCCGGAAGCGGCGGTGCATTTCCTCGACCGGCATCTCTTCCTTGACCGTAAACACGCTCCACGGATATCCGAAAGGGTCTAGGAGATTGGCATCACGCCTTCCGTAGAACTGGTCGGCGATGGGGCGTTGCAGCTTCGCGCCGGCGGCAATGGCGCGTTCCGCGAAGGCGTCCACGTCGGGAACCTGGATGGTCATCGCCACCGGCGAATTGCCCGTGGTCTCCGGGCTGTAGCGTCCGCCCTCCGGCCACTCTTCCGCCAGCATGACCACGGAGTCGCCAATCAGGATTTCGGCGTGGGCGATCCCGGATCCAACCTCGAAGCGGAAAGTCTCTTTCGCTCCGAAGGCATTCTTGTAAAACTCGATCGCTTTCGCTACGTCCTTGAAGGTCATGCGGGGGGATGCAACGATGCGAGCCGAAGCAGCAGTTTCGGTCATGGTTGCCATGGATGATTTCCTTTGCAAATCGGATTTGAGCCGGGCCTTGAAATCTTCCCGCGGAAGCTGGCGCAGTTCGGCGGCGATGCGCAGCAGCGGCAACAACTCGGGATCTTCGGTGTGAAGCCTTGCCTTCGGGGCCGCCAGAAGCTGGGTCACCGCCTGGTCGAGTTTCTCGATCGCCTGGCGATTGGGCAGAGAGCGCTTAGGCATGGGCACCCTCCAATCGGGCACGCAGGTTCTGCAAGGCGCGGAACTGCAACTGCTTCACTGCGCCCTCGCTGCGTCCCAGGGCTTGCGCGATTTCACGGATACTTTTCTCCTCGGCGAAACGCATCCCGATAACGCGCCGTTGATCGGCGGGCAGCTGCTCCACCAGCAGGAAGAGGCGGGCGGACTCATCGGCCTCAACCAGCCTGGGCTTCGCGCCCGGGTCGGGAAGATCCGGCAGATCCTCCTGGCCGGTAATCTCTCTGGTCCCGCGTTTTGACCGGTCCACGATCATGTTGGCGGCAATTCGCAGCAGCCAGCCGGCAAAGGGCACGCCGCGCCATTCAAAAGTGTGAATGCTGGCCAGGGCCTTATGGAAGACGTCGGAAGTCAGGTCCTGGGCGGCATCGCGATCGCCGACGCGTCTGGCGATGTAGGCATAGACCCGCGCGAAATTCAGCTCGTACAATTCGGCGAAGCGGCTGGGGTCCTTTTGGGCGGCTTCCACCAGCAGGCGCTCGCCTGCCGCCAAGCCGGACGCCTCCTTCCGGGGGTCTTTCGCTGGTCGCCTGAGGGCCATCGTGCCTCTAAACTATATAAACTTTCAGGAGGCAAAAAGGTTACGGGGAGATTATTTCTCAGTCTGACGGAGCGCACCCAGATGCCGCTATCTCAGGCCGAGGTGCCCGTTGTGCTGTTGCATGATGCCGTAGCACTCGCAGGCCAGAGCTTCAAGTTTCTTGCGGTTGACGATGGTCACCGCGCCCGGCGTATAGCGGATGAGATTTTTCTTGCGTAAGGTCGCGGCGGCCAGGCTCACGCTGGATCGATTGGTGCCCAGCATGGTGGCGAGAAAGTCGTGGGTGATGGGCAGCACCCCGGAATCCACCCGGTCCTGCGCCATCAGCAACCAGCGCGCCAGGCGCTGCTCAATCTCGTGCAGCCGGTTGCAGGCGGCCGTTTGCGCAACCTGCATGCCCTGCACCACGGCAAAACGGCTCAACAGCAACTGGAGATGCGGGGCCGATTCCAGGATCTTTTGCAAAGCCTCCACCTCGACCCGAAATCCATCTCCGCTGATTTGCACCACGGCCTGCAGAGGGCTCCGGCTCAGGCCCACCGCCGCCGGTATTCCGGCAAAACCTTCGTTTCCTACCACGCCCGCTTCCGCGGTCTTGCCATCTTCCATGGCGACTACAAAAGAGATCAGCCCTCGATTTGGGAAGTAGGCAAAGTCCAGTTTGGCTCCCGCCTCGTGCAGCACCAGATGGTCGGGCAGTTCGACATATTCGAGATGAGGACGAAACAAGCCGTATTCACTGTTACACATCGAGAGCAGTATCACGTTGCCGACGGGTTTACCGGCGGCATTGGTGCGCTCGCCCGGCTGCGCGATTTGTAGGTTCTTGCTTTCCACGAACCATCCTCAAAAGAGTTCCGGAGCATGGCCTGCATCCCTCGCCCCCAATGCGGGCAAACTGATCTTGAAGGACTGAAGTGGGATGCTGACTAATGGCCCAGGGCGTGCCCTCATTTTCGACAAAATCAGGCTGTAGGGAGACTAGTCGGTCGGCTTGGGAGCTGGTGAGTTCTGTCTGAGTCGCCGCTCCTTAGCTTCCAGCAAGCGGTTGATTTCAGTTATGAGCGCCATCAGTTTTTCAGGGTCTTGTTCCGTGGCCGCCTGCTCACAGAGTTGCATCCATCGCTCTCGCTGTTCTTGCATCGGTCTCCCCGGTAGGATGGATACCACATCCTTCATCTTTACAGTGTTCGATGCCGGACAATTGTCCTCAGCGCGGCCGTCGCCGCGTTGTTTTGTGCGGTCGCGTACTGACACTCACGGCTCAGCGGGAATTCATTGATTTGGTGGTGAGTATCCTCGAGCGCAGTGGCAAGTTGCATGGCGGAACGGCCCTTCCGGGGCACTCTTGTGCTTCCCCCGCGTGTTAGACTTTACCAAAGAAAGCGTGAGCGAGAACCCAGGTTGATTGAACTCGCACCCTCGATTTTAGCGGCTGACTTTGCCCACCTGGCGGACCAGGTCCGCGATGCCACGGCAGGCGGAGGCACGGTTGTCCACGTGGATATCATGGACGGCCACTTTGTCCCCAATCTGACTATGGGGCCGCCCCTGGTAAGGTCGCTGCGCAAGGTGACCGAACTGCCGCTGGATTGCCATCTCATGATCGAGAACGCGGACCAGTTCATTCCTGAGTTTTGCGACGCTGGGGCCAACTGGATTTCGGTGCACCAGGAAGCCTGCGTGCACCTGGATCGCACCCTGCATCTGATCAAGGACCATGGTTGCCGGGCGGGCGTAGTAATCAATCCGGCAACGCCGGTTGAAACCCTGAGCGAAGTGCTCGACCTGGCGGACTATATATTGGTGATGTCGGTGAATCCCGGCTTCGGGGCGCAGAAATTCATCCCCGGAGCGGTCCACAAGATCCGCCGCCTGGCGCAACTCAGGGCGCAGCGTGGGCTGGCCTATCGTATTGAGGTGGATGGCGGTATTGACCTCGGCACCGTGGCCGAAGTGGTACGGGCAGGAGCCGAAATTCTGGTCGCGGGCAACGCTATCTTCGGTAAAGGCGATCCAAAGATTAATGCTGGAGAGCTGTTGAAGACTGCAGTGGAGGCCACGCTGCAGAAAGTCTAGAAGTCAGTCGTCGGTCGTCGGTCTTCAGTCGTCAGCAGAATCTGGTTTTTCTGACGACTGAAGACCGACGACTGACGACTGCTTCCGAGGTTCCCCTATGTCGCGTCGTATTCCGGTCATTATTCTGCTGGGCGTGCTGGCGTTTGCTGTCGGCTGCACCAATAAGAAGGTCAATAATCCCCTGGCGAACGTGGGCTCCAAGCAGCCCGACAAGGTGCTGTTCGATCGAGCCATGGACGCCATGAAGCACAATCGCTTCGATGTGGCGCGAATCACGCTGCAAACTCTGATCAACACCTATCCGGATTCGGAATACATCGCACGCGCCAAACTGGCGGTGGCGGACTCCTGGTACGCCGAAGGCGGCGGAACGGCACTGGCGCAGGCGGAGATCGAGTACAAGGACTTTGAAACTTTCTTCCCCAACATGCCAGAGGCTGCCGAAGCGCAGCTGAAAATTGCCAACATCCACTATCAGCAGATGGAGAAGCCGGACCGCGACTACACCCACGCCATGCGCGCGGAGGAAGAATACCGCCAGCTGATTCTTCAGTATCCGGACAACAAGAAAGTGGTGGCCGAGGGCAAACAACGTCTGCTGGAAGTGCAGGAAGTGATCGCGGAGCGCGAATTCCGGGTGGGGCGCTTCTACTATCTGCGTCAGTCGTATCCCGCGTCCATCGCGCGGCTGCGTTCCCTGATGGACAAATACCCGCTGTACAGCAAGGCGGATGAAGCTCTGTATCTTCTTGGACAAGCCTACGAAGGCGAGATTGCGATGCTGCGGTCGCGGCCGGGCAATGAGGTGTACAAGGCGCGCATGATCGAAGACTTTGCCAAGAATGCGACCGACGCCTACTCCCGCATCCTGACGCGGTATCCGCTGATGGAACGGACAGTGGACGCCAAGGCCCGGCTGGAGGCCCTGCATCAGCCCATCCCCAGGCCGACAAAAGCAGCGCTGGCGCAGAACAAGGCGGAAGAAGAGAGCCGCCGCGAAGCCAGCACGGTTTCCCGGCTGATGGGAAATTTCCAGAAACACCCCGACGTGGCCGAGGCTGTCAGAGTAGGTGAACCAACTCTGGTGGATCCACAGGTGGTCAGCGCCACTTCAGTGGTGCAGGAAGCGACGCGGGCCATGATGGGCGGCGCGGCCGCAGGGGACAAGAACTCAGTGGCGATTGAGACCCTGGGCAAAGGCGCCCTGGCCCCGGACCAGCCGGCTCCGCGTTCGGATACGCCCGCGCCGGAGACTGCCGTAACCCCAGCAGGCAACCCAGCGCCGGCTGCCGATCCCAATGAACTGGCTCCCAATGTGGCCGCTGACCCCAACGAACTCAAGCCCAACGTGGACAATGGCGCCCAGACTGCGCCGCCCCCCACCCAGGTCAACGAACTCGATCCCGCGGCGGGCGGGCAGGCCGCCACCGGCGCCAATGGCACGACCGCCGCCGGAGCCTCGGCTCCCGCCGACGACAAGGACATTGAGGCAGCCATGTCCTCCAGCAAGCACAAGAAAAAGAAGGGTCTGCAGAAAATCATTCCCTTCTAGAATTGATAGCCACGAGCCGGATCGCAGGGTCGAGCCCATAAGCAAATCAAGGGCCGTTGCCCCCACTTGTCACTGACCAGTGGTAACCTGCTTACTCTCTTCTTGTCATTGACTTACGATCCGGCACCAATTAACTTCAGGCTGTCTCCCCCTCACCAAAGGAAATCCCTTGGCGCGAAGAGTACTGCTTGCCGACGACAGTGTGACCGCCCAGAATATGGGCCGCCGCATCCTGACCGATGCCGGCTACGAAGTTGTCACCGTCAATAACGGTTCGGCGGCGCTCAAGAAGATTGCGGAAAACAAGCCCGACATTATCGTCCTGGATGTCTATATGCCAGGCTACGGCGGCCTGGAAGTTTGCCAGCGGGTCAAGGAAGCGGCGGAGACAGCGCGAATTCCAGTGTTGCTGACGGTGGGCAAACTGGAACCCTTCCGGCCCGAAGAAGCGCGGCGCGTGAACGCCGATGCTTTCATCGTCAAGCCCTTTGAAGCCACTGAACTTCTCACCGCCCTGACCAAGCTCGAAGACAAGATTGTGGCAGCCCCGCAACCCCAGAAGTCGGGCCGCTTCGCCAGGGCCCTGGCGGCGGTCGAGGGGGCCGATTTCGGTGACAAGGAAACCGGATGGAAAAATCGCCTCACCATTCCCGGACCGAACGCAAAAGTCAGGCCGGCGGAGGCAGAAGCCCCAACCGAGGCGGTTGCCGGACCCTCCCGTGATTTCGCACGCAGCGAGAGCGGAACGCCCGCGGACCTGAAGCAGGAGTTTGAGCGTCCGATACCAGCCGGCCTGCCGGCTGACATCACCTCCGAGGAAATCGCTGCCATTACTGCGGCGGCTGCGTCGTTTGACGGCAAGGCTGGACTTGCGACCGTAATTGCCGAGGGATCCGCATCGGACTCTGCCGCTGCACTGCCGGCCGCATCCGCCGAGAGTACCGCGGTCGAGCCCGAACCGCAGGCTGTAACCCTGGCTTCTGCGACAGAATCGGAACAAGCGCCTCCAGTGGAAGTCGCCGCCGAGCCCGCCCCAGTGGAGACTGAGGGAGTTGCCGAAGCCGTTGCCAGCAACCAAGCTGCGAAGACGGATGATCTTCCTTCCGCAACCGAATTACCGGCGGCCGTGGCGGAAACGGATACCACACCTCAAGCCGCGTCGGTCCCGGCCGCCGAGGATGAGAAACCATCTAGCCGCGATGCCGAGGTCATGGCTGCGATTGCATCTTTAGCGCCCTCCAACGGCCAGGGCAGCGAAAGCACGGCGACGGCATCGGGTGCGAGCGGAACTGGTCAGGAAGTTGCCGCCGGCGCTGCCTCCGTAGCGGCTGCCGAAGCCGCCATCACCGGGCCGCGATGGATCGCGGAATCGGTTGCGGTCGCGGTGGAAGAATCCGCAGCCGCGCTGGACCAGGAAATGGAACGGGCGTCCGCGGCCAGAGATCTGGCTCCTGCCGCAGCGGTAGAGGTTCCGGCACCGGCCGTCGAAGCGGCCGAACCGGTAATCGCCGAGCCAGTGAGCGTCACCGAGGCGGTGGCCGCCGCGGAACCGGTCCCGGCTTCCATGGCTGCCGAGACCAGTAGCGTCGAGAGCCCGGCGGTTCAGGAAATCGCTCAAGCGGCGGCGCAAGAACCAGAGCCCGCGGTGGCGAAGGAAGAATCGGCATACGCAGCCGCGGCAGCGGCAGGTTCTGCCTCGGAACCAGTGCCCCAGGTGGAAGCGATATCTTCGACCACTGTCGGGCCAGAAATCGCGGAGAATGTGCCCGTCGCCAGCGTCGAAGTAGCTCCGCAACGCGAAGCGGAACTGGCAGCCGCCTGGCAGAACTGGAAGCAGATACGCGAATCATTCGTCAGCACACCGGCTTCCGCACCCGTGGCGGATGCTCCAGCCGCCGAAACCAGCGCTCCGCAAAGCGCCTCTCCCGAGGACGCAAGTGCGGCCGCCTCAGTTGCAGAACCGGCTGCGGAACCGGACCCGGAAAATGCCGACGTGGAAGCGTCCCCCGCTGAGGCACCGGGAGAATCCACCGCGATCGCCAGCATCGTCGATACCATGTTGGCCGAGTTAAGGCCCAAGCTGGTCGAAGAAATTGCCAGGAAGATGAGCTCCGAGAAGAAAGAAAAAGACAAAGACAAAGACAAAAAAAAGAAGAAGTAAGCCCGCCTTAACTTCCCAGTTCAAGCCTGTAATGCCGTAGGTCGCATCCGCCAACGCGGTGTACAATGGCGGGGTTGGGGTCAACAGCCTCCCCTGCGCCAGTCATTCCCCTCTGGTGGTCTTGGCGAGTCAAACAGGTTTGACCTCGCGCCGGTCATGAAAAACTGCCATCCTTTCTCTGTAATACCGCGCCGATGCAGGCGTGCGAATGGCCGCTTTGTAACCATCTGCGCCCTGTGCCTGTTGCTCGCGGCCAGTGGCATGGCCCAGGTAGTCGGCGGCCACCTCAACGTCCCGGATCCCAATACTCCCAACGTCCCCATTTACAACACCCGCGGCTCCGTGCTTCTGCTGACCGTGGGCCGTTCTTCCAAGGGTCATCTGGATCGCCAGGCAGTGGTCAGGCTGCTTAACCGAAATACGGGAAACATCGTGTGGCAAACCACTAATGATCGTGGCGAGGCCTCCTTCGGCGACCTGGAAGTGGGAGCTTACGATCTCGAAGTTAGCGCGGTGGGATACCTTACGGCGCGCAAGAGCATCAAGGTACAGGCCTTGCTTATTACTTATCAAGAGGAGATGGCGCTCGAACAGGATCCCTCCAGCATTGACCTGGAGGCAACCCATGCTGCGCAATTGCCGAAGAAGGCACGCAAGGCAATCCAGCGCGGCGTGGCGGCGCTTAAATCCGCGGATTACAAGGAAGCGGAAAAGCAACTGAAGACCGCGGTCACTGCGGCCCCTGATAGTGTTGACGCCAATTTCCTGTCGGGCTATCTGGCTTTTCAGCAAAAGCGCTTGGATGCCGGCAAGGACTATCTGCACAAGGCGCTCACGCTCGATCCCCACAACGTGCAGGCAGCCCTTTTGCTGGGGCGGATCGGCCTGCAGCAGGGAGACTACAATGCGGCGAAGGCGGCCCTGGAGCAGGCAGTCGCGATCGATAGTAAGGAGTGGATGCCGCATTATCAGCTGGCCGAAACTTATGTGAAGCAGCGCGAGTTTGAGAAGGCGAGAGAACAGGCTCAGTTAGCCATTGCCTGCGACCAGGTGGCAAGCACCCCGGCTCAACTGGTGCTGGGCGAGGCGCTCTCCAACCTGGGGCGCACCGACGAGGCGATTCAGGCGTTCAAATCCTTCCTGGAGAAGGACCCTGACAACCCGGTGGCGGGTCAGGTTCGCGAATTCATTCCACGCCTCTCACGGCTGGCGGCGGAGCGGGCCGCGGGTCAAAGCGTACCGTCGGCGGGACTAGTGGTGGCTCCAGACTCGCAGCAGGCCAGCGCCGAACCGCAGTTTGCCGTGATGGACTGGCAACCCCCCAGCGTCGATGACTCCAAACCGGCGGTGGCGGCGGGAGTCTCCTGTCCGACCGAAATGGTGGTCAGCCTGGCCGGAAAGCAGGTCAAGCAGCTGGCTGACGACGTGGCGCGGTTTGCCGCCATCGAGGACCTGGTTCATGAACGGCTCGACACCGTCGGTTATCCCATCACCCGGGAAACCCGCAAATTCAATTACGTGGTTTCGATCACGGACAATCCGCCCAACGGTTTGGAGTTGAGCGAGTATCGCAGCGAGCATTCAGGTCCGCCCGAATTTCCGGACAATATTGCGAGCAGCGGGTTTATCTCGCTGGCCATGGTTTTTCATCCTTCCTTGCGTGACGAGTTTCAGATGACCTGCGAGGGTCTGGGGGATTGGCACGGCCAGACGACATGGCTGGTCTATTTCAGGCAGCGCACCGATCGCCCCAACCGGCTTCACTCTTATGTGCTGAATGGCAAAGGGTACCCGGTCGGTTTGAAAGGGCGGGCGTGGATCAAGACCGATTCCTTTCAGATCGTACGCATGGAATCCGACCTGGTGAGCCCGGCTCCGGCGATCCAGCTGGCCAGCGAACATCAGATCGTCGAATATGGTCCCGTAATGTTCGCAAAAAAGAATGAAGAGCTCTGGCTGCCCCACAGCGCGCAACTCTATTTTGAATTCCGCAAACGGCGCTATTTCCGCCGCCACAGTTTCGATCACTTCATGCTGTTCTCGGTGGACGCGGCCGAAAAGCGCAATGAGCCCAAAGAGCCTGCGCAAGAGCCCGTGCCGGTTCCCAACTGAAAGCCAACGCCGGACCTCCCGCTCATTCGCGGGCGGGCTGGGCCACCTTTTCCCCGACGGTGTTTTAATCTGAGGCTGCCCCACCCTTGCGCTTTATGCAAGGGTGGGGATGTTCATCCGTCACAGCGCTGCGAACCCAGAAAAAATAAGAGTGGGGTAGCCTTTCAGCGTCTTTCACTCCCACCTTTGCAAAAAACGCAAGGGCGGGCAGCCTCAGTATGGCATGAGTAAAGAAAGGGTGGGCCAGCCCGCCCATACGAACGACTTTTGAATGAGCTTGCCCTTCTTCATCTGTGACTACGTCTGCGTAGACATTCATTGTCGTCCTGATGTCGGTGTGACGCATCAGCCTCTGCTGAACGGCAATGCCAGTCCCGACCGCATCCAGCCAGAGCGCTGCCTTGCGAGTTCTGATCGGCCAACATTCCTTACGATTCTGCGAGTTTCTCCGTTCAGCTGAGAAGTTGTGATTGTGATCCTCATCACACAACTGAGTGAGCGTGATTGCTGACACTAACTTTCCTTCGCGGTGAGAATGGCGACTTCGTAGCCCGACGGGCAGGGACTAATACTTTGAGGAGATTGTGAGATGCTCAATCGTCAGGCAAACGCACTTCTGTTCTCGATCCTGGTCTTGGCGCTCTTCGCTAGCATTCCAATTCCGGTCGCAGGGCGAGCAAAATTCGGCCACCAGATTTATGCGATTCCTGCATTTTCTCGCCAGTACGGTACATCATGCAGCACCTGTCATGTGGACTTCCCGAAACTCAACGATTTCGGAAAGGCCTTCAAAGATGCCGGGTTCAAGTTTCCCAAGGATGACGAAACCTTCCTCAAGGTTCCGCCGGTGATGTTAGGATCTCCAGCCCAGAAAGAACTGTGGCCTCACACCATATGGCCGGGAACCATCCCCGGATTACCTCCCGTCGGGTTACGCTTCAATACGTTCTTGCAGGTGGTTGGCAGGAACCGGAACAACTTCAATTTGCAAACTCCGGGCGATCCGACCGCACCTTTTATACCTCGCACTGATTTTCAGTCCGGTCTGTTCAGCATCTTCATGGCCGGCAACTTCGGGGACGACATCGCGTTCTGGGTGGATGACGACATCAGCGTCGGAGGCTCCGGCGCCGATGGCGGTTTAGGCGACGGTTATCTGAAGTTCGTGAACATTGGCCGCCACCTGAAGCTGCCCACTGATGCGCTCAGCCTGCGGATCGGGCAGTTTGAACTGGACCTACCCTTCAGTCCAGCACGCAGCTGGAACCTTAGCGGTTGGGACATTTATGACCAGGGGAATATTGGCACGGTAAATTCTATTCTGGGGCTGCCCACGGTCAACAACTCTTTCGCCATGTCGAACGCAGCGCAGGGGGTGGAGTTCAGCGGTGGTCACAACTACCGCGGCTATCACTATTCCCTGGCCATTGTGAACCAGAATACCAGCGGCGGCACGGCCGCGAGCGGAAACAACGTTCCGCCGGAAGTGGCCTATATGTCGGACTCGAACTTCAAAGATATCTACGCTCGTCTCTCCTACCGTTTCAACTTGGAGCGTGACCCCGCCAGCCGCAACGAAATTCAGGCGGCGGGCGCCTCGGGGCCTCACGATCATACCTATCTCAACCTGGGAACGCTCTATTTCTACGGACGTTCCGTGCAGCGGTTTCAAGGTCAGGACAGCTCCGGAGTTATGACTGTGTTGACGGCGCGTGAGCCGTTCTATCGCGTGGGCGGAGACTTTAGCTTTAACTACCACACCTTCAACTTGTTTGGACAGTATATGTACGGACGTGACCAGAACCTGCTGCCGCTACTGCCTCCCGGCTTCACAGCGCCGACAGGGCTTCTCCGGGGGAGTCCGGCCAGCTTCAGTGGCGGCTTTCTGGAGGTAGACTATCTACCCCTGCCCTGGCTGATGACCATCATGCGCTGGGACGCGGTACACTCCACCGCCGACCTGATCAACGGCATCGGGGCTACTCCGGACTCTGACATCGGTTCGTTTGTTTCGCCATTCCACGCCACCCGAAATCGCTTTACACCCGGCGTGCAATTTCTGATTCACGCCAACATAAAAGCGTCTTTCGAGTACCAGATCCGGCCTCAGCAGATTGTCTACGACCCGACCACGGGCACGCTACTGACCGGCGCGTTCCGGACGAACTCGGCAATCGCGGGACTGGACTTCGTGTACTAAATCGGGGAGGCCGTGCCTCCCCCCTAAAAATTAAATTAAGGAGAAGTCATGAAGCGCAATGTTCTGGTTCTGATCGCGGTCGTAATAGGATTCAGCCTGGCGGCCATCGCCGGCACCATTAGCGGACAAGTCTCGGGTGTTGCAGGACAGTCGGTGGTTTACGTTGACGCGATACCGGGAAAGACATTTCCCCCGCCCACAGAGCAACCGGTGATCGACCAGAAAGGCCTGGCCTTCCATCCGCACGTCATGGCGGTGCAGGCCGGCACCACAGTTGCCTTTCTTAACAGCGACAGTGTCGCTCACAACGTCTTTTGGGCTTCCGTAGGCGGCAACAAGAAGCTGGGCCATAACCTCGGCACCTGGCCGCAGGGACAAAAGAAGTCTTTCAAATTCGACACCGCAGGAGTGGTGCCATTGTTTTGCAATGTTCATCCGGAAATGTCCGCTTATGTAGTGGTCGTACCCACTCCCTACTTTGCCACTTCGGATCCGGCCGGGAACTACAAGATGGAGAATGTTCCGGATGGAAGCTACACCGTGACCGCCTGGCACGAAGGGACGAAGAGCCAGTCCCGGCCGGTCAAGGTGTCCGGCGAAGTCAAGGCGGACTTCGCTTTAAGCAAGTAAAGAAACGAGAGTGGGCCGGACTAAGCGGGCCTTTGGTCCCTCAAGAAAGATGGCATGAAAAGCACACTAATTTTCGACTTAGCGGGAGCTCCCCGGAAGTTCATCACGGCGATGAAAGGCCTGGTGGTGATTCTCGCCCTCCTGCCATCGCTGCTGGCTCAATCGGGCAGGAGCAAAGACATTCCAGTTACGCCTGTCACCGGCGAAAGCTGGATTAGCCATCTCCATAAGAAATTCAGCGACACCAGCATGGGCAAAACCTGGCACGCGGGGCCAGCGGCTCCGATGCCCGGTGAGGATTCCGCAGTCTGGCAAGAGAAGCTTTCGCCGGGCTTTGAAGCGCGAAGCATGACCCTTCACGGTTCTGATGTTTACCGCCTTAATTGCCGGGGATGTCACACCGGGTCCGGACGCGGCGCCCCTCCAGAAATCAACTCCGTTATCGATCCCGTCCGCTCGACGTCCGTAAAAATCATAATGGAAAGAATGAAGAAAGCTGGGATGGACATGAGCCGGGCCAACGCGGCAGTGCTTGCGAAGCAGGCCAATGCTGCCTTGCTGGACCGCTTTCACAAGGGCGGCCAGGACATGCCGCCGTTCCCGCAATTAAGCCAACCAGAGGTCCGGGCCCTGATCGCCTACTTAAGAGAGCTTGCCGGCGTCCCGGGGGCTGAAAAGCAACAAATTGTCGTTACCGAGTCCCCCGCCCGAGTGGGCGAGCAAATCGTAAAATCCACATGCCACATCTGTCACAACGCGGTGGGACCGAATCCCGACCCCCAGCAAATTCTGGAAGGCGCGATACCACCGCTCAGTACGCTCACCACGCGGACAACCCTGTCTCAGTTCGTTCGAAAGGTCACGTTCGGCAACCCAATCACCATGGGCGCGCCGCCAGAGCCATTCCGCGGCAGGATGCCAGTATTTGACTACTTGAGCCAGGACGAAGTAGCGAATGCGTACTTGTACCTTACGCTTTACCCGCCGCAGAATTAGGGGAGCTGCCTTCATATGTCGCACGATCTGACTGCCATCACAGCCCCGACCTCCATGATCAGCTCTGCCATAACAGCGCCAGTCCATCATGTTCTCCGGAAGGATGGGTCTCGGCGTAGAAGCTGGCTTCTGCCATTGATCCTGATCGTGGCCGCCAGCAGTATTGCCTCGTCGCAAGTTCTGACCCCCGCCGAGATCAAAGATCCAGATATGCGCTCATTGCAGCAACAATACATTAACGAGTTGAAGGTAGTGGGCCAGGATATTCAGGCACTGCCGCTGGAGTACCGCTTCTATCTGAGCCGCAAACTGGATCTCGATGAATCCCAACAACAGCATGCCGATCAGCGGTCGATTCGATTTGATCGCTACAACGGCCAGACCGTAGTGGCAGTGACCGGCAACTACTACGCCGCCTATTCGGAGAAGATTGCGGCCGACCAGCGTGCGCGGAGCACCTTTCTGAATGTAGTCATCCCGATTTTGAAATCCGAGGTGCCTCGCTTTCAGGCAAACCATCAGGTGCAAGGTTACGCCCTTGAAATTTCCCATCACGTTCGCGGACAAGTCATGGGGGTGATGGTGGAGAGGCCGGAAAACCTCATGGTGTTTTTGCCGCAAAGCGGCGCGCTGCAACTTCTAGGCGCCAGGGATGAGAATGTCCAACAGGCTGGGTTGATGCAGGGTCAGATTTTTCTAAACGCCCAGCCCATCAATATCTGGCTCAATGGACAAGGCCCCCAGCCAGCCGCTGGCGCAGACCCGATTAATGCCGCTGCAGAACGCCGGGTGGTGCCGAGCGGAAGTGAAATCGCCCAGGTAGGTGATAGTAGCGGCATGCAAATAACGGTGAGCGCCCCAGTCGCACCGGCGGCAAAACCAAATGTTGTCGCACCGACCCCGGTTCGGGACACATCTCCACAAGCCCTGGCCGTGCTGCAAGGTTCCAGTCAGGAACTGCTCGCCAACCTTGTGAAAGAGTTAGACCCGCAGGCGCACTTTGTCTCATATGCGGCGCAGAGTTTTGTGCGTTTTCGCCAAGGTATTTACCTTGAGCTTTCGCTGAAGACGGTTCTGCCCGAGTCTGCAGCGGGGTCGCGATACAGACTTGCCGCAATGGCATTTGATGACCACGTGGCGCACCTCATCCGTCCGACGCTGGCCTATTTCCAGGAAGAGACAAAGTTCGACGGGATCAGTTTCAGTACGACCGTGCACTTGGCCGGCCGATCGCCCGCCGCGGGCAAAACCGAGGCCGTGGAATTCTTCTTCCCTTTCCCGGAGTTGCGCTGCTACGAGAAATACGACTGCACTGGCCAGCAACTCATCGACACGGGGACGGTACTGATCAACGGAGAACGAGTAGAGCTGAACCTGCAAGTCTCTGAAGGCGGCTCTGGTCGCTGATGGTGCTAAACCTTTCAGGGTAATACGAGCACAATCAGAACCAATCTCTTCCGCCGGGTGTGACCGTGCTCACAGGCCAACGTGATTGATGTCCTTGAGGATTCTGCAGCTCCCCGTAAAGATAACAAAAGTGCCTGGTCTTTACCTACGAGCGGTTGGGCATCCTTCGAGGGGGCTCTTATGTTAGACCTAAGCTCCGGCCAAGTTAGATGGTTCGCTTTGCTACTCACGCTGGTCCTCATCCCCGTCACCTACCTTTTGTCGGCATCCGGCAAGGTGCAGGTGAATGCAGAGGCATTAAACCTCTTTGCACCACTTCCCGCGGTGATGAGCTCACCCGACAATCCTGTGACTGACGCAAAAGTGACGCTGGGAAGAATCCTGTACTACGATTCTCGCCTGTCGGCCAGCCAGAAGATTTCCTGCAATACCTGTCATCCGCTCGACGCCTATGGCGCAGAATCCAAGCCCGTGTCAACCGGCCACAAAAGCCAGAAGGGTACCCGCAACGCGCCTACCGTCTACAACGCTGCAGGGCACTTTGTGCAGTTCTGGGATGGCCGGGCCCCGACCGTCGAGGAGCAGGCGAAAGGCCCGATCACCAACCCAGTTGAGATGGCGATGCCCTCCAATGCCGCGGCCGTGCAAGTGATCAAGTCCATGCCGGAGTACGTTGCACTTTTCCAGACGGCTTATCCCAAAGACAAGGATCCGATTACGTACAACAACATGGCGTTGGCGATTGGAGCGTTCGAGCGCGAATTGGTAACTCCGTCGCGGTGGGATGCATTCCTCGGGGGGAACAAGTCGGCTCTGACGGACGCCGAAAAATCAGGCTTCAACACATTTGCCGCAACTGGCTGTCAATGGTGCCACTACGGCCCGTATTTGGGTGGAGCCTCGTACCAGAAGCTCGGCGTGGTGAAACCATGGCCCAACCAAACCGATCAAGGGCTTTACCAGGTGACTAAGGAGGGGATGGACAAGATGGTTTTCAAGGTTCCCTCGCTGCGGAACATCAAGAAGACAGGACCCTACTTCCATGACGGCTCGGTTCCGACTCTGGACCAGGCGATCCGCAACATGGCGGTTCATCAACGTGGAGTAACCCTCACCGACGCCCAGGTGAAGTCGATTGAAATCTGGATGGATTCGCTGACAGGACAGGTACCGATAAACTACATCAAGCCCCCGGAACTGCCGAAGAGCACATCACAAACTCCACACTCCAGCAGCGAATAACGAAGTCTTCACTCAAGTGAGAAAATCCATTTCGAAAACTGGATAATACGGGGACAGACGGAGCGTTCCCGGCTTTCTGGGATTAGGCGATTAAGGACAGGTTGGTCTGTCGTGAATCGGGCGGGCCCTTCTTAGGTCGACCTCCCTTGCGCGGAGCGAGCAGGAGCAAAGTGGACCGCTCCAGGGCAGCGATAAACTCCGGCGTGCCCAGCGGTCGTCCGGTATAGGTAGATTGGCGAAGAGCGGACACCTCGCGCGGCGAGTCTCCTTCGGCAAGATATTGCCGCCACTGAGCTGCGGTCCAACGGGCTCGCCAGCGTTCCATTGCCAACAGCGCCTCGGGAGCGGCGGCGCCACAATGGACTGCGGCGCTGGACCAGCGCCATTGCTCGGCCGCCTCCACCATGCCGGCGCGCACCGGGTTCAACTCGGCATAACGCAGCGCGGTCCAGAGATGCGATTGGTCGAGCGGGCAGGAATAGAATCGGCCCTGCCACACGTGGCCCGAGGAACGCTGGTGAGCGTTTCAGTAGGCGGCGTAACGTCCGTGCGTGTGCTTGAGAGTTTTCGCCAGGGCGGCGGACGCCCGCGGCACAGCGATCAAGTGCACGTGGTTGGACATCAGGCAGTAACCCAGCAGTGAGAGACCGCAGAGGTCGGAGTACTGCCGCAGCAACTCCAGATAGACGAGCCGGTCGGCATCATGAACAAAAACGGTTTGGCGGGCGTTGCCGCGCTGGGTAACATGGTGAGGGAGATCGACGACCACGACTCGAGGCAGGCGAGCCATGGGGAAAACGTACCAGAAAGCTGAAAGCGGGGAGTGGGGAAGCTGACTTTTTGGGGCGGCCAGATTCCCATATGGGGAGAAAAACCGGGGAACGTTCCGT